>Ga0137401_10000667_pt1 | contig 13925 bp, 6 predicted proteins | sample CZOMad1_1_16fung_FD_108286 | JGI IMG/M metagenome (GOLD analysis project Ga0137401, IMG submission 108286) | Vadose zone soil fungal communities from Angelo Coast Range Reserve, California, USA - CZOMad1_1_16fungal (Illumina Assembly) | ecosystem: Environmental > Terrestrial > Soil > Vadose zone...
CCGGGAAAATACTGCCGCGCGAAACTTTCAGTGACGATAATCACCGGAGTTGATTTGTGTTCATCGCGCTGCTCGAAATCTCTTCCCTTGATGATGGGAATACCCATCGTGCGAAAGTAATTCGGCTCAGTGACGAACATGTCGGCGGAGGGTTCGTCTTTAGGCGCGACCGGCCGGCCGTCGATCTCAAAAGAAATGCTGAAGCGATCGCCGCTGAGCGGAAGCGGTAGAACCGCGCTGGCGGATTGCACGCCGGGAAGCGAGCCAAGGCGCGCGGTCAGATCGCCGTAAAACCGCGCCTGCTTTTCCGATGAATAACGCACCTCTGGTAACGACACGTTAAATGTCAGAATGTTTTGCGGCTGTAAGCCCGGACTGACATGTTGTAACCGCCAAAGGCTTTGAATCAGCAATCCGGCGCCGACCAGCAACACAACCGCGATGGCCAACTCAGCCACGACCAGCACGCCACGAACTCGATTCTTTCTCGCGCCGCCACCGGCGCCGCGTCCTTCTTTCAAAGACTCAGTCAATTCGGTCTTCGATAAATGGAGCGCCGGCACCAAACCGAAAACCAAGCCGGTCAAAACTGAAACACCGAGGGTGAATCCGAGCACCCGCCAATCCATTCCCACCTGGATTGCGCGCGGAATGTCCTTCTTGCCAAGCGCGATCAATAAGTCCGACCACCACACTGCGAGAGCGAGACCCAGCAGTCCACCGGCGAACGAGAGCAACACACTCTCAGTCAGTAATTGCCGCACGACGCGTATCCGGCTGGCGCCCAGCGCGGACCGCATGGCCATTTCCTTGTGACGCGTCATCGCTCGAGCGAGCAGCAGATTCGCGACGTTGGCACACGCGATCAAGAGCACACAAGCCACCGCGCCGAGCAGGATGAGCAACGCCGGCCGCACATCTCCAACTAAGGCTCGCAGTGCCGATTCCACGCGAGTGCCTTTATGCGTATTGGTGTCGGGATACTGTTGCTCCAGTCTTCCCGCAATCGTATCGACCTCCGCCTGTGCCTGAGTTTCACTTACGCCGGGCTTGAGGCGTGCGATCACGTGAAGGAAATGCGCGCCCCGCTGACTGGTTATCGGCGAAGCGCCGGAGGCGTCGTCCGCGATTGTGGTCCAAAGATCGAGCGGTTCATTTTGAATTGGAAACTCAAACCCGTGCGGCATCACTCCGACCACGGTGTAGACCTTGCCATCGAGCGTGATCGGATGATTCAACACGCTGGCGTCGGAATTGAAGCGACTGGCGAACAGCCGCTCGCTCAGCACTACCACGCGACCGGTTTCGGTGGGCTTGTCTTCGTCGCGAAGAAATGTCCGGCCCAGCAAAGGCGATGTTCCCAGCACCGAAAACAGATCGGCAGTTACAACGCCGCCCTGCAGGTGTATCGGCTCGCTGCCACCCGTCATGATGAAGTCGTTATCGTGATACGCGGCCAGATGTTCGAAGACACGATTTTGCTCGCGCAGATCGAAAAAGTTCGGATAAGAATAAGAACCGTTAACCACACCGCGCGTCTGGTCCTTTTCAAAGACAGACATCAAGGCGTCAGAGTTAGGGTAGGGCAGTGGCCGCAACAAGACCGCGTTGACGACACTGAAGATGGCGGTGTTCGCCCCAATTCCCAGCGCGAGTGCAATCGTCGCCACGACACTGACGCTCGGCGACTTCATGAGCATGCGCAGTCCATATCGAATATCCTGCCAGATTGTTCCCATCTTCTTTCCCTTCTTATTCGTACCTGAGCGCGACCAGTGGATCGACTTTGGTCGCGCGCCGCGCCGGGATGAAACAGGCCAGCAACGCCACGATGATCAAACCCACTGAGACGATAGTAAAAGTTGCGAGATCGGTCGGCACAACCTCGAACAAAAGGCTCCGCATCGCGCGCGTGACGGCGTAAGCGCCGCCCACTCCAATGGCCGCGCCGATGAAAGCCAACGACAATCCATTTCTCAGCACCAGCTTCAGCACGTCACTCGCCTGCGCGCCCAGCGCCATGCGGAGACCAATCTCCTGGGTCCGCTGCGCGACCGCATAACTGGTGACGCCGTAAATGCCCATCGCGGCCAACAACAGCGCCGCGGTCCCAAAAACTCCGAAGATCACCAGACTAAAGCGTTGCTGATCCAAAGATGACGAGAAGATCTCATCCAGCGTGCGAAATTTGAGCGGCAGTTGCGGGTCGAGCGATCTGACTGCCTCGCGCATCGCCGGAACCAACGCTGCAGACTCGACCTGACCTCGCACCACAATGGTCGTGCTCGATGATGGTAAACGCTGCAATGCGTTTCCATAGATTGTCGGGTTAATCGGCACATCGACGCCGTAATCGTGCACGTCACCCACCACGCCGACGACATGCAGCAGGCGCAAATCACCATCCATGTTTCCGAATTGAATTGTTTGACCAATCGGATCTTCGTTCGGCCAATACCGGAGCGCGATTGATTGGCTGACAACTGCCGAATTAGGCGAGTTCGGCTGATCGGTAGCATCGAAAACACGGCCGTGCAACAACGGGATCTTCATCGCGACAAAATAGCCCGAGCTGGCCAGGCGGTATTCCGCATGGCCCTTTCTTGCGGGGTCGTTGCCGATCAGGAAAGTTCCGTCAGCCCCGCCACCAGTCAACGGCAAACTATCAATGCAGCCGGCGGCCACGACGCCCGGAGTTTCGCTCAGATGCTCGAGCAGTTGTTTCTGAAACAGTCTCTGACGCGCTTCTTCCGCGCTCAGTTGAACATTGGTATCGGGAGCGACGCCCTGTTCCAGCAAGCGCTGGTACGACTGCATGAACTGTTGATAGCGCTGTTCGTCCATGCGAGGGTTAGGGAGCGATAATTCCATGGCCACCGCGCTCTCGGTGCGAAAGCCAGGATCAATTCTGAGCAGGCGGTAAAAGCTCTTTCCCAATAATCCTGCGCACACCAGCAAGATCAGCGTCAGGGCCGTCTGCGCTACCACCAATAGACTTCGCATATGCCGGCCGGCGTATCCGCGCGAGCCGCTGCCAGCTTCTCTCAGACTCGTTTCCAGATCTCTCGTAGAAAAACGAAGGAGGGGCACAACTCCGAGCACCCCTGCTATTAACAATGAAAGGCCCAGAGTGAAAGCGATCGCTCTCGCATTTACTCCGATCTCACTCATCCGCGGCAGACTTCGCTGATTCAAGCCCAGCAGTAAATCAACTCCCCAAAACGAAAGCAGGACTCCGAGGGCGCCGGCCGTAAGGGCCAACAGCAGATTCTCTGTGATGAACTGTCGCGCCAGGCGCCCGCGCGTCGCCCCCAGCGCCGAGCGCACCGCAAACTCTCGCTGTCGCGCCGTCATCTGGGCCAACAACAGATTTGCGGTGTTTGCGCAAGCCACAGCCAACAAGAACGCGACCGCCACAAAAATCATCAGCAGAGCGCGGCGAACGTTCCCCACTATGTATTCCCGCTGTGGCACCACCGTGAAGCTCACCGCATCCACATCCTTGCCGTATTCCTGTTTCAGCTGTTTGGCGATCGAGCTCACTTCAGCGTTCGCAGTTTCGGTTTTGATGTTTGGACGCAAACGGGCCACGACACTCCAGTTGTGCGCTGAGCGCGAGATTTCTTGTGGAAACAACTCCCGAGGAATCCAGATCTCTGCTCTCTGAGGAAAGGCAAATCCGGCTGGCATCACACCAACGACCGTAACCGTCTGGTCCATCAACCTTAAAGTTGTTCCAGCCAGGTCCGCTTTTCCTCCTAACAATCGTTGCCAAAAGCCATAACTGACAACAACGGCCGGCGGGCCACCTGGTTTGCTCTCATCCGGAAGAAAGGCACGACCAAGAACTGGCCTGGTGCCAAGCACCCGAAAGAAATCAGCTGAAACTACAGTCACAGCAGCGCGAACCGGTTCACTCCCTCCGGTGACCGTCGTTAACGAACCGTTGTATTGGGCCACGGCCTCGAACGAATGGCTGCGGGCTGAAACATCGCGAAAATTAGGCTCAGCAAATGCGATCTGTTTGCCCGCCGAATTAACTTCGCGAAGCTGAACGATCTGTTCCGGGTCCGGATATGGCAAGGGCCGTAACAAAACGCCGTCAACGACGCTGAAGATCGCGGTGCAAGCTCCAATGCCAAGCGCCAGGGTAAATAAAGCGAGGACTGTGAAGCCAGGACGCGCCCGCAGGCTCCTGACACCGAAGCGAATGTCCTTAATTAATGTCTCCATGTGACATTGACCCCTATTCGTATCTGAGTGCGATCAGCGGATCGACTTTGGTCGCGCGTCGCGCGGGTATGCAACACGCGACCAGCGCGACCAGAATCAGACCAACTGAGACAGTAGCCAGAGTCAGCGCATCGGTTGGCATCACTCCGAAGAGGAAACTCGCCATCAAGCGAGTAAGTCCGACGGCGCCTGCGAGTCCCACCGTTACACCGAGCAGCACCGGTCCCATTCCATTTCGTACGACCAGCTTCAGTACATCCGCTGCTCGCGCTCCCAACGCCATGCGAATACCGATTTCGTGCGTCCGCTGCGTTACCACGTAGGACATCACGCCGTAGATTCCCGCAACTGCCAGCAGCAACGCGGTGATGGCAAAGATCCCAAAGATGACAAGGCTGAAGCGGCGGCCATTGAGTGATGAGGAAAAGACCTGGTCCAGGGTCTTGAAACTCGTGGGCACATCCGCGCGCAGGTCATGCACAGTCTCGCGCAACGCGGGAATCAATGACTGTGGGCTGTCTTGCGCGCGCACCACGATGGCCAGGCGCGAAACCTGCCACCACTGCGGGCGCTGCAATGAAAAGGCGTAGACGGTTGGCTGGGCTTCGCGCTCCAGCGTGACATCGCGCACGTCGCCGACAACACCCACGACGTGCAATAAATGCTTATCCTGATCCATATTGCCGAATTGAATCCGTTGCCCGATGGGATCTTCGTTGGGCCAATACTTGCGCGCGAGCGATTGGCTGATGACCGCCACGTGCGATGACTTTGTAGTGTCCGTCTCGTCGAAAATGCGCCCGCGCAACAAAGGAATACTCATCGCCGCAAAGTAACCCGAACTGGCTACGCGGTATATTGCGTATCCCTTTTGGGCCGGATCGTCGTTGATCAAAAAAGACGGCAACACGAGTGGCGAATTCCCGCCGGCGCCGCGATCGGCAAGCGGTAAGACGTTGATACCGCCAACCGCGATCACGCCCGGAAGGTGCGCTGACCGTTCGAGCAGGTGTGAATAGAATTGGCGCAGCTGCTCGTCTTGCTCAGGCGTAATGGTTGAAGGGAGCGATAGGGTCATCGCAATGGTGCTCTCGGTCTTAAAGCCCGGGTCGATCTGCATCACCTTGAGGAAGCTGCGACCGAGCAAGCCGGCGCCGGCGAATAAGATCAAAGTGAGCGCAATTTGCACAGCTACGAGCGCGCTGCGCAACCGCCTCTTCGTTGCATCCGCGGATTGTCCCCGGCCCTCTTTCAGCCCTGCCTGCAGATCCTGCTGGCTCAATCGCAATGCCGGGAGCAGGCCCAACGCAACTGCGATCAGCACGGCTAATCCGCACGAGAAGGCGAGCACGCGCCCATCCACGGCAATCGCGTTAACGTGCGGCAGCATGTCTGCGCCGAGCGCCAACACAAGCCTCACGCCAAAGCTCGCCAACAGAGCGCCCAACCCAGCCGCTGGCAGGGTCACGAGTGCGTTTTCAATGATTAGTTGTCGCGCCAACCGCCAGCGCGATGCGCCCAACGCTGACCTGACTGTAAATTCGCGTTGCCGGACGGTGAATTGGGCGAGCAGGAGGTTTGTGTAGTTGGCGCAGGCCATCAGCAATAACAATGAGCCCGACCCGAGCAAGAGCCACAGACCCTGGCGCACATTGCGCGTCAGAAAGTCTTGCAAAGGGAGCAACGCAAAATCGACGGCGTCCATCTGTTCGCCGTATCTTTCTCGTAACCGCTTGCCGATGCCGCTCAGCTCGGCGCGGGCCTGCTCGATCGTAACGCCCGCGCGCAGTCTCCCAATCACAGGTAAGTTGTGCGTCGCACGCGAAGTACTGGGCGGATCGGTATTAGTCGTGATCCAGATTTCAGTGTCGGCTGGGTAATCAAAACCCGGCGGCATTATCCCGACGACGACGCAATTGACGCCATCCACGTTCAGTCTTGCGGCGTTGAAATCAGCGCGCCCGCCCAGGGCTTTTTGCCAGTAACCATAACTGAGAATCACTGCGACTGGTCCACCATACTTCTCTTCTTCGGGAAGAAAGACCCGACCCAAAAGAGGTTGCACACCGATCACCTCAAAGAACCGGCGCGATGCAAAAGCGATGCGCGAGCGTGACGCTTCATTGCCTCCGGTTACGACCAGTGGAAAGCCAACTGACGAAATGGCCAGGGTGGAGAAGCTTTGACTGCTGGTTTTTATGTCTTCGAAGTCTGGTCCGGTCAGGGCCATCTGATTGCCCTGGGCGCCGACCTCCCGCAGGATTACCAATCGCCCGGCCTCGGGGTACGGCAACGCGCGCAACAGCAGCGCATCGACGACGCTGAAGATTGTCGTGGTCGCGCCAATGCCCAGCGCGAGTATGATTACCGCAATCGCCGCAAAGCCCGGGCGCTTAAAAAGACTGCGGACGCCATAGCGAATGTCCCTGAATAGTGAATCCATTACATCTTTGCCAATCGCTGATTGCTATTCGTACCTGAGCGCTACCAGCGGATCGACTTTCGTCGCGCGTCGCGCAGGTATTAAGCAAGCTAATAACGAGACGAATATCAGCAGCGCTGAAACTGCTATGAAGGTTTGCGCGTCAGTCGGTTTCACCTCGAATAGCAAACTGCTCATCAAGCGAGTCAACGCAAACGCTCCTGCTAACCCGATCGCAACACCCAGCGACGCCAGCACTAAGCCGTCCTTGAGAATTAATTTCAAGACCTGGTTTGTTTTTGCGCCCAGGGCCATGCGGACAGCAATCTCGCGTTTGCGCTGCGTGACTGTGTAACCCATCACGCCGTAAATCCCGATTGCCGCGAGCGCCACCGCCAGAGCCCCAAACACTCCGACCAGCAGCATCGAGAAACGTTGTTGCGCGACTGACGCCGAAAAGATTTCGTCCATCGTTCTGATATTGGTTACAGGTATCGTTGGATCCACGGCATGGATTTCCGTGCGCGCAACATTCCCAAGCGACATCGGATCGCCATTCGTTCTGACAACGATCGTCATGCCTCCGGTGGGTCGTTGCAGCTGCGGCAGATACATCGCCGGTAGGGCCACGGCGCTTAGCGTCAATTGTTTGACACTGGTGACGACGCCGATGATCTCGCGTGGCGATTTTTCAAAACCGACCGTGACGCGTTGGCCCAGCGGATCAGCATCCGGCCAGTATCGATGGGCGAGAGCGTCATTAATAATGATCACTCCGGGCGCATCTTTGCTGTCGCGGTCGTTAAACTGCCGTCCTTTCAGCAAGGGAATCTGGAGCGCGCGAAAGTATTCAGGAGCGACAACTGTGTAATCGGCTTGTGCTCTTTGATCGGCGGTTGGCCTGGGCCGGCCTTCGATAAACAGGTCGGTGCTTTCTTCGGCGCCGGTCAGCGGTAAACTCAGGACCGCTCCTGCGGCCGTTACCCCGGGTGAGTGATTGAGACGCTCAAGCACCTGCTGAAAGAAAGCGGCTTGCTCCTGTTCATTTGCATACTTTGATGGCGGCAGCGTCGGCAGCGAGACTTCCATAGTCAGCGTATGAGCGGGATCGAACCCGGGTTTCACGTCGAGCAGGCGCACGAAACTCTTGATCAAGAGCGACGCGCCGATCATCAGGACGACCGCCAGTGAAACTTCAGAGACAATCAGAAATGCGCGCAGTCGATTTTGGCGCAGACCGCCGGTCGTTCCTCTGGCGCTTTCTTTGAGTGACTCGTTCAGATCAATGCGCGATGCCTGCAGCGCGGGGGTGAGGCCGAACACGATGCCGGTGATGATCGAAATCAGTAAAGCAAAGCCAAGGACGCGAAGGTCGACACTGATCTCATGAATGCGCGGAACTTTGTCGGGAATCAAAGAGACGAGCAGCGGCGTTCCCCAAATCGCCAGCAGAGATCCGAGCAAGCCCCCAAGTAAGGACAACAGCATGCTTTCAGTCAACAGTTGCCTGATTATCCGCCAGCGTCCGGCGCCGAGCGCGCCACGAATGGCCATCTCCTTCTGACGTGACGAAGCGCGGGCCAACAGAAGGTTGGCGACATTCGCGCACGCGATGAGCAGCACAAAAACGACCGTGGCCAGCAGCACCAGCAACAGTCGCTTGATATTGCCGACCATCTGTTTTTGCAGCGGGACGAGGTTAACGGTGTAGCCGATCGTCCCCAGCGGCAGACTGGTTTCGATAGTCCTCAGTTCGTTTTCAGCTTGATTGATCGTAATGCCGGGCTTCAGCCGGCCAAGCAGGGCGAGGTTCAGACTTCCCTGATTGTTTCGCTCTTGATCCGTCATCGCCAGCGGCATCCAGATATCATTCCTGGTCGCGAACTGAAGACCGGGAACCATGTTGGCGCCGCCGGGAAACTCGAAGTCACGCGGCATCACTCCGACGACGGTCACAGTGTGACCGTCGAGAGTCAGATTCTTTCCCAACACATTCTGGTCGGCCGCGAATTCTCTCTGCCAAAAACGATGACTGATGATCGCGACGGGCGCTGCGCCTTCCTGGTCCTGCTCGGGCGTGAATGTTTGGCCGAGGGCCGGGCCGGCTCCGAGCGCCTCAAAGAAATTTGCCGAGACGCGCACACCTTGCAACTGTTCCGGGTCGCCCGCATGCATAAGTTGCCATGACCATTGCCGAAACGCCGTGAGTTCCTGCAACGTCTGCGTTTGCTTTACCAGACCCAGATAGTTTGCAGCAGATGAGGGAAGCCGGTCGCTTGTCTGCGCGAATTTCGGCAGGTAGCCCCACATCATGACGATGCGTTCCGGATCCTTGAATGGCAGAGGCCGCAGCAGCGTCGCATTGACGACGCTAAAGATTGCAGTGTTGGCGCCGATGCCCAGCGCCAGAGTGATTACCGCAATCGAAGTAAAGCCCGGTCGCTTAATCAGACTGCGAATTCCGAAGCGAATGTCTTTTATTAATGTTTCCATAAGATCATTTCCAATTGCCCGCCTCGGGCACTAGCCCGACCGTAAGGGAGGGCTCATAGACCACTTACGGGAGCCCTCCCTTACGGTCGGGCTAATGCCCCGCGGATTGTCCCGAGTTGCAACCATCAAGCTTCACTCGTAACGAAGCGCGATCAACGGATCGACCTTCGTTGCGCGCCGCGCTGGTACCAGGCATGCGAGCAGCGCCACGCCAATCAGGATCATCGCGATCACGGCAAACGTAATTGGATCTGTGGCGCTCACGCCGTAGAGCATTGGTGACAACAGCCGCGTCAGGCCCAACGCCGCGACCAGGCCCAGCGCCGTGCCGCTCAATGCCATCTTCATTCCTTGAGCGCGATGTTGGCCCCGATGCCGAGCGCCAACGTCAACACGACTATCGCAGTAAAGCCCGGCGCTTTTGCCAGCGTCCGGATTCCGAGTTTCAGGTCTTGAAACATTTTGGACCTCGCCTTTCTGTTAGGCCTTCTCCCAAAGGAAGAGGGTGAAACAACTCGTCACTCGTAACGCAACGCCACCAACGGATTGACCTTCGTCGCGCGGCGCGCGGGGATGTAGCAAGCGACCAAAGCCGCAGCGATTAGAGTTATAGAAACGAACGCGAATGTAATTGCGTCCGTAGGCTTCACCCCGAAGAGCAACACAGTCAGCAATCGCGTCAGCGCAAAAGCTCCCGCCAATCCGATCAGCACTCCGGCGACGGCCAAAGTCATGCCGTTTTTTAATATGAGTGACAGCACGTCGCCGGCACCGGCGCCAAGAGCCATCCGAATGCCAATCTCCTGTGTACGTTGGGTGACCGCGTACGACATCACGCCGTAAATACCGACGACTGCGAGAATTAAGGCGAGCGACGCGAACACGATCAATAGCAGCATGAAAAAGGACCGCAAGAGGATTGAATTGGCCTGAAGCTCCTGCAGAGTCGCGACGTTGAAAACAGCCTGTTCGTTGTCGACCGACAGGATGGCGCTGCGGACAGCGGCGGTCATTTCTTCGGGCTTCGGTTCAGTTCTGACGACGATAGTGTTGAAGGACGTAGGAAACTGTTCGTGCGGCAGATAGATCTGCATCGGCGCTTTCTGATCCAAAGCATATTGCGAGACATCGTTAACAACCCCGACTACTGTTCGCCACGGTTGAGGGTTCTTTTCATTACCGGGAAATTTTATGCGCTTACCAATCGGGTCTTCCCTCGGCCACAATTGATCCACCATTGTCCTGTTAACCAACGCAACCTTCATTGAGTCGGCGTTGTCCTGTTCACTAATTGCCCGTCCCCTTCGCACCGAAATTTCCATAGCGCGCAGATAGCCGGGGGTCACGACATAGAGATCCACGCTAATTTCCTCGCCGGGAGGCTTTGGATGATCTTCCACGGCAAGGCCCCGCCCATCGAAGTTATCGCTTAACGGCAGCACGCTGGTGATACCTGCAGCCCTAACCCCAGGCAGCGCCGCAATGTGTTCGGTCGCCTGTTTATAAAATGCGATCACGTTTTCCGGTTTGGGATATTTGAGGCTGGGCAAACCAAGATTCATCGTCAGGACATTTTGAGAGTTGAATCCTTTATCGACCTGGCCAAGTTGCAAGAGCGTTCGCACCAGCAAGCCGGCGGCGACCAGGAGGACCAGCGTCATCGCGACTTCAGTGATCACCAGAGTGCCGCGCAACCGATTGCCCTTTGCCAATCCACCCGAGCCGCGCCCAGCTTCCTTGAGCGACTCAGTAAGATTGGGCCGGGACATTTGCAGTGCCGGCGCGAGCCCGAAAATCACGCCGGTAAGAATCGAGACGCCAAAGGTAAAGGCCAGGCAACGAAGGTCAAGGTGGAACCCACTGAACATGGGATTGATCTTCGATCCGAACCTTTCAAACAATCGTGTCCCCCATAAAGCGATCAGCAAACCGAGTACGCCTCCAAGGAATGCAAGCAGCAAGCTCTCCGTCAATAGCTGTCGTATCAGTTGACCTCTGGCAGCGCCGATCGCAGAGCGAATGGTGATCTCCTTTTGCCTCCCAGTTGAGCGTGCCAGCAATAGGTTCGCCACGTTCGCGCAGGCCACCAACAATACAAATGCGACGGCGCCGAAAATTATCCAGAGCGCACGACTCGTTTCCCCAAGGGTGTCCTTGCTGATCGAAGTAACGTGCACACCGCGCCCTTTGTTAGTTAACGGGTGCGCTTGTTCCAGTCGTTGGGCCAGAACGCTCATCTCTGCCTGCGCCTGAGCGATCGTCACTCCAGGTTTCAGGCGAGCGACGGCCCGGAGATGCCGCGAATCGCGTTGTGAATCATCGTAGGACTCAGCCACGGGCCTATAAAATTCACCCTCAGGCCTGACCAGAGTCGATGGAAGCGAATGAAAGTCCGGGCTCATTACCCCGACTATCGTGTAGGGTCGGCTGTTGAGTAGAACTTTCTTGCCAACGACGGCCGCGTCACCGCCAAACCTGCGTTGCCACAAACCATAACTAAGGACAATAACGAAATCTTTGCCATCTTCCTGCTCTTCTGCGGTGAAGACTCGGCCCAGCATTGGCGTGCCCCTCATCACATTGAAAAAGCCATCGCCAACCTGGATTGCAGGGATCCTTTCAGCGCGCCCGTCGCCGGACATGATCGGGTTCCAGCCGGTAAACGTGGCGACGTCTTCGAAGGATCCGCTCTGCTTACGAAAATCCGCGACGTCAGTAGCTGAAACCTGGTTACGATCGAGCAGGCGCCCGTCTTCTTCACCACTGCCCCAAAGAAGCATCAGGTTCTGCGGTTCTGTGTAAGGCAACGGCTTAAGCAGTACGGCATTGATGACACTGAACACCGCGGTATTCGCCCCCACTCCCAGTGCGATTGAAAGCACTGCCACTGCGGTAAAGCCCGGGCTCTTGAGCAGCATGCGAATTGAGTAGCGCAGGTCGCGAAGTAGTGTTTGCATTTGATTGCGTCCTTGTCGTTATCTCCAGACAGCGCTTCCAGGCCAGCTCTTCATCTCAAAAAAAAAGGGCGAACTCACTCGTAACGAAGCGCCACCAGCGGATCGACTCGCGTTGCCCGCCAGGCCGGGATATAGCTGGCCACAAACGTAATCACGAACAAACCGACCGACACTGCGGCGAAGGTCATCTTGTCTGTGGCGGCCACGTCGAACAGCAGCGTTGAAATGACTCGCGTCAAACCAAATGATCCGGCCAGGCCCACACCGACGCCGGTGATGGCGAGCAGAACTCCCTGCCGTAAGATCAGCTTAAGCACGTCCGCGCGCTGTGCGCCGAGCGCCATTCGCACACCAATCTCGTGCGTCCGTTGCAAAACCGAATAAGACATCACGCCATAGATCCCAACCGCGGCCATCACCAAAGCGACGACGGAAAAGATAGCCAGCAACAATGAATTGAATCGCGAGCGCGCGACCGATCTCGCCATCAGGCCGTTCATGGTTATCACTTCACCTATCGGCTGATCGGGATCGAGCTGATGAATTACGTTGCGCGCGGCAGCCGCGACGTTCGTGCTCTCCCCACGCGTGCGAATCACGATCGTCATCGAGGAATAGACAAGCTCTGCGTGCGGCCAAAACGCCATCGGCTCTACGTCACTGTCCAGACCTTTGTGTTTGTTGTCGCCGACGATGCCGATGATTTCACTCGGCGGGTTCTCCTCTTTCATTTCAATCGTCACTCGTTGACCCAGCGCGTCCTGCCCCGGAAAGTTTTCGCGGGCGAACGCTTCGTTGACGACCACGACGTGACGCATCTCAACGGTTTCCTGCGCCGTGAAAAGACGTCCGCGCTTCAGCGGAATGTGCATGGTCTGAAAGTAATTTGCGTCGGTTACGCAAACGCCGGTGCCAAGTTCCTGACCCGGCGCACGCTTCGGTTGGCCTTCGATTTCGATCCTGGTACCGGAATGCGGCCCGTCGAACGGCAGCGTGTTAATCGCGCCCACCGATTCCACGGCGGGAATCGCGCGCATCTGATCCTCTGCTTGCTTGAAGAAACTGATCAACTTCGCATCGCTGTCATACTTCCGCGGCGGTAGGTTGACCCGGATTGTTAATAAATTGTTAGCATCGAAACCGGGTTCAACTGATTCGAGCCGGTTAAGACTTTTCATCAGCAAACCTGCGCCGACCAAAAGCACCAGCGCCAGGGCCACCTGGGCCACGACAAAAATACTTCTCACCCGATGCGCGCGCGTTCCACCTATTACATTCCGGCCGCCTTCTTTCAGTGGTTCATTCAGATCGAAGCGCGAGGCTTCAAACGCCGGAATCAGGCCGAAGGCAATTCCGGTAAGCAAAGTCAGCCCGACCGTAAAAATCAACACGGGGATATTGACCGCGGTGGTTCGCAGATCTATCAGCTCGGGAGGACTGAGTGCGAGCAGCGCCTTCGTTCCCCACCACGCGAGTAGCAAACCAAGCAAGCCGCCGATGACCGACAGCAGCACACTTTCAGTCAAGAGTTGTCGCGCGATTCGCCAGCGGCTGGCGCCGAGACCGGCGCGCAAGGCAATTTCTCTTCTCCGCGAAGTAGCGCGCGCGAGCAGCAGGTTCGCAACGTTCGCGCACGCAATCAGCAAGACAAAGCCGACTGCGCCAAGCAGGATCAAAAGTGGTTTGCGGATCTCGCCGGTGAACTGAGTACGTAGCGGCACGACAGTCACGCCCCACTTGGTATTGAATTCCGGATACTGCTGCTCGAGCCGGGCGCCGATCATGTTCATCTCGTTCTGCGCCTGCTCGAAAGTAACACC
>Ga0137401_10000668_pt1 | contig 13913 bp, 11 predicted proteins | sample CZOMad1_1_16fung_FD_108286 | JGI IMG/M metagenome (GOLD analysis project Ga0137401, IMG submission 108286) | Vadose zone soil fungal communities from Angelo Coast Range Reserve, California, USA - CZOMad1_1_16fungal (Illumina Assembly) | ecosystem: Environmental > Terrestrial > Soil > Vadose...
GGTCTTGCTGCGCTTGCGGTCGAAATACGTGAGCCGCCCCGCGAGCGCTTCGAGAATATTCTTGATCCCGCGCGAATTGTTCTCCCACGCATTGGCGTTCGAATCTTCGAGATCCAGCATCACGCCGGGAGCGCCGGAATTCAGCATTTTCACAACTAAATCCGCATCGTCGGCGGGCCCAGTCATTTGATTGCGTTGATCCGCGCACCAGGCCGGCAGCTCAATCCGCCAGGAGTTTGTGGTCGCCACCGAGGGCGGCAGATAATCCGGCAGCTTGCCCGCGTGAGCTTCCGCGAGTGCATAATCGCGCCGCGCGAGTAACGCGCGCTGGCGCAACGTCAGCGCGCCATGCAACGGGGCAAGAAACTCAAGAAATCCCTCGGGGAGATCGCGGGCGGGATCAAACTCAGGTGACGCCGAATTGACCGGTACCACGCGATTCGAAAAGGGCAGCGGAGCCTTCGCTGGATCCGGCTTGCTGATCGCGGTAGCCATGGGTGCGTCCAGGCCTTTCCGTCAAAATTCTGGCGAACGCTCGTCTCGGAATAGCAAAGGCAATTCGAAGGCCAATCGGCTGGAAACCGCGCTTCCTAAATCTCGGTCACTCAAGTAGTTAGAGGAACACCTTCAGTGGGGAGCAGGATGCGTGGAGAAATGCCGTTCATTAGTCGAGAAATTTGCGCACCATCGGCGACTTATTTCCTTCCTTGCGTTTCGCTGTTCAATATATTGAACATATGTTCAGATGCCTGGTTTCCTTCGGCCCCCAAAGCTTCCCCGCGTACTCCCTGCTGTTCAATATCCTGAACAAGTGTTCTATACTTAGGACTTCAAATAACGCATGGATCGGAGGTGCCATGGCCACTTCGGAAGCCAGCCCGGCAACCGCCGTTGAACGCGCCCTGAATATTCTCGAAGCCGCCGCGCAGCGCCGCGACGGACTCACCAATTCTGAAATCAGCCGCAAACTGGGAATTCCCAAAAGTTCCGCCAGCTACATTCTGCGCACTCTGGAGCGCCGCGGCTATTTGCGCCGCGACGCGGAAACCGCGCGCTACCGCCTCGGGCTGAAAATTTTGAGTCTCGGCGGTGACGCCCAGGGAAATCTCGAGCTCGCCGATGTGGCCCTCCCTTTCATGCGAGCTCTTGGAGAGAAAATTCGGCTCACCGTTCATCTCGCAGTCCTGGATCAGGGCGAAGCGGTGTACGTCGAAAAAGTGGAAGCGGCGGGATTTTTTAAGGTAAACACCTGGGTGGGTCGGCGGATGTTTCTGCATTCCACGAGCGTTGGAAAATGCCTGATGGCCTGGCTGCCGAAACAGGAAATCGAAACGATAGTAAAGCAACACGGATTGAAAAAACGAACTCCTGAAACGATCACAAACATGACGAAGTTGCTGGCGGAATTGGAACTCGTGAAGCAGGCGGGGTACGCCGTGGATGATGAGGAAAATAGTTTGGGCGCGCGCTGCCTGGGTGCGCCGATTTTTGACGCGACTGGAAATGTAACGGCCGCCATCGGAGCAAGCGGCACGCTGACGCAAATGGATGAATCCAGCATGCCGAAAATCATCGAGGCGCTGAAGGAAACCGCGCGGCGCGTTTCGCGCCAATTGCTGCGCAGCGGCGCAGCGGGAGCCGCTTAGCGGACGGCCCCCCGCGTTCCAAGGATCGTATTCAGCTGCTGATGATCAGGTTATTTTTCACGGAAAAAACATTGGGTACCTGGTTGGCCCGGATGCCGGCGAGATTCTTGTCCGCTTCGCTGTCCACCGCTCCTTCCAATGTAACGTTTCCGTTTTTGACGATGATATGAATGGAAGGCACGGCCTGGACAGCGTAGCGCGGGAGGCCTCCTTCACCATAGATCGCCCGGAAAAGCGCGCGGCGAAGCTGATCATCCATCGGTGAGGGAGGCAGAACTTCGATGTTATTCACCACCGTGGTCACTCCCTCAACACTTTTCACGGCGGATTCCGCATCCGATTTCAAACTCGGCCGCGTGACTTGTCCATACAGGGTCACCTTGTCGCCTTCCACTTGATACGCGAGGTTGTCGAATACCGAATACCACGGCAGCATCACAAGCTGGTGCCGCACTTCCTTCTTGAGCTTTTCTTGAGGTTTTTCATTGCGCTGATCTGCGCCTCGCGGCGAGCCGGCCGCAGTGTATGACGCTGCTGCAAAAGGCGCGGCGAACAGTGCGGTAACGAATAGGGCCCGAAGTTCCTTTCTCATAATGTCCTCCTGGACAAACGTTCCATCGTGCTTCGACCAGTTAGATTCAAGATGCAGGGCAAATGGACGCACGCTTCCATGCCGCGACTGGGTGTTAGCATGAATCTTGTAAGGCTTGCAAGAAGTATAAAATTGCCTCGGGGACGGAAACTTTTCGAGAGCAGCGGAGTCGGACAGATGCCGGCTCCGGCCGAAGGAGCAGGGAAGTGCTGGTCATTGCGCATCGGGGAGCATCGGGGCACGCGCCGGAGAACACCATGGCGGCGTTCAAGAAGGCTGTTGCCATGGGGGCGACGTTCATCGAGACGGATCTGCAGATGTCGCGGGACGCGCACTTCGTCGCCATCCATGATGCGACGGTAGACCGTACGACGAACGGGCAGGGAGCCGTGCACGACATGACGCTCTCCGAATTGCGGCGTCTGGATGCCGGTTCGTGGTTCGGAAGTGAATTCGTGGGGGAACGGATTCCCACTCTGGAAGAACTTCTGGGGTTTTCGAAAAAGAATGACGTGGTGTTTTATCTGGAGATCAAGCCGCAGGGATCGTGGGGCGGGGAACATGCGCTGATCGGGGCGCTGAGGGAATCGGGCGAAATACCGCGAGCCGTGGTGATTTCGTTCGATGCGTCGGTGGTCTTGAAGTTGCGCAAGATCGAGCCAACGCTGATGACGGGTTTGCTGTACGACGGGCAGATTGAACATCCACTGGACAAGGCGGTCGAAGTGGGAGCACGGCAAGTTGCGGTGCGCGGCGACCTGCTGACGCCGGCGCTGCTCCTCGCAGCGCGAAAAAAAGATCTGCAGGTGGTTTGCTGGACGGTGAACCATTCCGCGCACATGCGCGCGCTGATGGCCGCGGGAGTGGACGGAATCATGAGCGACTATCCGGATCGCCTGGTAGCGGCGCAACAAAAAGAAATGAACAGCGAAAAAGAGAAACCCGAAGCGCCATCGCTCTTTCCCGGGACCAGCGGTCGCAAGAGCTCTTGAGAAAACCGGAAAGCCGAATTCCTCAATTCTTCACCGCTTCCTGCACAGGCTTGAGAGTCGCTTGATGTTCGTCGTTCGTGCGCACCTGGTCAAAAAAGTTTCGCAACGCAAGGTAGTTTGCCACTGGCAAGAAATAGGCTTGCATCTTGAGCATGCGTTTGAGGCGCAGCGAGTTACCCTGTTTCTCGAAGGAAGACTCGTAAACGCAGAGGCCCCGGTCGATCAGGGCGTGAGGGGGAAGCGATTCGACCTGGGTGTTCGGCGGCAGGGTAAGAGTGACATCATCGTAGACTTCGTAGGGATAGTCAAAAGAAACGGGGTGGGTACGACGCGCCGAAATGAAAGGGTTCTGACCATTTGCATGAAAGATACCGAGAGGCAGGACGAGCCGCTGGCCGGCTCTGCCGGCAAAATTGGGAACCTGCACCTGGAACTGGGCGGTGAGCGGAGTTTCTGAAGTTTCCCAGGCACCGGCAGACAGCAACTTGACGACTGCGCCTTGCGGGAGTGAATGTTGCACGAATTCTTCCAACTCCTTGCGGCGCTGTGCTTCGTCCTGGTCGATCGCCCGCAGGCGGCGGATTAAGGCTTCCTGACCGTCAAACGTAATCGTCAGGTTTCCTTCCAAATTACCGTCGGCGTCCAATTTTAATTCCGCGTGCCGTTGTGTTACGGCATCTTTGCTTTCGGGTTTTGGAGTAGATCCAGTCTCGCCCGCGAAGCGGTCAACCCGGATTCCTCCGGCGTCCGTTTCCTCCCATGGGAGGAGCCCAAACCGGCAGTAGGAAGTTGCTGGATCAAGAAATTTGTGACCGGAGCCGATCTTGACCTCAACAACCGAAGAGTTCAGCTGGTTGGCATCCGGTCGCTCCGAAGCGAAGATGGACCGGTTTCGCGCGACAATTCGGACAGGGTTTGCCTGGAAACCCGCCGCGCGTGCCAAGGCGATAAACACCAAATTGATTTCGTTCTCGAAGGCGTACCCGTGATTTAAAACCTCTTCCGCATTCTTGTTTTCTTTCAGATTTTGTTGTTTTCTTTCTTTCTTCGTTTTTTCCGGTTCGTAGCTGAGGGCCCGAATCTGCTGAACCCGGGCGTAGATCTTTCGCAGCTTAGTTTCCTCTGAATCGCCTGGACTCAGGATGCGATCGACTTCCTTTTGAACGCTCTTTGGTTTCCCGATGAAGGCGTCGAAGAACTCCGCCTGACGGCGAGCCAAACTGGCCCAGTAATACTTGGTGTCAGAGTACATTCCGAGGATATAGTAGACATCGGCGCGAATCTTCAGGGAATCCGATGGCGGCGAATACTCCTCCTTTTGAAATGCGGGAACATTTTCCACGGTTAATTCCACGGTCCCACCCGGAAGTGTCTGGAGGTTCGCGTCGGCCGGTAGCTTGTGTTTAACAATCGCGGTGCTACCTCCCTTGATAGGGTGGAGAACAAAGTGGGAATGCCGCACGGAAATATCCTGCTGAATGGGCCATTCCGCCGCGGGATACGCAAATGCGCCGTCGATGAGATATTGAGAAGGATTGCGGAAAAGGTCGGGGATCTTCGCATGCCAGTGCAGGCGGTAGGAGTATTCGATGATGCTTCCCACTCCAACGCCGGGTAGCGTGAAGGTCTTCGCGCTCCAGCGGAACTTCTTCAGCTTGATGATTTCCTTGTCGTAGATGGCGCCGGCAAAGTTTTCGGTTTTGCCCTCCGGCGAAGTCACGCTCGCATGGATCTCCTCGACTTGCGTTACTTTTTCAAAATAGGGGATTTCGATATCAGCGTATTTCTTGCCTTCTTCGCGAAGTATTTTAATGCGCTTGAAAATGCTTTCGGAAGAGTTGTTGTTGTCGTCCTGAACATCGTACAGGAGGATTATGGCCGGCTCGCCCGGATTGACGGGGCTGTCTTTTAGGGCGAGATCCTGCGCGGAAATCGGCGGCCAACTGGGAGGGGCCTGCGCCGCGAGCGGGGATGCAGACAGCGCGAAGGCGAACGCCAGAGCCGCCGGGAAGGGAAGTGTGCGACGGATGGCGTTCATGGCCGACTCCGTTTGTTGGGGCGGTGGAAAAACATGGCTGGAGTGTAGGCCCGAGGCGGGGAGCGGGCAAGCGACAAGGTGCGTCAAAGAGGCGTGTCGTTGGATGTCGCGGAGCACAGCGGTCAGTCCTGGCTTAGGTGACGTAAGAGACCGACGAATTGGGAGACGGAGAGCTGCTCGGCGCGAGAGTCCGGGCGGAGATTTAGCGAGGCGAGAATTTCACGAATTGCCGCGGGCTTGGCCAGCGAGCGCAGGTTGTTCACCAGAGTCTTGCGCTTCTGCGAGAAACACAATTTCACAAAATCGAGGAAACGCGATTGGTCCGCGAGGCGGAGCTTTGCGCGCTCGCCGGGGAAGCGGAGCGTGACAAGCGCCGAGGTGACTTCCGGCGGCGGCGAGAAAGCATCGCGAGGAAGTTCAAAGACGAACTCAGGGCGCGCGTAGAGCTGCGTGAGGACGGAGAGATAACCGTAGTCGCGCGTGCCCGGTTGCGCGGCGAGGCGTGCCGCGACTTCAGATTGAATGACGACGTGAATTTCGTCGATGAGGTCCGCGAACGTGAAGAGGTGTTGGAGGATCGGCGAGGTGATGAAGTACGGCAAATTTCCGTAAACGCGGATGCGACGGCCGGAGGCGATGGCGGCGAGGTCGGCTTCGAGAATATCGCCGTGAATTACATTGAGATTGGGAAATTTCTTTGCGAGGCGCTGGAGGCCGGCGATGAGAGATGGATCGAGTTCGATGGCGTGGACGGGGGCGCCGGCGGCGACGAGGTGCTCGGTCATTTCGCCGTGTCCTGAGCCGATTTCGATCCAGCAGTGTTTGTCATCCTGCGGAAGGGGCGCGGTGGAATGCGGAGAGACGCGAATGGCGCGGGCGATTTCTTCGCGCCAGTGGAGATCGGAGAGGAAATGCTGGCCGAGGCGTTGGCGAGCCATGGGTGGAACAGTGTAGCAGGGGCTGTGAGTGGTGACTCCCAGATGGTTGACAGTTGAAAGTTGAACGTTGATTGCGGAAGACCACCCAACACCCTCCGTCGCGACGAAAAGAGTGCGGAAGTCACTGAAAAGAAAAGGCCCACGGGGCTGCCGTCGAGGAAAAGAGTGCGCAATTGCATGAAAACAAGGGAGTTCATCGAGGGGTGCTTTTTTGCCGAATGGCTGGTTAACCATAACACTCCCCTCCCCCTGTTTTTTGTAAGTGTTGCATCTAAAGGGCTTAGCCATGCTGTAACTCTTTTATTTGCAACACTTGCGAGGGAATTCATAAGTGTTGCCGCTAAAGGACTTACGCGGACGAAGTGTTGGCGAGAAAGTAACTGGGTGGGATGGGAAGATTTTGGAGGAGTTTGAAGGACTACCGGGCCCATCGAGGCTCTGGGTAAACGGGCGAGCATAGTTCGCGGGGCACCCTCCTTTCCGACAGGGCCGGAATCTGCGATCCCGACAAGATCGGGATCTACGATCGCCAGAGCCGCAGCGGGCAGGCGGAGGGATCATGCCCATCTAATCACCCCATTATAGCATATTGGTACCGTATGTCAATGATTACTTGCAAGTGGTTTGGATGCAGCGGGATAAAAGGGTGTCGGCGAGAACTGGCACCTTGAAATTTGTAAGAATGCCCCACCCTTGTAACAAACAAAAACGCAAGGGGCAGGCCGCCCAGAGGTCCGCAGGGATAAAGGTCGGCCCACCCAGGGAAAGAACGACGGGTTAGACGTGACCGGCAGATGGAGGTTCTGTTAGCGCGACCTCGACTGCGTCTGGAAACAATGCCGCCGCCACTGACAGATGTTGATGAAGCAAACCGACTTCCTCCTCCGCCGTGCCCTGCCGCAGCCTATCTCGAACTGCTTGGTCCAGATGATTAAACGCGCTTGTAAAGATCGGACTCTCTGGCTCATTCTCTCGCGGAGGACGAAGATGTAAAGAGTGGATGAGAAGGTTGCGGCGACGAGACAGCCATTGCAGTCCATCGGTCTTGTCGGTTTTTTGGAATGCTTTTAGTCGCTTCCACGCAGCAGGCGGCTCACTGGTCTCGTTCATAGGTAGAAAGTTCGCAGAAATGCGGTCCATTACGGCAGAGAATACATCGTGCTCGTATTGACGAATATTGAAGAACGCAAAAGCTAGGAGTTGCCCAACACGGTCCCAAAAAGACGCCAGACGGATGTACGAGGTTTCCGCATGCTCCCAGAGATACCTCTCGACATTGCTGACAAAAATCCGTCGAATTTCTGGATCGTCGGGCCAATTCACGACTTCGGGGTGCTGCTTAATGGTCCCGCTGCCGATCAGATACATATGCGTTCGACAAATCGAAGACCGAGCGAGCATGAACGCATCAATAGCCTCGGTAATCGCAGCATCGGCATAAGTGTCGAACCGCGGCGGTGGTTCTCCATTTTTTATAAAAATTAGTCTTGGTGGCCCGCCCAGTGCAATGGATAGGTCGCTCAAGTTGGTTTTGAGCACGCTTCCTTTTGTGAGGTCCAGGTCTGCTAGGTGGAAAATCTTGAACGCTTCAAGTTGGGTAGCGACCACGCTTTCATTCACACTGAGCATTAACACGTTCTCGAGTACCTTGGCCAACCGTTCGGAGTGTTCGGAGTCGTCCTTCAATTCGAGATCGTCTGTCACGGTGGAACCTTTAAGGAACAGGAACTGCTTTACTTTTGTTCTGGCCAACCCAAAAGTTGATTCTTGATCGCCCTATCACGAAACTACAAGCGCCAACCTAGGTCGAACCTCCGTGGTCTCTTGCCCGTAGTGCTATCATTCCGTTTCACGGTAGATTCAGGATTACCAGTTGGACTGTTTCGGGGCTCGCTGAATGGCCATACCAGACTACCAGACGCTGATGTTGCCCGTTTTGAAAGTCGCGGGCGACGGTCAAGAACATCGAATCGGCGATGTAGTTAATCGGCTTGCTCGCGAATTCGGACTGACGGAAGAGGAACAACAGCAGATTCTACCAAGCGGCAGGCAGGCTACGTTTGCAAACCGCGTGGGCTGGGCCAAAACCTACCTGGTTCAAGCCGGGCTGTTAGAGGCCACCAAGAGGGCTCATTTCAAGATCACCGACCGGGGGAAGAAGTCTCTGGCGGAAGGTCCACCGCGTATTGATGTCGAGTACTTGTCGCAGTTTGCCGAATTTGTTCAATTTAAGGAACGTGGTAGGTTGCCGGGCACCGAAGCATCCACAAGTGTGGGTGAGACGCCCTCCGTACCGCTGCAATCGGAAACCCCAGATGAGCTTCTACGCAGCACGGTGAAGCAAATCGAGACAGCGCTCAAAAAGGAGCTTCTTGATCGTATCCTTGCCGCGCCTCCGGCGTTTTTTGAGAGCCTCATCGTCGCCCTACTTCTCGCGATGGGCTACGGCGGCTCGCGGGAAGAGGCCGGGAAGATTGTCGGTCGTTCTGGCGATGGAGGCATCGACGGTGTAATCGATCAAGATGCTTTGGGACTTGACCGCGTTTATGTGCAAGCAAAGCGTTACGTCACGGAGAACGCAGTTAGCGAACCGGAGATCAGGGCGTTTAGCGGGAGTCTAGGAGCGGCCAAAGCAAACAAGGGTGTGTTCGTAACCACCTCATATTTCACTCAGCCAGCGCAGAATTTCGCAGAGCGTCATCCATTTAAGATCGTACTTATTGATGGAGAACGCCTCGCCGCCTTGATGATTCGGCACAATGTTGGTGTTCGCGTTGATGAGACACTGTATCTGAAGAAAATGGACGAAGACTTCTTCGGGGACGAGTAGCGGCATTGCGTTTGGACGTGGTTAGAACTCGCGTTGTGAATCAAGTCTGCGGCTTCGTGTGCCCGTGACAGGTTTCTCATTCACTCCACGGTACTGGGAGCGTCCGGAAGACATCAACGGGCGGGATTGGCGGGAAAGGGATATGTGCCGCGCGGCGATCGGTGGAGTTCATGCGCCGCCCATTCCAAAAACCGAATGGCCAGCGCATGAACTCCACCGATGCGCCCCGCTTGGTCGGGTTGAAAAGGGAGGCCAGGCAGAGATGGAGAGAGAAAACCCAAACTAACGCAAAAATCAAAGGGAAGAAGGAGACGAAGAGAGATTCCTCTCTGCGCAAGCCGACCGGCTCCCAGGAGCGAGCCGGGAAGAAAAAGCGTCGGCTTGCTCCGTTCGGTCCCGCAGAAGCATCCGGGATGCAAAAAACGCAAATGACAGTGGGAGGAGGAGAAAGCAGAAATCAGAAACTAGAAATCAGAAACCAGAACCACACTACTCCGCGGCGGGCGTGATTTTCTCGACGTGAACGGTCTTCTTCGCAGAATCGAAATGGCCGGCCAGCAACACATGCGCGGCAGGGAAGTCTCTAACGGCTTCTGGGTTTTCGACAAACCAGATTGCGTGACTATCGTCTGCCACAAAGACGGCTCACTGGGGTTTCCATTCCGGGTGCCCTACCGAAGCACCTCCACGCCAGCATTTCTGCACGCAATCCGCGCGGCCGGGCTTCGTGTGCTGGGCCGCACAGCTCTCGTCGCTAATCCAACCGGCGCGAGGCGCGTTCTTTTGCTGCGCCGAGAGTGAACCGAGCGCCACGAGCCCGCAACCCAGCAAGAAAACAAAAACGATTCGGGGCCTGGTCATCCTTTCTCCTTCTGCCTCCGCAACCCGAGTTCACGCCTGCGCCACAGGGACTTCAAGGTTTTACGCTGATTCCTTTTATTCATGCAAGGCTGTCCTGGAAGGGTATCGTAGTCAGTAAATGACATCTAGAATGGAATCCAAATGAGGTTGTGGCGTGAAGAGTAGGCGTGACTGTACCTGTCTGTGTCATAGGGGTGGAACCGTTGTACACGTGGTCGCGTGCTGCGACGGAATGCCCACGGCACTTTTGATAAGGCGCAAGCCGAAGAAACCACGCAAAAAGTCAAAATGAGTCAAACCGGAAGGACCAACCTTGCAAGAGCTGCACTGATGAGGCAGTCGGCAAGACGAAGAAGATTCCTCTCTACGCAAGCCGACCGCTTCGCAGGAGCGAAGCGGGAAGAAAAAGCGTCGGCTTGCTCCGTTCGGAATGACGTGCATGGGGAGAGAGGCGGAATGAAGCGAAAAAAGAGAAGTGCCGCGCCCCCGGCGCTCGGGTAGCGTAAAATGATTGGGTTGCACCCTGTGAGCCGATGGTGAGAACACCGTGAGAATATTGTTTGTGGCATCGGAGGGGCTGCCGTTTTCGAAGACGGGCGGCCTGGCGGACGTGGTGGAAGCGCTGCCGAAGGCACTGGTGGCGCAGGGCCACGAGGTGGCAGTGGTGTTGCCGCGGTATCGCGGAACGAAGACGACCGCCGTGGTGATGCCGAGCTTGACGATTCCAATGGGCGGAACGCGGCTGCGGTTTCCGGCGATTGCCGATGGCACGCTGCTGAATGGAGTGCGGTATTACTTCGTGGATGATCCGGGGTATTTCGACCGCGATGGATTGTACGGCGGCAGCAGCGGAGAGTATGCGGACAACGCGGAACGGTATACGGAATTTTGCCGGGCGGCGATTGAGGTGGCCAAGCATGTCTGGCCGGCGGATGTGTTTCATTGCCACGACTGGCAGACGGCGCTGGTGCCGGTGCTGTTGCGGACTTCGTACGGTGACGATTCGCTGGTGAAGGACCTGCCAGTGGTGTTCACGATTCACAATATGGGGTATCACGGGCTTTTCGCGCCGAGTGTGCTCGAGGGCGCAGGAATTCCGCGAAGCCTATTTCATCCGGGGGGAATCGAGTTCTTTGGCAAGGTGAACCTGCTGAAGGGCGGGCTGGTGTATTCGGATTATTTGACGACGGTGAGCCGGAAATACGCGGAGGAGATTCAGACGACGGAGTACGGATATGGTTTGGAGGGCGTGGCGCGAAGCCGAAGCGACCGGCTGGTGGGGATTTTGAACGGGGTGGACTATTCGGAATGGGACCCGGCAAAGGACAAGCTGATTACCGCGAAGTATTCGGCGAAGGATTTGGGCGGGAAGCAGGTATGCAAGCAAGACCTGCTGGAATTGTTCGGATTGCCGCCGGAACATCTGGGGCGGCCGGTGATTGGAATCGTTTCGCGGTTTGCGGACCAGAAGGGGTTCGATCTGATCGCGGAGAAGGCGCATGAATTGATGCGCGAGGAGCTGGTACTGGTGGCGCTGGGGACGGGCGAGCGGAAGTACGAGGATTTCTTCCGGGCGCTGGCGGCGGCGTATCCGGGGCGCGTGGGAGTGAAGATCGCGTACGACAACGTGATCGCGCACAAGGTCGAGGCGGGAGCGGACATGTTCCTGATGCCGTCGCGGTACGAGCCTTCCGGCTTGAATCAGATGTATAGCTTGAAGTATGGTACGGTGCCGATTGTGAGAGCGACGGGCGGGCTGGACGACAGCATCGAGCCGTTTGACGTGGAACACGGAACAGGGACGGGGTTCAAATTCAAGGAATATACCGGGGAGGCGCTCCTGTTTGCGGTGCGGCAGGCGCTGCATCATTACATGGATGAGCGAATCTGGAAGCGCATCCAATTGAACGGGATGGCGAAAGATTTTTCGTGGAAAGGGCCGGCGGCGGAGTATGCGAAACTGTATGAAGCCGCGCGGGCCCTGCGAGGCTCCCCTCGAAGCTCGGGGCAAGCAGGACAAGCTAGCCGCGGATTGGGGCAAGCCACGCAGAGTGCGGGGTCAGCCCCTCAAGGATCGGGGCAAGTGAAAAGAAACCAAAAGCCTGCTGGAACATCTAACTAGTTTGATCGAGGAGAGGAAAGCGGCGGCCCAAGGGCATGCTGCTGAGAAAAAAGGATATGGCTGACAATTCAATTCAAACAGCGACGGATGGAAATTTCGAAGCGGAAGTGCTCACGGCGAGCAATTCGCAACCGGTGATGGTGGATTTCTGGGCGGAGTGGTGCCGGCCATGCCACATGCTGGCGCCGACGGTGGCGGAGATTGCGCACGACTATGCCGGCAAGCTCAAAGTGATGAAGTTGAACGTGGACGAGGCTATGAATTCAGCGGGCCGGTATCGCGTGCAGGGAATCCCGACGCTGCTGCTGTTTAAGAACGGGCAGGTTGTGGAGCAGATCGTGGGAGCGGTGCCGAAAGACCAAATCACCAAGGCGCTGGACAGGCACTTGGCGTAAAGCAGGATTCGATTCGAAGGATGGAGAAGGCGTGCCGTGGAATTGCGTGCGGCATGCCTTTTTTGTTTGTGCGGGGCGGAGAGTTCGGCTTAGAGTGCTTCGGAAAAATTGGCGATGAGAGAAACTGAAAGCAAGATGGTTCGCTGCGCCTGGGCGGGGAATGAGCTGAGCATTCCTTATCATGATGAGGAATGGGGCGTGCCCGTGCACGACGAGCGGACGTGGTTTGAGTTTTTGATATTGGAGGGCGCGCAAGCGGGATTGAGTTGGGACACGGTTTTGCGGAAGCGGGCGAGGTACCGGGAAGTGTTTGACGGGTTCGATCCGGAGAAAGTGGCGCGGTATGACAAGAAAAAAGTGCGGGCGCTGCTGGGGGACGCGGGGATTATCCGGAATCGGTTGAAGATTGCGGCGACGATCGGAAATGCGCAGGCGTTCTTGAAGGTGCAGGAAGAGTTTGGGACGTTTGACGCGTACATGTGGAGATTTGTGAGTGGGCGGCCGAAGCAGAATGCGTGGAAGGCGCACGAACGCTTGCCGGCGAAGACGGTGGAATCGGACGCGTTGAGCAAGGATTTGCAGAAGCGGGGATTTCGGTTCGTGGGGTCGACGATTTGTTACGCGCTGATGCAAGCGACCGGGATGGTGAACGATCATCTGGTGAGTTGTTTTCGGTATAAGCAGCTGTCTCGATAGCGCGAGAAGGGAGCTTGCTTGCGTTGGGGGCGGGGCGAGCTTACGATTGGTACCTGCCGTTTCTTGGCGCTTTCCAAAGTAGTAAAAGCGAAGTAAAGATTGCAGCGCGGAAGTGTGATTGAGGAGAGAGTCTGAATGAAATCGGTGGTGGTGGTGGGGGCGCAGTGGGGCGACGAGGGCAAAGGCAAGGTGGTGGACTACCTTGCGGGATCGTTCGATTACATCGCGCGCGTGGCGGGCGGGCACAACGCGGGGCACACGGTCATCATTGGGAAGGACCGTTATGTGCTGCAGCTGATTCCGTGCGGGATTCTGCGGCCGAAGCAGCAGGCGGTGATCGGGACAGGCGTGGTGGTGGATCCGGCGGCGCTAGTGGCGGAGATTGAGACGCTTTCGAAAGCGGGCATTGATGTGAAGGGGCGGTTGCACGTCAGCAATCGCGCGCACTTGATTTTTCCGTATCACCGGGAGCTGGACAAAGCCGCGGAAGGTGCGCGGGGCGCGGACAAAATTGGCACGACTTCGCGGGGAATCGGACCGGCGTACGAAGACAAGATGGCGCGGCGCGGACTGCGGATGTGCGATTTGCTGGAGCCGGAGATGTTTCGAAAGAAGGCCGCGCATGTGGTGGCGGAGAAAAACCGTCTGGCGAAAGGCGCGTACGGGGCGAATATTGATTTTTCACATGAAGTGGAAGAGACGCTGAAGCTGGGAGAAAAAATTCGCGGATACATTTGCGATACGGCGGAATTGGTGAACCGCGCGCTGGACGAAGGGAAGTCGGTGCTGTTCGAAGGTGCGCA
>Ga0137401_10000670_pt1 | contig 13902 bp, 11 predicted proteins | sample CZOMad1_1_16fung_FD_108286 | JGI IMG/M metagenome (GOLD analysis project Ga0137401, IMG submission 108286) | Vadose zone soil fungal communities from Angelo Coast Range Reserve, California, USA - CZOMad1_1_16fungal (Illumina Assembly) | ecosystem: Environmental > Terrestrial > Soil > Vadose...
CATCGTCGGGAAGTCCCTGGACGCTGCTCGCGCGCGCGATGCGGCCCGCAAAGCACGGGAGATCGTACGCAAAGGCGCGATGGGCTCGACAATGTTGCCGGGCAAACTCGCCGATTGTCAGGAGCGTGATCCGGCGCTTTGCGAAATTTACATCGTCGAAGGTGATTCGGCCGGCGGCTCAGCCAAGCAGGGCCGCGATCGGAAGAACCAGGCGATCCTGCCGTTGAAAGGCAAGATCCTCAACGTGGAAAAGGCACGCTTTGACAAGATGCTGGCGCACAATGAAATCAAAGCCCTGATCATGGCGCTCGGCACCGGCATCGGCAAGGAAGATTTCGATCTGTCAAAGCTTCGTTATCATCGCATCATCCTGATGACCGACGCCGACGTCGATGGTTCACACATTCGCACGCTGCTGCTTACGTTCTTCTTCCGGCAAATGCCTGAGCTGGTCGAGCAGGGCTACGTTTACATCGCCCAGCCGCCGCTCTTCAAAGTGAAGAAAGGTAAGAAGGAAGAATACATCAAAGACGAAGGGTCGATGGTCCATTACCTCATGCGCCAGGCGACCAGCGACATGAAGGTCACTACGGGTAAAGCCAAAAACGTCATCGAAGGCGCACAGCTCGCGCGCAATCTCGAACGCATGGTCGACCTCCGTCGCTATTGCGAGAAGGCCACGCGCCGGCTGCGCGGCGATGCGCACTTGCTCGATACTCTGCTGGTTGCGTTTGGCGGAAAGAAAGGCGTGCTGCGTGAAGCAGGCGCGACGCTGCGACAGACTTTTCAGAAGGAAGACTCCATGGCTCTGGTCGAAGGTGTGCTCGATAAAGCTGGTTACAAGACCGACCTTACTGAAGACGAAGAGCACGGGCTTTGGGAGATCAAGACGACCACGATTTCCGGGAACGCGATCGCGATCGATTACAACTTTGCCAGCTATGTCGAGTTTCAAAAAGCGGTCGAGCTGTTCATGAAACTTGAAGACCGTCTGACACCGCCATTCATCGCCGGTGAAAATGGGACCAGTGAAGAGATCGCTACGCGCGAGGCTTTACTAGATCGCGTGCTGACCGCCGCGAAGAAGGATCTTACGATCCAGCGTTACAAGGGTCTGGGCGAAATGAATCCCGAGCAGCTTTGGGAGACCACCATGGATCCCTCGACCCGGACGCTCCTGCAAGTGCGCATCGACGATGCCGTCGAGACTGATGAGATCTTCACCGTCTTGATGGGCGACGCCGTCGAACCCCGGCGCAAATTCATCGAAGACAACGCGCTCGATGTAAGGAACCTGGATATCTAGTTAATTCTTCACGGCGTAGCCGTGACAGCAAGTAGCCGGGGCAAGTGCGAAGCACGCCGCCCCCGGATCGCTCACCATTATCAATTTATAGCCCGCTTTAGCGGACGACAGAATAATCCATCGACGATAACTACCTACGCATTGGAATAGCCATGGCCAATAGCAAGAAACATTACGACGATTACGGAAAGTGTCATGTCTGCGGTGAGCAGATGCACGAGAAGCGAATCAGTCAGGATTTTTGGCTTAAAGGAAAACTGATTGTGATCGAGTCCGTGCCCGCCGGCGTCCTCAGTGTGGTGAGAAGATCGTAAAAGCCGCTGTGGGGCGTCAACTGGCGACCATGATCGGTAGCGTTCGGCACTCACGCACACGAAAGACGATTACGGTCCCAGTGATCAAGTACGCGAAAGAAGCGGCATAGACGCTCCTTACCCTTTCTTCGTATGTCAGCCAAAGATAAGCGCGTATGCAGGCAGATAAGAAAGAACCATTTTCTGATCTGTGTCTATCTGTGTTTATCCGTGGCGGTCTTAGTCGTGCTCAAGATTCTTCTTGCCTAAACTTCTAATCCGGGTAATCTGTGGTCTCGATGAGTTTCGAAACCGACCGCCGCCAATTTCTCCGTGGCGCGATCGCTGCGAGCGCGCTGCTCGCGGCCCAGTCGCGGGTTCTCTCACTTAATTACGAACGTCGTTTCGCTCCCGTCAAAGTCTCACGCGATCGAGTCATTCGCGAAGTCGTCGGGCTCAGACCTTATCGGGCAGAAGGGTTCGTCGTTGAGGCGCAGCGCGCCGGAAATAAACTGATCGTACACAACTATGGCCACGGCGGCGCCGGCATGACCCTCTCATGGGGCACGGCCTCACTGGCAGTGGATCTCTTGTCAGAACCGGGAGCGATAGCGACCGGGTCAAAGCGTCATCCTGGAAGATCAGCGCCACATTTCGCGGTCATGGGCGCCGGCGTCAACGGTCTTTCGACGGCGCGCACCCTGCAGCGCCGATTTCAAAATGGCCCCGGCACCGTGACCATCTACGCGCGTGAACTGCCGCCGGATACCACCTCAAATATTTCCGGAGCCCATTGGTCGCCGACTACGGTGTTTGAGCGTGAAGCAGCTTCCGCGAAGTTTAATGAACAGTTTCAAAAGGCCTGCCGGATTTCCAATCGCGCGTTTCAATTGTTGGCCGGCACTGAATACGGTGTGCGCTGGATCGAGACCTTTGAGCTTTATCGCAATGAAGCATTACTCGCGGTCGAGCTGCCGGGCGGCAACGATCTCTATCCGGCGATCGAAATTCATCGCGACCCTGAACACTATTTCGGCTTTCCTTTTGTAAAGCAGTTCAGCACGATGCTGATCGAACCTTCGATTTATCTCAGCGCGTTGTTGCGTGATTTTTATATCGCCGGCGGGCGGGTGGTCGTCAAAGAATTTCGCAGCCATGAAGAAATCATGCGCCTGCCTGAGCCAATCGTCTTCAACTGCACGGGCCTCGGCGCGCGCGCATTGTTCAATGATCAGAAGCTGGGCCCGGTGCGTGGCCAGCTCGAGGTGCTGATGCCTCAACCTGAGATTGACTACTGTTATCTGGGCCGGGGTTATATGTTCCCGCGCCGCGACGGAATAATTCTCGGAGGCACTTTCGATCATGACGATTGGTCACTCGCGCCGCGGGCGGACCAGGGCGCGGGCATCCTCGACGTGCATTCAGAAATAATGAAAGGCCTTAAGTCGATGTAGCCCAAGTTGCCAACTTGCGTTTCTCCCTCTCCCTTTGGGAGAGGGTCGGGGTGAGGGTTTAGCGGATCACGTCCATTATGAATTGGTGAGCCCGCTTTAGCGGGCGACAGAAATCAGCCGCGGATAAACGCGGATTCACGCAGATACGAAATCCCGTTCTCTGATTCTTATTCGTGTAAATCCCGCGTTTATCCGCGGCTGATTTTTTTGATGGTTAAGCGCACCGCGCGAACGGCATCACTCGATGAGACGGCATGCGCGATGTCGCCGGCAAGAATTCAATTGTGGGAGCAACTTCGAAGACAGAATCCAGACGCGTAACTTCCAGCACGCGGCTCACGAGTTTGGTTACGTTCATCAGCTTGAAGCGAATGCCATTCGCCAAAGACTGCCGGCGCAGCTCCAACATCAGCCCCAGGCCGCTCGCATCGATTGTGCTCACGCGCCCGAGGTCGAGCACCACAGTGCCGACCCGTGTTTGAGAAATCACTGCCTCTCGCAGGGACGCCGTTTCACCGTTAACGATTCGTCCCTGCAAGCACAACACCGCAACGTTTCCTGAATTCCTTGTATGTACTTTCAGCATAACCAAACTCCCTGATTAAAATTACGGCGGCCCCTGCTAATAAGTTCGCGTCTTCTGATCAATTAGTGCGACTGTGCCCGTCCGTGTATGACAAGCCGTTTTCGTGGCACGCGCATCTTGCGCGTGATCCCACGGGCGAGACGCCCGTGCCACCTCGTCCGCATTTAATGCGCCGGTCCCCCAGGCGGTTCCGTCAGCCGCCCGGGGGTCCACTCGAGGAGGAGCCCAATGATTCTCTTCCTCTTGACCGGCTTTTCAATTAGCACCTTACCTTTTCAAATAGTAAGTGCGCCGGAGGGGCATTCGGTTTCAACTATTTTCAAAACTTCCGAAATCAGCATGCAAAAACTTCTTCATGCGTACAGTTCTCTGTGTGCGTCAAGATCTTTTTTCGGCTTTCACTATGAAGACGACGTGACCACCAATTGCGTTAACAATTCTTTTGAGAGCACGCGAAGCGCGCGACAGCATAAAGCCCGGGGCGATGGCTTTGCCACTGTGATGCGCGGCAAGTCGAAGACTTGCCGCGCATCAGCGTGGCAGAGCCATAACGCTCGTCCGCGATCGACGATCACGCGCGCGCTTTGAAAACGCGTCAATAGGAAAAGGCCATTACGATGGCAACGAGGTCAGTACCCGGAGCGGTAGCGAGGGGGTATCTCTCTATCCAAAATACCTGACAAGCTCAGATCCGATTCATTCGCCCACCGGAACAGAAACTCCATTCCCGATCATCCTGTAAGCTTACCTGCACTTTTTCATGTGCGTTTCGCTAGACTATTCAAACGTAGAGGAACTTCTCAAGTTTCTTTTGTAGTGCAGCAGGTTTTCTCGTTTCACATTCCCACACGATCATTATCTTCCAATTTTCTCGCTTGAGGGCGCGTTGGTTTCTTCGATCACGCGCGACATTTGAGAGGCGCTTCGTTCGCCAGAACTCTGCATTCGTCGCCGGCACTACATTCCCGTATCTGCACTTGTGCATGTGAAAGAAGCATCCGTGCACGTCGATGATCTTGCGATGTCGGACCAGGACGATGTCAGGCTTACCGGGAAGGTCTTTCTTGTGGAGGCGATATCGAAAACCTAATCGGTGCACAATCGATCGTACGATCATCTCCGGTCGAGTGTCGCGATTGTGTATCCGCGACATGTTGAAGCTGCGTTGTTGAGGGGTTAGAACGTCCGCCATAAACCCGTCAGGCTTGATTCTCCTTCAAACGAGCGAACTCAATGAAAGCACCTATGTTCAATAAGGCTTCTCGTTGATCACTCGTATATGTTTCGTGGAGAGAATCTGGAATGACGAGCGTCAGCCTTCGTCGCTTCATCTCGTCAGTTTGCTTTGTAGAGATTCCCACCTCCAGTGTGCACAGGTGTTTCTCGGGAATCTTGTCGGCTTCAGTAAGAACTTGTCGCCAACGATCTTTGCTCGTCGATTTTACGCCGAGCATCACAAGCAAAGCGGCTTCGAACGCTTCATCGTGGTATTCATCCTGTCCCGGAAAGATAAAGTCTGGTCGGTTGTTTGCCTCTGTTCGAGCCTGAGGAGTGAAGCGCAGTCGGTTCACTGTAAACAGCTCCTCAAGATGATTCTGAAGCGCAAACCCCATTCGTGACTTGCGTCGATTTTGCACGGAGAGTGAATAGGCTATGAAGTCATCTACCGTCTCAAAGCCTTGCTGCAAACGCTCTCCGATAACTACGCGTTCCAAAGCTCGAAATAGTTCTTCTTCGCGAGTAAGCGACCGAACCAACGTCTCATCCGGATGGCTGGGATCGACTTCGACTTGCGACCGTGCGAAGAGCGCCATTTCTTTAGTCGTCGGAAATGTCCTCCCATACTTTTCGAGCATGAGATCCTCGTCGCTGGGCCGAACGGGAATGGCGACTTCAAGGCCAAGCTCATCAAGAATCTGACGCCGTAATAATTCCAGTTCCTGGTTGTCGAGAGTCGCGCGTGAAACGGAGTCGAATGACGACGTTGAGAATTGCACACCGAACAGAGCCTGCGCCGCACGGAGCCAAGCCGATCCGCCTTCAAAGACCAAACCGAATAACTGACCGGACTGCGATCGAACGAGAAAAAAGCGATCACCAATATCTGCGATGGCAAGGAAACTGCCCTCATAGTAAAAGCGCCACTCGCTACGTCCCGTTCGATCCGCGCTCTTAGCGCGCGCATCGTAGAACGTAAACTCGCCCTCGCTTTGAATGGGTTCCTGATCATCAGCAAAATAATGCCAGCTTAGGCGACCGCGGGTCGGTTCTGAAGTCTGAAAAAATTCCCTGAGGGCACTTACGCCGTTTAATTCGTGTTGGTGTGATCCGAGATCGGGAAGGTCAACTGCGACGAGGACTTTGTGAGCTACTTCTGTGAATACGTTAGAGAGGTTCACGCCTTAGCCTTCTCGTCTTCTTGCTAACTTTAAGATAGCCGAGTGGCAATGCTAGCGCGATCATGCTTCGTTTTCTAGTTTCGGGAGGCGCTAGGACAAAGTCTGGCTTCTCGTTAACGGGGCGAGACAAAGTATCAATGACTTGTTTAGCAATTTTCTCTACCACCGGCACGACCACTGAGTTTCCAAATTGTCTATAGGCCTGAGTGTCGGACACGGGGATCTTGAAGTTAGATGGATATCCCATCAGTCGAGCACATTCGCGTGGCGTGAGTCTTCGAGGATTCTTTCGAGGGCCTTGTGAAATTAGGATTTCAGAACCGTCCTTGTGATAGCGCGCGCTGAGAGTGCGTGCCACATCATTGGCTGTGAAAACGCTAAAGCCGAAGCCGTTACCTGCTGCCTTGTGTTTCTTCGCGTAGTCCTGCAGGTAGTTCCATAGGTGGTTGCTCAGCGTGTATTTGGCGTCGACCTCTTTGTCGAGGATGCTACCCAGTTTCGGTCCGCTTGACGGAAACTCTGGGAACTCAAAGAAACGCGGCTCCCTGAAGCCTACGATGAACATTCGTTCCCGGTGTTGGGGAACGACCGCTTGGGCGTCGATGATGGCGGTGTGAATGTCGTATTGCAGCTCGTTGGCAAGAATATCGTAAATGACCTTGTAAGTGTTTCCACAGTCATGTCGATACAAGTGCTTCACATTTTCCAGTACAAACGCTGCCGGTCGCCGAGAATCCAGGATCTCGGCGATCGAGAAAAATAGGTTCCCTTGTTTTTGGTCTTCAAAGCCGTGTTTTCGACCCAAACTATTCTTCTTTGAGACTCCAGCAAGGCTAAAGGGCTGACACGGGAAACCAGCGCACAGAACGTCGAAAGGACTAATGGCGGCGATATCGACTTTTCGAATATCGCCATGTGGTCGGTCTCCAAAGTTTGTCTCGTACGTTAGCTGTGAGAACTTGTCCCAGTCACTGGAGAACACACACTCGCCACCAGCTCGTTCAAATGCGATCCGAAAACCACCGATCCCGCAGAATAGATCGATGAAGCGAAACTTGTTTTGAGGCGATTTCTTCAAAACTGGTAGTTGCAATAAAGAGTTCTTAGATGCCGTCGGGTATTGGAAGCGACTACTTTAACAGAGGCGTCAAGTGAAAGAAATTTGCAACGGGCTCTTGCTGAGGAAGTCTCCTGTAGTTTGGCGCCGAAAGAGGCGCAGCCTCTCTAAGAAAGGCGGTAACGGAAAGCCGAAGGCTTTCCGCAATGTGCTGCGGCGGAGCCACGTCATCGGGTGTGGGTGTTCGTTGTGAGAGTGATTGACTGTCGCGTAGCGACTGCGTGAGTTTAGCCGGGGCTTTCAAGCCCCAGGATCATGTCCATCAAAGAGATGGTCGTCGCGTTAGCGACGATTGAATGGGCGCGGGCGGATCGGCTGGCGAATATTTGGATCGCGCGGCCATCTGTCGCCCGCTAAAGCGGGCTCTTAATTCATGGCGGGCGTTGACCCTGGGGCTTACGCCCCAGGCTTTATGCTTCCGCCTGCTCCGCAGGCTCCAAATGGAAATCCAATCGTGATCCGGTGGTGGCGTCCCGATGAATCGGGACTTACCACCGGCCACTATCTTTCACGCCTGCGGCGTGAAGACGTGAAGACACGACGCTTGCTATGGCAAGCGGTTCTGTACTCTGCGGAAGCCTATTGGTTTTCTTTTAACCGGCGGCGGTGACATTAGCTGGCGGATTGCGTCAAAGACGACCTTGAATCTGTGGTCGTACTTGCTCTCAAGCTCATCAAAGCGGCGGGAAAGCTCAGCGTTTGAGGCGAGCATTTGGCGAAGACGGACAAAGGTTCGCATTATTTGAATATTTACGAGGACAGCTCGCTTACTGCGCAGTATGCTCGCCAACATCGCGACGCCTTGTTCGGTGAATACTGTAACCCGTTTTGAGAATTTCAGATTCGAGGATGTCACAATTTGTGATATCCCCAGAATTTCCTCTCTCGTCAGCTCAAACATGAAATCGGGAGGGAATCGGTCACGGTTACGGCCGACAGCTTGATTGAGAGCCCTTGTTTCAACCTCATAGAGCGTCGCTAAATCACGATCCAACATCACCTTCTCGCCGCGAATCAGATAGATCGCTCTTTCTATTCGTTCAACCGGGATGAGTGAAGATTGTTTCATGTGACATCCTATCGGCGGCGCATGGTAGACGAAAAGAGCGCGAAATAAAAGTAAAGAAAGTTGCAAGATGGATTGGAACGCGTGGCTTTCGTTTGGGAGAGCGGTCGAGTGTCGCGTAGCGACGGCGTGAGTTTAGCCGGGGCTTTTAAGCCCTGGATCGTGTCGGTCAAAGAAATGGTCGTCGCGTTAGCGACGATTGAATGGGCGGATCGGCTGGTGAATATTCGGTCGCGCGGCCATCTGTCGCCCGCTAAAGCGGGCTCACGAATTTTTTGATGGGTGTCTACCTGGGGCTCACGCCCCAGGCTTTATGCTTTCGCCTGCTCCGCAGGCTCCCAATGGAAATCCAATCATGATCCGGTGGTGGCGTCCCGATGAATGGGGACTTACCAGCGGCTGCTATCTTTCACGCCTTCAGCGTGAAGGAATGAGGCCTCCCTGATCCATCCGCTCACGGATGGTACTGACAGAATGAGCCCTCCCTCACGGTCGGGTTACTGCCCCGTCTTATGTGCGTGAATCCGCGTTTATCTGTGGCTGATTTTCGCGGTCACTGAATCGCTCGGCTGGCGCGCTTCTCGTGAATGCGCATGTCGACGAGGGCTTCGACGGTGATGTTGGGGTCCTGGGACTTTGCGCGGCGCACAAAGTCCATATCAATTTTGAAGACGCGCAGGTTCACCAGTTCTTGCGGCGTGACAGAGTTGAAGCCGGCGGCGCGCAGGTCGTTTACAAATTGCGCAGTCACCTGGAAGATTTTGAATTCGACAACTCGATCGAGATTCATGTCCTTGAAACCGAATTGCTGAATCTCGCTCAGGTATTCAGGAGTGATCTTGTGCACACGCAACTCGATCAGCTTATTGAAGGGCAGTTTGCCAAAGCCTAAGTTCCGGGCTTGTTGAGCGAAGATGCCATCGACTTTGAAGATGTGAGCTTCGATAAGTTGGCTGAAAGCCAGATGGTCAAAGCCCGCCGATCTCAGATCCGCGATCGATGCCGGCGTGATTTGAAAAATGCTCGATTCGACCAGGTTGTCGAAGGTGAGCTGATCGTATCCGCTCGCCTTCAGCGCATCGATCGAGGCGATCTTCAGATTCGCCATCGCCGCCGAAAACACGTTGTTGTCGCTCAAGTTCGTATAGCCACGCGTAGCGAGTGCGGAAAAGAAACTGTCGTTCGGCGTGAGCGTAAAGCGGCCCGAGCCTTTACCGTCACGAAATGATCCCACCAGCTCGAAGGCGCCGGCGTCGCGCACGATGCGAATCGACATGTCCATCGGCGACGTCTGCGCTTCGCGCGAAAGCCCCTGTAACTCGCTCATCTTGATTCCGTTGCCCCAGTTCTGGGACTTGCCGAGTGACATGTTCAGTTGAACTTCATCTGTGTCTTTGCGGGTGAATTCGATCCGCCACTCGCCGGTGATTGGCGCGCGCGCCGATTGGGCGCTGGTTATTTTGGCGGGCGCCAGACAGAAAACGAGAAGGATCATGGTGATAAGGGTCTTTGTGGTCATAGAGATCTCCTGAACGAGTTTCCTAGTAAGTGAGGGATTAGCGGAGAAGGTTGCAGGAAATGTTCTGTCGCGCGTTGGCATCGTGTTTGCCCACGGCCTTAATGTAAGTCGAATTCAAGCTCAAAAAAGTATTCGTTAGGTGTTTTGGTGTAGCGAAGGCGTACGTAATTCGTGACAGAGCCGAACGATGGGCTCCGGATGAACGGGCGGGTGCGCATGAGAACGGTAGTTGTGAAGGGAGGATTGATTATGGCGAAGTACGGCAAGAAGGCATCTAAGAAAGTCGAAAAGGCGATGCACGAACGGAAGAAGGGAACCCTCAAAAGTGGCTCCGGTAAGAAAGTGACGAGTAAGAAACAGGCAATCGCGATTGGACTGTCAGAGGCGAGGAAGGCAGGGGGCAAGGTACCAAAAAAGAAATCTTCATCGAAGAAAAAATAGAGAGAAACGGTGATTCGGGTTGCTACGTTGAGTCTATTAATCGTTGCCCTCTCGAGACGCCGGACGCTAAAGCGGACTCGCGAAAAAAATAATGGGTGATCGCAAGTTAACAACTTGCGCTACTTCATTTCTTCGGTTTGACGAAAATCGTGTCGTCGATGGGCACGTTGTGTTTCACTTCCGTGAGCTTAATCGTGAAGTGCGCGTCCTGGATGATGTGAATTGTGAAGGCCACCTTCACGCCGTCGACTTCGCGATAGTCCTGGTATTCAACTGCCTCGGTCATCTTGCCCGCGGCGTCCCACTCTTCAGTGCGCAGTAGCAACCCATTGACACTATCGAAATAGAAACGTCGCGGGCTGCCGGCGCGCGGCGCTTCCAACACTTGCGCCTCGCGCTCTTCAACTTTGCCGGCGCCGCCTTTTCCGATTGAAACTTTCCCGGTGCCTTTGAACGTCAGACTCGGATATTGCAGTCGCAGCTTCAGTGGTTGATAGAAGTCTGCGTCGCGCATCGCCGATCCCGCTTCGAGCCCGGCCTTATCGGTGATTCCATCGTCAGGGTTTTGTTCCCAACCGACCTTTCCGTCGAATCCGTCCCTGAACGTTTCCCGGCCGGGCATCTGCAAAACCAGAAGCATCAGGTTCGGCGCCTTCGCATATATTTCCACCGGACCGCTCATTGCGATACCGCTGACTTCGAAATTTCCTTTGGCGACACGGCTGGTTATTTTCTCAATCGCCGCGCGTCCGCCCAGCGCCGTCACATAACTCGCCAGCACTTCGTCCGCTTTCTTCTTCGCGTCTTCGGTGCTCAGTTGTGTGACGGTGATCGAGGCGGGGGCCGAAGGCTCCGATGGTTTGAGCCCGAGCATGATTCGCACGGCAGCGTTTACAAACACCTCAACATAGTCATGATCCTGAGCGGCAAAGTTGCTCATCGCCACGACCGCGACGCCGTCTTCAGGAGCGAGCATGACCAGCGATTCGAAGCCAACGTCGCCACCGGAATGCAGGACAAAACGATGCCCTTGTTTCTCAGTAGTGAACCAACTGATCCCCTCTTTCATACCAAGAGCATCGGCGACCGGCCGCCACATTGAGTCGATGGTCTCACCCTTCAAAATTCGTTTGCCGTCGAGCTCTCCCCGATTCAGATTGGCGATGGCCCAACGGCTCATGTCTTCGATACTTGAATAGAGCGTTGAACTGGGCGAGTGCGCGCGGTTGTAGGGAAAAATCTTGCTGACCACGACCTTGTTGTTTTCCATGACGTGCGGCGAAGTAAGCAACTGGGGATTCGCTTCGCGCACGAGCAGCGTGCTGTCGTTCATGCCGAGCGGGGTGAGGATGTTGTGCTGCACATAGTCTTCGAAACTCTCACCGGAGACCTTGGCGATTACGTCGCCGAGCATCTCATAAGCGGTGTTGCTGTAGGCGAATTTCTCGCCGGGCGCGAAGACAAGTTTTTGATCGGCAATGCTGCGCACAAAGCGTTCGAGGGCGCCGGCGTCGTATTCAGGTTTGTCCCAGTTGTAGGTGACCGTGTCGGGAATGCCTGAAGTGTGACTGAGCATCTGCCGAATAGTGATCGTGCGGTAGCGCTCGTCATTCAATTTGAAATAAGGGAGATAACGAATCACGGGCGCGTCCAGATCGATTTTGGCATTTTCAGATAACTGCATGATCGCAGTGGCCACAAATGTCTTCGTCACTGAAGCCATATGAAAGAGCGACTTCGAGGTGATCGCCGTAGTGCCGCCGAGTTTGGTTACGCCGAAGCCTTTCGCATAGATCAGTTTTCCGTTCTTGACGACGCCGATGGCAAAGCCGGGCAGACGACCCTGTTGAACTTCTTCTTTGATCTTCGGCCCCAGCTCGGTGGAGAGTCGGGCGACCGGATCAGTCTTCGTGGCGTCGGGAGTTTGAGCAGTTGCGAAGATGGCGAGCAGGCCAAACAGGAGACTGGTTGTGGCGGCGCGCGTCAGGGGTCGGGTGATCATAATGTTCGGGTTCCTTATGCTTCAGCGACGTCAAAGAAGAGTGAGTTTGAAATCGATCCGAATTCGCTCGTGGGTTTTGACGTAACAGACGGTCGAAGTGTTAGCGAGTGGCAGAAAGAAAGGCGCTCTGTGGTTTTTCTTTCACACCTCGCTTCAGCGGGGTGCTAACAGCAATCGTGTTTGCTTGCCAGCCGTTTCAACGGCTTTCGAATTGGAAACTGTTGAAACAGTTCGTCATGTCCGGGCGCCTTGTCACACCTCGCTGAAGCGATCTGTGAATGAGACTGACTACCGGCGGTTCTGATCCTGATTGTGGCCCATCAGGATCGGTGGTATATCCTTGCAACATCACACATCAGGAGACTCAACATGAAAAAACCGAGTGCGATTTTGTTTGCTCTATCAGTTTTGCTCTTACTTTGGACGAGCGCCCGCCCGCACTCGAATTATCTTACTAAAGCTGCCTCCGGAAACATTGCCGATGGAATGTACACGATCGTGGGCGAAGCGAGCCGGCGTTGCCTGGAAGTTCCGAACAACTCTTGTGCATCCGGAATCGGGATACAGACATTCGACTGCGACAAATCGGAGGCGAGCAACAATCAGAAATTTAATGTCACCAGTGACGGCTCGGGAAATTACACAATATCGCCTGCGCACAGTGATTTGTGCCTGGAAGTTTCCAACGAAGAGATTGTCGGCCGTACGCCGGTGCTCCAAACTGAGTGCAGCCCCGGTAAGGTCAGCCAGAAGTGGGCCATGTCCCAGTTTGGCGTCAATCTTGAAATACGCGACGTGCAAAATAATCGGTGCCTCGACATCCTGCGGAAGGGCACGGGGAACTATGCTCCCATTTACCTGCAATCTTGTAACGATGGACCTAACCAACGATGGCGGCTGAACAAGGCGACTCTCAACACTGATCAGGGCATTATCTGCAGAGCTTCGCCCAGCCATCCTGAACACGAATGTTCGGGGGTGAATGATCAGCAGAAACCGGTTTCACTTGGTAAGACCCTGACCAGAGCGCGATGCGATGAAGTATGCAGAGTGAACAAGATGATCAGTTGCAAGTGGGAAGGGACGAAGTAGAGGAATGGTTCGCGCTGGCGCGCTCAATGCAGGCAAGATGCCCGCGGTCCCATAAACAAAATGCCGCGAGGTAAGGTCGCGGCATTTCAGATCATTTAGACCTTATTTGTTTGGAACTGATTAAGGCCGGCCAAAGATGCCGCCGAGAATGCCGCCGCGATTGCCGTAGCCGCCACGGTTTCCATAACCGCCGTACTGTCGATAACCTGCCGCATAGCCCTGCTCGAAGCCGCTGCGAAAAGCCTGCGAAGAAGCATTCCGCCAATAATGGGATCGCTGCGGGCTGTAACTCTGACCACGTTGCGCATCGCTGGAGCCAACGCTCAAGCCGTACTGGTAACCCTGTTGCTGAGCAGCGCCGCCACCGTAGTTTCCATAACCGCCGCGGTTCCCGTAACCGCCATAGTTTCCGTACGTACCATAGTTACCGTAACTACCATTGTTATAGCCGCCATTGTTATAGCGGCCATTGTTGCTGTAGTAGCCGTTATCCCGACGAGAGCGATCATCACGGCGATCACGATCTCGGTCTTGCCGCCAATCCCGATTCTGGCTCTGGTTGTTGGATCGCCGGGCGCGATCGTCACGTCCACGATTCTGGCGTTGATCGTTGTCGTTGTCGCGGTC
>Ga0137401_10000671_pt1 | contig 13896 bp, 11 predicted proteins | sample CZOMad1_1_16fung_FD_108286 | JGI IMG/M metagenome (GOLD analysis project Ga0137401, IMG submission 108286) | Vadose zone soil fungal communities from Angelo Coast Range Reserve, California, USA - CZOMad1_1_16fungal (Illumina Assembly) | ecosystem: Environmental > Terrestrial > Soil > Vadose...
CGGGCGCGGAGCGGGCGCGGAGCGGGCGCGGAGCGGGCGCGGAGCGGGCGCGGAGCGGGCGCGGAGCGGGCGCGGAGCGGGCGCGGAGCGGGCGCGGAGCGGGCGCGGAGCGGGCGCGGAGCGATTAAATTAATGAAGTGCAAGAGGTCGATGTCGTTTGGAGAGGTTTCTGCCCTTAGATAAAACCATAAATCCCTAATTATTTTTAAGACTAATATATTAAAAGTTATAAAGACACAGTGACTTGTATCTTCAATATTATATTTGAGCCCACTGCATATTCGTCTTTTTTTATTAAGGAGTAAAAGGTTTTAAGTATTTACATCCAAAAAAACTTGTGGAGAAAAGTTTTACAGTGTTTACACTAAAAATTTTAAAACTATTCACATTATTTTTTTTTTACTATGAAAAACTATGAAAATGGCGGGCTCCACAAGCTTTGCTTTTCTTCAGGGCTAGGGGAGCCATGTGGACCTCCCCTTAATGACGTGGACGTGGACGTGGACGTGGACGTGGACGTGGACGTGGACGTGGACGTGGACGTGGACGTGGACGTGGACGGGGGGACGGAGATGTAGCCAGTCATAGGGATGGTTATCGCTAATAAGATTTATATCCCTCTATCAAATTACTGAAACGATCAGTAAAATTATTAGATATTTTGGTTGTTAAAAAACCCTCGAAAGTAAAAGGAATATGGGACCAGGCCAGACATTTAGTTTCTCATTGTATTAAAAATGGATTAAATAAATAGCTTTCTGTTTTCAAAAAACCAATAAATTATACAGTTTTGGTTTTGTGCCACTTACATCAATAATAAGTGTATATAATAAATAAAACTATCTAATAAAATAAGGAATCCGTCAGATACGTCGAAATAAATAAAAAAAAATATTACAGTAAAGTAAAGTAATAAATATTGCCTTGGGATAGAATTGAACTACCGTCACTACTTCTTCAAAATAGGGCTTTAACCACTAAGCAACCAAGGCTTTTTAAAATAATTATTCGACCAGTGTTATTATAATAAATATGCATTAATTTTTCCTGTTTACTAAGCAGAAGTTTTTTTTATATTTACAAGACATCTAAATCCTTAACTAATAACATAAAAAAAAAAAAATTATTAAGTAACTAAAAAATAAGTTAAGTCTATTGAAAACCTAATTAATTAAAATTTAAGGAATATAGTTTAAGATACCATTTTTCTACTTCTACTTCTTCTTCTACTTCTACTTATTCTTCTACTTATACTTCTACTTCTACTAATTTTTAGCCAACCAATAAATACATCATTCTGAATAAAAAGGTGAAATGTTTGAATAAGTCAGCGTATTTACGATTTCTTCAAAGTATTCCCACGCCTAACTGGGATGGGCGAGGCTAGAGATTTTTGTACAGAAATAAAAAAATGGGCGGGCTGCAAAACGAAACCGACTCCACTCGTCATAATATTTGCCGCGTAGCCCCAAATGCCGTGGCCGTGGAGAGAGCTGCTACTTCTACTTCTACTACTACTAAAAATTTTTTAGAGGGCTTACTTAAATCTCAGTGTTATACTGGAGACAGGAGCCCTTGTGAATAATAAATCATAAAAAAAGTTATCTTATATTTTTTTCTTATCTTCAAAAATTAGTAGAGGAAAACACGAAAAATACTGGATTACTAATATAAGATTTTTTCGTGGAGCAGTATAATAGTAAAATATTACCTTCTGCGGATTATTCTTATTGACAAAACGAAATAAAAGAAATTTATCGTATGTGGTGTCGTCCACCTGATTATGAAAATTTATAGGCTTTAGCCAATATGCACTATTTATAATAATAAATTAAATATTCTGTGTTATTCTTAAATGCTCTGTTACTGTATGTAAGTAGTTAAGATAGATATTAATCGGGACTTAGCAGGTAAGCGTTTGGAGAGAATGTAGAAATCCAACCATTAAAGACTTATTCAAACTAAATTTTGTTTAAACTTGTCCACCCCCCAAAATCTCAAAATACCCCCCCTCCACAAACACAAACCCCGAAAAGACCTAAGCGATAAATTCCCTAAGCGATAAAATTAAATTCCTTAGCGATAAGTAGCCTAAGCGAAACCGGTAAATGTCTTGAATTAAAAGAAATTAAAGTAAATAAATTAAAGACGCCTTTTTTTTTAGTGTACTACTTTTTTAGTTAAGACATGCATTATGATCTGGAGAAAGAAAGAGTTGAACTTTCATTTTTGTAGTGCAAGTACAACTGATTACCATTATCATATTCCCCCTTTTTATCTGAATATTTTGTTACATAAATAATTTTTTTTATATATTTTTTTTTTATATACTTTTGTTTCTCTTTAATCTCTTTTAAATATATATTTTTATTAAAAATAACATAGAAGTTAAACTAATCCGACTCACCCTAATCTAATAATAATTAAAATATTTTGTTTATAAATAGTAGAGATAGAGACCGTACACTACTCCTGTAAATTAATATTTTTAAACGAACCTGATTAAAAAAAAAACTTCAAATTAAAGGTTTATGCTTCGATGACCGGAAATAAATGTGTAATTGTTTAAGCTAAAAAGATATAAAGTACAGAATATTATTACGAGATTTTGGTATTACAATATTTTGTTAAACCCCGAAAACTGAACCGCCGTGAGTCTAATCTTTTTATGAGTATTAATTTTTTATAATTATAAATAGATTACCTATCTAGGTATAGATTTAAAGATATATCTATTTCTTAATTTGAGATATTTTAGGGTTGACGGGAGGGGTTGTATCATGGTAGAGCTCTCTGATTAATTAAATTATAAACGATTAATAGTTAACATGCTCCCCTTTCTAGCCTGGATATTTTATAGTCCGCTAATAAAAATTAAAAAAAAAAGGCGTCTTGTTTTTATTGTGTTATTTTTAGACTTTAAAATTTATAGCTATCGTAATCTTATTTTAATGAACCAATTAAGATAATGCAGATCTCAATATTTGTAGCTTCGCGCCACGCATCGGATCGGATCGGAAACCAGGCCACTTCACTGGTAAAAATAGGAAGGCTCACTATCCTTAGTAAAAATATTTTTTAAAAAATAGTAGCCGACAGCAACTCTGTTTATCTTCTGTTTATCTTTATACTCATACTTATGATTTAATGGAGTAAGAAGAAAGAAGGTATTATATATAAAAAGAAAGAGAGGAGATAAATGGGTAAGCCCTTCGGCCCGCCAAATTTTTATTATTATTATTCTATATAAAAAGATATTCCCTTGCCCCTAAGGGATGGGGTGAATATAAATAAAAAAAGGATTAAGACCGGGTTTAAATAAAATGTTAACTTAACTTAATCTTTAAAAAGTATAAATGAATAAGTTATCATTTAAGTTTTACTAGATCTAACTATTACGGAATCTTAAGTCTTTACATTCTTCAGTTATTTATTTCTATTTATCTTATCCGTAAAAAAATAAATGACTGTCTCGCTAAGCGGCCTTACTCGCTACGCGGCTAAATTAAAATTTATCTGGATTGGTACGATGGCCCGGAACTCTAACCAGATTTAAATTAATGTCCTTATCTAAAGAAAAATAAAATTACTAGTCTTAACCTAAATTTAGATAAGTATTTTAAATTGTTATTTAAGAAAGAGGTTAATGAGCCGTAGGATCAAGGTGAAGACCTAATCCATTTACGCCTTTAAAAAGATGTATTAAAGGGAGACGCTAGCGTTAGCAAGCTCCGGCTATCGATTAAAAAAAAATTAGAATAGTAGTGGTTCTATTATTATAAAGAGCCTGGCACTGTCAGGTTATTTGTATCTTGCCAATAAGGTGAGATTAATTCTTATTTCTTTTAATTGTGCGGGTTTAGAAATAAGAAATACAGTAGTATTTTTATTTTTCTGCGTACCGGTCTACTATTTTTTATTATTTCAGGTAAGAAGGTTAAGCTAAAGAATCCAGATACTGAGGTAAAATAATAGATAGAACAATTAAAACTATTTTTTAGATTGTTTTAAGATCCTTAATTCGTGATTTAACCGCTTCCACTAATCTTTCATCCACGATTTCTATCGTTTTTGGATGTACATTTGGGTTTGCTTTTGATAATTCATTAAATACTTATTTTTTTTCATCAAGTAGTCCACAAACTTCCAGCAATGACATTAGCGAACGCGCACAAAATAGAGCCAGAGGATATTCCCCTTGCATAGCTAAAAAAACGTGGAGTAATCGTGATCTCGTTTGTGAAGTATCTTAACTATTGTAATATTATCTTGTTCAATATAATAAGGTTTATAAAATGCTGATATTTTAGATCCCCAATTTTGGATTAATGGGCTATCTTTTCCTTGAAAAAGGAGTACACACTCCATATCAAAATAAATATTAATGTATTGATTTCTAAGGGTTGATTGCACATTTTGTTAGGTCATGTTATTAAAACATGTTTCTGTGGGATCTAAGAAATTTCGAATTTTATGAAAAAAGGTGTAGAAAAAAGGATTTTCGTATCTAAATACATCAGTTACAGGGAAAACTAAATTATGTGAGGAACTCCCTGAACCATCAACCAAGCATGAATAATTATTATTAAATAAATAAATTTATTTATTAGTCCTATTTCAGTAGGGCGGTTTTACCAAATACCTATTATAGTGGTTTGCATATCATTATCTGGTGCTTGTAATATAGCATTACGAACTAATTCAGAACAAAGTGGATTATAAACGACATTTGGCATATTTTTAGTGTGACTAAACTCAAAAACATTTCTAATGAAATTATGATTTTCCAATAAGTTAAAAGCTGAACCTAAGTCTTATTCATCATTTGTTAAGAATTTTAAGTCACGACCTGCCCCCCCCCCCCCACAAGGTACGTGGCAATTGTGGAGGCGGCAATGTCTAATACTACTTCTTCTACTACTTCTACTAATCGTAGGGGAAGCCAGCAATACAAGGTTCGTGGAAAGTGCAATTGTGGAGGCGGCAATGTCTTCTACTTCTACTACTACTTCTACTACTACTACTAATCGTAGGTGAAGCCAGCAAAAATGGAAAAGTAGTACAAAAACGGTAACCCCCAAAAAGAAGTAATACATTACCCTTAAACGCCTGTTCACATCCTTACCCTTAATCGCTTGGTTATTGGCGAGGGGAGCGAGAAGTAGGAGTAGAAGTAGAAGAAGAAGTAGAAGAAGAAGTAGAAGTAGAAGTAGAAGTAGCCTAACCGATTAGTAGCCTAAGCGATTAGTAGCCTAAGCGAAAAGGGAAAGGGGAGGCTGGTTATTTTATAGGAAAAGGTATAACTTAAACTGTTTCAAGTTCCTTCTTACTTAAGTTATATAAATCACTAACCTTAGGATATCGACCTTCTTTTATTTAATTTAAAACGCTCTCTAATAAAGGAAGAATATTTTATCTTTCTACCAAGTAGAGTCTGTTAAAAAATTCCAATATATTTCTACTTAGTAAATCACTATTAGAGTAATCTATATTATTATTTTTTATTTCAATATTTTAACCCACAGGAGTTAAATTATTTTCTGTTATTGTTACTGTACTATTACTATTATTTGAAACTCCTGTTAAATTTGTATTTAAACTAGCCATTTTTATTTAATAACGCTACCAAAATTTGTAAGATATTGACGTGGCTTTTCTTTAATGAGATTCTTTTCATTACTTGAGGAAAATTTTGAATTAGAATCTGATACGTTCTTATTATTGGGTTCTACTAACGCAACTAAAACCGAACTGGAAGTAGAAGTAGAAGTAGAAGTAGAAGTAGAAGGGGATATTTAAGTGTCAAAGGCTGGCCCCGCCCCCCAAACTAGTAGAATAATGAGGATGGTAGATTATATTATTACTATCAATCGTTTTAATATTCATTTCTTCGAGATATTCGATATTATTATTTAATCCACAAATAGTATTATTAAAGATATTAGAAGAAGCTGCATGTAATAGTGAGACATTTTCATATTTAGAAGATTATATGTCACCCTAAAAAAGCCGAGACCTTAGAGGAGGTTTTTGTACTTGTATTTGTACTTGTACTAGTATTTGTATTTGTAGAGACAGATCTTTGTATTTGTCTTTCTATATTTTCATCAGCGGCGGCTCCGGCTCCGGCTCCGGCTCCGGCTCCGGCTCCGGCTCCGGCCCCGGCCCCGGCTCCGGAGCCGGCCCCATCATTGTTTTCAATGTGTGGCTGGCTTCACCTACGATTAGTAGTAGTAGTAGAAGTAGTAGTAGAAGTAGAAGACATTGCCGCCTCCACAATTGCACTTTCCACGAACCTTGTATTTTTGTGTGTGGAGAACTTGTAGAGGATTTTTTGGCCTGGACTAATTCTATTGAATTTGATTCACTACTACAAAAGATAGTACTATTTAAATAATAAAAATAAAGTGTAAAGATCATTAAAATACTTCAAACTCTTAATAGTATAAAGAATAGAGCTCTACCTGTACTCATATTCTCAATACTAGTTAAATTCAAATTAAGAGGCAGTTGGTTGGTGGAGCCGCCAGACTTATTATTCTGATTAGTAAATAAAATTATAAATAATATAATTTGACTACTTATAAACAAAAGACTTCCTGAAAACAGTTTATCTAATAAGTAATATTCAGATAAACATAAAATAAAGTTATACACTAAATAAAAAGAGAAATAAAAAAAATAATAATAACGCATAGTAAACCCCTATCTCAAAGATTGATAAATTACTACTAAGCCCCTTTTTTGATACTCTAACTTAATTTGATTATAGTAATCTCGAACATATATTAATTTTAAAAAAATAAAGGAATTAATTAAACTTATGTAAATTAAACTTATAGAAAATAAAAGATTAATTATTACCATAGGAAATAGAGAAATAAATTTAAATATAACCAATAAAGTACAGAAAAAATCATCCCTAAAAATAAAAAGATTATAAAAAAAATATGTTTATTAGACTTATTAGATATTCGATTTTTTATTAGTTATCTTATACCACGCCCATAAAACCTAAAGGTGGTTTAGCTTTTCTACTTTTGTGTACCTTTGAACCATACTAAGGAATCATGTGTACGATAACTTACCCACGGTTGTGGAGACGTCCACGGGCGTACATTTTGTAATAATAAAATTTAAGGCATATGAGGCATAAGTAAACTTTGTTTAAAGGCTTTAAATATTTTAAACCACATAGATAAAAATTTATTTTTAAATTTAGTCCACAGATAAGAAATTATTATCTTAAATTTGCTATTAATAATTTTAAATTTTTTTAATTCAAACAGTTTAAAACTAATTAAATTTACTACGAAAGTAATTTTTTGTTTAATTCTGATGGTTTAATACTAATTGAACTTACGACGAAAGGAATTAGACCCATGTCTGTATCAAGCCAAGATAAGTATTTTTCGGCACTAACACTTTCTACACTTGTCGGCATGAATCCATGGTACACACCACAAATTTCAGAACATTGACCATAAAAAACTCCTTCTCTTTCAGCATACATAGATGCTTGGTTAAGTCGACCCGGTACAGCATCTAATTTTACACCTAAAGATGGCACAGCATAATCATGTAAAACATCAGCAGCTGTAACAATTAATCTAATATGTGTATCTACAGGAATGATCACTTTTTGATCCACATCTAATAGTCTAAATTGCCCTAATTCTAAATCTGATTCCGGGATCATATAGCTATCGTATTCAATCGACTCACCACTGTCAGTTAAATAATCTGAGTATTCGTATGACCAATACCATTGATGCTAGACTTAAAAAATAAATCTAATCGACTGTACATTAAGCAATATTATATTATTAAAAAAAAAATAAATTTATATTTTATTATGAACTCTAACTTCTCTGTTAATCACTTATATAACAAAACCTTAACAGGTCCTAAAATATTAAAGAAGTAAATGTCATTTTTTTAGTTATTTTATATTACCCACCAGTGACCCAGTCTGTGGCAACAAGTGATCTAAAAAACAAAACTCACTTACTGACAGTCTAATACTATAAAACGGTATTAAAATTTAATAGTCTTTTAACTGTTTTCACTAGTGTCGCCAAAGGAATAAAAAATCTAATAGATTATTTAAAACATTATAATTATTCTATAAATTATATTCCTTAAGAATTCTGTCGAATTCTAAGAGATATTCTCGTTAAAAAATATCTCACGACTATCATATATATGTGCTTGATTGTTTTTTTTTATGAGTACCTTTATTAACATTAACATAAAGAATCTATAACCATAATAAAAAAAACTAGTAGCGAGTTAAAAGAACTTTATAATACATTTTTCTCAAAAAAACGAAATCGTAGACAATATACATCATATTTTAAATAAAAGACCGGAGGGCGAAGCCAGAGCAAAAACCTTATATATGTTTATTTATTAAGTACACCTAATTTATAATGCATAGATATATGTAAATAAGGTAAAATGAAATTTTCTAATCTAGTAATAGAATACTTCTTTTTTTTAATATAAATAGAATATTTGTCTTTAAGATATATTTTTTGTATAGTACAATCTAAATCAAATTTTGTTCTTAAAATATTAGTTAGATATTCTACTTCTTCTAATCTAAAACTATTACAAGAAATCCTTACACCACCTCTACCACCGGTACTAGGACAAAAACATCCATCATCACTAATCCAAATAGCTAATGTTAACGGTGTAATATAATTTCCTATATTAAGCGATACTATTTTGTTACCCTTTTTATAAAATAATTCATATATCCACATAAAACTCCTAAATGTAAACGTATTAAATTCATATCCATAATAGTTTTTGTTTATATCTTTAATTGTTCTTAAATATTCTCTAGGTTTATTATTACTACAATACAAATACAAATACAAATACAAATACATTAAAAAAGAAGTAGGAGTAGAAGTAGAAGAAGAAGTAGAAGAAGAAGTAGAAGTAGAAGTAGAAGTAGAAGTAGAAGTAGAAGTAGAAGTAGAAGTAGAAGTATCGTCGTCGTCAAAATTAGGGATTAGTTATTTTTGCTGTTATCTACCTTTATTCATTCCATTTTTAATTTTTAAAATTAGGTCTAATCCTTGTTCAGAAAAATGAGCTTTATTTTTCAATAACTCGGCAATATTAAAAAAATCCATAAAATCCAATTTTTTGGATCCTTGCAAGGGATATTCATTAAACAATGGTATAATTTTTAACAATAAATCTGATAATTTAGTTATAGAAATTATACATACCTGGGTTTTAGAATCTTCTATAAAATTTCCACAACCAAGTGGTTTTCTTAATTTAGCTAATAAAAGAGCATCGCGTGAGTGTTGCGCAATATTAAATACTAAACTTACTACTTTCCCTGTTTTAGTTGTTTTAGAATTGCTTAATTTCACATAAAAACAACATTCTGCGTCAGTAAAACCAGCTATCCAGTTATTATCAATTATTTGGGGTAATTCTATTGAAGGTCTTAACACAGGTATAATGTTAGGAAATTCTATTTTTAGCATATCTGATAAACCCTTATTCATACTGGATCTTATTGCTACAATTTTAAGTATAAGCTCAGGGGTTATTTTTCCCTTATCTTTTTTTTATTATTAAGCAACTCTATAGCTAATTTAAAAAGTTAAAAATCTGCTTTTTTTTTAGTATTTAAGGGATATTTATTAAAATGAGGTATGATAACTTCTGTTAATTCCTTTAAGGAATATACTGAATAAACTATATGTCCATCTCTGGACCGAACTCTTAAAGAACCAACAGAAAAAAAAGATTGAATGAATTTTAATAAATTGAAATCTTTTTTATGTAATTCTATAGAAAAAGAATATGAAAACCCCCAACCTTTTTTAATCTTTTTAGATTTTATTAGCCCAAGGTAAAAAGTGGATTATCCATCAGCAAAACCTGTTACCCAAAAAGGATTAAGCGAATTAAATGTATTAATAGTAGAAAAATTACTTGTGGATCTTTTTGTTAATGTCACAACTTTAGAGTTTAAACATAAGTCTCCTGGACTTTTTCTATTTATAGTTAAGCTTGAAGTTCTATTTTTATAGTCTATAGCTTCTCTCCAAAAAAAAACAAATTAGTAGTAAATTTATCTCTCATATTAGGTATAATAAATGGGTCCACAATAGCTATTAAAGAACCTATAGATTCTTTAGCTATATCGATTCTATAAAACCCTTTTTTATATTCATACATAGAAGAAATTAAACCATAACAATTATTTAACATACTAATTAATTTAGCTATATCTTGACTAGTATGAAAATTAGTGTTTAATTGTAATCCTCCGTTTATAAATTTACCATTAGACATTACTCATACAGCTAAAGCCTGAGGAGTCAGATATTTTTCTAATTCCAATTTTACTACTTTCTTTCCTTTATTATAGAATAATTTATATATTCAAACAAAACTTCTAAAGGTATAAGTATAAAATTCATACATAAGATAAATTTTATTTTCTACTTTATTATTATTATATAATCTCGGTTCTGAATTTCGCGCGTAACCCCTATTTAAAAAGAATTCATATAAACTAAATAAATATTCTTTATGTATAATACCTTGTGTAATAGAAATTCTTACTCCTTCACCACTTCTATTATTTGCATAAGCATCTCCTAATAATAATCCAAATATTATTGATATTACATCACTATTATGAGGACCTATTCGCTTTATAGCTCTACATTGAGTATGAAAATATGTGTTGGACTTAATTACTAAATAATTTGGCCTTATACCATTATCGCTTGGGCGGGGGGAGGAAAATAGTGAAAATGATTTATGGCATTTGGAAAAATGTATTAGGGGGTTGAAGGGAGATATCCCAGTACACCTTTTTTTAATATAAACAGAAGTATTATTATTAGTCATTTGAGTAGTATTAAGATTAGAATAATTTATTTGCTGAATATATTCAATAATGGTTATTCTTATTATTAATAATGTATATAGTGTATGTATTATATTTTTTTTACCTGATCTATATGAACGCCACCAGGTGTCTTTTATTTTATTTAATATATATGATTTCAGGCCATTTGTTAAAAAACCTGTTACTTTAATAGTTATTGTAGGTGATGTAACTTCATCTAATAAATAAAGCAATCTGAAACTAGGGAAAGCAATTGCAATTAATATTAAAGCAGGAGTGATTGTCCAAATTAATTCAATTAAAGTCACTTCTAATTGATTTTTCTTATTACTATTATAGCATAAAAGTTAATAAACCCAATTAAAAGTTGTACTATCTCTTTTACTATTAGAGGAGTCACCTCTCTACCTTAAGGTAGTGTAATTACACGTATAGTCGATGAGGAACCTACTAAAAAAGACGTAGAAGAAAACATAAGTGTGTTTTTTTTTGTTTGTTTCCTGCTGATTATTCCTTTATCACAATTAAGATTTTACTATATAAAACTCAAAATCTTAGAATAAGTTAGAGTTTTAAAGTTCTTAAAGCTAACGGAGTTTCCAGCATACAGTGATATTTTACATGCATTTTTTACCTTATTTTTATCTATCAAAAAAAAGATGTACAGAAACGTTTAGGCTTGGATAAAAATTTAAACATAATTGTATTAAACAAAAACCTACTGATAAAGGTTAGAAAAGGTTTTCTAAATTATTAGAAGTAAATAGAAAAATCATATATGGTCATTATGCAAATAAACTAATCATTTAATTTAGCACTATACAATTTTAATTTTTTATGAAATAAAGCGCCTGATTTTAAATATCTAGAAGCTGTGCTATGACTTATATTTAAATACTTAGCAGCTTATCTCAAAGAAGACGTAGAAGTAGAAAAGGGTTTTATTAAAATAGGCTTTTCTACTTCTACTTCTACTTCTTCTTCTACTTCTACTTCTACTTCTCGCTCTGCGCACAAAAAGTTTTCTGGTTCAGATTGGATTTTATATAGATAGACAGGAGTACCATTTGCAATAGAAATGGCTTATTTTTTTTTGCATCATGACTTTTTCCCTATTTTGCTTTGCTCATTAATGCTTTAGTTATTTCAGTATGAGACTTTCCGTAAAGAGGATTTTTAGTTCCTAATTTTGCTTTACTCATTAAATGTTTAGTTTCTTCTGTGTGAGAGGTACCAAATAGAGCACTGTTTTAACCCGTATAAACCCCTTTAAGAGATTGACTTATCTTAGCTTTAGTTTCTTCTGATCGAACTACTCCAATTGAAGAACCAGCGATTTTTTCAATGTTATAAGTAGGCAGTAAAAGATCTAGGAAATACTGCTCTCTTTTTAATAATGAACGAAAAGAAGCATCACAATATTCCAATATCTCCAGTGTAAAATTTAAATACCCATATTTTATTAAGGCCCGATAAATCGTTAAATCGTTTTTAACCTTAGAAATATAAGAAAAATTAAAATTATTTTAAAATCTTTTACTTAAATTAATGGCGGGCGGAGCCAAACTTCCAATATAAATATATGGCTCCGCCCGCCATTAATTTTATTACTAAATCTATAAATTCCAGATCTATTTTTGTTTTCCTTTAAAATTATTGATTTAATAGTATAAATATCATCAGAATTTTTTTCAGACTTAACGGTCGAAGCCGTTTGGATATTATTTTCTAATATTTCAGGTAAGTGTTCTTTACTAAAAGTAAAAGTACTACTTAAATATTTTACGTTTTGTCTGACCGAAGGAAAGGATCCCCTAAGTTTGTTAATTTTTTGGTATTTAAAAGGACTTTGATTTAAAAGACCTTCAAGGCCAAAAGAAATCAAGCGGCAATCGTTAAATTTAAGTGTGTCGTTAAATTTAAGTTTGTTTATTACAATTTTTGGTGTATATGCATGTAGGCACTTTAAAGTACCGTGATTTAAGTATTTATGAATTATAAGAGAACTTGTATTCTTGTAAAAATAAATTATAGAACCTAATATCCAGAAAACACCTATTGAGATTATCACTAAATAAAAAAATATAGTGTTATGTAAATCTACTATCCCTGTAAAACCTGGTGAAGCCCCATCTTGGAATCCTAATTCCCAAGGTTGAGCTAAATCATTAGAAATAATATTTAAAAAAGATAAAACAGTTAACATGTTTAATTTTAGATAGTTTCGCCTTAGAGTGGATTACCTCTACTATGTATTCATTAAAGCCTCGTTTGCTCTAAAACTTTCAGTAATATATCATTACCATAAGGGTTTTGTTAGAACAAGCCAAAAATTTGCGAGGTTTCAGGTATTCTTTAACCTTCTGGACACCACGCCACAACAAAAAAAAAAAATTACACTCTTAAAAAAACCTAATCAGGATTTGTCCTTAGAAGGAGGCTAAGCTTAAATAAATTAGTTTATTATACATGTAAAAAAAACTTTTTTTTTTAATTACGCAGGCGACGGCGACTTTCACAGAATTTAGCCCAAAAGGTTCGTGGCCCACGAATATAAACGAGAGAAATAAATGAAATTTTAAAGATGGATATACTCGACAATACATCACATGCCGCGTCGGCGTCGGCGAAGCTAGCACAGTAAAGCGGTTAAATTTTATACTTGTTAATTTTAAAATATTTAATAAATAAATAAAATAAAGGCTAATTTTAAGTAAAAAACAGTAGGGAGTTAATTATTAAAAACGCAATAATTAGTAGACTAGTGTTTTATCTATGGACCTCGGACCACACTGAGTTTAGTTTTGGCGGGCGACTCTACTAATTCCACCCTTAAGAGTTTAGGGGGCGGGACCAAACCATCTCTAATGCAGAGGGGCGGAGCCAGGCGGAGCCAGGCGGAGCCAGGCGGAGCCAGGCGGAGCCAGGCGGAGCCAGGCGGAGCCAGGCGGAGCCAGGCGGAGCCAGGCGGAGCCAGGCGGAGCCAGGCGGAGCCAGGC
>Ga0137401_10000674_pt1 | contig 13889 bp, 12 predicted proteins | sample CZOMad1_1_16fung_FD_108286 | JGI IMG/M metagenome (GOLD analysis project Ga0137401, IMG submission 108286) | Vadose zone soil fungal communities from Angelo Coast Range Reserve, California, USA - CZOMad1_1_16fungal (Illumina Assembly) | ecosystem: Environmental > Terrestrial > Soil > Vadose...
CTCCACGGACGGCTCTGCGGAATGGCTGCGGCGCGGCTCCGCGAACGTGTTCCTGCTCTTCTCGATCTGGTGGGGTTGACTCCTCATCGAGAAAAGCGCCTGCGCGATTTTTCCAAAGGCATGCTCCAGCGCATCGGATTGGCTCAAGCCTTGATTCACGAGCCGGAGCTGATCTTTCTCGACGAGCCGACATCGGGCCTCGATCCCATGGGCCGCCGGCTCGTCCGCGACGTGATTCGCGTCCAGCGTGACCGCGGAGCTACAGTCTTTTTGAATTCCCACATCCTAAGCGAAATTGAAATCACTTGCGACCGAGTAGTCTTCATCAAGGAAGGTGAGGTTGTTGCCAGCCGCGACCTGCGAGCGTTTCCCGACGGTGAAGTCCACCTCATCGCCCGGGCGCGCAACCTTACCGCGGAAGCAGTTGCGGGGCTGTCCCAATGGAGCACGTCCGCACGGCTTGACGGCGAGCGCCTAACCCTTGCTACTCACTCGACCTCGGTTCTTCCCGACATTCTCCGCTATCTGGTCGCATCGGGATGCGACGTCTTTGAATTCACGCCCGAGCGGCTCTCGCTGGAAGATCTCTTCCTCAAAATCATGGGTGAGGATCGGGGACTTTGATGGGCGCCTGGATCATGGCAGGTGTTACTTTCCGCGAGGCGGCACGAAGGAAGATCCTCTGGACGGCGCTCCTGGCAGGCTCAACGTTTCTTGCGCTTTTCGGCACCGGGATGCATTTTCAGATCAAAGACCTCACGCGTCAGTCTTTGCCGCCTTTCGTTCGTTATCAACTGGAAGCTGCCATGCTGCAGGTCGGGTTCTACGCCGTTGATCTGCTGGCCGTAGTCATGACGATCCTAACTTCCGTGGATACACTCTCGGGTGAGATGGCTTCCGGCACGATCCAGGCCATCGCTACAAAGCCGATCTCTCGTTGGGAGGTCTTGATGGGTAAGTGGTTGGGTTTCGCTGGCATGGTCGCTGCATATGTGGCCGCCATGGTCGGCGGCGTCGCGGCGGTGGGGTACTTCGTCGGGGGCGTGCTTCCGCACCATATCCTCAGCGGCGCACTTCTGGTTTTCTTGGAATGCTTACTGCTTCTGACGGTCACCTTCGCATGTGGTACGCGATTTTCTACACTCACGAACGGCGTCATCGTCCTGGGCCTTCACGGAGTGGCCTTCCTTGGCGGCTGGATCGAACAGATCGGCGCCATGACCGGCAGCCCGCGTCTTGTCACCGTCGGAGTTGTGTCTAGCCTCATCATGCCCAGCGAATCCGTTTGGCGACGGGCTTCTTTCGAAATGCAGTCCTCCTTCACTCGGGCTCTCCAATTCAGTCCGTTTTCGAATGCTTCCGCGCCGAGCGCTGCAATGGTGGGTTACGCTATCGTCTATTTGTTCGTAGCGCTGATCGTCGCCATCTATCATTTCCAGCAGCGGGACCTGTAAAACGCGCTATGCGTGGAAGTGCCCTTGGCCTGTGCGAGATTCTCATTGCACCGAAGCGTTCTCGACATTACCTGCAGCAAGCCAGGGCGTTTACAAATCCGACTGTCTACTTGCGCGCTTGGTGGCTTGTCAGACAAGTGCGCTGCAGGCCGGAAAAACGAAGCGCGCCGGCATCCGTTTCGCCCGCATTTCCTCGAACCGGACTTGTGGACCGAGAGGAGAAACGTCGCCTTCGCTTATAGCGAAGTTCCACCAAACCCCAAGCCCCCACAATTCCTTAAGTGAACAGTATTGAGGTTAGAGAGAATCTACAGCCTCCGAATCATTTCACTGCCTGCAGATGTGTAGCGTTTTACGGTAACTGAAACGCAACTCATTACCATCAACATGTCATGTGCTCGACAGTGGTCGTTAGACTGGGAGCATGAATTGTGCACCACTCTCGGATATACGCCTCAACGTGCTTTTGCTTCCGCTTGTTTTTCTGGCTCTTCTGCTTCAAGTCTATCCATCAACGTTGTTGGCGGCGAAGAATGCTTCCGGGTGGTTTACGCCACACTGCGACGGGGCCTCCTTTTATTTGTCCAATGTTGATGGCCTACCTTCTGAGCAGAAACTCAATTTGAATATGCGCCATTACGCTCTTCCTTGGTGGAATTACCGCCCGCAAGAGGTTTGGGAAGACGTGCATGCGGAACGATGTCTATCCGCAAGAAAATGTGAAGCGGCCACCCACGCAAGAATCTGGCTGGATAAAGGGGACCCAAACGACAAACGTGTTTCAGGAAAATACGCTGTGGAATTCGGCGGACAGCATCTTGAAGGGCGATTCCTCGTTAAATATCGAAAGGAAAAGACCGCTTGGATTTGCGAATGATTAGCATCCTACAAATTCACCCAGGAACCTTCGCCCTGAATTATCCGGCCTGCTGCTGATGCCCGCGATTGCGAGAGCGATGTCCCTCTGCGCCGCCAGCTCGCGGGCATCAATTGGTTGGGCGTATTTCTCCAATGCCGAAAGATATAGTACGGCAACCTACACGCGAATGTCCGGGATAACTCCCGATTCGTGGGAATCGCCGACTCATAGGCTGCACAGAATTTCCGGTATGGACAACAGGAATCCAGGTCAGGCTAGCGAGGCTAGCGGTGGTTCAAAACTAGCAGCGTCTCGTGAGGATCTGCGATGAATTCCTGAATTACGGGAAGAGCGCCACGAATCCATGCTGCGATCTCGCTCGTCGATGAATTTGGAATGCGCAACCAGATGACCTTCGGCGGGTTGCCGCACAAAACACTGCGTTCTTGGAAGTCCGAATCTTTCGAGACAATCGTGAAGCCCTCACGGCGGGCATACTCCCAGATGGCTTCATCATCCGCGCTTCCCAGTCCACAAGAATGCACATGGGTCGATCCGGAGAATTCACTCTGTAACACGTCCGCCAGACGCGGCGGCAGATTCTCGTCAAGCAGCAGCTTCACGCTTTTTGCAATTCTAGTTTGCGTTCGCGGTCCGCGGCGTACGCCAGGCAAGCACGGATATCCTCATCTGTCAGATAGGGAAATTCGCGCAGGATATCCTCATGGCTCATCCCGCTCGCCAGGTTTTCCAGCACATCATAGACAGTGACGCGGAGTCCTCGGATGCATGGCTTCCCGCCGCGTTTTCCCGGCTCCAAGGTGATGATCTTGGCGTAGTTCATAGCCCTATCATAGCAGGATTGACCCGCGCTGTTGCTCTTTGGGACGGGTCGGCGCCTGTCTTTCCCGGCGAGGTTAACGTTGTGGATGGATTCGCCGTGGCCGCAATCGCATGGTTGCTGGTGTACAATCCTTTTCATGCGGCCGACATTCTACGATGTAACCGGGATGGGAAACGGCGCTCTGCGTCGAATGGCCGCACATTTCGTTCCCGGATTTCCAACCCACAACCCAACCCACAAAAAGTATGTCTTATTTGACTTCCGCGTACTTTGGCAGTCCCCGCGGTCTTGTAAGTTATTGTAAAACCTATCCTTTGACACGGTAGAGGTCTGGGGTTCGAGTCCCCACGGGCCTACCATCCCTGTGGGGACTTAACCACGTTTTCCACATCCCGCTTTAGCCACTCCGTACCGCTCTCCGTACCCGTTGAAAAGCTCTCTTATATCTATTTCTACGCACGTAGGCCAGCCACCCAGTTGGTGGCGGCTAGACTGTAAGACTGTGCTCAAGAAGGCAGTTAATAGGCGAGCTTTCAGTATGAAGCCGTCGTAAGTGGTTGGAGGTTGAGCCATATTAGTCACAGATCTTGGCACCTGTCTCACGGAGATAGTGTTACGGTGAATCACTGTCTGGGGTTCGAGTCTCCACGGGCCTACCATCTCTCAAATGACATCCGCCGTCGGTGCTTCAACTACGACCTGCTTTGTGTCGCTGATTCTCCGTGAACCAGGTTCCTGTCGGCCTTGCCGAAAGTGCCGCAACAGCTTGCCTCGCCTCGCTCCGCACATGCGAATAGCGTGCCAACATCCTCTGGCTGACATGGCCTGCGATGGCCATGATGGTTTGATCAGAGACCTGGGACTCGGCGAGCTCAGTAATTGCAAAGTGCCTTAGATCGTGAAATCGAAATCCGCCGAGCTGACTCTTGATGCTATGAATCTTTGCCTGGCATTCTTTCGGCAAGCACCTCGTGGGGTAGCGACGCTGCGGCAGCTCTCCGTAATTCCTCGATCCATCTTTATTTCTTTTTGATCGCGTCTATGAGTTTCGTGAAGTTCATTCCTATCCCGATGCGGTAGAAATCCTTGTTGGGTTGTTTGAGCGGAATCAAAGCCACGTTAGGATCAGACGGTACTGCGCCGCTGCTGTCGGCTTTCAGAATGAGAGTCTGTTGAAAATCGTTGTGCTGAAGGCGGATCGCTGCAGTGCCAAACAGATATAGCCATGCGTTGTACCAAAGAGGATGCATTGCATCGATGCGTACAATGAATCGCCGCAAACGACCTCCTGTAACAGCCTCATCTTGGCCAAGCGTCACATCCACCATTCCGTACTCGCAGCAGGTATAGGTAGTTGTTTTATTGTTGTCTGCGTCTGTGGTTTCCGTTTTGTCTAAAAACCTATACGTTGTGCGTATTCCCGCGCCGTACTTGCGCAGGAAGCTGTCCCGTTGCTGTGAATTGAAGGCGATCACGGTGATGCCGTTTGCAAGGCACTGCGGGCTGGTTGCATCGGGATTTCTAGTGATCAGGTTTGCTGGATAGCCATTCTTCGGGGAGAACTGATCGACAAGCAATTGACACTGCTGCGAGGACGCCGGCGGCACTTGGAACTTGTCCACTACATCTTGTGAGGAAAGGGGCGTCGTTGCTCCTCCTTCCAACAAGAACGCAACCGAATACCGATCCTTGTTCTTGAACCAAGGAGAGTACTCTACCCCGGCTACAAAGTCCGCGGCCTGACCTATTTTGCTATTCGGGAGGCTCTTCAGAGCCCCACTAGGATCCTGAAACGCCGCGACAACGTCTCCAGTAGAACCAGTCGGTGCTCCGAGCAGACGAATGCGAGCCCAGGGCCTGACAGCAAAATAGTTGTTCTTATTTCCACTAACCCTCGTGAAAGCTGACAGGAAAAAATTGGTCCGATTCGGTAGAGAGCTGAGACCCGACTGCTCGACACCTGCGACGATCTGAAAGTGGTTGCACCGGTCATCCCATTCGAGAACGTCTTGGGCGTCCTCCTCGGTCTGGTCCCCACTTGGTACAAATGTACAGTCTCCGAGTTTATCTTGTGCGTAGAGCCTCTCTGTCATAGGGAAGAGAGCAAACCCCAGCAAGCAAATTAAACCCACCCTGGTACCTACGCGTTGTATTGTCATTGGTATTCTCCACCTCAGTAGTCAGGTGCCGTGCCCGTATAGGGTGAGTTGGATGTATACCATAAGTGGATTGACTCTGGAAGCCATTACCCCTGCCAAGACTGCGTTGGCCAATTATTATGCCCCGCTCAAATGATATACCCTAGTTAAATGTCCAGACGCTGGCGTCCTTCCAGTCTTGGCGAGGAGATAGGGGGTTTTCACGGTATGAATTCTTGGCAAGCTGCGCTACCATCCCGCCTATCCATTGTTTTGCCATTAGCTTTCTCCTTTCGGTGAGCCTGATGAGCCAAACCATAGTGCGCGTGCCTTGCCGACCAGGTAGAACAACTGACTGCCTCCCAATAGTTCAAGCGTGCTTGCGGGCAGATCTGGCAACGAAGTAACAAAAGGGCTCGCGGTCATCTGCCTCAGATAATTCACAGCCACGAACATTGTGCAGACGAGTAATTGTGCGCGTCCCAAACTGAAGTAATCTGTACTGCCTCGACGATCGCCAACGAGCAAGCCGCTCAGTGGGATTCCCCCAAAAAGCAACTTTAAAAACACAGCAACAGCTAGCGATACCAGCAGACCGAGAGTTGCCCAGCGGGCCAATATGACGAGTTGCTGCATATACGACCAGGTTAGGGAAAGGGAAGTAACTATGAGGGCATTCTACGTGCGTTTGGCCCCGGGGCCAAACGCTATCTTTTGTGGGAAGCTAGAACGGGCTATTTGGTATGCCGTGACGCTCAAATTCGCGAATAGTTCCAATACCTATCACCAAGTCCTGACCGACGGCCGTCAGGTAATCCGCCGACCACGGGCAATCGTATTGTAGCCTTGGCCCGCTTCCATTTACGATAACCGTGATTGACCAAGACAACGCAGGTAACCAGAGCTCAGCCTTAACGGTAGTCGTGGTTCCACACGATCAGAGGAATGAGTAGGTCTGAGTCAGGGCCTGACCGCTAAGCCCACATAAACACTGCCTCTCTTTATCACTCGGCTCTCTCCGGTGCCGCTTCCTGTCGGACGTCTTTGAGATTTGACACGGTAGAGGTTTGGGGTTCGATTCCCCACGGGCCTACCATTTGCGCACACGTTAAACCTTACGTTGGCGAAGCGTCCAGGCCGAACTCGCGGTGTGTTGTGTTAAGAGCGGTCTTGACAGATTTCTCGTCGATCACGAAGGAAATGTTGCTCTCGGACGACCCCTGGGCGATGGCGATCAGGTTCACGTTGTCACGCCCCAGCGCGTTGAAGGTTCGGCCGGCGATTCCCGGCGTGCCGCGCATGTTCTCTCCCACGACGGCTACGATCGCGATATTCGAATCCACTGTGATGTGCTCCACCTTGTGATGCGCCAGATCATGTGCAAACTCTTTGCGCAGGGCTTCCACGGTTCGCTGGGCGTCCACAGTGGAAACGATGAAGCAAATATCGTTCTGCGAGGACGACTGTGAAATCAGCAGGACGTTGGCGCGCACTTCGGCGGTGGTGGAAAACGTCCGCCCCACGACGTCGGGCAATCCTACAATTCCCGGCCCGCCCACGCTGATTAATGTTACGTCGCGAATGGCCGTCAGCGCTTTTACTCCGCCTCCGATGCTGCGGCCTTCGGGCGTGATTTTTGTGCCGGGCTTTTCGGGCGCAAAGCTGTTGCGAATCCATACGGGAATTGCCGCTTGCACGACGGGATTTAACGTTTTCGGATGCAGGACTTTCGCGCCGAAGTAGGCCAACTCCGCAGCTTCACGATACGAAATCACCGGAATCGTGCGCGCCTCCGCCACTAGCCGCGGGTCGGCGGTGAGCACGCCGTCGACGTCGGTCCAGATGATGACTTCATCCGCGTCCATGGCCGCGCCCAGGATCGTCGCCGAGTAATCGGAACCGCCTCGCCCCAGCGTGGTCAATTGGCCGTCCGTGGTGGCGCCGATGAAGCCAGTCACCACCGGTGCGACGCCTTTTTCTAGGAGCAGGCGCAACCGCGCTTGCGATTTTGCGCGCGTCAATTCCATCTGTGGTTCCGCGCCGCCATGGAACGCGTCGGTAACAATCAGTTCCGTCGCTTCGATCGCTTCGCTTGGCAGTCCCAGCACTTTGACAGCTGCCACCACCAGCGGCGCAGACAGTCTTTCTCCCAGGCTCGAAATCGCATCCAGGGCGCGCGGCGTAAGTTCGCGCAGCAGCGCCGTTCCTTCGCAAAGGCGCCGGCCATCTGCGAACACTTCGTTCATCCGTTGCCGGATGCCCGCGCGTTCGCCTTCGTGCTGGACCAAGCTCGTCAGCGCAGCTTCGTGTTGTTGACGCAGCGCATCGAGAACGGCTGCAGCTTCACGCGCGTCTCCTGCTTGCGCCTTCCTTGCGGCTTCGATCAATCGGTTGGTCACGCCGCTCATCGCGGAGACCACGGCGACGCAGTGGTTCTCCTTCGCGGCTTTCGCGATAATCTGCGCCGTCCTGGCGATGCATGACGCATCGCCGACGGACGTGCCCCCAAACTTCATCACCTGTAAGCGCGTTTTCATTTCCGTCCCAGCTACACCGTGGATTCGATTCGCCGGTCAGGTATAAACCACATCACAGCCACCACAACGTAGAGCACGAGCGCGATCCAGGGGCGCGCGTAGGCCAGCAGAATCGCCAGTGCGTAGACCGATAGCGACACTTTACTTTTTAGATCGTTGCCGACCGCGCGGGCTAGTTTTGAGTCGGGACCATTGCACGCGATGATGGATCGTTCCAATACGATGTAGGCAATCGCGGCCATCGCCAAAACCAAACCGTAAGCCGCAGTGGGCGCAGCGGCGAAATGGGTTTCATCCATCCAACGAATGACAAACGGAACTAGCGACAGCCAGAACAGCAGGAACAGGTTGGCCCATAGCACGGCGCCATTAATTCGTTCCGTAGCGTGGAGCATGTGGTGATGGTTATTCCAAAAGATGCCGACGTTGCCAAAGCTGAGCGCGTAGGCCAGAAATACCGGCAGACCGGACGCGAGCGAGAAAAAATCGGAGCCTGCTGGCACCTTCAGCTCCAACACCATGATAGTAATAATGATGGCGATCACTCCATCCGTGAAAGCTTCCAGACGTTGCTTATCCATCGGCGAACCTGGATTCGCAGCAATAACTAGCGGTCTAGTGCCGCGGCCTTGCTTATTTTGTCCTCAGACCTTGAAGGAGTGTATCTCACGACCGTAGGGCATTCACAAGCCCCGATGACCCCGCTAATCATAAACCGATCCATTGCTGGGACGACGCCCGCGTTGACTTTCTTTCTGTCGCGCACCTAACATGGCAAGCGGAAATTCCAGCCAATCAGGTTGCGGAAACCGATCTCGCATCGGCGTGGCGAATTTTCGGCGACTCTTTTGAAAGGCGGTTGGGCATGAATCCGCGGCGCATCCTCGGTCTGACTCTTGTCCTTGTTGCGATCGGAGTGGCCATTGCGCTTCGCTCTTCGGCGGATAACAAAGCGAAGCCCGGCGACGTGAACGAGTCGCGCGTTATGTCCGACGCGGCCATAGGGAACAACTGGCTGCTTAACGGCCGTACTTTTGACGCCACTCATTTCAGCCCGCTGCAGCAAATCACCGACAAAAATATCGGCGGCCTGGGTCTGGCCTGGTCCCTGGATATGGACAGCGCCATGGGCGTCGTATCGGAACCGATCGTTGTGGATGGAGTGATCTACGTCAGCGCGCCGCTTTCGAAAGTCTATGCGGTGCAAGCGGCCACGGGAAAACAGCTGTGGAAATTCGATCCCCAAGTTCGCTTGGACCAGGCTATCAACGGTTCCTACTCCGCGCGCGTCAATGGCGGCGTGGCCGTTTGGAACGGCAAAGTGTATGTCGGCACGGGCGACTGCCGCCTGGTGGCCATCGACGCCGCAACCGCAAAGAAAGTGTGGGAAGCCACGGTCTGCGAACCAACGCAAACCGGCATCACCGGCGCACCGCATGTCGCAAAGGGGAAAATTCTGATGGGCTTCAATGGCTCGGATGACGGCGTGCGCGGCGCGCTGATTGCTTATGACGCGGAAACCGGCAAGGAAGCGTGGCGCTTCTGGACGGTTCCAGGCGATCCCTCGAAGCCATTCGAAACGAAGGCGCTCGAAATGGCCGCGAAAACCTGGTCAGGCGACGGATGGTGGCGGGTCGGCGGCGGCGACGTGTGGAACGCCATCACTTACGATGAAGCGACAAACCAGGTCATCTTCGGAACAGCGGGTGTGGGTGTGGATTACGGAGAGTTCCGGCTGATTAAGGCGACGGGCGACCGGCTGTTCGGCGAGTGCATCATGGCCGTGAACGCGGACACCGGAGAATACGCCTGGTATTACCAGACCGGCACCGAAGGCGTCCATTCCGAAAACAATCACATTGTGATGGCTGACTTCGTTATCGACGGAGAGAAACGCCACGTGGCCATGACCGTGCCGAAAAACGGCTTCTTTTTTGTGCTCGATGCCAAGACCGGGAAACTTCTTTCCGCGAAACCTCTCGTCAAAACGGTTTGGGCGTCTTCGATTAATCTGACGACCGGACGCGCCGTGCGGATTCCCGCATCGCAAGGCGGCGGTAGGCAGTGGACGGTTCACAACTGGTGGCCGATGAGCTACAACGCGGGGACCGGCTTGGTGTACGTCCCCACAACCGATCGTGGCGCCGATGTGAAGGCCGCGTCCGAAGCAGGAGAAGGCGGCGAAGGATTATTTGGCCGGCTCATCGCCTGGGATCCCGTCGCGCAATCGGCACGCTGGTCCGTCGAAGAAGAAATCGCCACCAACGGCGGAGTTCTCTCCACGGCTGGCAACCTGGTTTTTCAAGGGCAAGGGACTGGCGAATTCGCGGCCTATACGGCTGACACGGGGAAAAAAGTGTGGTCGATCAAAACCGGCTCGGCCATCGAGTCGATTCCCGTTACGTTCTCCGTGAAAGGCGAACAATATGTCATCACTCCCGTTGGGTGGGGCTCAGGTTCACGACTGTTCGCGCCGGCCCGCACGATGGCCACCCCCGAATCGAAACGCGGACCCGCGCGCCTTTATGCCTTCAAGCTCGGCGCAACGACGCCTTTCCCGTATCCGAAAATTGTGATTCCACCCGTGCCCAAGCCTCCCGAACAGAACGTGAGCGAGGAAATCATTCGCAAGGGCGAAAAGCTGTATGGAACGTTTGTCTGCGACGGTTGTCACTCGCCCGGACTTGACGGGAGCGGCGCCTGGGTTCTTGATGGCGCAATTCCCGATCTTCGCTACATGCCTCCCCAAGCTCACAAAGATTGGTATCAAATTGTCTTGGGCGGCAGCCATTGGAGCAAGGGCATGCCCGGTTTCGCCGATCCCCCGAAGTTTGCATTTCCGCATGACAAGATGACCGTGCAGGATGCAGACGCAATTCACGCTTACGTCATCGAGGGAGCCTGGAAGGCTTACAAGAGCGAACAAGCGGCGGCGCGGTCCAAGCCAGAAAACCATTAGTTCGACTTCGCGCTGGCCAAACCAGCCGCCAGGCTGAGCAGGCCAACCCCGAGGTGGATGAAATTGAAATGCGTGCTCAAATCCAGTTGGATGGGACCGAGATCTCGGAGACCGGCGAAGCCTGCAATGGCCACTGACGTATAGATCGCGCCAAAAACCAGGCCAAACCGCCGCGGGCCATCGGCGCTCTTTCCGAGCCCGGCCCAGAGCGCGATTACCCCGCTGACAAGGTGAAATATGTTATGGGCGGGAGGAAATGTGAGATTGAACATTTCATGGCGAAAGAATCCCACCACACCGACCACGATCAAAATCGCCCCGCTCAGCACAACATAGATTTTTGCCAGCGTGCTCGCCATTCGTTCCCCGCAGCCACTAGTGCGCCCCAGATGCAATCGCGAAATGTTGTGGAGCTTACGGCTCGGAGTGATGCGCCGTCAAGCTCACGGAGATTCGCTACTCGGAAAACGCCGAGCTTTAAGGCTATAATCTGCGCCGATCGCTGGATTTAAGAACGGTGAAATATGAATGCGACTGAACCGAACACGAACGCGCGCGGTCGGTTGGCAAGTATTCTGAGCGACATTCATTTTTGGATACCCGTCGCCGTCCTGATGGGCGGATTACTGCTTCTTCGATTTATTCGCTGATTGTCGGATCGGAGCAAAATGCCACCCGTCTCGTCCACCCAGACTCCCACAGCAATCCCAGACGCGTCGCGTGCGAAAAAACTTCAACTGCTCGGCATTCTTTCCGGCTTCGCTGCAGGAGCCTGGCTCGGCGCCGCGGAAGCGCCCACCAAACTTGTTTCCGTCGGTATTTCGCCTATGGTCATTTCGCTGATCATGGTCATTGGCGTTTTCCTTGCGCGCTGGAGCGTGCCGGCCCTAATTCTTGGCACCTCCTCCGTTCGCGCTGACGTTCGCCGTGCGCCTCACCTGGTCATTTGGGCGCTTCTTGCCGGATGTCTTTGGGCCGTGGCCAACACGCTGACGATTTTCGCCATTCGCGACATTGGCTTGAGCATCGCCTTCCCACTGTGGAATTCGAACAGCCTTCTCGGCATTCTTTGGGGATTTCTTTTTTTCAATGAGCTGCGCCAGGCCGGTTGGCGCCGCCTCGCCGGCGTCCTGGGCGGAGCGCTGGTCATGTGCGCCGGTGCGACGATCCTGGCAATCGCATCCTCATCAGGACATGGCCCCGCCGCACATTCTCTGAACGGAGTCTGGGCCGCGCTTGGCGCCGGAATTCTTTGGGGCACCATGTATATCCCGTACCGCAAAGCCTACCTGACCGGCATGAATCCGCTTTCGTTCGTCACTTTCTTTTCGTTCGGCGAACTCGGCATGATGACGCTCCTCTCCGTCAGTTCGCTGGGGCTGGCACCCTTGTGGCAGGAATTGCTCGGCGCGCGCGGCGTCATTTTCTGGCTGATGCTTGGCGGCTTCGTCTGGGTGATTGGCGACATTTTCCAGCAATTTGCCGCAAAGTACGTGGGCATTAGCCGCGGCATCCCGCTCTCCAATTCCAATCAGCTCTGGGGACTGCTCTGGGGGATTTTTGTTTTTGGCGAATTGCACGGCCGCAGTTCTTCCACCTATTTCGAAGTCATCGGCGGTTCTCTCCTCATGATGCTGGGCGTCGGCGCCATTGCGTTTTCTTCCGCCACCGGCCAGGAGCAAACGCGCTGGAAAGAGGCGGCCATTCGCGAGAGCGACCGCTATGGTGTCGCGGCGGATTTCGTCGAAGCCCGCATGGACGGCCGCCAGCTTGTCACCGAAGCCAAACCTTCCCGCGGCGCGCTGGACTGGCTGCTGGTTATCCTGGCCACCAGCGTATTCGTGAATTTTGCGGCGATGGCTCGCGTCCCGCAGCTGTCCTTGCACTGGGGGCCGGCCGCGCTTTTGACCGCGGCGCTGTTCCTGCTTCTTATTATTTGCGGCCTGGCCCTCTGGCGCACTACTCGCTTCCACTGACGCCTTCGCTCCGCCTTTGAAAACGTCCCCGCATCCGGTAAAGTTGCCGGGTCCTCTATGACGAATCCGTCCAAAGTGGATGTAGTCGGCGTCGGGCTCAACGCTACGGACACGCTGATTCCTGTCGCGCACTATCCCGCACGCGGCTCCAAAGTCGAATTCCGTTCCGCGAAAGTGCTGCCCGGCGGGCAGGTCGCTACGGCAGTGATTGCCTGCTGCCAGTGGGGCTTGCGCGCACGCTACGTGGGCAAGATCGGTGACGACAGCGCCGCGGCTCTCCATCGCGCGGAATTTGCGCGCCTCGGCGTCGAAGCACATCTCTTCTCGGCGGCCGGCTGTCCCAGCCAGCAGGCTTTCATTCTTGTGGATGACGCCGGCGAGCGCACGGTTCTTTGGAAACGCGACGACCGCTTGATCCTCCGCCCCGAAGAACTTGACCACGATTGGATCGTCACTGCTCGTGCGCTTCACGTCGATGGGCACGATACGGCCGCAGCGGCTGCCGCGGCGGGCTGGGCGCGTGCTGCGGGCATTCCGGTCATCGCCGATTTGGACGAACTCTATCCCGGCGTGGAGAAACTCTTGAAGAGCGTCGACTACCTCATCACCAGCAGGGATATTCCCGGGCGAATAACGGAAGAACCGGATTTGCGGAAGGCCCTACCCGCGGTGCGCGAACGATTTGCGTGCCGCCTTACCGCTGCAACACTAGGCCAAGAGGGCGTTTTGGCTTGGGACGGGGCGCGCTTCCACTACGCGCCCGCGTTCTGCGTGGAGACGGTTGATACGACTGGCGCGGGCGACATTTTTCATGCGGGATTTATCTATGGGCTGCTCCAAGGCTGGCCGCCGCAGCGCCGGCTCGATTTCGGCTGCGCTGCTGCTGCGCTCAACTGCACCGCCATCGGCGCCCGTGGCGGCATCCCATCCGTCGACTCCATCGAGCGGCTCATCGCCACTGGCGCCCGCCACGCTCCGGCTTACGAAATATAGGATCGGAGATTATGCTCCTCGTAGGGAGCCGATTCCCTTAAAGAGAGTTTTCTTCTGGGCAACCTACGTCTTTGGGACCGTCACTTTCATATTCGGACTGTTGCTCGCGCAGGTACCGCGTGGACGAAA
>Ga0137401_10000677_pt1 | contig 13867 bp, 9 predicted proteins | sample CZOMad1_1_16fung_FD_108286 | JGI IMG/M metagenome (GOLD analysis project Ga0137401, IMG submission 108286) | Vadose zone soil fungal communities from Angelo Coast Range Reserve, California, USA - CZOMad1_1_16fungal (Illumina Assembly) | ecosystem: Environmental > Terrestrial > Soil > Vadose zone...
AATTGTGATTTGTGTTTTATCCTCCGCAACTGCGGAATGAAAGGGGGGATAACTAATGCCAGCCAAGAAAGCTCCGGCGAAGAAGGCTACTAAAAAGGCGATCGTCAAAAAGGCTCCTGCGAAAAAAGTCGCGAAGAAGGCTCCTGCAAAGAAGAAGCCTGCCGCCAAGAAGGTCGTTAAATAATCCTTCCTCATGTAGTGTGAATAGGAGGAGATCAATTATCTCCTCCTATTTTTTTATTTTTGCTTCCCCGGCGCTGGAACACCTTCGGCGGTCCCGGAGGACCGCCATGAATGGCACGCCGACCAACCAACTGACTGAGCCCAACCGAAAAACGCAGTCGCCGGGCCGGGCGGCGAGTTCGATTTGGCTACGCATCCTTACGGTACTCAAGGGCCTTCGCGACAATCTCATCTACCGGCCACAATCGACCGATGCCCTCATAACCGCAGGCCAGCATGCCCTCTTCTGGACCGATAAAATCGATACCACGGCTGCGAAGGACCGTGACATTGTTTTGGGTGGCGGGATGAAGCCACATTTTACCATTCATGGCCGGCGCTATCAGAATCGGTGCTCGGGTCGCCAGCGCGATCGCGGTGAGCGCGTCGTCGGCCAGCCCAAGCGCAAACTTAGCGATAATGTCCGCCGTCGCCGGTGCGACCAGCAGCAGGTCCGCTCGATCCGCCAAGTCGATATGACCGGGATGCCAGTCCGCCGTTTCAGCAAAGAGATCGGTGGTTACTGGATTGCGGGAAAGTGTCTGCAGTGTGAGCGGCGTAATGAATTGGGCGGCTCCCTTCGTCAAAACGACATGAATGTTGCACGCTTCCTTTCGCAGTTTGCTTGCGATATCAGCTGACCGATATGCTGCGATAGATGCAGTGACGCCGAGTACAATCGTCATAAGGGTGTTCCTGATTATTCTAGCGTTGATCGAGCTGCTCGAAGCGAATCGGGCACATACTATTCAACGTTTTGAATCTGCTCCCGCACTTTCTCCAGTTCCGATTTGGTTCGCACGACGAGCTGCGATATTTCCGCATCGTTCGCTTTTGCGCTGAGAGTATTGAGTTCGCGTCCGATCTCTTGGCAAAGAAATTCCAGTGTGCGTCCAATTGGTTCGTCTTTCTCGAGTGTATCCATGAATTGCCCAAGATGTGAGTCCAGACGGGTAACTTCTTCTGAGAAATCGGAACGTTCGGAGAAAAATGCCACTTCCTTGGCGAGACGATCGTCATCTAATGGGATTTCAATTCCCGAATTTCGAATCCGGGTATGCAGATTGGTCCGATAGCGTTCAGAGGCTCGTGGTTGCAACTTTTTGACCTTCTGCAAGCAAGTGCGCATCGTCTTGATTCTCTTCGTGAGATCGCGCTGGAGATTACCTCCCTCTTTTGCCCGCATGGCGAGAAGCTGATCAAGCGCGGCCTGGAGCGCCGCCAAAATCGGCGTTCGCGTCTTCGCGCTTAACTGTTTTGTTGCCGGTTGTTCAATCACTCCGGGCGACCGAAGCAGCGTATCGATGGTGATTTCCCCATTGAGATGCAACTCAGATTGCAGCGCTTTAAAAGCCGAGAGATACGATTTGGCGAGTTGGCGGTTCAGGACCGGATCCACCTCTGGCAAGCTGAATCCCAAATTGAAGTTAACGCTAATGCGTCCCCGGCTGATTGCTCGATCGACGATCGACCGAATTTCGGATTCCCAGGCCGACAGCGAGTCTGGCAGGTTAAGGAGAACTTCGGCTTGCCGTTTATTGACGGCCTGAATTTCAACTACAACCGCGACGCCCTCCATGGAAGCTTGCGCGCGGCCGTAGCCGGTCATGCTGTGCATGGTGGGCTGCTCCGCAGCGATGACAGATGACAAATGACCGATGACAAATAAGAAAAGCGATTCCTTTGCCTCATCACGAGTAAACTCTGTTTCAAGGGGTTGCTTTCTACAAACTATTTTCCCCTAACGCAGCCGTTTGTCATTTGTCATCTGTTATTTGTCATGGCCGCGTAGCGGCATGGTATTTCTGGAGTGGAGTAACACTGATTCCTTTTGCTTGGATCGCTTTAATTGCGCGAATACTTGCCTCCACCCCGCTGGTAGTCGTCAAAATCGGAATCCGTTGAGCAACTGCCAAGCTGCGAATCTGGATCTCATCTTTTCTGGGTACCTTGCCGCTCGGCGTGTTGATAATGAGATCGATTTCTCCATTTTTCAACATGTCGAGCGCGTGCGGTCTTCCTTCCGCCAATTTAAATAGCCGTTTGACTGGTACTTGGGCGGAAATCAGCGCCTGAGCTGTTCCGCTGGTAGCGTATAACTTGAAGCCGAGCCTAATTAACTCTGCCGCCAGCCGAACCGTCTCCGGTTTGTCGCTATCCTTTACGCTTACAAAAACATTCCCACCGCTGGGTAACGGAGGCTGAGCAGCCATCTGAGATTTCGCATAGGCCAGGCCGAGATCATCCGCGATTCCCATTACCTCGCCGGTCGACTTCATTTCCGGTCCCAGCATGATATCGATGCCGGGGAAACGGATAAATGGAAAAACCGCTTCCTTAACCGAGAAGTGTGGCGGTAAAATCTTCGTCGTGAATCCAAGTTCGCGCAGCGATTTTCCGGCCATGACTTTAGCGGCGAGCTTGGCCAGGGGGACACCGAGCGCCTTGCTGACGAACGGAACAGTCCGCGAGGCACGGGGATTCACTTCCAGGACGTAAACTTCATCATCTTTTACCGCGAATTGGACATTCATGAGTCCGCGAACCGCGAGTTCTTTGGCCATCGCTTGGGTCGCAGTTTCGATCGTGGAGATTACTTTGGCCGAAAGCGAAAAGGCCGGGATAACGCAGGCGCTATCGCCGCTGTGGATCCCGGCTTCTTCGATGTGCTGCATGACTGCGCCGATAACGGCGATTTCGCCATCGGCAATACAGTCGACATCCACTTCGATCGCATCATCTAGAAAGCGGTCGACCAGAACCGGCCGCTCCGGACTCGCCTCAACCGCGGTTCGAATGTAGCGCCGGAGGTCTTCTTCATCGTAGACAATCTCCATTGCCCGACCACCTAGGACAAACGAGGGGCGCACCAAAACCGGGTAACCGATCGAACGCGCTACTTTGACTGCCTCTCCTTCATCGGTAGCTGTTCCGTTGGGCGGCTGATTCAGGCCGAGGCGCTGCAGCATAGCCGCAAAATGCTTCCGGTCCTCTGCCATCTCGATACTTTGCGGTTGGGTACCGATGATATTGACACCGTTCGCTTGTAAGGCCGCTGCGAGGTTCAGCGGGGTTTGACCTCCAAATTGTACGATCGCAGCCCAGCACTTCTCTTGCTGATAGATGTTCAATACATCTTCCAGGGTCAGCGGCTCAAAATAGAGTTAGTCGCTCGTATCGTAGTCGGTCGAGACCGTCTCCGGATTCGAATTTACCATCACGGTCTCGAATCCTTCCTCTTTGAGTGCGAAAGAGGCGTGAACGCAACAGTAATCAAACTCGATTCCTTGTCCGATGCGATTTGGTCCGCCACCAAGAATCATCACCCGCCGGCGGTCGCTTTCCCGAATCTCGTTCTCCTCTCCGTAGGTGGAGTAGTAGTACGGGGTGTAAGCTTCAAACTCGGCCGCGCAGGTATCGACCAGCCGGTAGGTCGGCAATATCGATGTTGCGTGTCGCTCTTTCCGCACCTCTGCTTCGGTGCGGCCGCTCAAGTTTGCGATCTGTCGATCGGAAAAGCCGAGCCGTTTGGCCGCGCGTAACGATAGAGTCTTCGATCGAATATCGGATTCGGCAACCACCAAAGTACGAAGGTTCTCCAGAAACCAGGGATCGATGCCGGTAAGCTCTTTGATCTGCGCAACGTTAAAACCCGCTAGCAGGGCATAACGAATAAAAAAGATTCTATCCCAGGAAGGATTCAAAAGCTTACGTTGGATCTCTTCGACATTCCAATCGCCATTCTCCAATCTCGGCTCGCGATCTTTGCCGTCAGCCCCAAATCCAAATCTGCCAATTTCCAGAGACCGAATTGCTTTCTGAAAAGCTTCTTTAAACGTTCGGCCGATTGCCATCGCCTCGCCCACGCTCTTCATCTGAGTTGTCAATGTGGGATCGGCTTGCGGGAATTTTTCGAACGCGAAACGCGGGATCTTGACGACGCAATAATCGATCACTGGTTCAAAGCTGGCCGGTGTTTCGCGAGTGATATCGTTGCGGATTTCATCCAGGGTGTAACCGACGGCGAGCTTAGCCGCGATCTTAGCGATCGGGAACCCGGTGGCCTTGGAGGCGAGAGCGGAAGAGCGCGAGACTCGCGGGTTCATCTCAATCACAACCATTCGTCCGTTTTCTGGATTCACGGCGAATTGTATATTCGACCCTCCGGTCTCAACGCCGATTTCGCGGATTACCGCGAACGAAGCATCTCGCATCAACTGGAATTCGCGGTCCGTCAGCGTCTGCGTTGGAGCTACCGTGATCGAATCGCCGGTGTGAATGCCCATCGGATCAAAATTCTCGATTGAGCAGATAACAACGCAATTGTCCGCTCGATCGCGCATCACTTCCATTTCAAATTCCTTCCAGCCAAGGAGTGACTCTTCAATGAGCACCTCGGTAACGGGCGACTGTTCTAATCCGCGATGGACGATCTCATCAAACTCCTCCCGATTGTAAGCGATGCCGCCGCCCGCGCCACCCAGGGTAAAAGCAGGACGAATGATTAAGGGAAAAGAGCCAATCTGACCGGCCACCGTCTGAGCTTCGGCCTCGCTGTGAGCGACTCCAGAGCGAGGCACATCAAGTCCGATGCGCTGCATGGCGCTTTTGAAGAGCTGGCGATCTTCTCCCTTGGCAATCGCTGCGGCATTGGCGCCGATCAGTTTTACTCCGTACCGGGTGAGCGCTCCCCGCCGATGTAACTCCATTGCGGTGTTGAGCGCAGTTTGGCCGCCGACGGTCGGTAAAAGTGCGTCCGGTCTTTCCTGAGCGATAATCAGCTCAACAACTTCAGGAGTAATCGGCTCAATATAAGTACTGGCCGCAAACTCCGGATCAGTCATGATTGTAGCTGGATTGGAATTTACCAAGACGACCTCATACCCCTCTTCCTGCAAAGCCTTGCAGGCCTGTACTCCGGAATAATCAAATTCGCAGCCCTGCCCGATAACGATCGGTCCGGACCCAATCAGCAAGATTTTATGGAGATCGGTGTTTTTAGGCATGAAGCGAGCGGCCCGTCCGGTTTAGTAACTGAGCGGCATTGTAAATCGTGATTTTAACGCGAACCAACGGGCCGTATGGACGGGCCGCTGAATTCGGTTCGCGAACAAATGTAATGCTCATCTCTTCTCCGCGAAGCGGTACCTGAGTCCGCCTCGGCGGATCGACGCGGTCAGCGGTTTGCCCAGCAGCCGCCAAGCTATCCGTCCATTTGCTTTCGGGTCCGATCCGGCAGCTGCCGGACTAGAGCCTTTCCTCGAGATCAACGATCCGGCTGAGGGCATCCACAAAATCTCGGAACCCGCTGGCCGGCAACATAATTGTATCGCGTCTCCCACTCACATCCTCGGTGATCTTAAGAAAACGCCCACGTTGATTCTCTTTCAGGTCGAGAAAGAAAACTTTTCGATCCACCTGAATCTTTTCGGAGGCGAGAGGATCATCGGATCTGTGGGATGTATTACTGTTAATCATAGCCTTCTATAACTTTTGGCGCTGCGCGGCAGAGCCACCTTCTTTTATCTGATCCCTTTTAAGGAGACCTTCATGGACTTCTCAAAACTCGATTTATTCGACATCGGGAGATCGCGAGGGGGGAAAATTCTGAAAGTAGAGGCTAATTTGGAAAATTTGCAACGAATTCTAAGCCAGTCCTACCGCCGTTCGAACTTTTTCGAGCGTTTTCTTCGCGACCTCGGTGGCACGAAGCGCTCCTGCTTGAAGTACCTCCTCCAGGTAATCTGGGTTGGCTTCCAATTCAGCACGACGAGCCCGCATCGGAGCGAACGTATTCCAGATGGCGTCAAATAACTGCTTCTTGAATTCTCCATAGCCGGTTCCACCAGCCCGAAAAGCATCCTCCATTGAAGCAATCTGCTCCGGTGAAGCGAAAAGCCGGTAGAGTTGCAGGATGGTCGAATTCGTTGGGTCTTTTGGCGCTTCTACGGGCGTCGAATCGGTCACGATGCTCATGACTTTCTTTCGAATGAGTTTTTCCGGACCAAAGATTTCGATGGTGTTGTCGTAGCTCTTGCTCATCTTTTGCCCGTCGAGACCGACTACGGTTGCCACTTCTTCGCGAATCAGCGGTTCCGGGACTTTCAAGGTGACTCCATAAGCTTCATTAAATTTGATCGCGATATCACGAGTCATCTCGAGGTGCTGTTTTTGATCCTTTCCAACCGGCACGACATCGGCAGAGTATAGTAGAATATCGGCGGCCATCAGGACCGGATAGGCGAAGAGCCCATGAGAGGACGGGATACCGCGGGCAGTTTTGTCTTTGTAGGAATGGGATCTTTCCAAGAGACCCATTGGAGTCACCGTACTCAATATCCAGGTGAGCTCCGTCACCAATGGTACGTCTGATTGACGAAAGAAACAGGCTCGGTCAGGATCTAGTCCGCAAGCCAGGCAGTCGAGCGCTACTCCCCGGACGTATTCGCGCAGTGCAGCTGGATCCTGGAGCGAAGTCAGAGCGTGATAATCGGCAATGAAATAGAAAGCTTCACCCCGATTCTGCAGCTCTACCGCCGGTTTGAGCGCTCCAAAATAGTTCCCGATGTGCAGAGCTCCAGAGGGCTGAATACCAGTTAAATAACGGACCATGCGAAATCGATAGCACTATGTTGGCGAGGGCGCACGCGCTCAACCAATGACAAATGACAAATGAGAAATAGACTGGGCGACCGCGGTCTTACGAAAACCTGGAGCGCTGTGAACCGGGCCGACTGCTGCCTCCTGCGTTTTATTGGGCCTCCTTCTCCCAGCACTCGAGCAACGCTTTTTCCTGGTCGAGAAAACCCTGCCAGAGCTCACGGTGCTTCGGTTCGTAGCGCTGGTCTTGAAAATCTGCCATCTTTTGTCGTAGCGAAATGAGTTGCTCCAGGTGAGGAACGTCCTCCAAATAGACTTCTCGAAGAAAGCGAGCCGCCGCAGCATCTCGTTCCCAGAGTACCCCAAAAGAATTTACAAAATCCGCGGCGTATTGCAGGTCACCTCGTTCGTTGTGTTGCCAGATTTCCGGAGATGGCTCCGGCAGATCTAATAAGAGCGGAGCCAGATACAGATTCTGCACCATTCCGCGGCGATACCGGAACCCAGATCTTTTCTCTTCATCCGAATCGAAAAGAGCGAGCCCCCAGCCAAAATAAAACCCCGGATCTTCCAGGTCATCCACGAATCTTTGTGCATACCAGTCAAAAAACTCGCGAGCTTGTTCGGTTTGGCTGGTCGACAACTGAAGAAGTGGCAAGAGGAAACGAATTCCGGAGTGATCGGTTGGATTCTCGAGGATTGTTTTCTCGCCGATGGCAATGGCCTGGGGCAGGTCGCCCTTTTGCCAGGCAGTGAGAATTCTTCCGTGTTGAGCGCGTATATAGTAGCTCAATTGCCCGGGTCGATGAAAGGGAGCAGCGACTTCTGCTGCGGTAGAGAATTTTTCGGCGGCCGGATCTATGTTTCCCTCTTGCAGCTCGAGGTCGGCGAGTTCGATGAGTGCCTCCGGAAGGTCTTCGACCAGTTCCAAGGCTTTGATGAGCAGGGCCCGTTTCTTCTCGGTCGATCGCACGTGTTTAACTGCTCGAACCAAGCCTTGGGCCAAAAATCCTGGACCTTGAGTCATTAACAAATTCTGGGCGGAACTGGTAACGAGTCCGCTGATTTGTGTTTGGATCGGATCTTCTTCTTCGTCGAGCGACTCCTCTTGTTCGATGTCGACCAGATTGATCTGGCAATGATATTCTCGGGACAGACTTTGCCAGATCGACTCATCCCATTCTTCGAAGTCGGGGATTTGAAGTTCATCGGGAACGCCTTTTTCTTGAAAAAGTCGATGGAGGAGCAGCTCGGCCCGACGCTGATCCGTTTCCCGCACAAATTCATGACCGATCAGCATCGCGCTGTAACGATGGACCACATAGAGACAGGTCGGAAGCATTACCAGCGAGCCGAATTGGATCGGTACGTCGAGGTCGAACCAATTAAAGCTCCAAATTTCCTTGGTCGCGCGTAGCGGCTGGATCATAGCGGGAAACGAATGAAAGATAACAAATGACAGATGACAAATGACACAAGCGGGAATAACGCCGACAGCGCCAAACGGCGACCCGCCACCCTACCACCCGATCGGGATCCGTTGTCGGCGGCTGAACTTATCCAGGTAAAATATCTCCTGGTTGGCCGACCCAAATTCGTGCACGAGACGGGTGACCTTGACATCGAAACAGCAGTACTCGGCGATTTCGAGGACCCGTTTTTCGCGCCACCATTTAATCGCATCGATACCATCGCCGGTTTTCCCGATTCCCAGTGTAGCCTGCGCAATATTTTCCAATTTTGGCCGGCCCCCCAAGTTCTTCTCCACGTCGATCAATAGATCCAGTGTGCGCAGTTGATGAGGTAAATCGAGTATAGTGTATCCCATCAATACCTCGAAATCGAAATTCATGACGTTGAAGCCAACGACCAGATCTGCGCGAAGCAATTGGTTGACCAGATCGTTGACGCGCTGCTCGGAATATATTTGGTATTGGCGTAATTTGGTGCTGTAGGTTACGCCGACCGACATTCCCATATCGCGTTTCTTGTTCCAGCCACCGGCATCGTTGGCGGTGCGCTGAGTTTCCAGATCGAAGTAGACAATATCCATGGCAAAACAGAATCCGGGGAGTCAGGAGCGCGACATATAACACCGACGGCAAACTTCTCAAACCAGAAGGTGCAACCCCTAATTTCCAGCCGGCAACTTGTAACCGGTAATTGTTAATCAAAACTACCGGCATCGAACCGATAGAGATTTTTCAGGCCGGTTACCCGGTATTCCTCAACGACCGAGGCGTCGGAGACGAACACCTGCAAACCGTCAGCACCGTCCGCTGTCCACTTCGTTTGAACGATGTTTTTGGTTTTGGTCACCTGCAGCAGCGGTAAGCCGTCGCTGGTTGAAATCCAGGCTCCGGTTTCATCCGCGATTACTCCCACAGAAATGCTTCTCGGCGCTCCATTTTCCAAGGGATTCTCCGTCAGCTGGATCACAGCAGTGGGGGATTCGACTTTTTCTTGAGCTGGCACGATCTGCCCATTCTTAACGTCGAAATAACGGAAGGGAGTTACTGAACGATCTAACCATTTTTGCCAAACCGATTGTTGCGCCTTAGAATTTTGAAAATGTAAGCCGATGACTCGCTCTCCGGGATTAAGATCTAGGGTCAGCAATAGGTCCTCATCGTCTCGGGACCCGCAGAGTTTGCGAGCGGTCTGCAACTCCTGAGGTAAATCCAACTCTTGAATGTGTTGTCCGGAGAGATCGACTTGGCGAAGGAGTCGCCTGGAGTCCACTTCCAGCAAAAGCCAAATTGTGTCGCCCTTTCCTGCACTTATATCCAAAAGTTGTCCGCTCTTTCCGGTCTCAATTGGCGAGAATTGGTGATCCTGGAATCTCCATATATTCCCGTTGCGGCTGGCCACTACGGCGGATGAATCGAGCTGGGCACAGAACGCCAAATCTTCTCTGGGCGGGGGTATGCCTTGATCGGCGCCATTACTGGACGAATACAGCTGGTTGCCCGCTAGGACGATCCACTTGCCATTCCATTGATCGGCAGCATGAAGATTAGGGTACGACTTCTCTCCGACTGAACTGCGGGTTATTGGATCCACCTGCACGAGGCGATCGTTGCAAATAGCGAGAACGCGCGATCCATCGAATTTGATGCCGTTAGTGTCGGCCGGCAGATCTGTCGTCCGATATTTGCCGTTGCTGGCGTCGACGAGCAATTGCTTGTTAGTCCCGAATTCTGCGAGCGCACAGACCGATTTGCCGTTGAGGAAGGCGGCGCTTAAAATCCGCTTTGCCTGCGTGGCACCACTTGGATCGACCCAATCATTCAAATGGTAAGCCTGACCCGAGACATTTACGTCCCCTACCAGTACACCACGGGCCGAATACTTGCCCGCTGGTGCTGGATTGCCCTTGGAATCTTTTCCGTCCCAATCGATGAAAAGCCCATTTAATCCAGATTTGAAGCTATCAATTTCTGCCGCCCTCTTCAGCACCCGAACCAACTTCCCGTCGGCATCGTAAACACCCAGACTAATGACTCCTTCTTCCGGCGGCGGGATGAACATGAGTTGATGAGTCCCAGCCGTTTCTTCTTCGGCCTGCTCGCTGCGCGCAGCGCCTGGCAGCCAGGCTAAAATCAAGGCGAGGATACCCAGAAAGAATGATCTCGGATGACGAGCGCTTGCCCGAGCCGTTCGATACAGCGCCGTATCGTCACACATAGTATTTCCAATTCAGGTTCGGAAAGAGATTATCGCGCGACTCGCAAACGGTGAGAAATTCTTCATCGAGAATGTCGCCCCTTAGCAAATCATAAAGCCGCGTGAATCGGAGGATATGATCCCGGGTTCGTTTAGTGGCGTAATCTTTGGCGGTACCAGTTTTCATCAAAAAGGCCCAATCGCTGGCCTGAGCAAGTAAGAGCTCTCTCGCCATTTGTCGAAGCACCCTTTCTTTCCATTGCATTGGGGCGTTCGCGACCACTCTTGCCATTTCCGTCATTCGACGAGCAGCCGCGTGCAGATGGGGATAGATCCAGGCGTTCGGTTGATCCAACCAGACCTCCCAGAAGCCTTTGTTTCCCCAACTGGAAGGGCTGGGAGAAATCACCTGTAGAGTGTCGTGTTTCTCCAAATAAGTACTCGGGGTAGTGAGCTGGAAGACTTTTTGATCGTAAACCGCTTTTCGTATGACGAAGTTCAAAAAAATTGGTCCCTCGTACCACCAGTGACCAAACAGTTCTGCATCGAAGGGGCTTAGAATGATCGGATCAATGTTTGTCACATCCAACAGATGTGAGAACTGTTTAACCCGATTCGATACGAAGTCGCCCGCGTGGTGGTCGGCTGCTCCGTGTGCCCAACCGGGAACATAATACTCTTTGTGGGGAGTGCGTCCGGTTATTCGATGGTACTTGATGCCAGTAAATTTCCGGTGCCCATCCGCCGGCAAAAATGGCCGTAAGTATTCAATATCGAGATCATGACCGGCGTCGCGATAGAAGTCGCGATATGCCGGATCCCCCGGATACCCTTCCTGCGCGCTCCAGACTTGTCTGCTGGATTCCCGATCCCGACCAAAAACGGCGGGACCTGCACCGGTAAAGCAAGGTGCATAGATGGCATATCGCGGACGGGGACTACCAAACATCAATCCATGCGCATCCAGGACAAACCAGCGAATTTCGGCTTCTCGAAGGTATTCTTCCACTCCGGAGAAATAGGCACATTCCGGTAGCCAGATTCCTTGAGGGGCGCGGCCGAAGGATTCGCGGTACTGATCACAAGCGATTCGGATCTGCGCGCGAACCGCTTCCGGTTGGGAAGCAAGCAGTGGGAGGAAACCATGGGTAGCAGCGCAAGTGATTATCTCGAGAAACCCGCCCTCCTGGAACCGACGAAACGCTCCAACCAGGTCGCGCTTCAAACGATCGACATATATTTCCTGACATTCAAGAAATCGGGTGTGATAGAGGCGTGCGAGATGATTGAGTTCGGGGTTTCCTTGAGTGCGGTCGATCTCCTTTTTGGCGAGTCCGATGGCCCGGTCGAGGTATCTTAGATAGCGTTCACGCAGCAGCTCGTCATCGAGCATCGCACAAAGAGTCGGTGTCAATGACATAGTGATCTGGAAGGGGATACCGTCCCGCACCAGACCCTCAAATACTTGCCAAAGGGGGAGGTAGGTTTCAGTGATTGCTTCAAAGAGCCAATCTTCTTCGAGGAAATCCGGGTACTCGGGGTGGCGAACAAAAGGCAGATGCGCGTGCAGGAGCAGAGAAAAATATCCTTTGGGCATGAGACTGGTTTTCCGGGGCGATTAGGAGACAACGAGCTCTTTGGTCGAACTCTCTCGATTTGGGAACGGAGTCAATGTGAAAGAATATGCCGGTCGCTCCTGCTGAGAAATCCGGAGTTATTCACAAACGCGTGCGGAGGTGCGGGTTCTTCGCGATTTATGGTAAAAGGCCGTGGATTATGGAAATTCGAAGAAATTGTCATCTTTACGCTTAACCTCAGAGGGGGTGCTCTGCGCGATCCGAAAAACAATTCACTAGTTATTCACAGATTGATACAGACTCGAGAATGTCAGAGGCGCCGGGAGAATGGTTCTACGGCGAAGCAGTTAAAGGGGACTGAAGCGCACGATTTTTAGCACCATAAGCGCTAAGATAAAGCGCCCTCCCGCGATGAGTAGCGCGGACGGATCAACGGCTTGCCCGGGATTTATCAGATCATCCTACACAAAAGCCAAAGGATTAAAATCGCGTCCAAGCACTTTGGAGACAGGGGCTTTGAGCCATCGATTTAGGATCGTGGCATAAACCGAACGAAAATCGACATTGTAGATCAAATCTCCAGTGTCCAACTGCTCAAGAGAAGGTGGGCGACCGTAAATGCCAGGTTTGATAGCGCCACCGGAGATGAACATCGGTGCCGCGGTCCCGTGGTCGGTGCCTTTGCTGGCGTTTTCAGCTACCCGTCGCCCAAACTCGCTAAAAGTAATGATCATTACCTGATCGAAAATCCCTTTGGATTTCAAATCTTGGCAAAATGCAGAAACGGCATTCGCAAGTTCACCGAGCAATCGGTTATGGCTATTTTCTTGGGCGTTGTGCGTGTCATACCCGCCCTGGCTGGCGTAATAGACTCGGGTCGGCAACCCACCAGTGATCAACCGGGAAATCAGGGAGAGCGAGTTAGCAAGTTGTGTTTTCGGATAGACCGCTTCCGGTTTCGCCCGACGCAGAATTTCGGCGATCTTGTCAGTCCCGATTTGCGCGTCTAGTGCTGTTCGCTGCAGATATTCGATAGCGGTCATACCGGAACTATTTGGTCCGCTCAGTTCGCCAATTGAAGCTCCGCTTACGGTATCGTGATCGATGCCATTAAGTTGATTAAAGACCGCCTGCTCCGAGGCATCAGTCTCCTTGGCGAAGCCCAGCCGCGAACCCGGGTTAAGGGTGATACCGGTTGGATTATCTGACGTGAACGCTTGGGGTAGCTGGCCTCCGAGTGCGACGCCGACTGTTGCGTCCTCGCCGGAACAGCAGCTGTCAAAGTATCGGCCTAGCCATCCGGTTCGGACGATCTTATTAGGGTCGGAAGCGGTTTGCCAGATTTCGGTGGAACGAAAATGAGATCGGTTTGGATTCGGGTAACCGACACCTTGGAGCAGCGCCAAATGCCCCTCATCGTAGAGAGTTTTAAATGGCGCCAGGGCTGGATTAAACCCGATATAGCCGTTCAAATTAACTACCTTATCTTTGGCAATGCCAATAGTCGGACGGGCGCGATAGTAAGCATCATCGACATACGGCACGACCGCATTGAGCCCGTCATTGCCGCCCGCCAACTGTAGGACTACCAAAATGGGATGATCTTTGCCCGTGGCCACCGGTAAAGAAGACTCCGCGGCTTCCGCGTCCAGCGCAGAAAACGTTCGTTCGATGAAAAGGGGAACGGTCCAACTCAGCGCGGCGCCGAGTACGGAGGTGCGCAGGAAATCGCGCCTGGTTACTACATCAGGTTCTTGAGACATACAATTTAACTCACTTGATAGTTGGGTGTAGTCATCATG
>Ga0137401_10000679_pt1 | contig 13829 bp, 12 predicted proteins | sample CZOMad1_1_16fung_FD_108286 | JGI IMG/M metagenome (GOLD analysis project Ga0137401, IMG submission 108286) | Vadose zone soil fungal communities from Angelo Coast Range Reserve, California, USA - CZOMad1_1_16fungal (Illumina Assembly) | ecosystem: Environmental > Terrestrial > Soil > Vadose...
GCCATCGTAGATCGCATGTACCTTCTGTGACATTTCGTTCAGTCTCTCAGATTTTCACATCGTCGATTTGTGCGCGCTGCAGCTTGCCGCTGTAATCAACGTAAATCGATTTCCATTCTGAGAAGATGTCGAGGACTTGCGTGCCGGCTTCCCGATGACCGTTGCCGGTGGCTTTGGTGCCGCCGAAAGGAAGATGGACTTCGGCGCCGATCGTCGCCGAGTTGATGTAAAAAATTCCGGTGTAGGTTTCATTCATCGCATGAAACGCGCGGTTGACGTCCTGGGTATAAATCGCGGCCGACAAACCATAGCGCACGCCGTTGGCGATCTCGATCGCTTCATCCAGAGACTTTGCCGGGATGACTGACGTGACTGGTCCGAAGATTTCTTCCTGCGCGATGCGCATGTCGGGCGACACATCGGTGAAGACAGTCGGCTCGATGAAATAGCCGTGCGCGTAATCGCCTTTCGTTAATCGATTACCACCGCAGGCGAGCGTCGCGCGGTCTTCGTTCTGGCCGATGTCGATGTAACGCATGATCTTTTCGACCGCGTCTTCGTTGATGACCGGACCAACTTCCACTTTTGGCTCCGCGCCGTTGCCGACCCGCAGGGCCTTCGCTCGCTCTATTAATTTTTGGCTAAACTTTTTGTAAACTTTCTTATGCACAATCAATCGCGATGAGGCCGTGCAGCGTTGGCCCGAAGTCCCAAATGCTCCCCAGACCGCGCCTTCAACCGCGTTATCGACGTCCGCGTCCTCCATTATGATGATGGCGTTCTTGCCGCCCATTTCGAGCGAGCAGATCGCATTGCGTTCGGCGCACGCATAGGCGACCGTGCGACCTGTTTCAGTCGAGCCGGTAAACGAAATCAAACGCAGCGATGGATGCGAAGTGATGCGCGCGCCCACCGTCTCGCCATAACCGGTGACCAGATTAACGACACCCGGCGGCACGCCGGCCTCTTCACAGGCCTTGATCAAATTGTAAGTTGAGAGCGGCGTGTCTTCAGCGGGCTTGATGACAATTGTGTTGCCGCAGACCAGCGCCGGGATTAACTTCCATGATGGAATCGCCATCGGAAAATTCCATGGCGTGATGAGTCCGCATGGACCGACCGGCTGGCGCACGCACATCGCAAACTTGTTCGGCATCTCGGCCGGAGTCGTGAATCCGTGCAAGCGCCGCCCTTCACCCGCCGCGTAATAAGTGCAATCGATCGCCTCCTGCACGTCGCCACCGGCTTCCTTCAAAACTTTGCCCATTTCGCGCGTCATGTCGCGCGTGTATTTTTCTTTGTCGCGGATCAGAATTTCGCCGACCCGGAAGAGAATTTCGGCGCGACGCGGTGCGGGTGTTTGTCGCCAACCGTCGAAGGCTTTCGTCGCCGCGGCCACGGCGGCATCGACATCGGCTTCAGTCGACTGCGGAAAGCGGCCGATGAGATCGCGAGTATCAGCTGGATTACGATTCTCGATCCATTCGCCGCGCGAGCCCGGCGCCCAGCGTCCGCCGATGTAGTTAGGGTACGTTTGAGATTGCTTCTTAGTGGCAGTCGAGCGGGATTTTTTTGCGAGTACTTTTTTTGCTTGCGCCATTTTTGAAGTTTCGCGTTTCAAGTTCCGAGTTCCGGGTTGGAAGACAGCACGGATTGCTGAACTCGAAACCCGAAACTCGAAACCCTAAACTTATTGATAAGTAAACTGGACGATGCGCGACGTGATGCGGTTCTCAGGACGAAAATAGCTGGACAGATTCAGCACGATTGCATCGCCGGCCTTCAGTGATTCAATAACATGCTGGAAATCCGCGAGCGTGCTTACCGGAATGCGATTAATGCGCGTGACGACTTCGCCTTCTCTAACGCGAATCGAATCGGGAAGATCAGCCACCAGCCCGTTCGGATCTACTTCTTTTACATAAAGACCCTTAACGCCGTTCAGGTGGTTATCTTCAATCGTCTTCACCGTTAGTTCGGCCAGGGTCAGACCCAGCCGCGCACTACTGCTCTTGTCCTTTTCAGTTTTGTCCCGCGGCGACACTTCACTATCGTGCGAGATCGATTCGGTGCGATCCGCGAGCACGGCGCTGGCGGTGCGCCGCTCAAACTTCCCATCGACATCGTGCAGGAAGGTCAACGTCACAGTCTGGCCCACCTTGGTGGCGGCGACTTTGGCGATCAAGTCATTTGAATCCTGCACGGGCTGGCCATTGAATTCGACGATCACGTCATTGATTTGAATTCCCGCTTTGGCCGCCGGCGTAGGCTCGCCGCTGCGATCGGGCGGCATATCAACCACCACGGCGCCTTTCGCGTCGGGCAGATGATACACGCGCGCGAATTCTGCATGGACAGACTCAAGTCTCACACCCAGGAATCCGCGACGGACTCTGCCCTGGGCGATAACTTGCTCGGTGACGAACTTTGCTTCGTTGGAAGGCAAAGCAAAACCAATCCCATTGTAATCGCCGGTCAGGGTCGCGATTTGCGAGTTAACGCCGATCGCTTCGCCGTGCATGTTCACCAGTGGGCCACCGCTGTTGCCGCGATTAATTGCGGCGTCAGTTTGCAGAAAGCGTTGGAAGCTGGAAGTGGTCGTGTCGCGATCTTTCTTGGAAATGATTCCCGCGGTCACGGTCTGGTCCAATCCAAACGGCGAACCAATTGCCAGCACCCAATCGCCGACCTGGGCGGCATTCGAATCGCCAAACTTCATGACCGGCAGTTCATGATCCGAATCAATCTTGAGCACGGCCAGATCGGTGTCTTTGTCGACGCCGATCACGCGCGCGCGAAAGCGCTCGCCGTTTTGCATCCCGATAGTGATCCTGGTTGCGCCATCGATGACGTGATAGTTCGTCAGGATGTAGCCCTTTGGATCGATGATAAATCCGCTGCCTACTCCATGCGTCGGGCGCGGCGCCTGACGCCGCAGCATGTCATAGAAAGGATTAGCTGAGCGATCAGTCTTGTCTTCGTTATCGCTTTCCGGGTCGGCGGCTTGCGTCGTGTCAATGTTGACGACGGCGGGCTCAACGCGTTGCGCGATTTCCACAAACGAAGCTGAAAGAGCTTCCGGCGCCCGACTCGCCGACTGAAGTCCGTCCTGCGCCACGGCAGTCCGACCGGCCAGAACTGCCCCGATGCCTATGCCCGCTAAAATGCAGACAGCAGCCAACGACGCAATCCACACGCGCAGCTTACGCAATAGAACCTTTTCCGCGTCAGTCGTTTGATTTAAAGAGTCGAACATCATTCACCGCCTTCGAAATGTTACTGAATCGATCGAGTGAAACACCCACAATTAATCGGCGCCGGGGGAACAGGGTTCAGTGAGTATAAACGAATTCACGTACTTACCAGAAGTCATGGCCGGAGCAGGACTTTCATGACGCCGGATTCCGCCGCGCGGGCCATCGCAGAGACGCCATCGGTCAAAGCAAATTCTTCGCTGATCAGGTCCTGAACGTCAATCTTATTGTGCTTCAAGAACTCAAGTGCCGGCGCGAATCGACCGCATCGGGAACCGATTACGCTGATTTCATCGACGACGATTCTCGCTGCGTCGATGTCCGTCGCATCGTGAAAAGTTGATTTCAACACCAGCACGCCACGCGGACGGAGAAGATCAAGAGCGAGAGCGAATCCGGTCGGCGAGCCCGACGCTTCGACTACCACATCGAATTCACGCGCCCGTTTTGTCGCTTGATTAACGATCGCGGTTTCAATCCCGCGCCGGGCCGCGATCTGAAGTTTCCTTTCATGCCTTCCGATTAGAGTCACTGGCGCGCCGGTGGTGGCGACGACCTGCGCGCACAACAGACCCAGCTTGCCATCGCCGATCACCGCAACTCTTGTGTCCCTCGCAATCGATGTGCGCTCAAGAATTCCGCAGGCGGCGGCGAGCGGTTCCGTGAACACGGCCTGCTCGTCGGGAATTTCGTCTGGCACGGGCAGCAAATTCACGATTGGTAATTTCAGAAACTCAGCGTGCGCGCCGTCGCGCCCGACAATGCCGAGCACCGTTCGGCCAGGGCAATGACGCGAATCGCCCGAGCGACAGAGATCGCAGAGACCACAGCCGGCGTTGATCTCGCCGACAACCCGATCTCCGGGCCTTAGGCCGCGCGTAAGCAAGGGCTCAGTGCTTTGAGGCCTCCCTAACCGCCCCACCCCAAGCGGGCTACCCGCTTGGGGACCCCGGTGTCGGGCTAGTACCCCGTCTGCGCGCACGCTCTCTATGACTCCAACGAATTCATGGCCCAGCGTTCCCTGGAAGCCTGCGTAGCCACGCGCGATCTCGAGATCTGTGTTGCAGATCCCAGAAAGGGTCACGCGCACCAGCGCCTCGCCGTTGACCTCAGGTCTGGGCACATCGGCAACTGCTAGATTTTCATTTTCGTAACGCAGGGCTTTCATCTTCGAATGGTCAGTAGTCGGTTGTCTGTTGTTAGTGGTTCGCGAGTGCGTCTCATTCTCACGGGGCTTTAGCCCGGTGGCTGCAGCGCCTTAGCTTGAATAAGAAACCGTTTTAAACGGTTTCGGATCTGAGATTCTTTCACACACCTGGCTAAAGCCGGGTGAGAATGAGACATACCTTTCAGCCAACGAACTACTGACAACCGACCATTGACTGCTTACTGTCCTGTTCAAAACTTTTTCGTCCGTTCGTAGGCGTTGTCTGACGATAGTTCAATCGTCTGCGGATTGCGGGAAATGGTGAGCGGCACGCGCCATTCCATCGATTCGCCGTTGGTCAAAGCGGAGGTTGCGTGCATCCACCAGTTGCCCTCGCTGACACGCGCGACGGCGTGACCGCTCGCGTCGATAGAGACGTTAACCGGTTCGACGTTCTGCAATCGCCGCGCGAGAAAATCTTCGAGAGTTTTACCCGGCCGAGCGTTCATCAAATAATTTCGTTCGGTGGCCGAGAAGTCGATCGGATAAAGATTGACCCTGGTGTCGCCGGCAGAAACGGCGGCGCGAAAGATGATCGTTAGATCCTGTTGCGCGCCGCTTCGCAGCGTTTCACCTGGCGCGCCGAAGGCTGTCGGCAGCGCGCGATAGATGCGCCGGCCGGCCCCCACCAGAGTGCCGAGCAGCGCGATTGCCAAAATGATCTGGATCAGCCGAATCGCTGGAGAGTCTTCCGGCACGCTATTACTTTCTAAGCCGGCGGACATAGTTGACCAGCTCATCGATTTGACTGTCGGAAAGCTTCTTCTTGAAAGCCGGCATCTTGCCTTTGCCGTTGCTGATCGAGTTATAGATGCGTTCGTCAGAAACGCCGTCCTGCCATTCCCCGCTCGTCAAATCCCGTGCGTGATGGTGTCTCGCGTGCATAGATCTCGCGCGCCCGTCTCTGTCGTGACAGCTCGCGCATTTGTCGTTGTAAACAAAGGACGCGTCAAACGCGGTGGCTGATGACGCGCTTACGTTGCGCGACTTCGCTACGCCGATCATCAAAACAGCGATCGAGATTCCCAGGACGACCACCGACAGAATTAAAGGTTTGAATCGTTGCTTCAAGTGAACCACCTCCGCAATTTTTATGCAGGCCTCAAACTTTTATATCGCAAGTGGGTTTGTTTGTCTCGCGAACAGGTGTCGAAAGCGGCGCGACCCGTTATAATCTCGAAAGTAATGACGAACATTTTCGACGACAAGTTGCACGAAGAGTGCGGCGTCTTTGGAATCTACGGACATCCGGAAGCCGCGCGCATGACCTATCTCGGACTTTATGCATTGCAGCACCGCGGTCAGGAATCGTGCGGCATTGTGGCTTCGAACGGCGAGCATCTGCTTTCCGAACGCGACATGGGTTACGTCTCGGAAGTTTTTCAACAGGCCAGACTCGATCGTTTGCCCGGGCACTCTTCGATCGGTCACGTTCGTTACTCAACCGCTGGTGAAGTTTCGATTCGCGAGTGCCAGCCGTTTGTCGTCACCTGCCAGCACGGCCAAATCGCCGTGTGCCATAACGGTAATCTTCCTTTTGCGCGCGAAGAGCGAAAGCGTCTGGAACGCCAGGGTGCGATCTTTTCATCGACTTCAGATACCGAAGTCGTGCTGCACGGCGTCGCCCGTTCGCACGCGGCGAGTGTTTCCGAAGCGGTCCCGGAAGTGTTGCGCGAAACGGAGGGTGCTTTCTCGATGTTGTTTCTGACGCCGAAGGAACTTATCGCGATTCGCGACCCGCGCGGATTTCGTCCGCTGGCCCTGGGACGTTTGGGTGACGCGTGGGTGGTCGCGTCAGAGACGTGCGCGTTTGATTTGATCGACGCCAGGTACATCCGCGACATCGAGCCCGGCGAAATGGTCGTAATCAATGAAGGTGGATTGCGTTCATCTCATCCGTTGTCGGCGCAGAAGCATTCCGTTTGCATCTTCGAACATGTCTACTTCGCGCGGCCGGATTCGATGATCTTTGGACAGTCAGTGAATCGTTCGCGCCACAAGATGGGCCAGCGGCTGGCGATCGAACAGCCGGCTGACGCTGATGTCGTCGTGCCGGTGCCGGATTCCGGCGTGCCCGCGGCGATCGGTTATTCGGCAGAGAGCGGTCTGCCGTTTCGTTTCGGACTGGTGCGCAATCACTACGTCGGCCGCACGTTCATCGAACCGCGCCAATCGATTCGCAGCTTCGGCGTGCGCATCAAACTGAATCCGGTTCGCGATCTGATCGAAGGCAAGCGGATTGTCTTGATCGATGATTCAATTGTGCGGGGTACTACTTCGAAAAAGATTGTGCGGATGGTGCGTGAAGCCGGCGCGAAGGAAATCCACGTGCGTATTTCCTGTCCGCCGACGATCAGTCCCTGCTATTACGGCGTGGACACACCTGACAAATCGGCCTTGATCGCCGCGAACTATTCTCTCGATGGCATTCGCGATTTCATTCAAGCGGACTCGCTCGGTTATCTATCACTGGAAGGCATGCTGACGGCGACGGGTTTGAGTCCTGACGAATCATGCGTCGCTTGTTGGAACGAACGTTACCCCACGCGCATCACGAAGGAAGCGGAGACGATGCACGCACGTGAAGAATCAGCCGCGCCCAGAGTGGCGGTGGAGATCTGAAATGAAAACTCTCATCTGCTTCATGTGTTTGTGCGTGGGAGTGGCAGTCGTCAGTCAAACTGTTTTTGCAACTCCTCAGCACAACTATAAGACCTACGCTAATGCCCGGTTCAAATACTCGATCAGCTATCCAACCGATCTTCTGATACCCCAGGGCGAGTCCGAAAACGGCGATGGCCAGGTTTTTCGCGAGAAATCCGGCAGCGTTGAGATGCGCGTTTACGGCGGCTACAACGTCTCGAACGAGACATTGCGCAGCAGGTACGCCGAACTGATACGTAAGCGGAACAACGTGACGTATAAAGTCATACGACGAGATTGGTTTGTCGTTTCCGCGCTGGTGAACGGTAAGATCCATTATCAGAAAACGATTCTGCGAGGTGATATCTTCAAGACGTTTGAGATTGAATATGATGCCGTGCGTGGCAGTACCTACAACGACGTGACTGACCGCATTGCCAAATCCTTCAAGGGATGAATTCCGCATCCGGAGTCTATGACCCTCGTCGGTAAATCCATTCCCCGCAAAGAAGGCCGGAAGAACATGGCTATGTCGATGATCTGAAATCCTCGCTGCTCTCATCTGATCTCCACACAGCTCTTGCAAAAACCCTTACTTGCTGAAAAATCCGGAAAGGCATACTCTCCCGCGGCCTTACTCATCCTCCTGGTGTTGAAAATTGAAGCATGATTCTGGGCCTCGCCCACTCGGTCAATGGAGTTCCGATTCGCCTTACAGATGAGAGGTGGGAACATATTCTTTTTCGTCGGCCGGAAATGGCTTCCTTCATTGAAACGGTGCTTGATGGGGTCGAGGACCCAGAGTATATTTTACGTGGCTACAAAGGAACGCTAATCGCAGTCGTGCATTTGGGAGAGCGTTCCTATTTGAATGTCGTCTATCGGGAGCTCAGCCAACAGGACGGTTTCATCATAACGGCGCGCATTCAACCGCAGTTAGATAAATCGAAAATAATATGGCGCAGAGACAACTAGAACAGACTGCAATCCAACCGCCCAGCAGTGAAGAGCTGCTGGCATTAGCCGCGACGCGCGTCGAGTTGCCGGCTGTTCCTTTCCGACTCGATTATCAGGACGATGTCGATACTCTTTATATTTCTCTCAAGCAGAACGCCCATCCGACGCACAGCGAAGCGCAGCTGGATGATTCGGTCATATTTGATTACGAGAATGACACGCTCGTTGGCATTGAGATCTTAGATATTTCCGGTCAGTTGAAATACGCCAATCCGTCCTGAGGGATCCGCCTTAATCTCGTCGCAGCGGCAAAAGGGTGTTATGGCAGACGCATTACAGGAGCACATCTATCTAGACTTGGCCAAGCATGAGCCCCATCCCGTGCATGAACCAAGACTGAGAGCAGTTGCCGGAATTTGGGCAGAAGAAGTGGACAGAATAATCGGGATAATGTTTCGTTACACGAAACAGGCGCGTCAGCGTCCATGGTCTGCTTCAGTAAGAGAAGAGGCGATTTACGAACTTGCGAAATTAACATTCTGGGTAAGCGATTTGGTTGTCAAGAAGAAGCTTGAGGAGAGGCCAATACCTGAACTCGACCCGCACAGTGAACTAGTCCGCGCATCTTCCACAACGAGCCTTGAGAGAGTCGAGAGTACGGCCCGTGTGTTGGCTGACAACATCTGGATTAAGAAATATGACCACTGGCATCGGCGCACAAATAAAATAATAGCCACCGAGAATACCGGAGGCCGTTTACGACGAGAGAGACTCTACGATCCCACCAAAGAGAGACAGTTTACGCAAGAGAATCACTACAGTCCCAGCTTTTCCAATAAGTATTGGGCCGACGCTACAGGCACCATCACCGTGTATTCCCGAAACGTAGACGGAGGGATACAGGCACTGCCAAAACCATTTGCTCGATGGGGATATGAGTCTTATCTATATCCTCAATGGCTTGAAGCATATCTTTCTCGTATAGAGAGCGATGCTAAGAAGTCTTATGACAAGTTGCTTAAGACAATTCCGCTAAGTCAGGATGAACGGCAACGTTGGGTTACTTTCTTGATTGCCCAATCAATACGTACTCCGTCGTTCATCGAAGAACTTCTTCCAGGCCTAAAAAAGATCATTGAAACTCGACATTTGGCTTACCCAACTCACCCTGAATATTTGGTCAGAGCTTTCGCATCGCTGTTTCAAAGCGATAAGTTCTACGCCTATGCATACCGAAGCATTACGGCCCGAGAATGGGTGATTCTCCGTGCAGCTGAGGGAGCATCTTTCATAAAGCCCGATCGCTCAGCGGTGAGAGATGGTGGCGAGGAGGACAACTCCTGGACCCTACTCTATCCCCTATCTCCAACAAAGTGTTTTCTGGTGGGCCCGGATCCGACGACTTACCCGACCCCCGTGGTACCCAGATCGTGTGACCTGAACAGAGAGGACACTGATTCGCTAAATGAAATACTTGCGGACAACGCCCGGAAGGAAGTAATTACTCTTCCGTCAAGTGACCGTCCAGCCCTCCGCCATTTATTGACGCGATTCTTAGGTGACAAGATCTTGCGCCGCGATTGGACCAAGCAGAACGCAAAGCCGTACTGGGGTAAATTGAGAGCGGAATAATTGTCGCGTTCACCCAGCCTGACTCTGAAAAGATTTGCACATCCCTAATGACCCTAGTCGGCAAATCCATCCCCCGCAAAGAAGGCCGGAAGAAAGTTACCGGTCAGGCGCTCTATGTCGACGATCTAAAGTTCGACAACATGCTGCATGGCGTGACGGTGCGGAGTTCGATCGCGCGCGGTCGCATCAAGAACATTTCTTTCGATCAACCGCCCTCATCCACCATCCAGGGCGCGTCGGGACCGCCCGCTACGGCAGGCGGTTCTGACTTCATCCCGTGGGACGAGTTCACGATCGTTACGGCCAAAGATGTCCCGGGCGAGAATTATGTCGCGCTGATTCTCAACGATCAGCCTTATCTCGCCGACGAAATCGTCAATCATCCTGAAGAGCCAATCGTCCTGCTCGCTCATCGAGACAAGTACTTGCTCGAAGAAGCGCGCCGTCATGTGCGGATCGAATATGAAGAGATGCCGGCGGTCTTTTCCTTGCAGGATTCGCTCGCGCAAAAGGAAATCATCTGGGGCGAAGACAATGTCTTCAAGAAGTTTCTGGTTGATAAAGGAAACGTCGATGACGTGTGGTCCCAAGCGGTATCAATCGTCGAAGGCGAATACGAAACCGGCGCGCAGGAACAGCTCTATATCGAAAACAACGGGGCGATTGCTATATCGAATCCGGGCGACGGGGTAACCGTCTGGGGATCGATGCAGTGTCCTTACTATATTCACAAAGCCCTAATTAAATTATTCGGTCTGCCCGAAGAAAAAATTCGCGTGATCCAGACTGAGACTGGTGGAGGCTTTGGCGGCAAGGAAGAGTATCCGTCGATGATTGCCGGCCACGCCGCGCTGCTGTCATGGAAGTCCGGGCTGCCGGTGAAGATGATCTATGATCGCGCCGAAGACATGGTCGTGACGACCAAGCGTCATCCTTCTCACACGCGACACAAGACTGCGGTCACTAAAGATGGAAAGCTGCTGGCCCAAGAGATCGAGTTCGTGATTGATGGCGGCGCCTACTGCACTTTGTCGCCGGTCGTGTTGTCGCGCGGCACGATTCACGCGGCCGGGCCTTACTTTTGTCCGAACGTGCGCATCAAGAGCACTGCCGTCGCGACCAACCTGCCGCCGCACGGTGCGTTTAGAGGGTTTGGGGCGCCGCAGAGCATCTTCGCGTTAGAACGGCACATGGACAAAGTTGCGAGCGTGATCGGTTTGAGTCCCGAAGAATTTCGTCGTCGCAATTTTATCAAAGAAGGTGAGACGACCGCGACGAATCAAGTCATTCGCGAGAAAGTTGATTTGGAAGGCTTGCTGAATCGCGCGTTTGAGTTGACTGACTATCATGCCAAGCGTGAAAGATTTGCGAAAGAGAACGGTACGCACGCGTCCCGCGTGCAGCACGCCAGAGGCGTGCGTACCCAGAAAGGCATTGGCTTCGCTTCGTTCATGCATGGCGCGGGTTTCACTGGTTCCGGCGAAGTTTATTTGCAATCGGTGGTGGGCGCGGAAGCTACTGCTGAAGGCCAGGTGAAAATTCTGGCCGCCAGTACTGAGATTGGTCAGGGCACGAACACGATCTTCGCGCAGCTTGCCGCCGAAGCTTTAGGTGTCGCCTACGAGTTGATTCAGGTGGCTCAACCCGACACTGCTAACGTCCCGAACAGTGGTCCAACTGTCGCTTCGCGCACCTGCATGATCGTCGGGAAGCTGGTCGAATCCGCGGTGCTGGGGTTGAAGCAGACACTCATCGGCAGTGGGTTATTGAAAGATCAGTTCACGCAGACTGAGTTTCAGACAGCGTGTGGTGACTACATTGCGAAGCATGGCCCACTGAAATCATTCAGCCAGTATCAGCCGCCGCCGAACGTTCACTGGGATGACGAAAAATATCAGGGTGACGCGTACGGCGCGTTTGCCTGGGCAGTCTATGTCGCGGAAGTTTCGTACGACCCGCTGACGTACGAAGCGCACGTCGAGGACTTTGTCGCGGTGCAGGAAGTTGGTAAGGTGATCAATCCGGTACTCGCTGCCGGGCAAATAGAAGGTGGAATAGCTCAAGCGATCGGGATGACGCTTTACGAACACGTCGTCTGGCAGAACGGTCGCATGGCCAATGGTCAGATGACTAACTACATCATGCCAACCGCCGCCGACATTCCACCGATCCGCGTTTACTTTGAAGAAAACCCTTACGCGTTTGGACCGGCGGGAGCGAAAGGCATCGGCGAGTTGCCGATGGATGGCCCAGCGCCGGCGATCCTCAATGCGATCGAAAATGCGACGGGTGAGAGTTTCAATCGCATTCCATTAATGCCGGAAGCGATGATGGAATTGGATTGAGGTCAGTACCGGGAGCGGTAGCAACCGGGTTAAATCGAACCGGTCGCTGTCGCTCCCGGTAATGACTTCATGAGCAGCAAACAGCTAACAAACCAAAGAAGGAGAACCTCATGAAAAGAAATGCTTTCAGGTCCGTAATCATCGTCATCGCGCTGGCGCTCGCGCTGAGTTTCCTCGGCGTGTCCGGCGCACAGCGGAGATCCGACTCGCAGGTTAAGAAGCCTCAGACCCAGGGTACGGAAGGCCCCTGTCCGACGGTTGTGCCAGAGGTGGTTGATGCCAGCACGGCCCTGAAAAAACTCGAAGCGGGAAACGTGCGTTGGCAGCGGTCGATGATGGAGCCACGGAAATGGCCTGAGGAACGTGACCAAACCGCGCGATGCGGTCAGAAACCTTCTGCGGTGGTGGTCGCGTGCATGGATTCCCGGGTGCCGCCGGAATTGGTTTTTGATCGAGGACTCGGCGAGATTTTCGTAATTCGGGTGGCCGCGCCGGTGTTGAATGACGATGAACTAGCTTCGTTGGAATTTGCCGTGGTCAACTACAAGGTAAAGCTGGTGGTAGTCCTGGGACATACGGATTGCGGTGCGGTCAAAGGAGCTGTCGACAGAGCGGGAGGCGATTACCTGCCGGAATTGTTATGTAAGATTGAGCCAGCCATTACCTATGTGAGTAACAAGTACAATGGCGGTGTGCGGATAGACTCGAAAAACAAAAAGGACCTGGATAGAGTCTCGATCGCGAATGCGCGACTCGTGGCTTCTAAAATCCCCACCTTTGGTCAATCCGGAGTGCGAGTGAAGTGGGGACTCTATTATCTCGCCAGCGGAAGAGTGGAGTTTGATCCGGCAGACGTCGCGCCGTAGATGTGAATGTACGCGATTGAAAATGCGACGGGTGAGAGTTTCAATCACATTCCATTGATGCCGGAAATGATGATGGAAGAGTCGACGGCCTAACTCGCGGTAACGTCTTGGTTTGAAATTCTCTGCGTCACCTCGGTGTTCTCTGCGTCTCCGCGGTGAATGTATTTGAACCATTGTTTCACCGCAGAGACGCCGAGGTCGCAGAGACTACGCAGAGAAAAATTAATCCGATTATTTTATTACTCGCGCGGTCATCACCAGAATCAACGCCGTATCATTAAACCCCGCAGTTCCTACTATCACCTTCTCGCCCTCACGGATCTTTACATCGCTATGAATCTTGGCGATGTTTCCCGGGACAGACAGGGAAAAATCAAACCTGCCCAGTTGCATCTCGAAACCTCCTGATGGGCCCGTGGTGAGAGCAATCGAACTGGCGTCGAATTGGTAGGTAATAATTCGTCTCACAGCTCCTCCGGGAGCCGTGGTCGAGGGCCATCCAATCTCAGCCGAGCCACTTCCCTGAAGATAGCCGGGCCGTTCGCCTCGACTGTCCCGGGTGCGTTGGACGATCGAGGTCATCAGATAGTATTCCTTGTAGTTCAGCGTCTTTTGCAATTCGGCAATCGCGTCTTTCAAGTCAGCCGGATACTGATTAAGCGTAGTGGTCTGATTCGATGCCAGGAGGACGTGCATGCGCAGTTCGATGTCGGGGCGCGCTGCTTCAGGTTTATCCATGCGCTTGATGGCTTCGTCAATGGCCGCGATGTTCTCCGGAAAATCGCGGACAGTAATGGTCCGAAATTCATTGCTGGCGGAGAGCTGCGCTCCCTTGAAGCCGCTAGTCAAAAGCCTGATGACCGGGACCAGATCTTCGGGCGCGCGGTTCTGGACTTCGAACACACGATTCTTAAAGCCGCTGTTA
>Ga0137401_10000680_pt1 | contig 13817 bp, 10 predicted proteins | sample CZOMad1_1_16fung_FD_108286 | JGI IMG/M metagenome (GOLD analysis project Ga0137401, IMG submission 108286) | Vadose zone soil fungal communities from Angelo Coast Range Reserve, California, USA - CZOMad1_1_16fungal (Illumina Assembly) | ecosystem: Environmental > Terrestrial > Soil > Vadose...
CCTGTATTTCGCGCAGGGCTATGTCACTGCCGCTGATCGCCTGTGGCAGATGGATGTAATGCGACGGACTGCCCGAGGTGAGTTGTCCGAGATTTTAGGAGCAGGTCCGAACAACGTCGCGCTCGAGCAGGACAAGCAGCATCGCACCTTGGGCTATGCACTGGAAGTGAACTTGGAGTTGGCCCAGGCCTCTACGCAGACACGCGCCCTGCTGGAGGCTTATGCGCACGGTGTGAATGCTTACATCGACTCTCTGGATCCCAAGTCGATGCCACCTGAGTTTCAAATCCTGCAATATAAGCCCAAGCCCTGGACGGCCGCTGATTGTTTGCTGCCCGTCAAGTTATTTGCCGAAGCGCTCTCTACCACCTGGCGGATAGACGTGATGCGCGAAGCGCTGGCTTCACTGCCCGCGGACAAGCGCGACGGGCTGATGCCGGAAACATCCCCGCTCGATGTGCTCGTCATCGGCAAGGATACGAAGAAACAAAACGCCTTGCTCCCGAGCGGCAGTGACGGCGCAGTTTCGACTGAAATGTTAGCCGCGCTCGCGAAAGACCAGGCGATCGCTTCACAGGCCCTCGAACGGATCGGTCTTTACGCTGAAGGCCTCGCAGCCAGTAACAACTGGGTCGTAAGCGGCAAACACACCGCCTCGGGCAAGCCCCTGTTGGCGAATGATCCTCATCTGGCTGCTTCGGCGCCGTCGATTTGGCACATGGTGCATCTGAGCGCACCCGGACTGCGAGTGGCGGGCGTAACCGCGCCAGGTCTTCCCGGCGTCGTAATTGGCCACAACGATCGGATTGCGTGGGGCTTCACCAACGTCGGCCCGGACGTACAGGATCTCTATATTGAAAAGTTTGACCCGGCAAACCCACTCCGGTATATGACGCCGCTGGGCTGGAAAGATGCAGAGGTGCGTGAAGAAGAGATTAGGGTCCGCAAAGGCTTCGGAAGTTCAGAGGCCGACATTGTGTCGTTCGATGTGATTGTCACACGCCACGGCCCCATCGTCCTGGAAAAGGATTCGAAGCGCTATGCTTTGCGTTGGACGGCGCTGGATCCAAAAGCGAATAACGCCGACAGCACTTATCTGGTTTCGCACGCCCGCAACTGGAAGGAATTCACTCAGGCGCTGCGTTCGTTTACTGCTCCCACTCAGAACATCGTCTATGCGGACGTGGATGGTCACATTGGTTATTACGCGGCGGGCGTCGTGCCTACCAGGAAATCGGGAGATGGCAGTGTGCCTTACGACGGCTCGACGGATTCCGGAGAATGGACGGGTTGGATTCCGTTCGACAAATTGCCGCATCTATATGATCCCTCCGCCGGAATTATTGTCACGGCAAATCAGCGAATAGTCGGCACCGACTATCCTTACTTCCTGACGCATTCCTGGGCCCAGCCCTACCGGGCGCACCGGATTTGGGAGCTGCTGAACCAGAAACCAAAACTTACTATTGAAGATTTTCACAGGATTCAGGGAGATGTGTATTCGATTGGCCTCGCTTCCTTTGCGCATGACAGCGCCAGAATACTCAAGCCGGCCATTCCTGCTGACGATCAAAAGCTGCGGGACTCGGTCGACGCGCTGGAGAAATGGGACGGCGAAGTTAAGGCAGACTCGGCGACAGCGCCCTTGGTGTTCCAGATGCGTATCGCCTTTCGTAACCGGATACTAAACGCGGCTCTGGGCCCGGACCTCTTCAAGGTTTACGGCTGGGCCAACTTCGAAGCGACACTCGATCATCTTCTGACTGAACAACCGAAGCAGTGGCTGCCGAAGGAATTTAATAGTTACGCCGATCTCTTGCGCGCGTGTTACGGCGATGCTCGCCAGGTTCTGACTAAAAATCTGGGAGCCGACGAGACAAAGTGGAAATGGGGGGAGGCGCAGAAAGTTCGCTTCAACCATTTGCTTGCCCCCGCGCCATTTATCGGGGCGCAATTCGCCATTCCGCCGTTGCCGCAGAATGGCGTGGGCAGCCTGGGCGCCACAGTCAATGTCGGCAGCAATGTCTCGATGCGATTCATCGCCGATCCGAGCGATTGGGACAAGTCCGAACACGGAATTACCCTGGGGGAATCGGGCGTGCCCGCCAATCCTCATTGGAAGGATCAGCTCGACGATTGGCGCAACGTCACGCCCCGGGTGTTTCCATTCACTAAGGCAGCCGTCGAGAGCGCCACAAAGGAGACGCTGGTGCTTGAGCCCCGACCGTAAGGGAGCGCGCACATCGTCGCAGTAATGAGATCACTCCACCGGCGTGAGTGGAATTGAGCGCTCAATGCGCGCCAGTTGACGAATGGACGCACCTGCTCACGCCTGTGGTCCTGACTTCATACCGTCTGCACGTTGATATTATTAAGCGCCGTCCCCATGGAAGTTCCCGACGAAACCTGGCGTCTCTTCATTGCGATCGAGCTACCGTCGAACGTGCGTAGCACTTTGAGAGCTCACATCGATCAATTGCGATCAGCAGTTCCCGAAGCGCGAGCTAGTTGGGCCGCTGAAGAAAACTTGCACCTCACGCTGAAATTTTTGGACGCTACCCCGTTAACCAAAGTCGAAGAGCTCTCGCAGGCAGCGCGAAGAGCTGCGAACGGCGTCGGCTCATTCGAAATGATCATGGGAAACTGCGGCGCCTTCCCAGCCAGTAGGCAGCCGCGTGTGCTCTGGATTGGAGTCGAAGACCCTTCGCACCGCTTGACGCTTTTACATCAAGCGCTGGAAGACGAATGCGCGCAGGCAGGATTTGCCCGCGAACACCGCCCCTTTCATCCGCATCTGACGATTGCCCGTCTACGGAAACCGCAAGGCGCACGCCGTCTGGCCCAGGCACACAAAGCTATGGGTTTTGATCGCGAGACCGTCGTGGCTTCCCACTTGGCTCTGATCAGAAGTGAGCTGCGGAGTGAGGGCTCGCGATACACCGTCATCGCGCGCCATCCGTTCTCGTTAGATTGAGAAATTAAGAGAGGTTGAAGGGAAAGTTAGAGAAGTGAGGATGCGATCTTGCGATCACCTGCCGGTGGACCGCCGGGAGTAACTATCAAGTAGTGGGGACCCCAAATTCTTACCTGCGTCGACAATTGCATGCCGCCGATGGTCGGGAAAAGTTAACCCTATCGTCACCCTTGAGACGTGGGCCGGGAATCAATCACAAAACACCTCTGGAATTGCGAACGAAGCCGATGCCAGTTCATTTCTTACTTAGCTGGAACTCGCGCTCCGCCTCCTTCTTTGCTTCTTTCGCTTCTCGCGAACTGAGGCCGAGATCCTGCAGCGTTCGTCCAATGCTTCGCCCAGCAGCAAGACCAGCAAGAATCGAATCTCTGGTAATGTTCGGATTATTCCGCCCCAGATTGTGAGCCAGTCGAGTGGCCGCCACAAACTGCCCGAAGGTTAGATTCGGGTTTTGTGCCAAGGCAACTTGATACTGGCTTCGCAAACCGTTCGCCGTAACATGGAGTGATCGCGCGATGCCCGGATGAGCGACGAGATCCTTGTTCGCGGCGTTCATGTTCTGGCCCGCAACACGCGCGCGCTCAAGCCCAACGTCCGAGCGTCCATCTGACTTCACGCAAGCGTTGGCCCGGCCCCGGTCAGCGCGGCCATCTGAAGCATCGGACGATCGACCCAACCCGCGGTCAACCCCGGTACCGCCAGGCTGGCCCATTCCAGAGCCTCTGCCTCCTCCCACCCCTCCGCCGCGTCCGCGTCCTTGAGCGACGGCTGCAGTAGTTGCTAAGACCAGTAACAAGGAGCTAATCAATACTATTCCGACTTGTGCAATCAACTTACTCTTCATATCTCCACCAACCTGCTGTTCTGGATGTGATCACATAGGGGCGTAGCGGGGGGGCGCGATTGAATATACCACTTGGCAGACGCCGGGGCTTTGCAATTACGTTGTCTTAAGAATTCAAAAGACCATTGCGGTTTTCTTACAGGGAGAAAATCTCTGCGCTGGTGTGTGACGACTCGAGGTCGATGAAAACCAAGATAACCACCCTCACTATTCAAGACAATGATTTTCTCTCGGCGTTCGTTGGAGTTCTTCGATCATTAGAGCCCCGCAATAGTTGACCAGCATACTTTCCAGCGAGGCGAATTGGCCTTAAGGGATAATAGAGAAAGAAAAGCCATTCAGGCAGAGCCAGATACATCCAGTCATAGCTGCGGGGGGTTAAGATCAGACGGAAACACAATCCTATTTTGTCTCGCTTTCGTTCTCTCATTCTGAGATTAAGAGTAGCTCCTTCAAACAAGCCAAGTGGCGCGCGGCGCTCTACGAAAAGCTGCTCCTGCAGCTGATGGGCCAGCCTTTTCACAACCGCATCCGTTTCCGCTGCCTCCCGCATTTCCGCGGGGATCGAGGCATCGAGCAGGTCACCCGCCAGCGAAAGCCCAAGCATCAGAATCCGGCGCACGCCTAGTTTGTTTGCGTTTTCCAGAACGAGCCGCCAGTCGATGTTCTTTTGCTGATCAATCAAGCTGGCAACATCGCAGATCCATCCCAGCCTCTCCCAGAAGTGTGTAAAGCCATGCAGGGTGAGCACCAGGAGCAAATCTTCCGTCGAAAGAGTCAGCACCTCCTTGTCGCCAATACTTAACGGCGCAAGGCGATTCCAAAAAGGGCTTGGGTCAAACGCAAGTAATGAGTGCTGTTCGACAAAACGCCAATGCACGTCCAACACCACGCCCTGCTCGTTATCAAAGTTGTAAGCACAATCAAAGCGCAGTAAAGCCGCTTGCTGCGCGCTGTTGAGTGCGGGGGTTGGTTTGAAACCGCGACTAATGAGCAATTCCTTCACTCGCGGAACGTCTTGTTTATGCACCAGCACATCCAGATCGGCGAATTGTCTCAAACCAACATCAACATAAGCCGACAGGGCGAGCGTCGGTCCCTTGAAGGGAACCACATCAATGTTATTCGCTTCGAAACACTCCAATATTTTGAGTAATTCTCCGGTAAGAAAAAAACTGGACTGCGTGTTCTGGTGATTTGTATCGCCGAGCCGCGACATGACGCGTTGTGGAATCGTACCAGGAGCTACGGCACTGAGGTGAACGTACAGCAAAGGGATCAGACAATGGCGATTGGCCATCTGCAAAAGGTATTCCCAGTCCAAATCAGATCGGAGTAGTTGGCGAAGTTTGTCCGCGCTGCCGTCATCGAGGGATCGGCGGGCAATGCAAATGAGTATCTGACCTTCTGGCCGTGCAGCTAACATCACTTAAACGAGACTGCGAACCATCTGAATTCTCAAAATGGACCCACGCGATCTTCCAGGTTTTTCAGTTGAATCAATGCGGGTGACGATGATAGTTTACCTTCAATGACTGATTTGGCTGAGTTATTCGCGCGTCAAAAATACGTCGTTTCCCGCTCATGTCTGAAAGATCCTCAGCTGACTCTGCTTTACAGATATGCGTGCAAGCGCGCTGAACTCGGCACAATGAAACTGGACGATACTTCACCTGGCGCCTTGTCAGCCCCGGGGGATGTTTTCATGGACGGACTTCTCATGGACATGCTTCCACTCGCGGAACAGGTTAGCCGCGTGAAGCTTTATCCCACTTTTTCCTATTTCCGCGTTTATCATCGCGACGACATATTAGAGAGGCACAAAGACCGCCCCGCTTGTGAGATCAGTCTGACCTTGTGTTTCGGGTACCAAGCCGATCGACCATGGCCAATCCTGATCGAAGGTCCTACTGGCACGGCATCAATCGAACTGGAGCCTGGAGATGGTTTGTTCTATCGGGGGATCGAGTGCGCGCATTGGCGCGAACCCTTGGATGGCGAGCATACCGCCCAGGTTTTCCTGAACTATGTCGATCAGAACGGTCCTTACGCGGAATGGAAATATGACAAGCGCTCTGCTCTTGCCTTCAAGCGTCCACGGCCCTCGAGGTAATTCATTAACCGCGGTTACGACGGCGCACCCTAGTACGGCGGTCAGGCCGGTCAGGCAAGTGTTCAAATCGATGTTCGGTGAAGGCGGGGAGCGGTTGGGCCAGTTCTTGCAACGCAGTGGGAATCGGTAACGATTTATGACAGTGGGCAAAACCAGTCAGCTAATCTGACCGTTTCGGTGCACCACGCGCTCGATGGCATCAAGAACAGCAGGCAGATTTTCGAGCCCCGGTTTGAAGGCGACATGGAAGACAGGGGTTCGCGCAGCCAGATCCAGATAGTGATCAATCACCCGACGCTTGCCTCCCGAGTCATTCATCGTGAACCAGCAGGCGTGGCCCAAAATCGTCGAGAACGCCTCGGCGAACGGAAGACGGCGCACCATGACCGGAACGGCGGAGTCATCGCGCCGAAGCACGCACACCGATGCTAAAGGTGCGCTCTTGATTCCGGGCAGATGTTCGACGGTGGCCGCCATTATTGAAGCCGGCATCGCCCCATGACCAAAGAACTCTGCCGCCGCAGGGCGCAAGCGGATTTCAAAGGGAAGTGAGACCGCCAGGGCCTCGCCATTTGAGATTTCAAAAGCAAGAGCATCATCGCCCCAGAGAGGATAGCCGCGGCGATTCAGGCCGAAGGCAATTGTCGATTTCCCTGTCTGGGACGCTCCGCAGAGCGCCGTTACACCCGCAGGCGAGCTGATCGCGCTGGCGTGGAGGATTTCACGTCCGCGGACCTGTAGAGCCATCGGTAATACCCTGCGCCGGTACGCATCCAGGACTAACTCTTCTTCGGCGCCGTCCGTGATCGCCGCGGCGACCTCGTCACCGTCGCGGGTGAAGCGAAAGCTTGCCAATCCCGGTACGTGCATCCAGCATTCCTCGCCGAGAATCTCGCCATACGCGTAGATCGCTCCCGCGTGATCACGCCAGATTTCGACTGGCGGATCTAATGCTGGAACAGGTGGCGGTACCATCGCCTCTGCATGCTTGATGCTTAGTCTCATCATAGCAACGGGTCAGCCATATAGAAGGACAGAGGCGGAGCTTACGCCCGTGTCCCGCTCGTTATCCTTGACCTTTGGGCTTGTTGGTGTCGCCTGCATCCGCCAGGGTTACACTCGTTTTGCCGCCACCCGACCGTACTATGTCTTTTGCCTCTCCGGCGTAGGTGAGTTTCATGGGCTCCCAAGTCTTGGCCGCGACTTTGTCGACAACCTCCTTCGAAGCCTTATCTTTCATTGAAATGTTTTTGTCCTCGAATTCCATCGGTTCTTTCCCTTTTTAGGAAGCATGGGCCCGGGCCCATGACTCCAAATTTAGAATACTCCAGGCGAGGTGAGCCTCACCAATTTTGCGACGCGCCAGAAGTTTGTCAAAGCCAGAATCCAAGGCCCGTTCGTCGACGACTCCCAGGGTCCCGAGTGCGCGACCACCCCCCAATTGCTGCCAGATATTACTTGCGTCACGGTATATCAAAGATGCATAAAAACGGGTCGCTTCTACCTTTCGCTGATGTTCAAAACCCAGATCCGGAAACCTGCGTCTGAGCGAATCGCGCACCAAACCTTTGTTCCGCCCGTTACGAATCAACAGAAAGGGTGGCGTGCGATACAGCAAATCAACCAAGTCGGGATCCCATATCGGATGAAGCATGCGCACGCCAGCCATCTGGCCAAAGTTGAACAGCTCTTCTATTTCCCATGACACCAACGGGTGGTCAAGACCCGTTTTCGCCTCACGAAGGTAGAGGCTATCAGAGGTGTATGTATCCCGTAAACTCTTTTCCTCCCATCGGTGTTCCAACTCGCGACGTAGCGTGGGGTCGGGAGCCAGCCACTTCGGCGGCGGTGCAAATATGCGACGCCGCGCCCTCACGAGGGAAGGGGCGAGCCGTTTCACGAACTTGTGCACCGGCGGAATCACGAGGGGTCCCAACCCAAATGTCCAAACCAGCGCGCGGAGAAGCGCAAAATTAGAACGTCGAAACGAGCGCCGCGCGGTCTGCCACAATCGGAAAACGCCGGCCAGGTCAAAATCGCGTAACAAATCAGCCGCCAGCATTGGGCTCACGGTTAGCCATTCGTCTCCTCCAGATCCTGTAAGAATCGTCCGGCAGCCGTGCGCTTTGCCTTCGCGAACAAGGGCATGATAAGCGGGTAACCAGGTGTTATTGATAGGCGCGGGCAAGAAACTATTCAAGCCCACTGCTCCGGCTAATAACCCATTCGCACCGGTAGCGTCATAAAATCGTCTTAGCACCTGGGGCAGTCCGAGTTGCGCAGCTACACCCCGCTGAACAATTTCTTCGTTAACGTCCGTGTCAGGAAACACAAGGGATAGAGCCCAGGGTGTAGTTATTCCGTCAGCGGCGGCGCGATGCGCTGCGACGGCGGCCACTGAAACTGAATCAAGCCCGCCGCTGAGGAAAATGCCTGCCGGGCCGAGACTCAGACATCTACTTACGGCCTGATCCAACAATTCATCAAATCGTTCCACTTCGTCGGGCGTTAGCCAGTTTACCTTGTCCCCCGGTGCGGGATCCCAATACCGGTAACTGCGCCGGTCATCGCGCGCTACATGCAGGACATGGCCTGGTGGCACACGACTCACGGCATCAAAAAACGTTTCTTCCATCAGCGGAAACCGATCCATTAGGTAATCGGCCAATGCTGCCCGGTTTACTGAGGCCGATATGTTTGGTTGCCCGATCAGTACTTCAATTGAAGGTGAAACCAGCAGACCATCGCGGTCCTCAGCGTAGAACATCGGATAGGTTCCGATTGGATCGCGAAGACAAAGCAGAACTTCACGTGAAGTGTCCCAGATGATCAGCGCAAAAGCACCTCTCAAACGTTTCAGGAACTCCTCGCCCCATCTCTCGTAGGCCGCAAGAATAATCTCCGCATCATTGCCTGCAGGAGGAGATGGGAGGTTCCCGAGTTCGCGCTCTAAGTCGCTGCGGTTATAGAGCGCACCATCGAAAATCACTCCGCACCCAGCGCGCTCAGCACAAAGAGGTGGAGCCGAGTCTACTTGGTTGCGCAGGAATAACTTCTTTGATCGTCCCTCGCCTGCCACCAGTTGGCAGCTGAATGCGGGTAGGTCAACCGGCGGTGCCGAAGTAAGCACACCGAGCCAGCGAGAAGTAATTTGCTGCAGGACGTTTTTGTCCCCTTGTTCGAGAGGCCGGGTTTTATTCATCGACGCTGATCAAGTCTTCTTGCCGCAAAGAGTCAAGTAAAGCTTCTGCTTCGCCCGCCAGTTGTTCGCGATTCACTGCAAACTCCACGAGCATTTGCTCGCGAATCTGGGCGGCATCGCGTCCTGCGCTGAGCAATTCCCAAAACCTCGCTGCTGTGCCATTCAACTCGTAAAACCGATCACTCCCCAGATGAAACAGCACGATCTCGTCGCCGAGGCGTCGAAAAATCACGTTTGGATTGGCCTTAACGGTGTTGGGCAACTGTTGAGGTTCGGGCTTAGAGTTCATAGTCGATGAAAGTGCTAACCAGCGTAATAATCCAAAACTTATAGTAGTTAACCGGGGCTGTCAATGCTCAGGAACGTCGGATTTCGCTCGCTCGTATCGTTGCCTCCTGGGCGATCTGGCGGCTCGGTATACTTTTCCAATAACTCGGCGACCACGCTTCCGGCGTCGCTACTACTGCCGAAGCAATTCGCAAACTGGATAGTTGTCTGAGTAATAATGGTTTCCAGAGAATTTCCCCCGTTCATGAGTGAAAGAACAAATTGCCGGATTTCGCCGTCCTGATTAAGCCGGGGTACATGATCCGGAGCCCGCTTGTTCAGCGACGACGACAACGGCATGCCAAAGAAAGTGGATTGCTTAAAGTCAGCCTTAAGTTTCCCTGCTTGCCGGGGATCGGAGACGGTCGTTTGCCAACGCCAAAGGTGGTAGTTGCCGACTAAGTCACAGCGCAAAACCGCCGAGATCGTATCGCCTTTAGAAATTGAAACCGGCTCTGACCAGGGAAAGAAAGCCTGGCCAAAGATGGTTTCCGGACACCCTGGAGCATTCGAGAAAGCCACTCCATCAACCAAAAGCGTGTCGAACCAAACCGCCAAACCGTGACCAATTCCGTCCCGCGTAGCAGTCCAACTCAACTCACCCGCGACATTCGGACTCTCCAATGTTCTGTAATCGAGGGTCGCCCAACACTTTGGTTCACCGAAGAATTCTACCGGCGTTATCTTGTCCTTAATCTTAAACCAGTCATTAGCGGCGATGCGCAGAGCCGGACCCCATTCAAAGCCGTATGGATCGTTTGCCCATGGAAGCACTACATTATCGTAGGATTCCGGCGCCTGGACCGGCGCGGCCCAAAGAGTGTCTTTTTCGGGAATCATCTTCCCGCCCGGCGCGAGCAGACGGCGCCGGGCATCGATAATCGCCGGCAGGCTCTGTTCGAACATAGGAACGATACCGTGCATGTCCGTAACGATCACATCTGCTGGTTCCGGCAGCGTTACCCTGGTTGTAAGCTCCTGGACAAATTCAATTCTGTCGGCATAACCGTTGGCGGCCGCGATCTCCCGTGCGATCTGAATCGCATCGTTCGGATCGACGGCGTATACTTTCCGAGCGCCGAATTGACAGGCGAGCAGCGCCCAGATTCCCACGCCCGTCCCCATGTCCAGCACCACCGAATTTGTTCGGACAGATCGGCGCAGGGCCTCTGCATAAGCGTCTGTGCGCACGCTGTCCCGGATCATCCGGCCGAATGCGTAAATATCATATCCGAACATTCGTCTCGCTAAATCGAATGTAATTCAAATGAGATCTGTTAGCTGCTGGAAACAGATTCCTGTGCGCTCGTGGGACTCGAAGCATCGCAAGGATACCGCATCTGATTCAGCTGATCGTTGGAGTGACAACTGCGTCGAAAGGCAAGAACCGTTGATAGGTAACGCTGATCAAATTGCGAGCGCAGCCATTTTGCCGAGCAGTATTGCGTCCCACCCTAAAAGGTGTCGCGTGGTGATAGGCCAGGCATTAATTGGCGTCCGAGGTGGCGATTCTCTCGAAAGGTGAAAACGGCTGATGGATATCGGTCACGTCGTCGAGTGACACCCCGTCGACTTCAACCCAGGCGTGGGCCTGCATTTCGTCATTCTCTTTTCGCGCACCGAAGATTATTCTCGCGTCGATGCCCTCCCGGCAAAGGATCCAGCGCAGCACCAAAGACCTTTCCAGGCACTTGGCTCTGTATAAACTGCGCTCAGCCGCAATTCGCACGAGACGCGCGACAGCTTCAGGCGATAACCCGGTCGTATGGGAAGGCCGGACCAAACGTCCCGAGAATCGTTGCAGGTGTGCAATCGTGATGAACCGGCATGCCACCCGAACCAAGGCCAGTAGGGCTGCCGCCTGCGCCAGGATAACTACCTCGGGCAGCGATAATCGAAAAAGTTTCTGTAGAGTTCGCACTTTAGTAGTTGCCATTCGGTGCACGCGCGTCTCTCTTTTCGCAATGCGCCAGGTTCACCATTCCCATTGCCGGACGGATCAGGCTGGCCGATAGGCGATGATTTACTTGATCCGCATCGATGGATCGCCGAGCAGAATCCACGTGCGCCGCACATCCAGATCGGCGGTACCCATCTTGGCCTGGCGAACGGCGTCTCCCAGGGTCATTGGGTGAGCACCGAGCAGCAGTTGGTACAGCTGACCGTTCATTTGCGCTTGTCCCACCGGCTCGGTTATACCCGAAGAAGCCCAGACAGCAAAAGCGCCCCCGTGTGGATTCTTGAGCACGATTTCGGCCAGCGAGTCGATATAGGCGTCGCCGGCATAACCATTCAAGCAGGTCATCATCACGAACAGCGATGGGCGGTTGCCGTTGGTCAATGTACTGGCGTTGTCCTCGTTCAACAAGCCTGCCCCAGTCCACACCGTCACCGATCCGTGTCCGAAGTAGTTAACGATTGCCGGTCCTTGATTAATAGCGTCTACTATCTCGGTCTGCATAAGGTTGTCGTTACCTATAGCCGATCGATTCAGCGTCTGCACGTTCGTTAACGGGGCCAGGAACGATTGTACCTGTGCCGACTGGCTTTCAAAGCCACCGTCGGCTACCAATAGAGCTCCGCGTAAGGGTGCGCCCCCGGTCCGTTCCTGGTCGTAGTTCAAAATCTTCGAAACCATCGTACTCGCGTCTGCCGTCGTGCGCGCGGGCAACCTGCCCAGGGCGATCTCGGGGATACCGTCGGCGTTAAAATCAGCCAGCCAGTCATCGCTGGCCGTCTCCAGTTCAAAGGTGTCAACCTGTTTGGTGGGCACGTAGTCGTGGTAACCCTGGCCCATAAAGTTGCGCGGATCCCAACTGCTGTCGCCGAACAGCAAAGCGTATTTGGGCGTGGCGGACCAATGGGTATTTGACCAGGCGAGAAAATCCTTCACTGCCTCAGGCGTGTGCGCGCCATAACTGAACTCGTCATAGACGTCCTCAATATCCACGACGGAAACTTTCATGCCCTGAGCTCGTCGCGCCGCCGCCAGAGTGTCAGCGCTGGCGCGAAAGTCACTGTGCGTGACGATTACCATATCCGCGGCATTTGTGCCGGCGTTCCAGTTTGACGGCTGGTTCTTGACCATGGCCGAGGGCTGCCGCGCGAGGCTATCCACGAAAGCGATCAGGTTCTGTACCGTGCCCGAAGCCTGGATCGTAAAGCCGAAGCTACCGCCGGCGCTTGTGATCTTCGGCGCCAGTTCAAAGACGGCATCCGGATTACTAACATCAATCACGCGAATCGTCGCTGAGCTAAAGCCACTCACCGCCGCCGCGCGGTTGCCCACACTGAAAGACAACGAGTCATTGTCGGCTCGATAAGTATGCGCGTAAGTAATTCGCATGACGTCAACCGCGCCGAAGTCGAGATCGCCGCCAGTTGCGGTCAATGTCACGGTGTTGGCTCCCTCTCGTAGCAGGGCCGCGCTGACTGCCAGGGTCTTCGATTTATTCGTCATGCCCGTGAAGTCAATCGTGCCCAAGTACGAGCCGTTGAATTGCACCTGGATGTGATGGTCCGCTTCCGTGTAGCCCTGAATGACCACTTCAAGTCGCGCGGGCGCGTTGGAGTTGGCGTCTATATTCTGAAGCGTGACTGTCTGATTTGCCGGGACGCTTTCTATGAACTGGCCAAATATGTTATTGCCGTCGCCGTTGAGCAGTCCCGGAAAATAGTCAATCCGCTCTTTACTCTCAACTGTGTAAAGAAAGTCCGGCGCAAGAATATCGCTCTTCACCTTGCCTTTGTCTGGATTGTTGGGAATGCGCAATCCACTGCGAGTGCCACTTACCAGATAGTAAGTGTGCGTGTCGGTCGTAAGCACATCAAGACCGACGCCATAAAACTCGAGTGTGTCTCCCGAATTAAGCTTCGGTTTGTCGGTACTGAGGCGAATCGGGACCTCCGCGCCGTCCACATAAAGTTGCAGCTTGCCTGCGTCAACCGAGGAATCGAAACCGTTGGCGACCAACTGCGGCTGGGTGACTCGATACCAACCTGTCTGGTTTACTCGAATCTTCACCGCCGGCTGGGACGCTATCCATTGCTGCGTGGCCAGCGATTGGGTCCCGGCTGGATTAGTTTGCTTGATTGATGCGGTGGTCGAGCCGTTGGCCCAGCCGCGCTGCGGCGCCGCTCCTGCACCAGTCGCCGAAACATCCGAGAGCATTAGTGCTCGATCTTGTTTCTGATTACCGTACGACCCCGACTTTGCCATGTAACGCGGCGTAAACGTTTGCACGTCGCCGCGCACATCAATGGCCTGCAATTCGTATTGTGTGCCCACGGCGCCCTGAGGATCGAACCAGCCATAAGAGAAGCCGGAGGCAAGCTCGCTGCCGTGTTTTCTGATCAA
>Ga0137401_10000683_pt1 | contig 13794 bp, 13 predicted proteins | sample CZOMad1_1_16fung_FD_108286 | JGI IMG/M metagenome (GOLD analysis project Ga0137401, IMG submission 108286) | Vadose zone soil fungal communities from Angelo Coast Range Reserve, California, USA - CZOMad1_1_16fungal (Illumina Assembly) | ecosystem: Environmental > Terrestrial > Soil > Vadose...
ATTGAGGACGCCATCGAGAAGGGCATCGGTGAAACGAATCTTTCGGTTACGATCGAAGGTCGTCGTCGCTTTCCGGTGCGGGTCCGATATGCACCTGAATTTCGAGGTAGTCCGGAGGCGTTGGGCCAGATCCCAATCACATCTCCTGCTGGTGCGCCGATTCCTCTATCGCAATTGGCTGAGATTACGCAGGTGCAAGGCCCGACAATGATTTCAAGTGAGAACGGATTGCTGCGCGGCACCGTGCTGCTCAACGTTCGCGGACGCGATGTAGGTAGTTTCGTTGACGCAGCTAAGACTGCAATCGCCCGACAAGTGCAACTTCCTCCCGGCTATTACATCGATTGGAGTGGGGAATATGAAAATCAACAGCGCGCGCGCAGCCGTTTGCTGATCGTCGTACCGATCGTACTCATCATCATCTTCGCACTGCTTTACATCACCTATCACTCGGTGTTGGAAGCAGCGCACGTTCTGATGGCCGTGCCGTTCGCGCTGACTGGCGGGATCTATTTGCTCTGGCTGTTGGGATACAACTTCTCAGTGGCCGTTTGGGTTGGGTTCGTCGCACTGTTTGGTACTGCGGTACAGACCGCTGTGGTGATGGTGATTTATTTGAACGAAGCAGTAGAGCGGAAACGAAGCGAGGCGGGCCCACTGAATCGACGTTCGCTGATGGACGCGGTGACAGAAGGTGCGTTGCTGCGATTGCGACCCAAACTGATGACGGTTTCGACAGTTGTAGCGTCTCTTCTGCCGATTATGTGGAGTACGAGTGCAGGTTCGGAAGTAATGAAGCCTCTTGCTACGCCCGTGCTAGGTGGGATGGTATCCAGCTTGTTGCATGTGCTGATCGTGACGCCGGTGATCTTCTTTTGGCTTCACGAGCGAAAGTTGAGAAAAACCGCGGCGGAATTTCAGGTCGGCAGAGAACATGAACGTGATTAATCAAAGCCTTGACGAAGAGAAATGGCAAACAACAATAGTCAGAAGATCGTGGCGATAGTGCTGATCGTAATTGCAGCGGTGCTCGCAGTGAGCGTGCTCGCGATGTGGCTGGTGCCTTCAATGATGGGCGGCATGATGGGCGGCGGAACGATGGGCGGACGTGCGCTATGCATGATCGGGCCAGTGTTACTGGCGGCAATCCTGGTGGTCCTCGCAGTCGTCTTGCTTCGTGGCGGCAACGCACGGAGTGGAGACAAACAATGATGAGAATGATCGGGAGGGCTGCTTTAGTCTGCGCCTTGGCCTTCGCAGTTTGTGGAACGGGCATCTTCGCGAAAACGCGGCCCAAGCCAAAGATTCAGATCGCGAAGATAAAAATTACGACGGGAGGTTATGAGCCAACCGCGTTCAAGCTTCGGAAGGGTATTCCCGCACGCGTGACTTTCCTGCGAACCACAGACGCTACCTGCGTAAAAGAAATCGTTCTGCCTGACTTTGGCATTCGGCGCACCTTGCCGCTGAATCAGTCGGTTGTAGTTTCGTTCACGCCGACCAGGAGAGGCACATTTACCTTCGTCTGCGGCATGAACATGATGAGCGGACAAATGATCGTTCAATAGAAATGTTACTTCGACGTTACAAGAAAGCATCGCTGTTTTGCGTCGCGCTACTGTTGCTGGCGCAAGTGCGGTTGAGCGTTCCGGCGCAAACGCCGATGGCGGACGAAAAGCGGTCTGCCTCCCTCGTGCGTTATGTTGACCAAACGTCTGGACTCACCGCTGATGATTTGGTGGCCTATGGTTTGGAACACAACCTTGAATTGCAAGCGATGCGAAAAGAAATCGACGCCGCCAAAGCGTTGGTTAAGCAAGCGCGTCTGCGCGCGAATCCCAAGGTTGATCTTAGCGTTGCGCAAAACATTACCAGCACAGATCATAATATTGATGCCGATGCGATGTTGCCCTTGGAGCTTGGCGGTCGTCGAGCAGCTCGCATCGCCGTCGCCGAACGTCAAGTCGAAGTACGTGAGCACGAATTCGCAAATCGTGAAAGGTTGCTGGCGGCCGAAGTACGTATGAAGTTCGCGGACACGCTCGCCCAAATACTCAAGCTTTCACTAACCGATGAACTCGTAGAATCAAATCAACAGAGTTTCAATCTCGTAGCAGCGCGCGTGTTAGAAGGTGCTACGCCGCCGCTCGAACAGAACATGGTTCTGGTTGAGCTTAACCGGCTGAAGTCAATGCGCGAGAGTGCCGATGGCAAAGTTGAGATCGCCATGCTCGCACTGAGAAACCTCGTCGGCATGTCACCTGAAGAACCTCTGCGTTTGCGCGGCAATTTCGACAATCTAATTGACCAACTACCAACGGTTTCAGAAACAACTGAACGCGCCCTGCGCGATCGACCTGATCTACTTGCGGCACGCGCTGCTGAAAACGTCGCTCTGGCTCAAATCGAACAGGCGCGTTCTGAGGGCCGGCTGGACGCAAGTCTCTTAGCCGGATATGAGCACATGATATTTGGTTTTCCGGTGAAGGGCTTTGACGACGTGGGTCGACTGCAGCCAGTCCAGGGCGGCTTCAACTATTTCAAGTTTGGGATCTCGCTGGATGTTCCAGTACGGAATAAGAATCAAGGCGCAGTTGAAGCGGCGATAGCGGAGTCGGATGCCGCGAAACGTCGCCGCGAGTTTGCGGCGTTACTGGTCAGACATGATGTTGCGACCGCGTATGCGCAATACGAACGCGCGGCGCGCGCGATGGAGATCTTCCGCGTCGGCGTGCAGAAGCAGGCGAGAGCCAATCTCGATGTTGTAAGACAGACTTATGAATTGGGATCGAAGACTTTGTTGGATTATCTCGGCGAACAGCGAAGGTTCATCGAGTTTGAAAATGATTTCGTCGATTCCCAACTTGCCGTCTATAACGCTCGCGTGGAAATCCAAAGGGCGGCGGCTTCACCGGAGTTAACAAAACGATGAATGACAACCCTGAAACGTCACGCGAACCAGAAACAGCGGTGGCGACAAACAAAGGCAAAGCCAATAAGCCGATCGTGGTAACGGTCGTCGCACTGATTGCAATTATTGGAGTCGCGTTCGTGGCATGGTTGCTGTGGCCGGGGAAGGCTGGCAAGCCAGTGCCAGCTCCGCGATCGGTTTCATTTGCAGAGACTCCGAGTCAGCCAGCGATTAGCGGCGATCAGAAACTGACTCTCTCGCCTGAACAGGTACAGCGGGCCGGATTGAAGATCGAAACAGTTGGCGAAAGACCTTCCGGCGAAGCAACAGGCCAGATGACTACGGGAATCGTGCAACCGAACATATACAAAGAAACGCCGGTAGCATCGCTGGTTAACGGCATCGTCAGAAGTGTCAACGCTGAATTGGGCCAGAACGTAAGACGCGGCCAACAGGTCGCAGTGGTTTCCAGTAATGAACTGGCCGAAGCACAATCGAGTTATCTAAAAGCGCTGGCCGAACTCGATGAGCATCATCGGCATCACGCAAGGACCATGAAGCTGGTTGAGATTGGTGCCGCCAGTCGCGAAGAATTGGAAATGGCGAACACAAAGTTAAGGAACGCGGAATCGAACGTCGCCAACCTTCGCCAACAGTTATTGCTGCTGGGCCTTTCACAACAACGGGTGAACTCGCTGAACTCCGCGTCTCAGGTAACTTCCGAAGTGACCGTGCCTTCGCCTTCCAGCGGGACTATAACAAGTCGCACCGTCAATCCCGGTGAAGTGATCGAAGCCAACAAGGAATTGATCCGAGTCACCGATCTTTCAAGTATCTGGGTCGTCGGCCAAGTCTACGAGAAAGATCTCGCGATGATTCGCGTTGGTAGCGGAGCGAACATCACTTCTGATGCTTACCCTGGGCAAGTCTTTCGTGGTCGCGTTTCCTATGTAGATCCAAAGGTTGACCAAGCTTCCCGAACTGCACAGGTTCGTATCGAGTTAAGAAATCCCGGACAGATGTTCAAGATTGGAATGTATGTGAACGTCGGCTTTGCGGCGCCTGGGACTGCGGAAAAGACGATGCCTGTGGTTCCAAAGGATGCGGTACAAACCATTGGCAATCAGCAATACGTGTTTGTCGCGAGTGACAAACCGAATGAGTTCATTCTGCGAGCCGTGCGGCTGGGGGCAGAGAGCAACGGTTTCTATCCAGTGCTTGGCGGTCTGACCACTGGAGATCGAATCGTTACCGATGGGAGTTTCCTGCTTCGAGCTGAGTGGATGAAATTGCACCCAACCCAGTAACTGCAATTATTTTGTTACCGCCACTCTATGATTTGCCAGCCACGATCACCTTTCAGATACAGTATGCTGTTCCGATAGTCGCGTTGTTTGTTGAAGATGCTGGTGTATCGAACATTCATTGTTACTCTATAGAGCTGCTGATCTGAATCGTAAGGTTTTATTTCGAAGTCTTTGATTTCGAAGGATGCCACTTCTGCCTGCGGCTTCAACTTACCGATATAAATTTCACGCGAAGGGAACCGGTCCGATAAAAACTTGCCACAGGTAACTTTGTCGCCACGAACGTAGGCTTCTAAGACTTTGTGAGTCGTGTCATGCAAGTCTCGTCGAACCATCTCGAGTTGCTGACCTCGTTCTTCACGAATCTCATTCTTTCTAGCAAGTGAATCTCGTGCTTCCGTGGCGTGACGGCCGTTCGGATAACGACCGAGATACCAGTCATACAACATGTCGCGCGCTGCGAACGTCCACGTTAGATCGTCTGTAACAGCCTCCGCCTGCGGCGGTGTCAATGTTGGATTAGGATCCGGCGGCGCGTTTGAAATCAATAGCGCGAAGCGATCGATGTGTATGCGGCGGTGCGGGATCATCTGCCGGTAGATTGGTGCTTTCAACGTCCAGTCTTCTTTGTAGCTGATGCCATATTTGTGAATGATTGGATAAACGTCCGACACTGTTATTCGTTATGCGTTGTGGACAGAACGGAATCTTGACGAACAAAAGCAACAAGATGAGCAGGGGGGCAACGTTTGACGAGCTGCCCGAAGTTCGCAGCGTGTTGGAGATGCACTTAAATGTAACGATTGATCCCTCGTTGGCAATTCGGTCCGTTTATGGCAGATGGACGCCTTGGCTCATCTGGGTGTATACGTCGCGGAGACTTGATGATGCGTGGTGTCTTACGGCACTGCGGGACACGCTGAGGATTTCCAAGGGCATAAATCCCGATAGCCAGATCGAATTTGATGGCGGCGGAGGTCGGGTACAGCCCGGAGGTGCTGACACTGACTCGGCAAGGTAACGCTGAGGTCGCCTTCATGTTAAGTGTAAAGGACACATCGCTGCTGGACGACTCGCTTCAACCATATGCCTGGTATAAAGACTTGGTGTTGGCTGGCGCGCGCGAACATAACTTGCCAGCAGAGTATATACGTGAAATCGAAAACATCGTGGCCATCCAAGATCCGGACCGGAGGCGAGGCAGACGTGAACGCCAGTTTCTCTCATAAACCTTGCGCGGAACGTTCAACCTGAAATCCTAAAAGCCCTTTTTGAGGCAAAATCGCCGTCTGCCTCATAAGTCGCTCCATAATCGCCTTTTTGAGGCAAAGCCCCCTGTTGGAGTCGCTGAAAGAAATCCTTGAGCTCCTTCTCAGACGCTCCCTCGATTTCGTCATATTCAATTTTGAAGTCATCGAGACCATCTGAAGTGTCCGAGGAGAGATCTTTGTAATACACACCACCAAATTCCTCCGCAGTCTTGTTCGACAGCGGAAGAGTATTGCCACAAAACTCGAAAATCGCATTTAACCGCTGTTGCCCATCAACGACTTCAAAGTGGTCATCAGCAATTTTGCGAAAGTAGAATTTCGGAAGGTGCCAGCCCCTTAGAATGGTGTCAATTAGGTGCTGCTTCTTCGCTTTGTCCCAAACTTTAGTCCGTTGCCAGTCTGGAATGTCGTATCGATTGCGTCGTTTGTAAATCTTGTCAATTTCGCGTGAGCCAGCAGTCATCTTCATTGATGATCTCCCTTAGTCCCTGTCGTAAACATCTCATTCGGCAAGCTGAGCCGATGTAATAAGTCGCCATCCAAACTACGTTGCGCATCCTCAGGCTATTGATCACGCTTTGACGAGGTCATCGGCAACTTCTTCTTTATCTTCTTCAGCCCGCAGCAGTCGCTCCTTATGCCGTAGCTGCAATTCTTTGTAGTAAGTGATTAGTTTGCGCGGATCATGATCGCATTCTTCAGAAATCCGACGGCGCACTTCTCGTATCTCAGCGATAGCCTGGTCTTCTTGCATGATTTTCAACCTCCGAGCAGCTCAAGTGGAGTAACCAGCTTATGCACGTACAGGCCCAGCAAGGTGTTTACCCTTCCGATATGATCGAACTTATTGGCGTTAGCGAGGTGTTTGCAATTCCATGTCAGCAGGAAATCGCATTTGTAGTATGGAGCCAGCGCAAGATGCAGCGCGTCGCCGAGTGGATTTTGAGGCATCAACTTATGCCGCACATATGCTTCCACGATCTCAGTGATGGCGTCATCAATCTCCACCAGACTTACGTCGTTTATCAGCAAGAGGGCCTTTTCTTTATTAGGATATTCGCCGCGCGCCAGTTCATCGAGAACAGCTTCACTCGTTAGCAAGAGATAGACTTGTCGTTGATTGTCCCACCAATCACGAGTCCAATCTCGGCGGGCGACCTAGATTCGCAGGCGTTTGATCTGCGAAAGATCCTTCGCGTCCGTCTCGTCGGTCACCGCGATGTTGTCCGGGATGCAGGGCTTGCATTGATTGGGCGGCGGGCACGGCGGGCATTTGTAAAGATCCAAAACGTAGGCAGCAATTCTGAATGGGCCACGAACCGGTTTCCCCGCTTTTAGATCATCGAACGTCAACAGCGGCAGCGATTGATCGGAGGCTTCACTCTTCTGAAGCTCCGTGCGGATTTGCATCAGAATCTCGTAGTATGCCCACGCCGCGGGCGCATTCGCTTCCTGATGATGATCGGGCTTAAGAATCAGATCGCCCGTCGAGAGCAGGACCTGCTTCACTTCCGGATTCTGCTTCACTTTTTCCCAGGTCGCCTCGACGATTAATTTGTAATGCTCGCCCGGAACCGCGGGTTTGTATTCAAAGTGTCGGCCTTCGAAGCTCACCCAGGTGATGCCCATCTTCGTCATGTTCGCGCTGGCCAAAGCGCCGGCAGTGTTGGCTTCAAACGCAACCATTTGCGCAACTTGATCGCGCGTGTATTTCCATTCGAGACCGGCAAACTTCGTGCGCGGATCGTTTCTGTCTTCGGGATACTTCATCATCTGCCAGAAGCCCTCGAGACTCGCGTACCTTTTTCCATGAAAGACAAACGGCGTGGGCGCGAAGTTCGAGAGCAAACCCAACTCGTGACGCTTGGAAAGAATCACTTCGCCCGCAGCCGCTTCCTGCGGCATGATTTCCCAGTCCGGTTTTTTCGGATCGACGATGGCGGTCCACCAGTGCGCGGGATATCGCGGGTCGCGAGCGATTTGCTGGCTGAACGCGGATGTCACTCCTACGGCGGTAAGAATGATTGTGATGAGTAGGAAGTTGCGCATGGAGTTTAGGTGCGAACAATCCAATTATTGGACAAGATTAACAAGATTCACATGATAAGGTTTTGATTTCTTAATCATGTCAATCATGTAAATCCTGTCAGCTCCATATTCACTTCGCGTAGTATCCCGGTCGCGCCCGCGTTTTCAAATCCGAATGAGCGGTTATTTCGATATTCACTGTTCGCCATGAACCATCGCGCTTCTCATTCGTGGAGCGATAACCCAGACTGTACACCTTACTCAGATCTTCGATCACCTGTTCGTAAACGCCGTTTAAGTCCTCTACTTTGCGCGCGCGGTAATAGAGTCCGCCGCTCTCGTACGCCAGCACGCCCAGGGTGTTCCGCGCATTTTCATACGCTCGGCGCCCCATGTCACCTAAAAATGAATCGCTATTCCGGTCTTCGGTATCGAGATAAATCGGGACGATCAAGGCATCATGCTTGCGAACTGATTCCAAAAGGTCCGCATAGCTAATCGACGATCCGGCTGTGCCGCCCTGCAGTGCGTTATCTACACCATCGGTCATAAATACGATGGCGCGCCGGCGCGGAGAAGTTGCGGATCCCAGAACTTGATCGAGAGTAAATTCGAGCGCGTCCCACACGCGCGAGCCGCCGCCGCCGCTGATTTGCTTTGCAGCCGAGAAAAGCCTCTCGCGGTCCATGGTAAGTGGCGACACAATCCAAAAGTCGTCGGCAAAAGTGACAATGGCAATGCGATCCGTGGGGCGCGCCGCTTCGATAAATTTCTTCGTTGATTTGCGAATCAGGTCACGCTTATCAGCAGTCGAACCCGACAAATCAAGCAGCAGCACGAGATCGAAGGGAACCTCAGTCGTCGCAAAAAAGCTTATCTCCTGCGGATGCCCATCTTCGGTGATCGTAAAATCTTTCTGCTCGAGTTTCGCAACTTCCGTTCTCAGTTTGGTCGCGTAAATGCTGATGTTTAGACTGACGAGATTTGTCTCAACGCGCACAACGTCCACATCGTCGCTCGATGAAGCGCTTAGTAATTCCGGGTCGGTCGCGCGAGCAATCGAGGTTTGGGACTGATCAGAAAAGGAATTAGTCAGCGTCCCGGTTGATTTGATGAGCGGCAGTCGATAGAGCTTTTCAAGTCCACGCAGATACTCTCGGAGCGGGGGCAGGTCGTATTGTTTCCGGCGAGCGTCTACGTGAGTCTCGTCGGTGATGGGGAACAAAACCAGAAAGTCATTCAAAATCGTCGCCTGCGTTCCGAAGATTTGCTTCAGACCCGCATTCAAGCGGAGTCTATCGATATAGGTAGCGAATGCAGCCTTAGTGATCTCGCCCTTTTTGACAGCCGCGATGATTACTGGCAGCAGATCGCGTTGCAGTTCCGACGTAGCGCTGTTTCGCAACAGGAAAAACGCGGCCCGCGCGCCCTCATCGCCAACCAGGTCGCGCGTGGGCCAACCATACTGCTTCACGATCGCACACAGATCGTTGGTATTCTTTTCGCGCGACTTTCTAATAGTGTCAATGAGCGTGTCACCCGATTTGTTGTCTGTAACATTGTCCTGAAGGCGCTGCTGCTGCTTTACTGAAAGTTTGATTAAGTCGTCGCTCAACTTCTTATTGAATGGTCGAGTGTCGTTCGCAGCAATCTGATCGCTGACCCGCTTGATTTCGTCCGCAGTCAGGCACCTGGTTTGGGCGAACGCGGAAGCCGCGGCAATCAAAATGAGAAGCGGCACAACTGTCCAATGAATCGGCGGAAGCATTCGAGGATGTATTGTTAGCTTGAACACAGAGAACATCGAAATCAAGACACTGCCTTTACTTTAGACCAGCGAACAGATCATTTTGTTTGCCGTCGTGTGTTTGAGATGCGCACATCCGGCTTCAGATTGTCCACGAATAATTTCAGAATGCGTTTGTATTCATCGGCCCAACTCTCTTCCCGTTCGAAGCCGTGATCTTCGACCGGATAGGGTGCGACTTCCCAATTTGTCTTGCGCAGCTCGATCAATTTCTCGACCAGCCGCACCGTGTCCTGAAAATTCACATTGGTATCCACCATCCCGTGGCAGATTAACAGCGCGCCCTTCAGTCCATTCGCGAAATAGATCGGCGAGCTTTGCTTGTAAGCCTCTGTATCGCTCTGCGGCAAATTCAGAATGCTGCCGGTGTAGCCATTGTTGTAGTGCGCCCAATCAGTCACCGGCCGCAGCGCCGCGCCGGCCGCGAATACATCGGGCTCATTGAACATCGCCATCAGCGTGATGAAGCCGCCATAACTGCCGCCATAGATGCCGATGCGTTTCGGATCGACGCCGTGCTCTTTCACCAGATAGTTAACCGCATCGACATGATCAGTTAAGTCTTTTCCGCCCATGTGACGATAGATTCCGGTGCGCCAGTCGCGGCCGTAACCGGCCGAGCCGCGATAGTCGATGTCGAACACCACAAAGCCGCGTTCCATCAAAAGGTGATGGAACATGTATTCGCGATAATACTGGCTCCACCATTTGTGCACGTTCTGCAAATAGCCCGCGCCGTGAACGAAGATCACTGCCGGCCCACCCGCTTTCCAATTCTGCGGCGTGTAGATGCGGCCAAAGACGGTTGCGCCGTCGCGCGCCTTGAAACTGGCGATCGGCGGATCGACCCAGTTGTAAGTGAAAAATTCAGGGACAGGCGAGGTCGTCACCGGTTTTGTTTCGCTAACTTCCCTGGGGGTGAGCGATTTGTTCGGAAGCAGGTAGAGTTCCGGCGGTTTGTTACTGAATGATCGCACGTCCGCGATCATCGTTTCGTCCGGAGAGATATCGACCTGATTGTTTCCGGAGAGGCCGGTAATGCGGGTGCGCGCGCCACCGCTCGCCGACATCGAATAGTAGTGTCGTTCAAACGGGCCGCCTTCGCTGGAAGTGAAATAAAATTTTGTTTTGTCTGCTGAAAGCCGCACGTCTGAGACTTCGAAAGATCCCGAAGTTAGTTGCGCCGGCTCGCCGCCAGTGATCGAAACCGAATAGAGATGAGCGAAGCCGTCCCGCTCTGATTCAAAATACACATGAGTATTGTCGGGCAACCAACCGAGCGTGCCAGCACCTGGTCCGTCAACCCACGCGTCGTCATGTACAGTCGCCAGCACCTTCGTCTTTCCGGTTGCCGGATCGAGCAGCATCACCCAACGATCTTTGTTGTCGGCCGCGCGCGCCATGAGCACCGCGTTCTTGCCGTCCTCAGACCATTGCAGTTGCGCGAGCTGCACGTCGCGATCCCTGGTCTGCGCGGCGGTTGTCTTCTGCTGCGACGTGACCCGGTCGCTACCGCTCCCGGTACTGACTTCGCCTGTTTGGCTCGCGTTCATTTCAGTTCGTTGGGCCGGTGGAGCCGCCATCCGTTGACCATGATCGACATTCTTGGTCTCGCCGGTCTCGGCGTTGATGATTACGAGCCGGGTGCGATTCTGTGCGTCGCCAACTTTGGTGCGGCCGGGAATGTCTTCGGTATAACCCGACTCAGTCACGAAATTCGGAACGATGGTGTTCTTTGCTCCGGTGCCTGGTTCACTGATAGTCGCGATCACGAATTTCCCGTCCGGCGATAGGTTCAGATTGATCGCATTCTGACCCGTGGGGACATTGAACGGTTTTCGCTGCTCGCGCTCTTTTCGCTTCTTCTCCTGCTCTTCGCGTTGCTCCGCGCGTTCACGCACGGCATCCAGCAAGCCGCGCTCTTCCTTTTTCAAGGCCTCCTGGCTGTCCGTTCCCTTCGGCGTTGCACTCGGCACGCCGCCACCACCCGCACGAATATCGGTTAATTGTTCAAGCGATCCACCATCCAGAGACATCACGTAGAGATTATTCAATCGCGTGAAATAAATGTGTTTCTGATCGACAGTGAAGTGCGGACTGGTTTCCGCATCGACGGTGCGCGTGATTTGCCGGCGAGTTCCCTTCGCGTGATCGTAAATGAAAATGTCACCTTCTTCGGTGAACACGGTCATCGTTTTGTCTTTCGACAACTCGCCGTTGGGCGGTGGCGCCTGCTTCGCTTCCTCGTCCGTCAAACGACGAAGTCCCGTGCCGTCACGATTGACGACGTAAAGACTCATCTCTTTCAGACGCGGCTCGTCAGCCTGCTTCCAGCGAAAGTAAACACGCTGGCTGTCCTGCGACCAATAAACGTTCGTCGGCGGATATCCGACCAGGCGCGGACCGCGCATGATGCTGTCAACGGTAAGCTCGAACGGCGTCGCACTGGTGGTTTGTTTTTGCGCCGGCACAACTAGCGGCAGAGAGATCGATATCACACACAACGCGGTTGTCAGACGGATCATTTTCATGGTTCTCATTTTGATTCGGCGAATATTCAGCATGCTCGGACGAGCGCAGGGTTGTAAGACTATGGATTGATGGGCCAATCTTCAAGGCCGGACTGAGAGTTTGGCGGCGCTCCAACCGTTGCCGCAGGCGCTCGCCTGGTTGTCTACCAAAATATCGGCCTTGACCCTATCCTGCCGTAGGGCCAGCTGACCAGAGGCCGGTCGGGCACTCCTTCGTTGACCTCGCCCACAGGCGTTGGAGTTGGCTGAGAGTACTTCATGCCGTTGGACGTATGCTTCTCCCACCTCCATTCGAGCGCGGTCACGCCCGGCGGTTGATTGGACGTGGCAGTCGATTGCGCGGAGACTGTTACGGCGCAGAACATGCCGACGCAAAAACTCAAGAGCCTCGAAGCGCGCACAACGTTCTGAACTGCAAACGATTTCGTCGCCATGGATTCAACTTATTATTTCATTACTGCTCTTTACGGGGCCGCGCTGCAGAATGCGCTGCTTCTCACACGAAATTCCTTTTCTCTCCGGATTCTCCCAAAACGAACCATCTGCGAACAGAATACATTGGATCGATACGCGTTCATCGAACGACGAGCCGTTGACATTCATCGATCCTGCGCTAATCACCTTGGGCGGTGAAGATGGCGTTCTGATCAGCAGTTTCTTTTTTTGATTAAGGTGAATCTTCCCGACACTAAAGCCTGTCTGCCTTTTTAGTTCGTCGTGCGTCACCGGGTCAGTGAACAAGTAGTCCCAGCTTAGGGCGTTGATGTCTCCGGGTCCCGCATTGAGTATCTCTGCCGAGTAAACATAAATCTGACGCGGTGGAGTAGTCTCGGTAACCTTGGGTGTCGGGTCAATTGGTTCGATCCCGCGCGTGCCGGCTGCGACCGCTTGACTGTTCGGAACTGGAGCCGGGGGCTTCGTTTTGAACACGAAGTGCACCCAACTCCGCGAGATGACTTGAATATTAGGTGGCCCGGCCGGTGTTGATGCTTCCTGCGAAGCAACGGAGCCGCAAGCAAGCGCTCCAAACAACACCAGTCGGGCCAACGTTCTCTCGCGATCCTAACTTTCAGCGAGGAAGTCGGTCTACATCTTGCCGGCTTTCATATCGGCAACGCGCTTTTCGAAGTTGGTTGTGTTGGCTTTATCCGCCTTGCCTTTCGCGATGGCGGTGTCAGCGACTGCCAGTGCTTCTTCCTTCTTGCCTGCCGCCCAAAGGATATTTGCTTTGGCGGATAGATTACCGAACGTCTCTTTCAGCTTAATTGATTGATTCACAAACTTGAGCGCCTCATCATAATTCTTGTCGCGATTTAGATACGTGTTCGCGACCTGAAGCGGCAGCACTTCGTTCGCGGGATTGGCAGCGATGAGCGCATCGGCGTGCGCGCGCCAGGCGGCCTTGACGTCCTTTACTTCTACGGTAAAAGGCACGCGAACTTTCTCCCAGCGAAGATTCACCGTGGCGGAATTGTCAGTGACCGGATCAAAGCTATAAGCCAGCCATTCCTGATTGTCGCTGATCGTCTGAGCCCTGGTCTTGACGCGCAACGCGTCCTTCTTCTCGTCGTAGGTAAAGGCGCCCCATTGCCCTGGATCGTTATTGAAGACGATGGTCCATTCGTCCTTACCGGGTATCGCCTCCAAACTATAGGTGCCGGCTTTTAGCGGTTGGCCGTTGATCAAGACATCATCGGTAACCTGAAACATCGTCGCTTCATTCGCGCCGGCGCGCCACACGTGGTTGTAGGGAACAATCGGTTCGCCCGCTTTGCGTTCGTTCTGATTATCCAACGTGGCCTCACCTTTAGCGCGCGCTTCCATCGTGGCCGGAGCGTCCGCGAAAATGGTGCGGGCCTTTACCGGCGGGCGGCTGTAGGTGATGGTGATGTCGGTGACGCCTATGGTCTGCATCACACTGGCCTTTTGGCTGGGCCTA
>Ga0137401_10000686_pt1 | contig 13766 bp, 13 predicted proteins | sample CZOMad1_1_16fung_FD_108286 | JGI IMG/M metagenome (GOLD analysis project Ga0137401, IMG submission 108286) | Vadose zone soil fungal communities from Angelo Coast Range Reserve, California, USA - CZOMad1_1_16fungal (Illumina Assembly) | ecosystem: Environmental > Terrestrial > Soil > Vadose...
CCGATGTCAATCGAATTCCCCATCGCCTGGTATCCGACGTCATTGGGATGGAGGTGATCGCCGCTATCGAACGCTGGGCGGATTTTTTCTGGGTTGGCCGGGTCGAGCACAATCTTTTCAAAGTCAATCACCCCATCGAAGGCGGGGCTGGATCGAATCCACTGATTGAAAGCCTTCCGCTGTGCTTCTTTCGCGGCGCTGAAGATGCCGGGGATCGTGGTGGCGCCGCTGAACGGAGTCTGTGTCGCGCCAAAAATCTTCATGCCGCGGTCATGCGCCCGCTCAATGAGCTGGTTCATGCCCGCGATCAAATCATCAACGCTGACGGCTTCAGTGGCGGGCGCAAAGGGCGTGCCTGGGAGCCCGATGTCGACGATGCCCTCAAGAACAATGACGTATTTGACGCCCGGCTGATCGAGCGCGTCGCGATCGAAGCGAGCCAGGCCGTTTATGCCGAGTTGCACCGCAACCGGCGGTGCATCATGAAGAATCCGGTTGCCTACGATTCCGGCGTTCAGCACTCCGAGCGGGGCGCGCTGCTGCGCCAGGCGCCTGGCAAGAACATCGGTCCAGCGCCGGTTGAGGTTCGGGGTAGAACCGTCACCGTCGACACGGGAGTCGCCAAACACGGCTATGGCTGCTGTCGACAGCGGTGCGCTGACATCCACGCCGGCAAGAAATATCCAGGAGGCCATGGCGCGCGGGTTTGCGATGGAAGGCGCGGCGGTCAGATCGCCCGCGCCAATATAGGAGCTTTGCTGCGCGAAGTAATGAATTCCGGCTGCGGTTGTCACGTGAGGGAGGAAAATGCTGATGGCGAGATCGCTTTCGGCGGGCACGGCTAGCGTCACTGGATCGCTCAGGACAAAGGCATTAGGCGGAACAGAGACTCCGGGAGCGCCGCCGAAGGTTAGCGCGCGATCGGAAGACGGCGAGATTGTGGAATCGCTCGTCCGCAGGGCGAGATGAGCAGACCCGATTTCAAGATTCTGCCATCCGAAGAAATTTGAGAACCGGACGCGGACCGCAGAGCCTCCGATGCTCAAATGGACGATCTCACGAAGCGTCTCATTGTTGAATTCGAGCCCCTTCGTGCGTATTTGCGCTGCGTCAGGAGGCGGAGATGGGCTCGCGCCCCAGCTAACCACCCAGTGAGCGGGCTGAGCAGCAGCAACGGCGCTGCAGGATACGGCGAGAATCGCCATTATGAATCTTGAGCACCTTTCACCGGCTTGCGCGAACCTCGGCAAAGAGAAAATCCTTGCGTGGCAAAGGTAGAAAGTTACCTGGCGTATGGGCTGTGCCATTGATCTTCTCTTTCCCCCGATATTTGGAGTAATCGCGTGTGGTTCCTTACCCGGTGCGCTACTCCCGACGCGCGCTATTTCATCGCAGAGAAATCGGTCGGACGCATGTACACTTCGTCTACCTTATATTCTTCTCCCACCCTTTCTATGAGCGGGGCGGCCTGCTTCCTGTACTCTGGAAAAGCCGGGTCGGTATGAAGCGCGTTCCAATTCTTTTTCGCTTCTTCCTGGCTGGAATGAGCCACGAGGTAGATGAATGTGTTGGCCCAAGCAGGATCATCATCGGGTACCCAGTAGCCGATGACATTGAGATCGTGCTTGGCTTGCAGCTTGGAAACTTCACGAAAGATCGACTCGAGGCCCGGCACTTTGCCAGGCAGAGCATGATAAACCATAAGCTCGAAGACGCGATTGGCATCGGCCCTTACTCGATCCGCGTGCATAAGACGGGTAGTAAGGAGCGATCCCGCGGCAAAGGAGGCCAGCGCGGTACCGCAAACCATCCATCCTTTGACTTTCGAGCGCTTCGGCACCGCCAGCAGTGACTGTTGGTTTGTCTTCATGCTCATTCTCCCAGGCTGTTGACTCCATGCGTGCTCCTGTATAGCATAAAGTCAGTCAACTGACTATAGGACGGCCCGATGGCGAAGACAGCAGCGGACAACCGGACACGGCTGCTTCAGGCCGCCGAGAAGGTCACGTATCGGTACGGGTTCGGCAAGACGGCCCTGGCGGACATCGCCCAGGAAGCCGGGGTTCCTCTGGGCAATGTCTACTACTACTTTAAAACCAAGGACGACATCGGGGGTGCCATCGTCGACCTGCGCGTTTCGCGATTCAAGAAGCGGCTGCAGCAGCTGGACAAGGCCGATTCTCCCAAAGAACGGTTGTGCGGGTTCGTGCAGACAAAGATTAACAACCGCGAAACGCTGGCGCGCAGCGGATGTCCGGTCGGGACGCTGTGTTCCGAACTGCACAAAAACGGCGGTGCGGTTGCGAAGAAATCGACGGAATTGTTCACTGAGGCTCTGGCGTGGATGGAGGCACAGTTCAAAGCGATTGGCAAAGGAGCTGATTCACGGGGGCTCGCGGTGCACCTTCTGTCCGCAACGCAAGGCGTGTCGGTGCTGGCGCACACCTTCCATGCCCCGGGCATGATCGAAATGGAGGCCGCGCGTCTCAAGGAATGGATTCGCGCCCTCTGAAAGAAGAACGAGAAAGCCACATCATAAACGGCCGCTCAGGTAAAACACGATCCCGCCGTTGTGCAGTGATGACTGAGACAGCGTCGGGAGCTTAGCGGTCACCGCCATTTCGGGATGCTATCGCTCGTAAACCCACAGCGCGAGTTAGACCGCAGGGGGAATGAAATGAGTGCATCGCAGTCACAGATTGAGGCTGACGCGTCCGGATTACTGAACATCATGATTAACGGCTACCGCGTGAGCCAGATGATTTTCGTGGCATCGAAACTCCACATCGCTGACTTGTTAGCCGCGGGCCCAATGACGATCGAGCAACTCGCAGGCGCGACCCGCACACATTCCGAGTCGCTACAACGGATACTTCGGGCACTGGCAGGTTTTGGCATTTTTTTCGAAGACCCGGATGGCCGTTTTCGACTCAGCCCATTGGCCATTCAACTCCAGCAGGGAGTACCAGGTTCACTATGGGCTTTTGCCGTTTCGATTGGCGAGCCGTGGTGGTGGTCGCCCTGGGGAGGACTATTACACAGCGTGCAGACGGGGGAGGCCGCCTTTGATTGCGTTTATGGCGAAGGCCTCTTTGAATATCTAAGAAAGAATGAGCCAGCGTCCGCGATTTTCAATGCACATATGCGAGCCATGACGGAGGTGGAGGCACACGGTATCGTCGCAGCGTATGACTTCTCTGAGTCGCAGATCATTGCTGACATCGGCGGGGGTACCGGAGCGCTCCTCTTGGCCATCCTGAAGTCTCAGCCGGAAGTGCGCGGTATCCTTTTCGACGACGCGCCGGTCGTAGCCGAGGCTCGGGCTCGTTTTGCCAATCTCGAAGTTGGCCAACGTTGCTCATTTGTGCCAGGAAGCTTTTTCCTTTCGCTTCCGACCGGAGCAAGCTTATACCTCCTCAAAGATGTCCTGCATGATTGGAATGATCGACAGGCGATTGACCTTCTCCATAAACTGCGGATGGCGATGGCCAGCGGTTCTAAACTGCTCATAATCGAGCGGCTGATAGTGCCCGACAATCAACCTTCTGCCAGCAAAGCCTTAGATATCGCGATGCTTGTTCTAACCGGCGGAAGGGAACGCACAAGAGAACAGTACCGCGAGCTTCTGGCATCGGCGGGTTTCACCCTGCGGCGGATCGTAGACGCGAGTCTCGGAATAAGTCTCATGGAGGCTATCCCTTCCTGAACTCGATCGCCGTCGGACGATCCTGGGTATGCCGTTCAGGGCGGATTTTCGCCACTTGGAAGCGATCTGTGCCCCAACGCTCGAAACCCGTAATAACCGGCGGGCCGTACATCCGCTGTCACAGCAGAGGCCCGAGCTTCGAGTCCTGTTGGCCGCACCATTTCGCAATGGAAATCTTGTTCGGAGTTAGAGGTCGAACCGATATTCGCTAGGCGGTCTGTCCACCGTCCACTACCAGCACATGACCAGTGACGAAATCCGAGGCGTTCGAAGAGAGATACACGGCGGCGCCCTTCAAATCGTGATCATTGCCAAAACGTCGCAAAGGAATCTTGCTTAGAAATGCTTCTTTGTTTTGTTCGATGACCACTTGCGACATATTTGTGGGAAACCATCCCGGAGCTATAGCATTCACTTGGATGTTGTGAATTCCCCACTTGCATGCCAAATCTTGCGTAAAAGCGATTACCCCGCCTTTGCTCGCATGATAGCCGATGGCCTGAAACTCTGGAGGCGCGCCGCGGAGTCCGGCAACCGAAGCAATATTGATGATTTTTCCGCGGCGCTGCTGGACCATGACCCTGCCCGCGGCCTGCGAAAACAGGAATGTCCCGGTCAGATTCGTCTCGATTACTTTATTCCACTGCTCGAGCCGCATTTCTTCGACCGGGGAGCCCCAGGAAGTGCCGGCGTTATTGATCAAAATGTCGATGCCGCCAAAGGCGGAAACGGTCGCGTCGGTAACCGCCCGCACCTGATCGATGTTCTTCACGTCGCAGCCCAACGCCAGCGTCCGCACGCCAAGCCTCTTTAATTCTTCCGCGGCTTGCTCGCAACGTTCCTTCTTGCGCGCGCACAAAACCAGGTCAGCGCCCATCTCCGCCAGCCCTTCGGCCATTTGCCGCCCGAGGCCAATGGAACCGCCGGTAATGATCGCCACGCGACCGCTCAGATCGAGGAGATTTCTGATATTCATTGGCGAATCTTGGCTGGTGCCGACGGCCCCTGCCGGGACACCGGAAGTCCCCATCCTTCCGAACGCAGTGATCGGTCACCGCGTGCCCCTGTGAAGGTGTTGCCGCACATGATCCTACCAGTCAATTGCCGTTTAGCGTCGCAATACTGTCATCGGATCGGTCTTCACTCCTTGGCCGTTCACCGGTTGCGACCCGGTTCCCTTCCCCATGACCTTCATGAAGTTCGATCCCGCGAGCCGCGACGGGTGCACCTCGCCTCCGACCCCGAAGAACCGGCAAAATGTCATGATCAGCGGACGCCATTTTTCAGGATCGATGTGCGGGTGCGACGGGTCGCCCATCAGCAGTGACTCCTCTACGTGTAATCTCACGACGTGCACTTCAAAGGCGCTAGCCGATACATTCTTGCCAAACGGCCGCACGTCGTGAACGACACCTTCCATCTGTACCGGGCACTCCGCAATCCGCGGTGGTTTTACCTCCAGTGATGCCATCGGTGTCAGTCCCGATTCTCGGAATTTATCCGGCTCATACCGATAGCCCCAACCCACTTTCTTCTCGGGCACGGGATTCTTGCCGGTCGTCAGCGCCAATCGGTCGACATGAGTTACCTGGTTCTCAGACGGAAGATTGACGACACACTCCCGCGTCCGAATCAGGTTGTCCGAGGTCTTGCCCATAGAGCCCAGTCCGAGCATGCAGCTCCATCCGAGCCACCATGCCGAGGACATCGGCGCAATGTTGGAGGTGCCATCTTCATTCAAGGTCGAGATCAAAGCTACGGGCGTGCCGAAATAGAGAATCGTTGGTTCGATGGTTTTGTGCATGAGCAACATTGGACCAATTCGTCGATGTAAAGATATCCGCTTTGCGCGCTCAAATTGAGATGGACTCCGCGACAAACAATCTGACGCCACCGCTGGTCGGTGAACGATCGTGGTGGCCTATAGTCTGAATATGCGCTCCATCAGCAACCACTTCTCTCCCGAACGGGCCTGCGGCAACGGCTGCTGAAATTTCAACATGAGCTTTTCCCACTCTTGTACTTTCGGATTGCTCCGGTCGGTTCGCGCCTTTTCTTCAAAGGAGAATCCGGCCTTGACTTCCATGATCATGAACAGGCGCGTCCCAAGCAGATAAATCTCCATGTCGTCAATGCCCGCGTCGCGGATGCTTTGCGTAATTTCCGGCCAGACCCGCTGATGATGGCGTTTGTAGTCCTCAATCAGCCGCGGAGAGTCCTTCAGGTCCAGCGTCAGGCAATATCGTTCGCTCATGAGCTTCCCTTCCCCGGCGTATGCGCCAAGGTTTCAACCACCAACCAGATGAGCGTTCCGCGGCTCTGAACCCCAGTACGAATAAATCCCAATAACAAGGTAGGCGAGCAAGGGGACGGAGTACGCCAGTGCAAGGCTGTGAGTTGTCTCCGACAGGAAACCCATGAGCGGAGTCAGAACCGCTCCGCCGACAATCGCCATCACCAGCAGCGAGCCGCCCAGCTTGGTGTTTGGACCGAGTTCCTTCAGTCCGAGGGCAAAAATCGTGGGAAACATGAGCGACATGAAGAAGCTGGTCAGAAACACACACCAAAAGCCCACCCAACCGGGCTTCAGCACCGCGACTGCAAGAAGGATGATGTTCGCGACGCAATAGCTTCCCATAAGCTTCCCCGGATGGGCGAAGCGCATCAACCACGCCGCCACAAACCGGCCCACGCCAAACGCTACCAGAGTGCCGGTCAAAAAATAGCCGGCCACCTTTTCGGATTGATGCGCGTATTCCTGAACGTAGGAAATAAAGTAGCTCCACGTCCCCACCTGTGCACCGACGTAGAAAAACTGTGCGACCACCGCGAAAAGGAAATGGGGATAGCGCAACAGGCCGCGCAGATGTCCACGATCGCCCGATTCACTTTCGTGTTCGCTTTGGATCGCCGGAAACTTGGTGCGCCAAATCAGAATCCCCCAAATCAGAGCGATCGCGCCGATCACCAGGTACGGTTTCACCACCCGCAGGGTCTCGGAACGGAGGTACGCTTCATAGCTATGGCGCGCTTGCTGTGCCGCAACTTCCTGCGGTGTCAGTTCAACTCCCGAGAAAATAAAAACCGTGCCGATCAGCGCTCCCGAGATCGCACCCAGCGGGTTGAAGGCCTGCGCGAAGTTCAGCCGGCGCTCGGAGCTATCCGCGTCACCAAGCTGCGCGATAAACGGATTGGACGCCGTCTCCAAGAACGAGAGGCCGCCGGCGATGACGAACAGCGCGAACAGAAAGAAGCCGTAGCTCCCCGCCAGCGCCGCGGGCCAGAACAAGAACGCCCCGGTGCCGAATAGAACCAGGCCGGTGACAAACCCCGATTTGTACCCCGCGCGCCGCATAAGCAACGCCGCGGGCATCGCCAGCAGAAAGTATCCGAGGTAAAAAGCGGATTGCACAAGACCCGCCTGAAAGCGGGTGATCTCAAACGACTTCATGAAATGACGAATCAAGACGTCATTGAGATTGTTGGGTATACCCCACAGAAAAAATAAAACGGTGACCAGAATGAAGGGAACAAGATGTCCAGCCGGAAACAGGTGTGACCCAGCCCGGGTCGGGGTCGGAACCGCATCCCCTGCCACAACGATCGTTGCGGATTCCTCGGCTCTGCGATTCATTTCAAGGACTAGTTTAACGCTATTGTCAATCGTGCAGCACAACACTCAGGAGAGAATTACGGATGTGGATGTCACCGCCGTCGTATTGGATGAACCCGAGTCTTCGGAATTTATTCATGAACAGATTTACTCGCGTGCGGCTGGTGCCGATCATCTCGGCCAGCATCTCTTGCGACACTTTAGGAAACACATTGTGAGGATGGCCCTGCGCGCCATAGCGTGCGAGCAGCAGCAGCGTGCGCGCCAACCGTTTCTCAGTGGAATTGAAGAGCTGATCGATCAGATCCTCTTCGATTCGTATGTTTCGCATCAGCATGTGCGTGATGAAGCGGTCGGAGAGCTCGTGCTCTTGGTGCAGCACGCGCAACATTTCGTCTTTCTCAATGACGAGCACGGTAGTGGGTGTTACCGCTGTCGCGGTCAGCATGCAAACGACCTGGCCCCCAAGGCACCCTTCCCCAAAAAAATCACCTGGGCCGAGAACTCCGACGACGGCTTCTTTGCCGGTCTCATTGACCACCGTAAGCTTCACGCCGCCTTGTTGAATGTACATCACCTGTGTCGCGGGATCACCCTGCCTGAAGAGCGTTTCTTTTCCTCGAAACGTGGCTACCTTTCTACCCAACCCAGCCGACTCGAGAAATAATTGCAGATTGAACGCAGGGACTTCCGGATTCGCTTTGGGGGAGGAGCGACGGGTCTTGCCGGGTAAACGTCGAACTGCCGAAGGCACCATGCATCAGAGTAGCATGGAACCTCTGTCCAATACAGGACAGTTCTGAACCTTTACTACTAAATGAGTTAATCCTAGTGGTTTCCGAGAGCTTTCCGCAGCGACTGCCGCACTTCCAATCCCATCCCCCCGTCGTAGTTAATAAATCCTCGCTTCCGGAATCGATTCATGAACAGATTCACCCGCTGGCGCGTGGTGCCGACCATGTCCGCCAGAACTTGGTGACTTATCCTAGGAATCTCAACGACCGCCGAACCGCGTTTGTCCAGATACGCTAGCCGCAGTAGCACGCGCGCGAGCCGTTGTTCCGCGGAGGAAGTCAGCAGTTCCGACACGTGATCCCGGTAGTTCTTGACGCTGGACAGCAGATAAGCCACCAGGGAATTTGACGCTGCATTCTTCTTGCGAAGTATTTTGAGCATGTTTGTTTTCTTGATGGTGCGTATGGAGCTGGCGGTCAGGGCCACCGCCGTGGACATGCGAAGCGGATAGCCCGCCAGGCAAAGCTCGCCAAAAAAATCGTGCACGCCCAAAATCGCCGTAACCGCTGCTGGTTGATGTTTCGTTTTGGTGGTGAGCCGCACGCCGCCTTCTTGAATGTAGAAAAGCGAGTAAGCTGGCGCGCCTTGCTTGTAGATATTTTCTTTGTTCCGGTAGTGCACGACTTTGCCGCCCAAGGCGGCTCCTGAAGAGAACCCTTTGAGGCGGGAAGCCATCCCGTTCATGCGTTTCATACTCTTATGGCCTCCCCGCCGATTTCGCGGACTTCCGATGAGCTTCTTGAGACCACTTGAAAGCTTTGTTGGCATGCTCCAGCACTTGGCTGGAATGCTCGTGCCCTGTCGGGCGATCCTCTTTCCCGTGGTGCGCGGCCGCGGCTCGATGCGCATGCGCGGCGAGCTCGTGAAATTCAGCAGCTCTTTGCTGTGCGTCATTTGGCATAGTGTTTTCGAATCCTTTGGAATCATGCGCCCCGACTGGCCATCGTCAATGCCACGCTATGTCGACCTCAAATGCACCGAGGAAAGCGCCGTAGAAGCCGCTAACCCTTCCAAACGTATTTGCCGCACGAACCAGGGACCGTGTCGGTGGGAAGTTTTTTTTCTCTCCGTCGCTGACACACGGGACACTTTCTACGCCACATATGCATAGCCTTTCGTGGCTGAGTCGAAAGCCCTCAAGAAGTTCGCCCGGGGATTGCGAGAAGTCAACCTAAGTCACTTATACTCGGCCCGATGTCATGGGGTCTGTACCATTTAGGACAATGCCGTGTTGCCTGCGACACCCAAACGGCCTGCAAGATTTACGACATTGCTTGCTGCGTGGGGTATGGGGTGCTACTCCGAGGCTTTCATCAAGCGTTCAAACGGCTCATGGGCAAGGCGCCGGGAGCTTACCGCTAGCGGTTTCGCCGCCAAAGTAATGACAACCGAGAGTCTAAGGCCATTGCAAAGAAACGTTCGGTGGAGATTTCCTTTAATCTAGTGCGGCGCAGCGGGCGCCGGCTGCTCCTTAAGAAGGATCATAAATTGTCGCAACTCATGCCGCTGGCGGTCGACGGAAAGGGAGTCCGCCTGATTAATTTGCTCATAGAGTTGGAGCTCCAGCCGTGCTTTGGCTTCCTCGCCGACTCGTTTATACGCCAGGCCCAGCCGGTAATGGGCCTCGCCCGATTGCGGATTTGCCGCGATCGCTTTTTTGTAAGCGCTTATCGCCGGGGCAACTTCGCCACGTTCGGAAAACAAGATTCCGAGCAGTACGTAAGCGTCAGCGAACCGGGCATCGATTGCTACGGCTTTTTCGAGCAAGGCTCCCGCCTTTATCAGCGCCGCCGCGTTCTCGGAGGCCCGCGCGTCTTTTTCAAGCGCTGCGGCGTAGTAATAGTTAGCGAGGGCGTTTCCAGGGTGCTCCTTCGCAAACCGCGCCAACTTCTCCCGAGCGCACGGAAGAGGCTCGGGCGCTGCTTTTGTCATTTTGCCCAGAAACAGGTAAGGCACAGTATCGGCAGGATTCAGGTCCGAAGCATCGCAGAGACCGCGCGCCGCATCGGCGTAAGAGCCGTTCGCAAACTGCGCCGCACCTAGCCCCGCCAGCATTCGCCCTGAATGCGGATATCTTCCGGCTCCTTTGGTAAAGACTTCCACGGCTGGCCCCGGGGCTTTGTGCAGGAGCAACTCTGTCGCCCAATTGAAATAGTTCTGCTCGCTCGGTTCCAGGCGCGCCGCGGACTCATATTCGCGCACCGCCGCCAACGGGTCGCCCAATTGCTCATCGAGCTCGCCGAGCAGCCGATACACCTCAGCTTTCTCGGCGCTCGCCAGCAAGTTTCGGGCGTGCTCGCGTGCCCGTGCGAAGTCACCATCGGCCTGATAAGCCAGCGCCAGATCATAAGCATTCGCATAGTTCGCCGGATCAATCTGATACGCGGATTGCAGCAACGGAGTGGCTTCCGAATATCGCCCAGAGTGGAAGTAGAACTCGCCGAGTTGGTGATCGGCCTGGAAATCCCTCGGCGCCGACACTACAGCCGTGCGCAGCTTATTTTCGGTTTCGCGATCTGCCGGACGCGCTGCAGTGCTACCCCGCTCCGCAGCGGATTTGAGCAGCGTCGTTTCCCTGGCTAGCATTTCGCTCGTTCGCACATTTGTATCCGAACCGTGCCCGCCCATATTGGTAGCGTCGGTCACGCCAGCTACGGTGAAGTTAGGCTTGTCGGCAAATTGCGGAGCGCTTGGAAGCGCTTCAGAAGTCTCGAGGACTAAATCGACGCGCTTCTTCTCTCCTCCCGGTACCAGCACAGAAGGTATTGAGGCCGTTCGCATACCCGATTTTTCCGCACGCAGTGTATACGTGGCAGGGCGAAGAGCCGGGAAAACAAAGCGACCGTCTTCGTTGGTCTTGGTTTCAGCGAGTGTCCGGTGTTGTTTATCGTCGAGAAAGACGGATGCACCTGCAACAGGACTACCTTTAGAGTCTCGCAGTCTCCCTTCGATGCTGGCAAAGTCAGACTGCTGGGGAGAGGGGTTTTGCGCGAGGGCCGTACCCCGGGGCGAGATAGAAAGCGACGCGGCCAGGAGGACGAGGGATACCCCCACGCCGAGTGTTCTGCAAGAAGAGACTGGACTTAGGCGATGGTAACGGAGTTGACTTTTTTGAGTGCGCACAAGAGCGTGCAAGAGCATGAAAAAGCGAGGGTTAGGAAAACAGTGGCGGCAGCGCCGGGCGAGCTCTGATCGAGATAGCACGAATAAGAATACGGCAAATCTGAACGTTTTTCAAAAATTAACTTTGTAAGTTCAGGCGATTAGCATTACCGGTAGTGTCTGGAGTTTGGCAAACTGAGACACTACCGAATTACGAACATCTTCGCTTGCTACGCACTACGGCCGGGTGTCCAGCGGGTGCTTGCTCTTCTCGTAGAACTCGCTCTGAATCTTCAAGCTGGCGTCATCCGCTTTTACGGCTCGAAGGCATACCACGATGGCGTCAATCCAGCCCTTCATATTCCACTCGCCCAGTTCCTTGCGCGCCACCGAGCCATCGCCGGAATAGTGATTCGGGAAGCGCGCGTACCACCAGATGCCGGTGTACAGCTCCTCGGGAAAATTCAGCCGCTTCTGGTCAGCTCCTGATTCAGTCTTGGCGCGGTCGAGGTGCACCAGATCCGGGTGCGAAACCATGGTGTTGGCCGTCTCATTTTCGCCGGCATGATAGTCGATCCCGGTCGATCTCTTCGCTGGGCCTCCCGGACGGCTGCGTTCGCCATCGAGTACATACACAACGTAGTCGTGCGACCTATCCAGCTGTGCTTGCGCGAAGAACGGAAGCAGATGCTCGTTGCCGCCATGCCCATTTACGATGATGATTTTCTTGCAGCCATTGCGTGCCATCTCATCGGTGGTTTCCTGAAGCAGGCGCAATTGCAGTTCCATACTGTACGCCACCGTGCCGGGCTCATGCTTGGCCTCAAAGATTTGCCCAAAATAGTATTCCGGAAAAACGACGGCATATTCCTCAGACGCGGCCTGCAACGAAGCGTACCGCACGTTCAACAAGTCCGTGCCCAGGGGAAGGTGCGGCCCGTGCTTTTCGAGAATCCCGAATGGAAGCAAGCACGTGCCCTTGGACCGCTCAATGCCTTGCCGGAAATCTGCGGCCGTAAGCTCCTCCCATTGGGTTGAAAGTTTGCCTTGTGCGCTGAGCCTCGCATACGCCAACAAACTGGCGGCAAGAACCCAGGCGGCGCGATAAATCATGGCGAAGGCCTCCTAAATGAGAGGCGAATTCTACCGCCAAGCCGCCTGATTGGCACCATTAAATCGATTCTAGGAGACCACGTGCGGCGCACGTCTGGCAGAGAAAACCGCTTGCCAGCATTTTGGTGACGAATGGATCCGGGCCATCACGGTAGCGATGTTCTTTTCCCTCGGCAGTGATTCGCGGGGACTGGGCTGTTCTTCTGAATCCCGCTCACTCTGATTCTGCGAAAATCATTTTCAACAAAGCAGAACATTCGCTTTCGATGCGCGCATGCCCCGGGTGAAAAATACGGGATCTAAACCTCAACCTTAACCTTGCACTGCGAGCCGCATTGCTCGGAGTACACGTGCGTGAATTCCGCGCCGAAATACAGCAATTGTGCGGAGTAATAGATCCAGGCGACGATGATCACCAGCGATCCGGCGGCTCCATAGGTCGAGGCCGTCACGCTCTTACCGATGTAAAAGCCAATTAAAAACTTCCCGATGGTAAAAAGCACGGAGGTCAATACGGCGCCTACCCATACATCGCTCCAGGGAATTCGTGCGTCGGGCAGCAACTTGAAAATCCAGGCAAATAGTACGGTGATGAAGAACACCGAAAACAAGAAGTCGACCGAATGCAGCAGTGCCGCGGGAATGGTGACTACGCTTTCCAGGTAATTGGCCATCGCCGCCAACGCTGCGCTTAGCACCAGCGAGACCAGCAGCAAGAAGCCAATGCCGAGCACCATGCCAAAGCTCAAGAAACGTCCTCGCAGATAATTCCACCAGCCGGTTTTGGCGTTCGTATTTACGTCCCAAATGGTGTTGAGCGCGTCTTGCATTTCGGTGAACACCACGGACGCGCCCACGAGCAGCACGAAGAGCCCGACGAGGCTGGCGATTGTACTGTTCGCTGGTTTGTGCGCGGATTGAATCATAGTCTGCACCGCCTTGGCGCTATCTGGCCCGATCAGCCTCTGAATCTCGCCCATGATTTGGCCTTGCACGGCGTCCGCGCCGAAAATGAGCCCGGCTATGGAAATCGCGATGACCAGCAGCGGTGCCAGCGAAAAAATCGTGTAGTACGCCAAGGCCGCGCCCATGCGCGGTGCTTTGTCCTTGCTCCATTCCGAATAGGTCATCTTCAGCAGTTCGTTGATGGCTTGGGGGGTCAACGAATGGCGTTTACGGGCTTCGCGAACGGCGGGCGGCGAGAGCAGGGCACGGCCAGCCTTATGTGGTTCCTTCTTTCGTTCGGCGTTGTTTTGAGAATCGGTCGGCCCTGCGACTTTGTCTTCGACCTGATACTCGGCCATGCCACCCTCGCTTCCACATCCGACGGCAGAAGCCAGAATCGGACATGGATACTTGAAGCAAAGTATTTTTCGCTCTGGCGCGCCATCGGGTAGAGTGACGATGGGAAGCCGGCGAGTCACCCTAGGCGGCCTC
>Ga0137401_10000687_pt1 | contig 13764 bp, 13 predicted proteins | sample CZOMad1_1_16fung_FD_108286 | JGI IMG/M metagenome (GOLD analysis project Ga0137401, IMG submission 108286) | Vadose zone soil fungal communities from Angelo Coast Range Reserve, California, USA - CZOMad1_1_16fungal (Illumina Assembly) | ecosystem: Environmental > Terrestrial > Soil > Vadose...
ACGGTGGCGAAGGCGAGATCATATATCGGAAATTTTTGTTGATCCATTCGCTTTCTCTTGATTAGCCATTGCCCTGCGAGGCGTGGTCAGGTTGGCCACCCAGGCCTGCTATTTGCTATTTGCGATATGTTCACCAAATCTGCACGCGCTCGTCGGGCGGACGCGCCATCGAACTCTGGGCTGGAATAGCAAAAGTTTGCGCAAACTCCGGCAGATTACTGAGAGGTCCGTTGACCCGAAATTTCGGCGGGCTGTGCGGATCGACTTGCAAGAAGAGGCGGCTCGTCTCCCGACGAGTATTGTTTCTCCAAACTTGCGCCCAAGAGAGGAAGAATCGCTGTTTGGGTGTGAATTCATCGATCTTTTGGTTCTGCTCAGTTGCGGACTTTCGCCCCAATGCTTTTTCCAAAGCGGCATACGCTATCTTGACCCCGCCTAGATCCGCAATATTTTCGCCTTCAGTCAGTTGGCCATTGACATGAAGATTGTCAATGGCCACATAGCTATCGAATTGCTGTACGATTTTCTGTCCACGCTCCTGAAATCGCTTTTCGTCTTCAGTCGTCCACCAGTTCTTTAGGTTGCCTTCAGGGTCGAACTTCCGACCCTGGTCATCAAAGCCGTGGGTCATCTCATGGCCGATCACTGCACCAATCCCGCCGTAGTTCACGGGATCATCTGCTTTTACATTGAAGAATGGCGGCTGCAGAATACCGGCTGGAAAAACAATTTCATTCCGGTTGGGACTGTAATAGGCATTTACGGTCGGTGGGCTCATTCCCCATTCGGTTCGATCTACCGGCTTTCCGATCTTAGCCAGTTGCCGTTTTGTCTCAAACTCTGACGCGGCCAGCACGTTCAACACATGGGGCTGCGCCGTAATCTTAAGATCAGAATAGTCGCGCCATTTATCCGGGTACCCAATTTTGACCCCAAACGCGTCCAGCTTCTTTAGTGCAGCTTCGCGGGTTTCCGCCCCCATCCATTCCAAGTTCTGAATCTTGTCTCTCAATGCGCTTTTCAGATCGTTGACCATGGCCAGAGCACGCTGTTTTGCCTCTGGCGTGAATTTCTTCTCGACATAGAGTTGACCCAACGCTTCGCCAAGGTTGTGATCCACCTCTTGTAAAATCCGTTTCCATCGGGGGAGTTTTTCCTTTACGCCGGTTAGCTTTTGTTTGAAGAACCGAAAGTCTTCGTCCACAAAAGCTTCGCTCAGATCGGCCGCCGTGGCGTGGATCAGCTGCCAGCGCAAATAAAGCTTCCAATCATCCAGGGGCGCATTCGCGGTCAGCTCTGCCGCCCTTTGGAAAAATGCAGGCTGCTCGACATCAATTTTATTCAGCTCCTCGCTCGCAATCCCTAGCGTCTGAAAATAAGCTGACCAATCAAAGCCCGGTGCGGCTTTAGCCAAATCGGAGCCAGACATTCGGTGATAATTGGCCTCCGGATCACGCAGCTCAACTCGAGTCTTGGAGGCTTTCGCCAGATCTGTTTCAAAAGCGAGCACCTGTTTTGCCTCAGCCGACGCCTTCTCTTCCGGGTCGCCGAGTAATTGAAACATCTTCGTGACATGCTGGACGTATTGATCGCGCATCTGGGCCTCACCCTCCTTGAGGTAGTAATCACGATCGGGCAAGCCGAGCCCTCCCTGTGAAGCGATTGCGATTTGGTTCGTGCTGTCTTTGGCGTCCTGTCCACCGGTGATATCGAAAAGCGCCCCAATGCCGAGTTTATGGAGATAGCCAACGACTACGGCAAGCTGCTTGCGGTCGTTGATCTGCGCGATCTTCCCTAAGTCCGATTCCAAAGGTTTGGCCCCATCGGCATTGATCTGCTCCTCGTTCATTCCGCTGGCGTAAAACTGCCCCACTAATTGGCGAACCGTGCCAGCTGGTGCCTCTCCTTTGGCTACTTGAGTAGCACTCTCTTCCAAAATTTCGTGTAGCGCTCCATAGTTTCTCTCGATCAACTCCTGAAATGCACCCCACCGGCTGTATTCTGGAGGAATCGGGTTGTGCTCAAGCCAGCCGCCATTGGCGTACTGGTAAAAGTCGTCACTGGGCTTTACCCTTGGGTCCATGTTTGCCGGATCAATCACGGGGGTTTCGGCTGCGGTAGAAACCAAAGGGATCATCAACAGGACCGGAAAAGCGAAGCAAAAGATTCGGGCTAAGCGCATCGCAAACGCTAGATTGCGTGACCCGAGCTTGCAAGAACGTCGCGGAATATTGGAGTCGGTTATCGCCGCGAACCGCCGGCGTTCCTGCGCTAGCGGCGTTCCGGAGGATTGTCTTCGGTAGTGGCGACTGTCCCGATACGCCTCTTGTCTTGGAAGGTCCTCGAATTGACGCGGAGTTGCTCGCTTGGCGCTACCAAAACCGCAGTCGCCATTGTTTGCCATCGTCCGGACGCCCGGCTCAGCCCAGCCTCGACAAATCTTCAAGGTCCAATCCCCAGGTTTCCAAATCACGCATACTCCGGGACAAATCCTCTTTGCGTTACTCCCAGCTCTTATGTTGTTGGCCGCGGTTTGCGATTGAGCTGGCCCAGCAGCTTTTGGTTGCCTCTTCAGCTGAGCAACTTAAGGCCCTTGAGGATTTTGTCGGCCACTCTTCGGTCGGCGTGCAAGCCAAGGCCGACCAGATTCAACTCGGCAGTTGGCACCGACCCAACCGCGCCGCGGTTATCAATATCGTTGTAAGTGTGGAAAAGGTCCTCCGTGTAAATGGCAACAGCGACTTCCCGTTCTTGCGCGCGCTCCATCGCACGAAGCAGTTGATCTCCGTCCGCTCCGAAGATTAAGACAGGTTGCCGAACCAAAGAGAGATAAGTGCGATCGCTCGCGTCTACATACGGCTCACCGACAATCTCGGGGAACGCGCCGGCCAGACCACCACAAAGAAAACAAGCGACATTCATTTTTTGCCAGGTTGCCAAGTCGTTGCGGACAACAATCCCGATTTTAGTATCGTAGGTAACCATGTATCAGAATCGAATCGTTCAGTCGCCGATTCTTGAACGATCGTGCAGAGTTTCAGGGAAAGACTGGATGCAGATAGCGCCAGCTTTGAACGGACTGGAACGTCTCCAAGCCTGGTTCCGAGGGTATGCTTACGATTGGCATCGCCATGATACGTACGCGGTTGGAGTCACGCTCGAAGGGGTTCAGACATTTGATTGTCACCGCGCCACCTACAACAGCCTTCCCGGGCAGGTAATCGTTTTGCATCCGGATGAACCGCACAATGGTCGTTCCGGATTGGCCACCGGGTTTGGGTACCGCATGTTATATATCGAACCGAGTCGAATCCGTGCCGCATTGGTTACGCGGAGGTTGCCTTTTGTGTCTCAGATCGTTTTCAACGATGCAGCGCTCGCCCGCGCGATTCTGGCTGCATTCGAAGCCTTCCCGCAGCCCCTCCATGAGCTGGAGAGCGATGGTTTGATCACGCGTATTGCTGATCATCTGGTTCGACGAAGCGACGCAAAACCGCGAAACTTCACCGCCCCGCAACGATTGATGGACCGCGTTCGCTCGTTCCTTGATGCAGATTTTAGACGACCGGTATCCTCAATCGAGTTGGAACGTCTTACCGGTTTGAGCCGATACGCGATTGCCCGCTATTTCCGTGTTTGTTATGGAACCAGTCCGTATCGTTACCTCGTGATGCGGCGACTGGCGGAAGCTAAACGGCAGATTATACAAGGAGTGCCGATCGTCACGGCTGCGATTGAGCTCGGTTTCGCGGATCAAAGTCATTTAACCCGCTGTTTTCATCAGATGTTCGGACTGCCGCCCGGTCGCCTGCAGCGTCTCTGCCAATCCCGCCGTGCTTTCTCTTGAACCGCGAACTGACGCGAATGGACACGAATAGAGAGGACAAAATAGACCGAGGAGAGACGGTTGAATCGCGGATGTTGGTAGGGCGAACCAAACCCAGGAAACCATCGCGCAAAGACGCAAACGCCCGATGGAATACAGGGGGACGCAACTTTTGCTCATAATAGTTGGCGGCCCGATTGATATCGGTCACGAATAGTTTCGGATAGGCGGTGATGAGTTCCTTTTCTCGAACCGCTTTACGGGCCGGCGTTTTGCCTGTCTTCATGTTGATCGATTCGATGCTTGAGAGTCCCCTGTTTGTGGCTCCATTCTCTGCCCACCATCTGTCGAACGCCCTTGTTCACTGAAGAATGCGATCCGTTTTTCGTATCGTTCCGTCGGCGAGGCGATTGTTTCTGATTCCATTATTCCTTGGAGGCATCCAAAAACTGCAGCTCATCAGCGTAGGTTCATTTTGCGCCTTCACTTTCTTGCGGCTACGCCCCACGAAAGATCCGAAAAGCGTTTGGTCTCTACCTGAAATCCTATCTCGATTAAATTCACTTTTGCGGCATCAATCGACCAGAAAAACTCCTCTGCGATCGCCTGAGCCGTTTTCGCGTCGCCCTTGGTGAGGTATTCCTGAGTCTTTGATACCTTTTCTTCCTGGTTCCGCAGCATTAGATCGCCAAACACTGCGCTTCCACCCGGAACCAGGCTGGTGAAAACTTTGGAAAATAATAAGCGCTTCTCGTCATCAGTCAGATGATGAACGGCGTACGTACTAATGACGGAATCAAAAGGCGCACGCTCGCAATCAAAGACCTCAAGAATATCAGCTTTGATAAAGCGTCGATTTGGGATGTGACCTAACTTCGAACCCGCGATCACTTCCATCTGTTTGGATAGATCTACACAGACCAATTCGCCACATTGATGGATGAGGCAGGAAAGATTGCCGGTCCCGGAGCCGAGCTCAAGCACTCTGGAAGAAGAGTCGATGCGCGCTTCTCTTATCACCCATGCGAGGACATCGTGATACGCCGCTCGGATTGGATCTTTTTCGTTCCGGACGTCGGCATCGTAGCCGTTCGCTTCGTCATCGTGGTTGAAAACTTCGCCGTGAGCACTTCGCATATTACAGAAGGTCGCAAAGACCAGAGAGATTTTAGAACAGGAGATCGCAAAGATCATGAAGATACAAAACGGCTATTTATTAAATAGGAGGTCGCTCGCAGTCGGCATCCGAACTAATCGCAATCAGGCGCGAACACCAAAGTCGCCGCTACGACCTTTGGTATTCGCAGCTATTCGCGATTCGGTTCTCCTTACCGCGGGAAGTCTCCTGCCATAAGGTTGTCATCGCGCGTGCCTAGCCTGGTCCAGGGTAAAATCGATCGCGTTTATCTGCGCTCGCGCCATTGCAAAGATAGAAAAGTTGGTAATCATGCCGTCCATGCACCCTCCAGATTCGGCGGGCACTCGTGAGCCAAGGGAAATCAAACAAATCGCTACTCTTGACACTGGCGAGATTGTTGCCCTCTGCAATGACGGCTCAGTTTGGATTTATGCCGGGAGTAGCTGGCAAAAGTTACCAGACATTCCCAAGGAAGATGATCGCTAAGATCCGTCCCGGCGGAAGCCTTTCATCACATAACGTAGAATCTGACCCAAAAACTTAGGAACAGTGACAATATGCGCGTAGGTATCCTTATTATTTCGTTTTCTGTCGCCGCGGCGCTCTGTTCTGCTGACGAAGCAAGTCCCACCGCGCAGCTCAAGAGCGAAACACCACCGGCTTTCACACCGCAGACGGAGAGTTTTGATTATGTCCGGCGCACGGCGATGATTCCGATGCGCGACGGTGTCAAACTCTATACAGTCATCCTGATTCCGCGAGGTGCGCAACGCGCGCCCATACTCCTGACCCGAACACCCTATGATGTCGACGAACGCGTCGGGCACGAGTCGAGTAAGCACCTATCTGCTGTAATAGGAAACACGGATGTTGCCGACGAGTTGGTTCTTAATGAGGGATACATCCGCGTTTTGCAGGACGTGCGCGGTAAGCACCACTCAGAAGGCGATTACGTAATGACTCGACCGTTACGCGGGCCGCTCAATCCGACCAACGTGGATCACTCGACTGACACATATGACACGATCGACTGGTTGGTGAAGAACATCCCGGAATCGAATGGGAAGGTTGGAATACTTGGTATCTCCTATGACGGTTTCACCGCATTGATGGCGCTATTCCATCCGCATCCAGCGTTGCGTGCCGCTATGCCAATCAATCCAATGGTCGATGGCTGGATGGGCGATGACTGGTCTCACAATGGCGCTTTTCGGCAATTATCGCTGACCTATTGGTATAATCAAGAGGCGACACGCGACAGCAAAGAGAAATGGTGGTCCGATCATTTTGACAATTACGAATCTTGGCTGGCCGCTGGCTCGGCTGGCGAAATGGCCCGGCAGCGCGGGCTTGATCAGGTAGGGTTTTATCAAAAATTCCTGGCCCATCCGGCATATGATGACTTCTGGCAAGAGCAAGCATTAGATAAGCTGCTGGCGAAGGAACCGCTCTCCGTACCAGTGATGCTCGTACACAGTTTATGGGACCAGGAGGATATCTATGGTGCGCCCCATGTCTTCCGAGCGATTAAGCCGAAGGACGTGGACAACAGCAAAGTATTTTTGGTCATGGGACCGTGGTTCCATCATCAGCAACGTCTGCAAGGCGACGCGATCGACGATATCCGCTTCAGCCAGGATACGGGAGCATATTTCCGCCAGGTTTTGGTTCGCCAATTTTTTGATCACTTTCTCAAGGACGATGCGCCGCCGGCCGATTTAGCGCCGGTAACCGCCTTTGAGACCGGAACGAACCGCTGGGAGCGGTTGCCTGGCTGGCCCCCTCCCAGCGAGGGTGGCCAGACGGATCCGGTCCCGCTTTATCTTCAGCCGGGCGGAAAACTCGGATTTACTGGGGCGGTCGCGGCCGAACCCGGATTCGAAGAATATGTCTCGGATCCAGCCAAGCCAGTTCCTTTCCTGCGGCGACCAATCCATCTCCAGGGCGATGGTGGAGAGCATGACTGGCAAACTTGGCTCGTGAGTGATCAGCGCGAAGCATCGAGTCGCACCGACGTGCTAACCTTCACATCCGACATCTTGACTGAGCCATTGAAAATCAGCGGGTCGCCGATCGTCAAGCTGATCGCTTCAACCACCGGCACGGATGCTGATTTCGTAGTCAAACTGATCGACGTCTATCCGGACGAAGTCGGGCGCGAACCGAAAATGGGTGGCTATCAGTTGATGATCTCAGCCGATATCTTTCGTGGAAGATATTTGGATGGCTTCAACCAGCCGCGGCCGATTCGAGCAAATGAGAAAGAGCGCTACCGGTTCAACCTGCCCGATGCGAATCATGTTTTCTTGCCTGGCCATCGGTTAATGATTCAAGTGCAATCAAGCTGGTTCCCGCTCTACGATCGCAACCCGCAAACTTACGTCAGTAACATTTTGCTGGCCAAACCCGGTGATTACCAGAAAGCTTCCATCAAGATCTTCGACGCCGGCGACAGCTTCGTGGAATTGCCGGTGGTGAAGAGCAGATAGGGCAGATGGTGGCGCGAAACAGATCCCGCGAAAGCAGGATCTGTGGGCGGGGAGAGCGGTGGATGGGCGTATCGGCGTGACGGCGTGATGGTGGATGGGCGTTATCGCCTCTTCGGTAGCGGTCGCGCGTCCGGGCGCTAGTGCTAAGATAAAGGCGTTAGGCAAGCCCGATGTGTCCGCGCGGATCATGATGGTAGGGCGAGAAACTCGGCGACTTTGGTAACTCGGTCCTTCGATTCTACATCCTCATGCGCTGGGTTTGAGCCATTCGTGCCAGTCCGCGCTTTCGAGCCACCGCCGCCTACCGCCGTTAAACTGCTTCTGTGCGCCCGCGATATCTTTTAATCTTTTACTGAGCCACTTGTCTTGATCGTCCAACGGCGCTAAAGGAACCTCGAACAATCCGGATGGACTTATCGCAAGCGGGCCAATGGGTTTACTTAGGAACTATCGCTTGGCCGACGCAAAGCTAGGACCTCCGGACACCAATACAGACAGCAAATAACCGAATAGCTAATTGGGAATCCATCACTCATTTCTGCAACACGCCCGCTACACCATCTCTTCATCATGTTCGTCACAAAACCGCGACTATTCCTCAACTACATTCTCAAGAACAAATTCGCTGTTCCTTCCTTCAACGTGAGCAATCTGGAAATGGCGCGTGCCGTTATCGAAGCGGCAGAACTCGAAGATGCCCCGGTAATGGTGCAGACCGATTTCATTAATTTTGACTACGCCGGGATGACCGAGCTTTCGGGAATCATTCGGAGCCTTGCCGAGCGGGCGTCAGTCCCGGTGTTGATGCATCAGGATCATCCGGGGAAAGATGAGAATATTTATCACAGTCTTCGGCACGGTTATTTCTCGGTGATGTACGACGGCGGACACCATCCTTTGGCCGACAATATCCGCGGCACTATTCGTTTTGCCGAAGCAGCCCATGCCTGTGGAGCGATCCTTGAATCCGAAATTGGGCAATTCGGCGGCGAATACCAGGGCGGCCGCGCTATCCGAGCAGCAGCTGAGGAAACCGCGGAAATGGCGGAGAAAAGCGGAACTGACACGTTAGCGGTTTCGGTCGGGTCCGAGCATGGTCAGAAAACACGGTTGGATCTCGAACTGTTGAGCGAGATAGCCAAGAGCACCCGCATTCCTTTGGTCTTGCATGGTGGTAGCGGTATTCATCCGGAAGATGCGAAATCGGCGACCCAACTGAATGTGTACAAAATTAACATTGGAGCTGCCTTGATTAACGGTTTCGTTGATGCGTTAACGGAAGGAGCCGCTCTGCCACCGGCTCATGATCCGAAACATCAAGTTATTCTCCGGCATGTGATCGAAAGGCTGCGGGAAATCGCTCGAACCCGGCTGTCTTTGTTCGGTGCGTCTAGTCACGGGAAAAAGCTGCTGCAAGAGTTGATCGTTGCCCAGTGTGACCTGCCAGATCGGATCGAAATAACGAAGCGATGATCTCTCTCGCCGGCACATTGGTGGCCGACATCATGGCACGTCCGATTGGCGATTGGCCAAAGAACGGGAACGTCGTTGCGATCGAAGAGATCGAAGTTCAGCCGGGCGGCGCAGTCGCGAATACTGGACAGATTCTGGAAAGACTGGGTGTCCCGGTTACGGTCCACGCGGCCGTCGGCGGCGACAATCTTGGTCAGATAACCAGGAGTTTGGTGGAATCCTGGGCTACGCGATCGGGGATTGAAACGCTGGCTGGACGCCGGACTACCGCAACCATAGTTGCGGTGGGAGAGGACGGCGATCGCAGTTTTATCAACGCGCCGGGCGCGTGTGATCAGTTCCGATTAAGCGAAGCGCAGGTCGACGAGGATGTGCGGCTCGGTGCACGCGCTCTCCATGTGGGTTACGCTCTCATGTTGCCCGCGTTTGACGGTTACGCAATGAAGCGAGCGCTTCGTCGAGCAAAAGAAGTAGGTGTCTTGACCTCGCTTGATGTCACCTATTTCGATTCGCCGCTATGGCCAAGTCTCCTCGATCTAATGCCAGATGTGGATGTTTTTTGTCCCAGCCTTTCCGAGGCGGAAGTAATCACCGGAAAATCCGGAGCGACCGCTGCCGCCGAGGCTCTCGAACAGGCCGGGGTGAAACAGTTTATTGCGGTCACCAACGGATCTGATGGCGCGGCAATCCGCATCCCGGGTCAGGCCGAAGAAAATCTGCCGGCACTGCCGGCCAAAGCAGTCGACACCACCGGAGCAGGCGATGCGTTTATTGCGGCGGTGCTGGCGGCCTGGTATCGCGGACGCGATTGGCCGACCGCGGCTCGAGCCGGAATCGCCGCCGGCTCTTTAGCAGTCACCAGCGGCAAACGATACGGGAATCTCAACAGTTGGTCGCAGATCGAGGCGTTAATCGCGCAATGGTAGGGCAAAACGCAGTCGCGGAGATTCCGACGTGACGCTCCGCCCATCCTTCAGACCAAAGAACAACGGGACAAAGCAGATGAACGATACGTGGTTCTGTTAAGCGACTTTTCGTTCAAGCCGCCCGGCGATGCTGAAAGCTCCGAGGGAATCTTTCCGTCCTGGTTGAGCCCGTAGTGTAACAGGACAGTCGCCGCTACCGAAAACGCGTTTCCCGGCACTTTGTACTGAACTGCTTTCATTGAGTCCCTGCGGGACGAGTCCTGGCTATTTGTCATCTGTCATGCGCCTCGCCTATTTGCCTCCCAGACTGATTCCTTCGATGAAGAATCGCTGAAAGAAGAGAAACACTACGATCACTGGCAACACGACAAGACAGGAAGCTGCCATCAGTAGGTTGAATTGGATCCCATGCATCGTTTTAAAAAAGGTGAGACCCAGCGACAACGTATACAATTTGTCGTTTTGCAGATAGATAAGCGGACCAAGGAAATCGTTCCACGCATTGACGCCAGCTAGTAGCCCGACCACGACTAACGCAGGCCGGGCCAACGGTAAGATGATGCGATACATGATTTGGAACTCGTTGGCTCCATCAATTCTCGCCGCCTCCGATAGATCAGCAGGAATTTGTAACATGAATTGACGCAAAAGAAATATAAAGAACGGATTTCCAAAAAAAGTAGGCAAGATGAGTGGTAGAAAGGAATTTACTAACCCAAGTCTGGCGAAGAATGAGAACATAGGAACCATTGTGATAGGATTCACCGGGAATTGGATGAATATGAAGATGGATGCAATTACCGGATAAAAGAGCAGATCACGTCCGGTCCATTTAATCCGCGAGAATCCATAGGCAATAACAAAGTTTGACAACACGCTTCCTAGGACGGTCAGTGCGGCATAGAAGATGGTGTTTTCCAGGTAGGAGAGAAAAGGAAATGTTCGGGTTGCTTGATCGAAGTTTTGCCAGACGATTTCGTGAGGCCAAAGCGTTGGTGGGAAATTGGCTAGTTCCCGATCGGACTTGAGAGCGGTGACCAGCATCCAATACATCGGTGAGATATAGAAGAGGCTCATCCCAATCAGAAAGATCCTCGATAGCAGCGGCTGGAGTGAAGCCGATCGCTTGGTTTGAATAGGGCCTTCCATATCATTCCAGGTGGTAGTTAACCCAGTATTTCGAGGACCAGAAGATCGTCACGGCGAGGACTACATTGATAATGAAGAGGATTCCTGAAACTGCGGCGGCCAAACCGACTTGGCTGTACTCGAATGCATTCTTGTAGATGTACAGGGCCGTGAACATTGTGGAGTTCAACGGGCCGCCGTCCGTCATGATGTAGGCCGGCACAAAAACCTGCAGGCCGAGACCGATCCCGATGATGATATCGTAAAGGATGGTTGGGGTTAGTAATGGTAGGGTGATGTACCAAAATTTCTTCCAGGGACCCGCGCCGTCTAGGGAGGCGGCATCATATAAACGCGCAGGAATCGCGCGGAGAGCGGTCAGGAAAATCAACCCGATGTTGCCAGCGCCAAACTGCGCGACAAGGACGATTGCAAGTTTTGACCAGCGGGTGTCACCGAGCCAGTTGATCGCCGGAATATGCAGCAGACCGAGGAGATAATTGAACAACCCGAATCGCGGATTCAACAACCAGATTAACATCATCGCCAGCGCGAAGATTGGCGCAATGCTCGGGATGTACAATAGGGCCCGGTACAGCGTAACCTCGCGAACCTTTTGGTTCATCGCCATAGCCAGCGCAATCGCTACGGCAACGCCCAATGGAACGGCCAGCAATACGTAGTAAAAGGTGTTAGACAGAGAAGTCCAGAAAAGCGGGTCTTTAAGCAGCTGCTGATAATTCCGGAGCCCAATCCATTCCGGTTCGCCAAAGCCAGAATATTGAGTCATCCCGAGATGGAAGTTGGACAACACCGGATAGAGCAGAAACAGGAAGAAACCGATGATCCAGGGACTAATAAACAGAAGTCCCAAAAGTAAGTTCCGGAGGTCCCCGGAGATGATCCGTCGCCGGCTTCTCTTCATTGTGTGGCTAGGCTGTTCGCCCTGCCGTAGCTTTTCTCGCTACTTGCAAAACCGATCCATCTGCGGCTGGACCTCATCCACCACGGCCTTTAGAGCGGCGTCGGGCGTTTGGCTGTTCGTGATGACGGATTCCTCTGCTTCTTTCAACTTGTCCCAGTACAACGCTCCGACCGGCAGCGGCGGCCGAGACTTCGAGACCGGGAGCAAGCTCAGAAAAAATTCATACTCCGGCGCATACAGATCTTTGCGCTGCTGCAGGCTTTTCAAGGTGGGCAGCGACGCTGCTTCTTTTACCAGGAACGTTTGACCTTCTTCCCCCGTTACCGAACGCAATAGCTGGTAAGCGGCGTCTACATTTTTGGTTCCTTGAAGGATCGCTACCGACCATCCGCCCGACCAGGATGTCTTCAAACCATTCGGTGCCGGAACGTAGGTCACGCCGTACTCGAGATTGGGAGCAGCGTCCTTCATCGCAGCGAACACCCAATTCCCAGTGATTATGAATGCGACTTTCCCGGTGAAGAAAGGCATCTGCGCCGGCGGCAGCGTTCCCGTGCTGGGCCATTGCCAATAAGTATCCACGAAGGTCCGGGCTTTTTGCGGATCCAATGCTTTTGCCCAATCATACAAAAATTGGTAACCTTTGACGACTCCAGGGTCGGTTGCCGTCACCTTGCAACCAGCGAAATCAAAGAAGCTCCCACCAAAGGCGTATCCCCAGGTATAACCCCAGCCTTGTTCGAGCCACGGTACAAATCCGATCCGCGTGTAGGCGCCCGTTGAGTCGGTTTGGTTAAGCTTGAGCGCGATCTCCTTAAAGCGATCGGGTGCAATTGGTCCTCGTGCCGGATCGAATTCAGCCAGGTCGATGCCGGCTTCCTTGAGAATTTGTTTGTTGTAAAAGAGCACGCGGGCATCGGTGTTGGTCGGAACGGCGTAAACTTTCTTCTGATAACTTACTTCCTGCCATGGTCCCTCGGTGTATTCCTGGCTAAGATCTTTTCCTTCCTTCTTGATCAAGGGGGTTAAATCAGTCAACAAACCGGCGGCTGCTCGCTGTGCAACGGTGAACCGATCAATCACGGCAAGATCCGGACCGGCGCCGCTCCGGACTGCAGTCATGAGCTTGGCCACATCGGTTTCGGATCCGGGAACAACCGCAACATTAACCTTGATGCCCGGATTTTTCTGGGCGAATGCTTCGGCCGCTTTTTGATAAGCACCCTTTTCGTGGGCATCCAGCGAGGAGGGAAGCCAGAGTTTAAGTTGAGTTTGTCCATAAGCTCCTGCCGAAAGCCAGAGGCAAGAACAGATCGCTATTAATGTTTTATAATTCATTTTCATCGGGGGAATGAGTTTCGGATTGAAAAAGGAACCAGCGCGTGGATTGAGTATCACTCCTTTGATAGACAACGCTTACAACTACGAAACTGAATTGGTCGGTCAAGAATTGATCCGGTGGAGATTCGTCGCGATTCCCTCCAACAGTCGTTAAGGCGGCTTTCAAACCGCCTGCTAGAACTCGGCGCCTGGCGCGATCGAGATTGGATCCCGATCGCTGATGGTGAATTTCGGGTCGAACCCGATTCTCCGTGGCGTTCGATTCGATCCGGCGACCAGTGGCCGATCCAGGCCGGACCAGTCGAGTTCCGTTTCAATGTGTCGATCCCGGAACGCTGGAAAGGACATCCGGTCGATTGCCGTTTTCGTTTAGGCGGTGAAGCGCTTCTCTTCGTCAATGGTTCGCCGGTCGGCGGTCTAAACTCGTTTCACGATGAACATCCGGTACTGAGTTCTGCCATGGGTGGAGAAACTCTCCATTTCGGGGCTGAGGCGGTTTCTCATGGCTTATTCGGCAC
>Ga0137401_10000688_pt1 | contig 13753 bp, 8 predicted proteins | sample CZOMad1_1_16fung_FD_108286 | JGI IMG/M metagenome (GOLD analysis project Ga0137401, IMG submission 108286) | Vadose zone soil fungal communities from Angelo Coast Range Reserve, California, USA - CZOMad1_1_16fungal (Illumina Assembly) | ecosystem: Environmental > Terrestrial > Soil > Vadose zone...
GCGAAATCCTTTAGTTCGGATGGCGAAAACGGACGGTCGACGTCGCTGACTGGGCGCAACGCGTGCGGGCCAAGCTGTGCTCGGACTTGAGCTTCCGCTTCGGAGGTTTTAAAGCGCTTAAGTTCCTCGACCAGTTGTTGGACCTGTTTGCGGGGGGTGCCGCGCATCCAAGCCTTGCGTTCCACGACGTCCCACCAGAATGCCTTCCCTTGCAGCACGTGTTCAGTGGAGACGAAAAGAACGGCGGGAACGCCAAAGCTCTCGAGCACTGGAAGTGCCTTGGTGTTGCTGAAATACCCGTCGTCGAAGGTCACAAGAACGTGTTTGCCGGAAGGGTGCAGCCCTTGTGCAATCGCGTCTGGAGAGACAAAGTTGTAGGAGTGCCTTTGGAAGTGATCCAGGAACCGCCGAAACATCTCGAGTGTAATTCCCTGTGGATCCGTCACGTCCGGGTGCGCTTCCTTCGAATCCGGAACTAAGCCATGAAAGAGGAACGTCAGCAGCACGCCTTCCTCATTCCCCATCGCGAGGGAAGACGTTGCGATGAGGCGGTCCAGCGCCAGGAGCATCTCTCGAGCACGCGAATACATGGTCATCGCGTAAGATGCTAACGCAGGTTTTCAGGTTTCTCGGTAATTTTCGGGGCTTGGTCGTGCGGTTTGCTAACCCGCCGCAAATCTGCGCAAAATGGGGCCGACGCGGACGGCAGTTTGGCTACTTCGAGCTAAGCGAGAATCCGCCCCAAAACACACACCATGTTCACCGGAATCGTCGAGCACTTGGGCACGATTGAATCGCTATCGATCCACAGCGATGGCGGCAGCGTGAGGATTAATGCGCCGACCGTCGCGGCATCGCTAGCCGTTTCCAACAGCATTGCAGTGAACGGGTGCTGCCTTACCGTCGTTTCGCTCGAAAACGAACGCTTCTCCGCCGACCTCTCGGGAGAGACGATACGCCGCACCTCATTCGGCGCGGAAAAGGACGGCCTAAGACCGGGAACAAAGGTAAATCTGGAACAACCGCTAACCGCCGGCAAGGAATTCGGCGGCCACTTTGTACTCGGCCACATCGACGGAATGGGCCGCGTCACCCGTCTGGAACCCGAAGGTGAAAATTGGTGGTATGGGGTCGAAGTCCCGGTGGAATTCGCCCAATACATCGTTCCGAAGGGTTCCATCACAATCGACGGCATCAGCTTAACAGTCGCGAACTGGAATCGACGAGTCGCCGAGGTTGCCGTCATTCCCTACACCTACGAACACACCAACCTGCGGGATCGCAAGCCCGGCGACGCCGTGAATCTCGAAGGCGACATTCTTGGAAAATATATTGAACGTCATTTGGAAGCCCGGAACGCGGTACGAGAAACGCCCTCAACGGTAACAATCGCGCGGCTGGTTGAAGAAGGTTTCTAATTCCGCAATTCGCTTTGCGATTCTGATTTCCGTTGCGGGCCGATTTTCTAGGTTGTCGACCGTTCGATCTTTTTCGCACGCACCCCGCGCTGGTACAGGATAAGCCCAAGCAAGATCGCGCCAACCGAGCCGATCACCAGCTTTATCTCAAACAGGATTTTGTTGGCGGAGTCGCCCGGCGGCACGATCGACACCAGCATACAGACGACCACAATCAGAAATCCCAACCCGGCGATAAACCAGACTCCAATCCGGCCACCAGGAATCAGCACCGCCCGCGCGTTTTCTGTCCGGTCCTTGCGAGACGCCAGCTTGATCGCCGCTGCAAACATATATAGAAACGGAATAAAATAAATGATGATGGTGATATCCACCAGCACCTGGTACGCGCCACGCGCTGTTTCGCTGATCTGGCTGATTAGCAAGATTGCCCCGGAAATAATCGCTTGCACTAGGATCGAAACATATGGGGTGCGCCAGCGAGGGTGAATCTTCGCAAAGGCTGCCGGCATATAGCGATCGATCCCCACGGTAAACGGCACGCGCGCGATACCCGCAACGGTGCTTCCGATTCCGCCTGCGTTGCCTATCGTCACAAGGATCGCAGCAGCGATGCCCAGAAATCCGACTCCCAATATTCGCGAGCCGACCGTAATCGCGTGAAATACACCACTGGTGGGGGAAACATCGCTGGCCGGAACCAACGCGAGTACCGCGAACGTGCCTACAATGTACATGGCGGCAATTAATATTCCGGAGCCGAAGACCGCACGCGGCAAAGTGCGTTGGGGATCGCGAATCTCTTCACTCATTGCCGACACCAGTTCCAGGCCCGTAAACGCGAAGGCAATTTGCGACCAGAAATTCACTGTGTCCCAGTTCCACGTTGGACGCACACTGCCCCACGTAAAATGCGTAACCGAGCCCTGTTTGAACCAGAGAATCGCTGCGATCGCAACGAGCACCATTAAAGGCAGGTACGTCGCGACGCCTCCGGCATTTTGCAGCCACTTCCCAACGTTGAGCCCGATAATATTGAGAACGACCGCCACAATGAGCGTGGCAAACGATAGGACAAGCAGAAAAGTACGATCCTGGGAAAGTTCAGCTCCGCGTGGGCCCATCACATACGCGCTCATCGCGGCGCTGGCAAGCAGGAGACTCGGAAAATAAAACATCGTATACGTCCAGTAGGTCCAGCCCGCCACAAATCCGTGGAAATCGCCGAACGCTTCCTTGGCCCATACGTAGAGGCCGCCTTCAATGGGGAATCGCGAGGAAAGCTCATTGATGACCAACGCGGAGGGAACGAAGAAAACAACCGCTGCAAGCACCCACAGGCTGATCGAGGATGTTCCGTTGTGCGCGGCTGCAGCGACCCATCGTGGCCCTAGAACGGTCACGATGTTGAACAGCAAGACGTCCCAAAAGCCCATCTCGCGTCGAAGTTGTTTCTTCGGGTCGCCGGATGCCCCGGCGATATCGGTCACAGAGTCACATCCAGCGCAGGGATTAGTTCGTCCTGCATACGGAAATTGTGGAAGAAAGGATCTTTAGAATTCTCAAAAGCAGCCCATGATTCAAACACGGTCGAGGTTCCGTCCTGCAGGAAGATGATCTTGTCCGCAAGTTTCTTGGCCAGATGCGTGTCGTGAGTTACAACGATGGAGGTCTTGTGAAACGCCTGCTTCAAACGCGCGATCAGATCACCCATGTGCGCCGCCATGATCGGATCGACCATGGTTGTCGGCTCATCGTACAAAATTGCTTCCGGATTTTGGGCCAGCGCTCTCGCAATGGCCACAGCTCTGCGGTTACCTGTCGAGAGTTCGCCTGGCAACTTGTCCAACACCGAGTCCACTTCGAGCATGCGCGCCAGCTTACCGACGTACGCATCGATATCGTCCGGAGTCAGGCCCGGCTGCCCTTCCAGTGGAAACGCGATGTTGTCGCGAACCGTCAGGGAATCGAAGAGCGCGCCCGATTGAAACACCATGGTCACCTTGCGCCGCACTACTTCAAATTGCTTTTCGCTGAAATCGGTGACGTCTTCTCCGTCGATGAAAATGCGGCCTGAGTCCGGCTTGAGAAATCCCATGATGTGCTTGAGCGAAACCGACTTGCCAACGCCGCTGCGCCCCATGATCACGCAGGTTTGGCCTTTCTTCACCGTGAAACTGACGTGGTTCAGCACTACGTGATCGTCAAAAGCCTTGCTTACGTCGCGAAACTCAAAAAAGTCGGCGACTTCAACAACCGGTGGACTCTTGGCCGAGCCTTTCCCAGCAATGGGCAGCAAATCCTCTTCCCGGCCAAAGTCGCTCACACGCGCTCCGCTTCAAGGATTCGCTTCGCCTCGTCGTAGTCGGCAGTGGTATTCATATTCCAAAACAGCCGGTCAGCGCTATCAAATCGCTTCCAGTGACTCTCGTCAAGAACTTCCATCGTGAGGTGTTTCATACCTTCGGTCACTCTGCGCACGCCTCCCTCGAAGGCCCGTTGTAATTTCTGGACCGCGCTGGTGCGCCAACATGCGCACAAGGGCTCCAGTCCGTGAGCAGATTGCGGCGCCACAACCTCCGCTGCGCTCGCTTGCGATCGCTGGATAAGATAGGCTAGCCACTCAGAGGTTAGAAACGGCATATCGCAGCCTACAATAATGTTCCATTGGTGCGGCCCGCCGGACTCGGCGGATGCCAGCAGAGCGGTAATAATCCCTCCCAGCGGCCCCTCGCCGGGCCACTGGTCCGAAACACACGAAACTCCGAACCCACCATACTTCTCTGGCGAGCCGACGACACTCACGTGAAAGGTGACGTCCCGAAGCACGGCGCATAGTCGCGCGAGCAACACCTCTCCGCCAACTTCGACAAGTGCTTTGTCCCTTCCAAAGCGCGAGCTTCCCCCACCCGCCAGTACAAAAGATGCAACGTCTGCGCGAATTCCTTCACCGGTCAAGTCGCTAATCACGAATCGCCGTCTTCCACCGGTTCGCGCCCAGGGCGCCGGATCCCCAGCTCGCGTAGTTTTTCCTGCAAGCTTTGTCGATGCAGTCCGATGGTCGCCGCCGTGCGCGAAACATTCCAGCGGTGGCTCACTAACTGCTTCGTCAGATATGCCACTTCGAACTTGTGCTTCGCTTCGCGAAAATCTTTTTCGCCCAGGCCCACATCCGTTCCATTCTCGGACCCTCGACTCATGATGGCCTGCCCGGTCGCCACCTCTTCCGGCAAGTCGCTAATGCCGATTTCTTCCCCGCGGCACAAGACCAGACTGCGTTCCAGCGCGTTTTTCAGCTCGCGCACGTTGCCCGGCCAGTCGTAACGCTCGATGGCGGCCAGCGCTTCCCTAGTCAATCTCGCAGTGCGTCCCAGCCGGGACCCATGCATGTGAAGAAACGCTTCCGCCAGCACGGCTATATCTTCCTTGTGCGATCGCAACGGGCGCAGCTCTACGGTCACCACGCGTAACCGATAGTACAAATCTTCGCGAAACTTTCCGGAGCGAATTTCCGCCGCCAGGTTCCGATGCGTCGCGCTGACCAAGCGGACATCCACCGGAATCGACTGCGTTCCGCCGAGCCGCTCGATGGTGCGATTCTCTAGCGCCCGCAAAACCTTCGCCTGCGTGACCGGGTTCATGTCGCCAATCTCGTCCAGGAAAAGTGTGCCTCCCGAAGCCAGCTCAAATTTCCCTTTCTTCTGCTGCGCCGCTCCGGTGAATGCCCCGCGTTCGTAGCCAAACAATTCCGACTCGATCAAAGTCTCCGGCAGCGCGGCGCAATTTACCGCCACGAACGGTTTCCCTGCTCGCGGCGATCGCGCGTGGATCTCCTGCGCCAAGACGTCTTTTCCGGTTCCACTTTCGCCCAAAATCAAAACCGTCGAGTCCGTCGGCGCCACGCGATCCGCCATTTCAAAAGTGCGCCGCATCTCCGCCGTTCGCCCGATCATTTGACCGAACTGGCCCTCAGTTGTCAGTCGCCGCCGCAAGGCATCGTTCTCTTTCTCCAGCGTCGCCAGTTTCAGCAGATTCGCCACTCGCTGCCGCAACTCCTCCAACTCGAACCCCTTTACTAAATAGTCCGCCGCTCCCAATTGCAACGCTTCTACCGCCGTCTTGGCGGTATCCAGTGCCGAAATCATGAGCACCGGCGCTTCACTTCCCTGTTCGCGCATCCATCGCAAGAACGAAATTCCGTCCTGGCCCGGCAACACTACATCGAGTAGCACCAAGTCCGGCTGTTCTCGCGGCAACGCTTCCCGCGCAGTCTCAGCGGAATCCGCCTCCGCTACGCGATATTTCGATTCCAGCGCTCGGCGCAAACCGTAGCGCGCGGCCGGTTCATCATCCACAATTAGAATCGTCTTCATCCTAAGTTCCTCTCAAAATCGCGCACTTCGCGCACTCTTTCCACTTCACGACTTATTTTTCTTAGATCCACTCCCGGCTTGCGCCGGCAGCCAGACGCTGAATTTCGCTCCTCGCCCCTCGCTAACCGGGCTCTCCCAATCGAGGCGTCCGCGAGCTTCGGCCACCCGGCGGGACACGATCGCCAAACCCAACCCCGTCCCCTGAGCCTTCGTGGTAAAGAATGGCTGCAGCAGCCTTTCGCGCGCCGCGGAAACGATACCGGGACCATCGTCTTCTACCGCAATGACACACGCGCCATCCGTCGTCGACACGCTCGCGCTGATGTGTCCGCCGCGCGGCGCTGCCTCCAGCGCATTCACCAACAGATTCGATAGGATGTCGCTCAAAACCTCCGCTCCCGCAGCGATCGTTACGCCACCCTCTGGTAAGCGCGTCTCTAGCAGGATTTCGCGCCGCTCCGCCTCGTGGCGGAGCACTCCCGTCACTTCTTCGATCACCGCCCTCGCGTCGCAGGTGGCCTCCACGATTCCACCGCGCACCGCCGGACGGCTGAATTGCAGCAACTGATTCAACTTCGCGGACAATCGCCCGATTTCCCCCAGCACCATCTTCGTTTCACCGCGCATGGTGTCCGGCAACTGCGGATTTTCCATCTGCACCTGTAGGATGGTCTTGATCGATCCCAATGGATTCTTCAAATTGTGCGAAATGCTGGCCGCCATCTGCCCCAGAACCGCGAGTCGTTCGCGTTCCGCCAATTCTCGTTCCAGCTGCAGTTTTTCGTCGATCGCAAGGCAAAGTTCGATGGTGCCCCCAAGTTGCCGGCACAAGGACTCCAGTGCAGCCTGCGCATCCCCCGAAAGCATGGCACCGTGCGGTTTATAGGAGAGCACTGCGTTCAAGCGGCCCGGCACGTAAACGGAATAACGTTGGTATTTTTCCTGATGAACAAATTCCGGGCCCAGACTTGGCTCCAGCATCGTGAGCCAAACCACTTCCAACTCAAATTGCTCCTTCACTCTTCGCTCAATAAGCCGAACCAGCTTTCGCAGGTCACCCTGTCGCGCCTCGGTCTGCAGTTCCGCGGAGAGCCGCTGCACCTGGTGAAGCCCTTTCGTAGCGGTTTCCTGCATAGTTCTGCCTAGCGCCCGCTGCAGCGGCTCGATAAAAATCACCAAAACGAACAACAAGATCGAAGCGGACGCTTCGGGCGGTAGCACCGGCTCGAGCCAACCTCCGACGCGCCGCACTAGACTCAAATACAGCAGCGCCAGAAATGTCGCCGATACCGCGTACATCAGGTTCTTCTGCCGGCCGATCTGCAAGAAATTGTGGCGCGACACCAGATAAATCAAGGCCACCAGCGGTATCAGCGGACTCAACGACAGTGCCACCGCCAGCGCAACCCTTCCGCCCTCTGACAGCGAAACCGGAAGCACATGTAAGCTCAGAACGCCGAGCAGAGCGAACAAGAAGACAATGAGGAGGAACCCGTGGAATCGGCGTTGCGGTCTGTCCGGAGCGTTTCTATAGAATCGGAACTCCCAAGTACTACACCACAGCAGCGAATAAGAAAAAACATGCGAAAAACCACTATTAAGAGAGTTTCCAGGCAGGAGAAAATCGAAATGCCTTCCCGCAAGACGGATCTGCAAGCTGAGAATCAATACATGTAAGCTGGCGCCGTAAAAGAAAAAAGCTACCGCGGCTTTCCAACGCCAGTCCTTCAGCAGGCCGCGCGTCTGCGCGAACTCCATGTGCAAATGCATGAGGAGCGCCGGCACTAGACACAGGCCGATCGTGACAACCGTAATGGCGAATCCCTGCAGGCTAGCCGGCGTGGTGTCGTAATGAATCTGCGCGTTCAGTGCAAGTAATGAACCGCCATAAAAACAGAACAGCGCCAGGCACAAAAAGAAAAACACGCGCTCAAAATTGCGCTGCCGCCGGTAGCCGAGAATCACCACCATCCAGAAGAGTTGCAGTAGCGTGCCTGCCGTTAAACCGATCAGTCGAATATAAATAAGCGATGGCATTGAGTTAAGATTGGTGGCGCTCAACGAAACTCTAGCGCATTGCGACTGCCAAGTGCCAGATTTTCCTTGCACTACTAACTACAACAAAATAAGTAGCTTAAAGAACGATCGATTAATGGAAAATCTAGGCGGTTGCACGCGATTCCCTTGACATGGCGAGGTTATCTGCTATATTAGCACTCGACTAGGAGGAGTGCTAAACCCCCTTTTAGCTCCCCAGTCAACGTTCAATCGCAACTCACCTAAATGGAGGGTCTTTCAAGATGGCAGTGAATCTCACCCCGCTCCACGACCGCGTGGTCGTAAAGCGCATAGAAGAAAAAGAAAGCATTAAGGGCGGCATCATCATTCCCGACTCCGCCAAAGAAAAGCAGCAGGAAGGCGAAGTAATCGCCGTAGGCTCCGGCAAGCGCGAAAAGGGCGAACTCATCCCCCTCGACGTCAAGCCGGGCGACCGCGTCCTGTTCGGCAAGTACAGCGGTACGGAAATCAAGATCGAAGACGAAGAGCTGTTGATCCTGCGCGAGGAAGAAATCCTGGCCAAGTTCACCGGCGCCGCGAAGGCCGCGGGCAGGAAGTAAATGTAGGGGCCGGGCTTCAACCCGGCGGCAGGACCGATCTTTAGATCGGTAGTTTCAGATCCGCATGACGCAGCACTAGAGAAATCTCAGGAGGAAATACCAGTATGGCGAAGCAGATTGTAACAGGTGAGAATTCCCGCCAAGCGATTCTGCGCGGCGTGAACGCTCTCGCCGACGCAGTAAAGATTACCCTCGGCCCCAAGGGCCGCAATGCGGTAATTGAAAAGAAGTTCGGCGCCCCCATCATTACCAAGGACGGCGTAACGGTAGCTAAGGAAATCGAACTCAGCAACCCGCTCGAGAACATGGGCGCTCAGATGGTTCGTGAAGTCGCCTCCAAGACGTCCGACGTAGCCGGCGACGGCACCACCACTGCCACCGTGCTAGCGCAAGCGATCTTCCGCGAAGGCGTCAAGACCGTAGCGGCAGGCTCCAGCCCCACAGCCCTGAAGCGAGGCATCGAGCGCGCCGTAGAAGTCGCCGTCGCAGAGATCAAGAAGCTCTCCCGCGACGTCAAGGGCGAAATGATCGCTCAAGTTGGCACAATTTCCGCCAACAACGACAAGCAGATCGGCGGCATCATCGCTGAAGCCATGAAGAAGGTCGGCAAGGATGGCGTCATCACTGTCGAAGAATCCAAGACCATGGAGACGACCCTGGAAGTCGTCGAAGGTATGCAGTTTGACCGCGGCTACCTCTCCCCCTACTTTATCACCGACCCCGAGCGCATGGAGTGCATCCTCGAAGACGTTCGCATCCTGATCCACGAAAAGAAAATCAGCTCGATGAAGGACCTGCTCCCGCTGCTCGAGCAGACCGCCAAGATGGGCAAGCCCCTCTTGATCATTGCTGAAGACGTGGAAGGCGAGGCGCTCGCCACTCTCGTTGTCAACAAACTCCGTGGAACACTGCAATGCGCTGCCGTCAAGGCCCCCGGCTTTGGCGATCGTCGCAAAGCAATGCTCGAAGACATCGCCACCCTCACCGGCGGCAAGGCCATCACCGAAGACCTCGGCATCAAGCTCGAGAACGTGAAGCTCGAGGATCTCGGCCGCGCCAAGAAAATCACCATCGACAAAGACAACTCCACGATCATCGAAGGCGCCGGCAAGTCCTCCGAAATCGAAGGACGCGTCAAGCAGATCCGAGCGCAGGTCGAAAACACCACCAGCGACTACGACAAGGAAAAGCTCCAGGAGCGCCTTGCCAAGCTCGTCGGCGGCGTTGCGGTTATCAAAGTGGGCGCAGCAACCGAAACCGAGCTGAAGGAAAAGAAGGCTCGCGTTGAAGACGCCATGCACGCCACTCGTGCAGCGGTCGAAGAAGGCATCGTAGCGGGCGGCGGCACAGCCCTGCTGCGCTGCATCAGCGCCATTGACAAGCTGAAACTCCAGGACGACGAAGCGGTCGGCGTCGGCATCGTTCGCCGGGCGCTAGAAGAGCCAGCCCGTCAGATCGCGCTAAACGCAGGTCACGAAGGCGCCGTTGTGATCGGCAAGATCCGCGACTCCAAGGACGACAACTTCGGCTTCAACGCCGAAACCGGCGAATACGGCGACATGGTTAAGGCCGGCGTCATCGATCCAGCCAAAGTCACCCGTCTGGCGCTGCAAAACGCAGCCTCCATCGCGGGCCTGATGCTGACTACCGAAGCCCTAATCGCCGAAGTCAAGGAAGACGAGAAAAAGGGCGCCGCAGCAGGCGGTGGACCCGGTGGCCCAGGCGGCATGGGCGGCATGTACTAAACAACGCTGCTTTCGAGGGGCGCAACACGTTTGCGCCCCGTCTCAACAACCAAGCGATCCTGAAAAGGGCGTTCCGGTCATCCGGCCCGCCCTTTTTGTTTGAACCCTGATTTCTTACTACCCTCGACTTGCGTCTAGTAAAACACGACCCGTAACAACAAGCCGGATTGTTGATCGAAATAAAAGCTTACAACGGGTTGCTTCTCGTGCTGGCTCTCGAAATTCTCTTTGTGAGAACAACCGTCATGCGCATCACGGCGCGGTTTGCTATTGCCTGCTGTATTCGGAACCCTCGCCCTGGTGAACTATGGTCCCGGTTGTCGGCTTAAGTGGCCTAGAACGTGAATTTGCCGCCGATTTGCCAAAAGCGCGGGAGTGTTTGACTCGTAGCGACGCCAAAATTCCCTTGCGACAGATCTCCCTGTATGGATTGGAAATTGGCATGGTTGAAGAAGTTGTAGAACTCAAACCGGAGTTGAAAGTTGAGTCTCTCGGTGATGTGCGTGTTTTTGTAAAAGTTCACATTGGTCTGCACGTAGGCGGCATTCCGGAATTTATTTGGTTTCTCATTGCCCAGGGTGCCTGGCACAGGCGTGGTGAACTGCGACTTCGAGAGGCTACCGGTCGTGAAAGCGCTATGAGAAGTTGCCTGTGTGTAGCTAGTGACGTTCGGGTAGTCGTTGTTATCTCCATCGGCGTTGTAATCTCCGCCGTTTGAGAACGATACGCTGGTAAATACGCTGAAAGGATAGCCGGATTGGTAGGCACTTGTTCCACTGATTCCCCATCCTCCGGTCAGCTTCCCCATCGCACCATCACCGTTATTCAGACCGGGCAGCTCATAGTTGAAGCTAGCGGAGACGCGGTTGGGGGTATCCCACGGCGAAGGAGAATAGAATTGATGAGGGTCAAGCGCGGTTGGATAAATGCCCGCGTCATCTCTCGAAACAGAGCGCATGTACCATACGTCGAAGAATCCACGTCTAACTCTGCCTCTTAGGTCAAAAGTGACCCCATTGTAGTTTGCCACGCGATCATTCTGTGTGTAGTTAATCACGCCAAAACTTGGGTTGAGTCGCGTTGGAGCGGAGTTGGCCGGCTTCCCGATCAGGTCTCCAGGCAAGGCGTTGATGTCCTGACCATAGGATACGACTCCCCCAATGTTGCCGCCCCCAACGAGATTTGCCGTATGTGATCCACTGTAAAGTACGCTGGCAACAAGAAAACTGCCGATCCGATGTTCCAGCGTGGCCGCATAAATATAGGCGGTAGGAGACACGATATTCGGGTCAATCCCACCAATCGTCAAACCTGCGCCTGGAATTCCGCCCGCCGCGTCCAAGCACGGAGCCGCGGGACACAAGGTGGTGCCAGCCAATTGAGGGAACACAAATCCAAACGGTGGTTTGTTGCTGGTGCCTTGGACAAAGACTGGGCGGTTGGCAGGCGCGTTGGCCGCGAAAAAGGTTGGTAGGATTAGACCTGGCGGATTGCCGCGGAATTCTTCTTGGATATTGGCCGGCGTGAGCCAGTTGGAATACATACCGAATCCACCGCGTAACAGCCAGTCCCCTTTTCCGTTGATATCCCACGCCGCACCGATGCGTGGTGTGTAGGACTTAGGTGCCTGATTCACGGCGCTCTTCGAGGGTATGGCGACACCGGTGGCTACTCGGTCTTGAAAAGTCGAGCCGGAGCCCAGGTGGAAGTTGCCGAAGACGGTCGCGTCAGACCGGGAATATGGGTTTCCTTGATCGTCGAAGCGGAAACCTAACGTTAAGGTCAGATTGCGACGCGCTTTCCAAGTGTCCTCGGCAAAGATGCCCCAGGTCTTGGAAGCAGCGTTCCAGTTCCAAAGCTGCTGCTGGCCAGTAATGGGGTTGTACATCACTCCATTCTCGGTGGCCGGCGCATCTTGCGCCAGCGCCAGTAAGTTATTGAAACTGAAGCCTGGATGGGACCACGGTCCCTCGAACGGCTCGACATCGTCGCCAAACCAGCCTTCGTAACCCACTTTCAAGACGTGTGCGCCCTTGACGTGGGTGAGAACGTCGCGCCAGTGGTAATTGTGCTGGATGAAATCACCTTGCGCGAAACCAACGCCATATCCCACGCTTTGTCCAGCGACACTGATGCCCGGGATACTGAAGTCACCGGTCTCGCCCTGAAATCCCTCGATGCGATTTTGCGCAAAGATGGCTTCATTCAGAGTCGTTGGACTGAAGTCGTGCGTCCAGTTCACTTGAAAGGCGCGTTGAACGGTGTGCTGGGTGCTCGAAAATTGTGGGATAACGTTCGGCGCGTTTTGATGGGAGAGGGTGCGGAAGAAACTACCGTAGATGCGGTCCTTCGAGAAGTACTTGTCCACGCGAATGAAATACTGATCACCGTTTCGAAAGCCAGTCGAGTTGAATACTCCGGTGTCAACCATTGGAGTGGCGCAGGGTATGAACGCGGTCGCCGAAGTGTCGCATCCTGTCGCTGGGTCGGTGCCAAAGACGTCCGAGGCCGTCTTCAGTACGCCGCTGATTGTGGCCTTAGAAGGCGTGTAGGTATTCAGGATCTTGGTCCCAAAAGTGTTGGGAAAGTTAGCTTGAGCAAATGCCGCAAAGGCCGCGTCTGGAAAAGTGATTGTGGAGTTGCCCGTCGAAGCGGAAGCACGCGAGGGTTCTACACCGAACATAAAGAAGAATTGATGGTGCGGAATGATGGGGCCGCTGATCGTTCCAGAAAAGTTGTTGCTATGGAAGGGCGCGTACGGGTGGTCCGAAGCCGGCAGGGAGTACTTCGCATACATCTTTTGATAGTTGAAGTAGTCGCTGGCCAAACCGTGGAATTGATCGGAACCAGACTTGGTTGTCTGCGTGACCTGGAGGCCGCTGCCGCGGCCGTACTCCACCGAAAATGTGTTTACCTGAACGTTCAATTCCTGGACGAAATCGGCGTTGGGGGTAAGGTTCAAAACGCCTTGCCGAATGGCGCTGGTGACATCCAGTCCATCGATGATCCACATATTCGCGACCGTGCCTTGGCCATTGACGCTGATGTCTACGGCCTCTTCGGTGGAGAAGTTGTCCACGCCAGAGCCCGGAGTGCCCGAAGCCACGCCAGGGCCGCCGGCCAATCCGAGCCCCGAGACGCCGGGTGCCACGCTGATCAGCGCGAGCATATTGCGGCCTGCCAGCGGCAAATCCCCCAGGGCCCTAGTCTCGAGAGTGGTTTGATTTCGCGTGTCGGCGGTGTTCACGAGCGGATTTTCCGCAGAGACCGTCACCGTTTCGGTCGCGGCACCGAGCTTTACTGCAATCGGCACGGTCAGGTTTTGATTGCTTTCCAAAGTGACGACGGTTTCGACCTTGGAAAAACCTGTCGCTTCCACGGAGATTTTGTAGGAACCCGGGCCAAGGCTCAGAAAGCGAAAGTCGCCGGAGCCGTCGGTAGTAGTGGTCGCGGAAACACCCGTGGCCATGTTGACGAGCACAACTCGGGCTTGGGTAATCGCGGCGCCGCTCGGATCGGAGACGGTGCCTTGAACGTTGCCTGTGAATTGAGCCCTGGTAGAACACGCTAGGAATAGGACCGCGAGTAAGAGTCGGACA
>Ga0137401_10000690_pt1 | contig 13751 bp, 10 predicted proteins | sample CZOMad1_1_16fung_FD_108286 | JGI IMG/M metagenome (GOLD analysis project Ga0137401, IMG submission 108286) | Vadose zone soil fungal communities from Angelo Coast Range Reserve, California, USA - CZOMad1_1_16fungal (Illumina Assembly) | ecosystem: Environmental > Terrestrial > Soil > Vadose...
ACTGAGAAGTTGTTCGGCGCGTCCGCCGCGATATTCGAGAGCAGATTGTTAAAGAAGGTGTCGTACGTGACCTGATAACCCATGCGAATGACACCCTTACTCTCACCGAAGAGCCAGCGCATCGGACCGCGCGCGCCCCGAGGCGCGTAAGCTAAACCCAAAATGGGTCCGAAGTTGTTATTGTCTGGTTTGACTTTGTTCGGCACCAGGAACTGGGCTGGATCGAAACCGGCAAAAGCCGGAAACCTGAAAGCGCTATTGGCCGGCTGGCCGAAGTTCTCGTAGCGCGTGCCAAGTGTAAGCGTCAAATCCTGCGTCGCTTTCCAGGTATCCTGGAAGAAATAGCTCTGGCGGAAAAGATTTGGATGGTAGATTGGTTGGCCGATGTTGATGTTGGCACTTCCGTTCGCGCCGCTGAAATTATCGATAAAGTTAGCCAGTGCCGTGAATCCCCCTCCGTTCGCAAACCCAAACGAACCGCGTTCATTGAAAGGCGGATGCTGTTGGGCGACCTGTTTCAGGAACTCTACACCGAAGCGGAAGGTGTGCGTCCCGTAGGTCTTGGTCATTGTGTCCTGCACCAGATAGTTTTTGGCAATGCGGAACTGCGGAATGTTGGTGGCGATGCCAACTGCCGACAGATTAGTGATGCCGATGTTCGGCAGCGTGAAGGCCAATGCCGGATCGGTCGGCGAAATCGGGAAGTTGAAATTGATTAGGCCATAAGGAGAGACGCGAAGTTCGTTCGTTAGTGATGGGGAAACGACCCAGGTATGCGTCACCAGGAAATTCCGGGAAAAGCCGACGAAGTCTCTGGTAAAGAACGGAGAGTTCATGGCAGAAGCAGGATTGATGTTGTTATCGTCAATGTAACGGAAGGCCAGTTGGTGTTTGTCGTTTATTTTGTGATCGACTCGAAGCACCCACTGACGATCATTCGACAGAGAGGGTGCGGATATTTGAACCAAACCCGTTTCGACAGTTCCCCGGTTGACCACGGCGCCCAAGCCATTCGGCCCAGTGCCTAGCGCGATAGTCTGCAGCGTGTTTTGGCCTCGAGCAGCTCCAATCGTTGTCAGATAGAGGTCAACGCGCGGGTTGGTTCCCGGCGGAAACATCGCCAGCAACTGATTTACACCGTTCTGAGTGGGGACGCGAAATCCACTGCCTCCGAAGACCGTCGTCGAACGAAATCTGTCGTATTGAAGACCAAAGAAGAAGAAGGTCCGATCTTTACCAGAGCTAAGCGCTCGGCCGCCTTCGCCGAACCTGGGAAGCGGCAACGGTCCGCCAATCGTGCCTCCGAAAATGTTTTCCGTGAAGACGCCCGGCTTCGTCCTTCCGGCATTGTGATCATTGGTGCTGAGCGCGTTGAACCATTGGGAAAGAATTAACCACCTCATCGTGCCATGAAATTGGTTGTTTCCTGATTTGGTAATCAGATTAAATACGCCGCCGCCCGCCCGGCCGAATTCAGCGCTGAATAAGCCCGTCTGAAGCGAGACCTCAGCCACTGCATCTTCGTTGTTGATCTGGTTCGCGGGTCCAGTCACCGAGATGTCGTTGTTCTCGGTCCCATCAATCAAATAGTTATTGCCGCGAGGCCGCTGACCGTTGACTGAGAACTGGGAAGCGTTACCAAATTGAGATCCCCCGGTCGCAGTTGCCACGCCTGGTAGAAGCCGCCCCAGGTCGTAAGGATTCAGGTTGGTGCTCGGCAAATCCCGGACTTGGGTGGTGCTGAAGTTTCCGCCGCGCACCGGGTCGCTGGTTTGCAGGAGGTCGCCAGAGGCCGCGTTGACGTTTACCGTCTCTTCAGTGGTGCCTACTTCCAACTTCACATCGATGTTGGCGATTCTGTTGGCTTGGATCTCAATACCGGTGTTCGTCAAAGTCTTGAAGCCCTTGTGTCTGATGGTGAGGTCATAAACCGCGAGATCCACTGCGTCCAACCGGTATAATCCAGAATCATTGGTCGCCGTGGTGCGGACTTGATTGGTAGCCGCGTTCTTAAGTTCGATCTCCGCGCCCGGAACAACGGCGCCGTTTTGATCCGTTACCAGGCCGGTAACTGTTCCTTTACTGGTCTGTGCGGACACACTTAACAAGGCGCCTGTCACCAGGCTCAAAACCAGAAGTGCCATGAAAGACACAAGGAGTCTTCGTTTCATTTTCACTACCTCCATAACAATTTTTTGTTTGCTGTTCGGTTCACAAGTTTCGGAAAAGAAAAGCCGGATCGTTGCTCAGTTACACTTGAAAGGTATCTTCAGAAGGAATAAGAAAAGGATAAGACGCAGACGCGCTAAGCAAGTATTGCACCATAGAGACATGCTCTGAATTTCTAAAAAAGTTCCGGTCTTGTTGTTGCCCCGGCCTCAAGTCGCATGGAGTTTTGGATTTTAATCCGAAAATCTGTATTGCCGCCGGCTTGAAGAGTCGGTCGTCAGAGGCCCTTGATAGGCTCAAGTGCGGCGAAGCTCGTGATAGAATCCCGCCTGAAATGTGTTGCAGCGAATCTGATCTTGGGTCCAACGCTAATTATATTCAAAACCGGCTGCTCAATTGATCCAAAATGCCTGAATACCTCGCTCAAACAATTGCCTACATTCAAAACGAGCTGCGCAAAGTAATCGTGGGCCAGGACGAGCCTATCGAACAGATACTGGTCGCACTGCTGGCCGAAGGCCATGCGCTGATCGAAGGCGTCCCCGGTACAGCCAAGACGCTGACCGTGAAAACGCTCGCGCGCATCGTCAACGCCGGCTTTGGACGCATTCAGTTCACCCCCGACCTGATGCCTTCGGACATCACCGGCACCAACGTCTTCAACATGGGCTCGTCCAGCTTTAGTCTGCGGCGCGGCCCGGTCTTCACCGACATCCTGCTGGGTGACGAGATCAATCGCAGGCCACCCAAGACTCAGGCCGCACTGCTCGAGGCGATGGAAGAACGGCAGGTGACGATCGACGGTGAGCTATATCCATTGTCGCCGATGTTCACCGTGCTGGCGACTGAGAATCCAATCGAGTACGAAGGAACATATCCTTTGCCCGAAGCTCAACTCGATCGTTTTCTGCTCAAGATTTTGCTTCCCTACCCATCGGCTGAAGAAGAGCAACAGGTCGTCGCGCGTTGGGACGCAGGCTTCAATGCGCGGCGATTGGATCAAGTTGATATACGGCCGCTGAGTGAAGCCGACGCCATTCCGCGCTGCCGCGCCGAAGTTCGCGCGATGCGCGTCGAACCGGGCGTGCAGCGTTACATCGTTGACGTAGTGCGGCGCACGCGCGATCATCCGGCGGCACATTACGGCGCCAGCCCGCGCGCCGCGGTCGCGTTGCTCTTGTGCGCAAAAGCGCTGTCGGCAATTCGTGGGCGTGACTTCTCGACTCCCGACGACGTGCGCGACATCGCGCGCCCAGTGCTGCGACATCGCCTGACGCTGCGAGCGGAGGCCGAACTCGACGGGGCGACACCGGATTCGGTGATTACGGATATTCTGCAGGGCGCCGAAGTGCCGAGATAGGATCAAGCGTATCTTTGCTGCGCTGGTGACTCTACTTGCCGGCATCCCCTTTCTATGCGAGCATTCGATTAGACTTGGAGACAGGGCCAATGGAAACTTATCGAGCCATATTAAAGGGAAATCGGCTGGAATGGATTGAGTCAGAGCCGACACATTTGGACGCCGAGCAGCCAGTCGAAGTTACAATTTTGGACACGCCGGGCGATATCGACACGGCCACTCAAGGTCAACGAACGGCCAAAGCTCTTGAGCGGCTAGCCGGGGCTAATGCGCTCTCTCACATCGAGGATCCAAGTGAGTGGCAAAGAGAGATTCGTAAGGATCGTCCGCTGCCTGGTCGTGAGCCTTAATGCTTCTCGACAGCAACATCATCATTTACGCCGCGCTGCCAGCATATGCGGCGCTACAGTATTTCATCGCGAAGCATGCTCCCGCAGTTTCAGCAATCAGTCGTGTTGAGGTTCTTGGCTCTCATCTTCTCACTCAACAAGCCCGCTCCGAGTTCGAAGAGTTTTTTGCAGCGGCAACTGTGCTAAGCCTCTCGGACTTAGTTATTTCCAGGGCAATCGAAATACGCCAACTGCGAAAGCTAAAACTAAGCGACGCTCTTATCGCCGGGACGGCGTTGTCTCACAGACTCACATTAGTCACAAGGAACGTCCAGGACTTTGAAGAGATTGACGGCTTGGTGCTGCTCGACCCTTTGAGCAATCCAGAATCCCTTGAACCCGACTTTCGCGGAGACGACTTCGCCTAAGAGCCTGATGCGCTTCGTTTTCACCAAACTCTTCTACGCCCTCCTCGCTGTCGGCTTTGTGCCGCTTTCTCTTTCATGGAGCCGGCCAATGCTGCGCTGGGTGGCACTAACTTACGATCTCGCTTTGATTGCTTTTGCGATCTTCGATGCGATGAACAGCAAGTTGTCGTCGAGAGTGCACATCGAGCGACACTTTGGCGGCCGCTTCGCCGTCGGTGCCGAAACCGAAGTGCGTGTCGAGATTACCAATCAATTGCCGCGCGAGATTTCTTTGATCATCAAAGACGAATACCCGCCGCAGATGAAACTTTCCGGCGCACGCGAAGCCCCGGTAGACGTTGAAGGACAAACTACTGCGTCACTGGTCTACGGTTTGACTCCGCCCAGGCGGGGCCGTTTTGAATTCGGCCTGATTGCCGTTCGCTATCTTTCGCGTTGGCGTCTGGTGTGGGCACAGACACGCGTGGGCGCTCCCGTCACCGTCAAGGTCTATCCCAACATGCGGCGTGCGCGCGAAGCTGAGTTAAGAGCGCTGGGCGCGCGTTCGTTTGTGGCCGCGCGGCGCAAATCACAATGGCGCGGCGAAGGAAGGGACTTTGAATCTCTGCGCGACTATGTGCGGGGCGACGAGAGGCGCCACATCTCCTGGACGGCAACCGCGCGGCGCGGGAAATTGGTCACGCGTCAGTATCAGATGGAGCGCGACCAGACGATTCTGATTGCTCTGGACGCCGGCCGCCTGATGACCGCCCGCATCGGAAACGAAACCAAACTGGATTCAGCGGTGCACGCGGCCCTGGCGCTGATGTCCGCGGCCGCGCGCGCCGGTGACAACGCGGGCCTGCTGGTTTTCGGCCGCCGCATCCAGGCTTACCTGCCGCCCAAACGCGGGGCCGAACACCTGGATGCCGCGCTGGAAGCTCTGTACGCGATCGAGCCGGAAATGATCGAGCCCAGCTATTCCCGCGCTTTCGAGTTTATCGCAGGCAACAGCCGGCGACGTTCACTGGTCGTCGTGCTCACCGATTTGGTCGATGAAGAAGGCTCGCGAGAACTGCTGGCGTCTTTGAAGCTGTTGCGGCCGCGGCATCTTCCACTGGTCGTGACGATCGCCGATCGAGATCTAAAGGCAGTAGTGCGTGAGACACCCCAGAACGAAAGCGAACTGTTCCGGCAATCCGTCGCCGAAGAAATTATTCACCTGCGCGAGGCGGCCCTGCGCCTGGTTGAGGCCCAGGGTGGATTGGCCCTGGACGTGACGGCCGCTGCGTTAGCGCCGAGGTTGTTGGAAACGTATCTGAGAGTTAAGGAGCGCGGGCTGCTTTGAAAATCCCGATCGTTTAGAGGCGGGCTCTGCCCGCCACTCGCTGTAAATTTTATTCTCCAGTCTAAACGGCGGACTTGTCCGCCGGATCCTGGGCAGCCGGACAAGTCCGGCTTCTAAACGACTGTGACGGGCGGGCAGTAGCCCGCCTCTAAACATTTTATTCTTCTGACGGGCCTCTCCCCGCCAACAACAAATACGAATACAACGCAATCCCGGTGAGCACGCCGATTCCGATCTTGATCACTGGACTAATAGGTTGAGGCGAAATAAATCCTTCGATGGTTCCGGCCACTACCAGCAAAGGCACGCAGCCGACAATCAAACGCACGGCTTCCATGCCTCGCGATTTGAGCGCATCACCACGCGAAAGATCGCCGGGCATCAAAAGTGAAGTGCCAATCAGCAGCCCTGCGCCGCCGGCGATAAAGATGCACGACAACTCGATCACGCCATGGCCCACAACAAAGCCAAGCAGGAGATCGTTTCCGAACCCGACCCGATAAACGAGCGCTATGATCGCGCCAAAGTTCGCGCCGTTGAGCGCCAGAACATACAAGGTGCCGACGCCCAGCATTGCGCCCAGGGCAAAGGCATAGAAGGTAACGCGAATGTTATTGGTGAAGATTTGACTCGAAGCGATTTGGTTCGCTTTGTTCGCGGATTCCCCCAAATGCCGACGTGTTTCGATGTTCTCGGCTCGCCAAAGGGGGTCGACGCCGGCGAATTCAGAGAAGTCCGGATCGTGGCGCGTGCCAAAAAATGCGATCGCGCTAAACAAAGCAAATACACCAAACGCCGTGGCTGAATAACGCCAGGTGCGTCGAAACGACTGTGGAAAGTCCCGGGCCACGAAGTCTCTGAGCCGTCGACCACCCTGCGCATCGGCCCTGTAAATACGGCCATGAGCGCGAATTACCAGGCTATTCAGATAGTTAGTCAGACGTGGGTCGCGCGATTCCGCGCGCGCAATGGCCAGGTCGGAAGCAGTTCGCCGGTAGATGCGGCCCAGCTCGCGCACTTCTTCGCGATGCAGCCGCCGCAGCGTCATTTGATCGAGACGAGCCAGCAACTCCTCGAGTCTTTGCCAGACGGTCTTGCGCTCTTTGATGAAACGATCAATCGGCATGAGGACTTCTAGTTATTGCCCGCCCCTATCTTACACGAAAAGAAGGGGCTTGTTTGGTTTAGGCTTTCGGCATATAATGAAAATCGGGGAGAAATACGATGCTATTCACAGTTTTAAGAAAAGCCGTTGAGCAAACCGAGAGCGATGAAGGTACGTACGGACGATTTGACGATAAACTACCGGTCCATACAGCCCCCTCGGGCACGCAGTCTGTTTCACCGCTTGACCTTCTGTTCAGTAAAGAAGAGATCCAGAAGCATATCAGTAAAGCAATCGAGGAACTAAAGAGCGAGAATAAGAGCGCTGCCGCTTCACAAGGGGGCTGATGTGCTGCCCCTGAGCATCCTCACACTCGCGATATTGGGCGGGTTTATCTTCGTCAGCAGGTGGTACCCTCTCAGATACTATACGTTACGAAGTGACGGTTATCGACTTCTATTCACCGCTTCAATAGCCGGAGCGGTTTCTCTTTTTTTGGCGTCCGCAACAAGCTTCTTCCTGCAGAAAACGCCTTACGGGGCGAGTCTTTATCGGCTCTGGCATCAGCTAGTTCCATTGAAGGATTCAGGCAAGGCCGCGATAGCCTTCCTGTTAGGTGTCGTTAGCTGGTTTCCGCTAAACTTCGCGGGCAAATGGTTCGCCGCTTTGGGCAAAGTTGCTGCGATTGATCGCGCGATAGGAAGAAAAGGCGATCCGTTAGAGATGCTTTTGCGCAAAGCCTTGGGTTCCGGAAAAGAGATCGCGTTATCATTGGCGAACGGCAAAGTATACGTCGGAAAGCTTCGTATAAACTACAATCCGGCCTTCCCCATGGAATCCATAAGCTTGTTTTTGAGCCGGAGCGGACACAGGGATAACGACACAAAACATCTAATCATAGATCTTGATTACGAGGAGACCCACAAAAGTATCAAGAAGAAGGTCACCGGGGAATTGAAGACCGAGATTGAAAAGATCCTCAAAGCGAACATTAAGTTAAGTCCCTCTGAAGTTGATGAGAAAGTTCGGCTTAGGTTAGCAGAAATACCTGACTTGGAGGATTTTCAAATTGTAATACCTATCAACGAAGTTCAATCGGCTGGTTTCTTTGATAAGAAAATTTACGATGACCACTTCAAACAGCGCCGTCAAACGAATCCTAAAAAGTCTAAATAACCTACTGAACGTGAAGCCGGAGGGAACAATCGTGCACCAGTCATCGATCCTTCCCGATTCCCACTGAGAAACGACTTCTTTGAATTCCATAGTCGAGTGTGTACCAAACTTCAGTGAAGGCCGCAAGGTCGTGACTGTCGAGCGCATCGCGCGGGCGATTGAATCGGTCAAAGGCGCTACTGTGCTGAATCGTCATCTCGATGCCGATCATAATCGGTCCGTGATCACTTTTGTCGCTCGACCTGAGCATGTAGTTGATGCTGCGGTACGCGCGGTGGCCACCGCTGCCGATCTAATTGACTTGCGCGAGCACTCGGGCCAACACCCTCGTATCGGCGCGACCGACGTGCTGCCCTTTATTCCCGTGAGCGGCGTGACGATGGATGAATGCGTCGCGCTCGCTCACGACGCCGGCCAACGCCTCTGGCATGAACTTTCAATCCCGGTTTATTTTTACGAGCGCGCGGCGCTACGGCCTGATCGCGTCAGACTCGAGAAGGTGCGCGGTCCAGGGTTCGAACAACTGCGTGAAGAGATCGAAAAGAACCCCGACCGCGCGCCGGACGTGGGCGAACCAAATCTGCATCAGAGCGCCGGGGCAATTGCCGTCGGCGCGCGTCCATTCCTGATAGCTTTCAATGTCAACCTGCTTTCCAGCAATCTATCAATCGCGCGACGCATCGCCCGCGCTGTGCGTGAGCGCGATGGTGGTCTGCCGTTCGTGAAAGCGCTCGGCTTTGAATTGCAGTCTCGCGGCCTGGTCCAGGTTTCTCTCAATCTTATCGATTACCAACAAACGAGCATCGCGCGCGCCTTTGCGGCCGTGCAGGCCGAAGCCAGCCGTCTGGGAGTAAAAATCTCCGGCGCCGAGATTGTCGGCCTGCTGCCGCGCGCCGCCCTCGACCGAAGTGCCGATTATTTTCCGCTGCTGGAAAACTTTAGGGAAACATTAGTACTGGAAACTCTCCTTGAAACAATAGGGTCCGGCGGAACTGCTTAGGCCCGAAGGGCTGATATTCAATAGCCATGCCCGTGAGGGCGTGGATCAGAACCTGGGCAAGATGAATAGGCTCTGATTGTTGTTTTTGAATAAGAGACAAGTAAGAAGGCGACTTCGGTGTTTGCTGATTTTTCGCGTGATTTCGTGGACGGTTCCTTCGCGAAGGGACGTTCGATCCACGAAATCAACTAAACGGACATCGGTAGAGTCGTTTGAAAAACACTACACCAAAGAATCCAAAACTTATGCTGGACAGGTACGCCCCCTTTGTTTATGATGATCGCCCCGCTCCCGAACGCGGTTCTCCACTTTAGCGCTGGCCAGCGCGGCCAGTTTCCAGTTAGCCAACAGGATCGCGTGTTGTTCGTCTCCGCCCGATTCCCCTGACGACGCTCTCGACGATTGAATTACGGAGGTTAGTTATGCTCAGAATGGGAAAGAATCCAAACGAAGATAAGAGCCCGACCCAGACACAGACCCACACCGACACCGATAGTTACTCAACACGCAGTTATTCCCCCTATCAAAGCAATGAGACGCCAGCGCGACCGGCAACTGAGAACGCGGCGACCCCCAAAGCTTTGACGGAAAGCGAGACGATCGCGAGAGAGATAAAAGACGGCTCGCTCAGCGGTTTCGTTGGCAGCGGTACGGTCATCACCGGAGAATCTTCTTTTAAATCTATGCTTCGGGTTGATGGCCGCTTTTCGGGACGCATCACTTCGGGAACGGGAACCCTGATTGTGGGCGCGGGTGGCCAGGTCGACGCGAACGTTGAAGTTTCCGTCGCCCAGATCCATGGCGTGGTGAACGGAGATATCATTGCCGGCCAGCGCATAGAGTTGGGCCGGGCCGCGAAAATTAATGGCAACATTCAGACACCGTCGCTGGTGATCGAACAGGGCGCGGTGTTTGAAGGAAGCTGCAAGATGGTACAGCTAAAGGCTGCTGCAGCTGCCGGACCAAAGGTTGAGCGCAAAGATAATGTGCTTGACGCCTCCAGGCTTGACGCAATCAAAGTGGACGGGCCGAAGAAAGCAGAGGACGGATCGAATAACAAACCGGCCAGCGTAAGTGCGGTGGCCAGCTAATCGGTTGCAAGACAACAAATCACCTGACGCGATCGCGTTAAGGTCTAAAGGGCGGACATGAGTTGTCCGCCCTTTTTGTTTTAGTGCCGAGACGGATCTTCATACAAGGAGAGCGCGCGCCTCGCACTGCCGCAAAACAGATCTGTGCCGTAATGAGGTCAGTACCACCCGCGTCAGCGGGTGGATGCGACATTCAAGCCGCAGAATAAAACTCTCGCCAGCGATGTTGAAGGGCTGATCCACCTGCCGACGCGGGTGGTACTGAACTCATAACAGGGACAGCGTCCGCGACAATTTCTTGAGCACGCGGTACAATTCCGAAACCCTCGAACCAAATCATGAAAACTGCGAACTTGCGAAGGACGCTCTGCGCCGGGTTGCTTGTTATTGCCCCGTTAACGACTGCGGGTGGTCAGAGAATGTCTCGCGTCAACAGCCCCGGGCAAATTCCAGGTCAAGTGATGCTGCGCATAATCCGCGCCGAAGACGAGCGACGCTGGAATGACGGTCTGACTTCCCTTTTGCGGGACAAAGATGGCCGAGTGCGCAAACGCGCGGCCCTGGCCCTGGGACGCATCGGCGATGAGCGCGCCCTGCCAGCACTCTCGGAAGCACTTCGATCAGACAAAGACATCGACGTGCGCCAGATGTGCGCATTCGCGATTGGTGAAATCGAATCACCGGTGGGCGCCGAAGCGCTGATCGAGATCATCGACAACACTCGGGAACACGGAGAAGTGCGCGCGCGGGCGGTCGAGGCATTGGGTAAGATTGGGGCCGTTTTGTTAAGCAATTCAGCCGCATCCACCGTTCAAACAGCATCACCTAAGGTTGAAGACAAAACACTCGCGAAGATTAGACTGGCGATTCTCGAGGCTTTAAAGTTTGAATCGGGGCGGCGCGCCATGCCGGATCGCCAGACGATTCTGCTGGGATTAACTGCCGCTCTACGCGTTCGGCCCGACGGAGCCGGAGCCGTCATAGTAAAGTTCCTCAGCTACTCCGATCCGCGGATCGTCGCCGATGCCTTGAACACGATGGCGCGCTTGCGTTTGAAAGATGGAAACGATCAAGCAAGAAAGTTGCTGAACAACGGCGACCCGATTGTCCGAGCCAATGCCGCGCGCGTGATTGGAGCTGCCGAAGACAAAGGTGCTTTCGATGTGCTCCTCGATCGCGCGCTTCATGATGATGATTTGCGCGTGCGCGTCAGTGCGATTCGGGCTTTGGGGAGTTTGAAAGATGCGCGTGCGGGCGGGCCGCTGCTTGCTCGCGGCGAACAGTTATACGGGATGTATCGTACTCATCGATCCAGCCATGTCACCCGTCCTGTTGAAGTTAATGAGATTCTGGAAATAGTAAACTCTCTCGGCCGTATCTCAGCAGGAGCAAACAACCAGCGAGTCGTTGATTGGTTACGCAAGCTCGGCCGCGATGCTCCGGAAGTTAACATCGCTTTTGCGCGTGTTGCGCCTCAGGCCTATATAGAAGACACGACGGTGTGTTGTCCCAAACCTCCTTCGCTTCCTTTGGACGTCACCTATGGAGGATTTAGCGTGGCCCAGGGTTGGGCTGAACTTGCCGCAAATCAAAAAGGTCTATCGGTTCCAAGTCAAATCTTGCGACATTCCCTGTGCGTGCCAGGCGTTGATGGATCGGAGTGCGTAAGATACCGTGCTAAAGAGATCGAGAGATCAGATGCCATGCGTGCTTACGTGGCATTTAAGCCAACCGACCTGTCCGACATTTTGCGCAAGCAGTTAGCGGACGCAGACGTTATAGTTCGCGCAACGGCTGCCGAACTGCTCGGTGAGCAAGCACCGGACGAGGCAAATGCTCGGGCGCTAATCGCGGCATTGCCGGCGGCGCTACGCGATAGGGACTTGAATGATGCGGCGCTCGCGATTCTCGATGCGCTCGGTAAACAGAAATCCAAAGAAGCGAATGATGCGATCAAGACGGCGCTCGACTCATCCGATCATCTGATTCGCCGGAGGGCAGTGGCCTTATTAAAAGCGAACGGCGTCGGTGATTTCTCGAATCGTATTGGCACGGTCAAGACGCGCTATACGGATGCTGATTATCGTCGGGCGATCGCGCGCAACGGCCGAAAAGTAAAGGCGACCGTGGTAACCAGCAAAGGCGCTTTCACGATCGAGTTCTTAACCGAAGACGCGCCTTTGACTGTCGACAATTTCATTCAGCTCGCCCGCAAAGGTTACTTTAACGGCCAGACTATTCCGCGAGTCGTGCCGAATTTTGTAGTTCAAGCAGGCGATCCGCGGGGCGATCAAAACGGCGGGCCCGGTTATCAAATTCGTTGCGAAGTGAATGAAGCTCCATATGAACGGGGAGCCGTAGGGATGGCGCTTTCCGGCAAGGATACGGGTGGTTCACAATGGTTCGTGACGCATTCGCCGCAGCCTCACCTGGATGGAGGTTATACTGTTTTTGGTCGCGTGATTCGCGGGATGAATGTGGTTGATAATATCGCGCGAGGCGATGTCATTCGGAGGGTGATCGTTAGTGAACGTTAAGATTAACCACAGAGGACACAGAGAAGACACAGAGAGACGACAGGGAGATACTCTGTCGCGTCCGCGCGTCTGTGTCCTCTGTGTTGACTTCTCGTTCGTCTTGATTCTCGCGACGCTACTAACGGCAACAAATAGTGCCAAAACTCAAACACGCCAACCGCCCGCGCCCGAGAAGCGAATCCACTACCGCATTCAGCTCTCGCTCGACTATGAAAATCGGGCCTACACCGGTACTGAGCGAGTGCGCTGGGTAAATCGCGGCGACCATCCGACCTCAACTCTCTTCTTTCACTTGTATCCGAACGTGCGCATGCCCGGTTATGTGCCGCCGGCTGAAAAATCGCCTTCGGGACAGGTAATATCCGATGAACCGCGGTTAGATATCTCTGAAGTCCGGACCGCGGGCGGCAGCACGCCGGTGCAGTTCGCCCTGGATGATCAGGAAACTACCTTGCGAATTTATCTGCGCGATGCCGTAGCTCCCAATTCGGCCGTCGAATTAGAACTCAAATTCCATGGCAGCGTCCCCGAAATCGATCCTGAGGAAACAGGTCTGGTAGCACACGTGGTGCAGCAGGTAAGCGCGGCGATACGGAGCACGCGCGAGGTGCGTCGCGCTCGTGACACAAACTTTCGCTGCCGCGGCGTCATGATGATGGGCGCGTGGTATCCGGTCCTCGCCGCGCGTGATGGCGACGATTGGTTTCGCAAGGTCGAGCCGAGTATTGGCGATGCCCTGACGACTGATGCCGCGGACTACGAAGTAACGATCAATGCGCCGCAAAACGTCGAGGTGTTTGCACCCGTCAAGGCCCAGGTCGTTTCTGAGAAGGATCGAGCCGGTTCGAGTACTTTCGTCGCTGAGACCCTCCGCGACTTTGCGATCGTCACCGGCAGCAACCTGCGTTCTGAAGAAAAAGTGGTGGGCGGCGTAACTATCCGCTCGATCTTCCGGCCTGATCACGAAGCCGTCGGTCGTCGCGTGCTGAGTATTGCCGCTGATTCTCTGGCGGTCTTTGTGAGGCGCTTCGGTCCCCTGCCGGCAAAAACCGTCAGCATCGTTGATGTTCCGCTGGTGGCCACGCTGGGCAGCGCAGAGTTCACCGGCTTGAGCGCGATTGCCAGTGCCTTCTATCTGGATTTTGAATCGCCCACGATGCGCAACATGCCCGACGTGATTCGCGAGCAACGCGCTGCTGTCGAAGACAGTCTGGAATGGACCGTCGCGC
>Ga0137401_10000691_pt1 | contig 13745 bp, 10 predicted proteins | sample CZOMad1_1_16fung_FD_108286 | JGI IMG/M metagenome (GOLD analysis project Ga0137401, IMG submission 108286) | Vadose zone soil fungal communities from Angelo Coast Range Reserve, California, USA - CZOMad1_1_16fungal (Illumina Assembly) | ecosystem: Environmental > Terrestrial > Soil > Vadose...
GACTTCCGTCGGCACCGACGGTCGACCATGACGAACTCTGCTCTTCCATTTCCAATACAGCCGAAAGCCTTGGCGGTGCCAAGCGATGACGGTCTCGGGTTTCACAATGCGCAAGGCAGAGCGCCAATTGGACCAAACTCTGGAGAGCCAGACCCAAACGAGTCGGTCGCAAGATCGCAATCGCAGGCGACGGTTTTGGTGCACGCGCTGCAGCAAAAGAAGTTGATGACGGAGTGCCAGGTTCTCAGCGTGCAGAGCGGCCCGAGTTTGAAGACAGCCACGAAGGGAGAGGAGCAGAGAAGCGAGGAGTACGAACATTCCATTGCACCCTACCACGCCTCGCCGCAAGTTCAACGCTTTCAATGAGAACGGACTTCCTGGTAGGGACTCGGACTCGCCATCTGCCAGACGATCGCAGAGAAGCACAGAGCGACAATTCACGTTAAAAGCGAAGAAGGCAAGGGCACGACGTTTACGATTACGTTTCCGTCCCTGTGACAATACTGACCGACAACAGTACCAGCGTCCCCAAGACAAACCTTTTCGCATGACGACCTCCGATGACGCCTACACCCGGCTGACAGCTTTTCAGCGACCATCAGTGGCAATCAATTCAGCGATTCGCTCAGCCAGAGCCCCGATAGTGCGTGATGGGTTCACGCCCAGAGCCTCCGGAATGATGGCCGCGTCGGCGACAAAGAGGTTCGGGTAGTCAAACACCTCGCCAGCGTGATTGACCACCCCAGTGTCTCGCGAATTACCCATGTTGCATCCGCCGAGTGGGTGTGGCGTAATCAAGTAGTGATCGAGTGTCCAGGTCGGCGGCACCATCGGCATTCCGCCAGTGGCGCGCGCCAAGCGCTCGTGCATTTTGACAATGGCATCTATGGTGCGGCGTGACTCGGCGATGTCCCAGTCCAGATGAAGTTGGAGTTTGCCGACGAACCACCATCGGCGCTTCAGCTCCAGCACACCATTGGCGGCGTCCACTCCCTGAGCAAACCAGGGCATGATATGAGTGAAGGCATCGCCGCTCATCAACAGAGCGCGCAGGCTGGCCAAGAGCGCCTGGGCAGCCATTCCAGTTGCCGCATCGTGGGTCCGGGCTTGCAGGAATCCGATCAAAAGGTTCGGAAAACCTCCGTCTTCAATCCAAAAAGGCATTCCGTCTTCGCTGGCGTCCAGAAAATCTATTGCAGAAGTGATGGTGGGGCCCCTGCCGGGGTAGATGTCACGATGGGTGTACAGGGCGGGAGTGAGGAAATCGCCGTTGCTGCTCCAATTTTTTCCTAGAAATGAGCTGAGCCGTGGCAGGCTGCCGTTTATATCGCGGCAGCGCAACAGGAGATCGGTAGAGCCCAGCGAACCTGCGGCGACGATCACAATACGGGCAGTTTGGCTGCCGGAAATGCGGCTTCCTCCCCGTAATTCCTCGTAACTGACGCGATATCCGCCAGTGATCGGTTCAACATTCGTGACCAGGTGCAACGGGCGTACTTGGGCCTGATGCTTCTCCGCCGTGGGTATGTAGTTCTTGTCTAGAGTGTTTTTGGCATCGACATCGCAGCCGATGTCGCAATTCCCCAGATGGACGCAGGTTCCCTGTTCAACTCCATGTTTGTTGATAAACCGTTTCGATTTGCTGAAAGTATGGGGGTCGGACTGTTCGTACGTCCATAGCTCATCGAAGGAAACTGCAAGTTCGAGTGGCTTGAAGCGGTCGGCTTTGCCAATGGCTGCGGCCCCTTCCTTCATGAGATTCGTTCTGGTGGGCCACTGATTGCGCGGGACCGGCTTGACGTCCAGGAAGTCAGCTACGCGGTCGTAGCGCGGTTTGAGTTCCTGGTAAGTAATTTCCTTCGGCCAGCCCTTGTCGAACACGTTTGGGAGGGGCTCGCAGGAAATGTTGGCATAGATCAATGAGCCGCCACCAACACCTGCGCCCTGGGCCACGGCCATGTGCTCGAAGACGCGCAGGTCCAGCCAGCCGTTGTGTTCCTCCGGATGCTCCTCGCTCCAGATCCAGGGATCGTCAGGGCCGCGCGGATAACTGTGACTGTCCCAGCGGCGGCCGCGCTCGAGCATCAGCACCCTGTAGTTCTTCTCGGCCAACCTGCAAGCGGTGATGGCACCGCCGAATCCGCTGCCAACTACGATCACGTCATAGTCCATGTGCTTCTCCCGTCAAGCACACTAGCGTAGTTGCCTACTTGGCTGGTGGCGTCGAGGTGCTTGAGAATCAATGGATAAACGTCTTTTGCCGCATTTCTTCCGAAGATGCAGTCGATATGGCCGTATCCAGGAATGACCGAGCGGCTGTACAAATCGCCGTTGGTTTGCCGTAGCAGATCGTAGCTGACTTCTGTACTTCGCGGCAGGAAACATTCGTTCTTCTCAGCGTGAAGGAATGCGATGGGAATGGCCATGCACTCCAGGTTGGGAAGATAAACGTCGGCGGCATCCGCGGCTACAATGTGTCCCTTGCGAGTCATCACAGCCAATCCCTCAAAGGCGTGAATGTTGGCGATGCCAAACATCTCATGCAGAGCATTGTGAGTGCCCTCGTTGAGCTGTTCATGTCTGTACAGTTGGGCATACATGAACGTGATGCGCCGGCAGACGGAGTTATTGCAGTGCTCCCCAACCGCGTACAGTCCCAGGGTGCGATCGTAGAGGCGATTGAGCCAGTCGGCATGCGTATCCACGTAGGCGTTCAGGGATGTCACCCCGAGCTGGTCCAGAAATTCTGGAAGGTGCAGGCCGGTGCGAATGCGGTTCGCTGTGGGAGCAACAATGTGGGTGGCAATCTGCGAGCACACTGCGGAGCGCACGCCTTTCAATCCGGCGCACATGGCCATGCAAAAAGTCGTCGACCCGTAGCAGTGGGCTACAACTTGAACGGATCCGGTGCCGGTCAGCTCGCGGACCTTGTCTACCGCCGCGGGATAGTCTTTTGTGGCCACATCGTCGGCGGTGAACTGAGACGCGGCTGCGGGCAGATCAATGCTGGCGCGGAAGTCGAGAAGCCAGACATCGAATTCGTGCTCGAAAAGATACTCCACCAGATTCGTGTCGACGGTATCGATGGCGAAGATCAGGCTGGAAACACCCAGTCCATGGGCCAGGACTACAGGGCCTTTGCTCCCGCCGGCGTAACGAGTCAACCGGAGCTGCACGCCATCGGCAGTTTTGAAGAAGTGCACTTGTGGTGCGGAGGTCCGAAGTGGTCGCTTCTTGCGAGGTGGCAAATCGGGATTGAAGACTGAAGCCTTCGCAAATACGCTGCCATACACCTCAAAGAGAATGCCTGCAAAGAAGCGGCCAAAACGTGCTTCGGTCTTCAGGCTCTCCAGCTTATTGGACGCATTGGTGGCACGGATGGTGGTGAGCTGATGCATGAGGTCCTTGGGCAGGATTGGAGAATACCACGGCCCAGAATGGGCGCCTGCGAATCCTCGCCGCGGAAAATGGTGATGTACAGCGTTGTAGTATCGGACCAAAGATCGAATCCTGGATCATCGCGAGCAACCTTAAATCCATCAAAGTAGAATTTCGTGCGGCTGCCGCTGGCCAGCAGCATGCGATAGCACATCAAGCGCGCATTCACATAATCTGGACTACGTACAAAGAGGTTGAATTCTCCTCGGATCACCGTAAGAGGCTGCGGATCGAGCACGGGCACGGTGACCGTACCGGAGAGTTTCGCCGCGTGACTGGGATCGGCGAGCATCCTGTCTAGATCACCGGAAGTGACGGTGAGGGTGAACTCGCAGGAGGAGTTGTCCTGCCTAGCCTTCTCATCGGCGCGCTGATAATCGTCGAGCACGGCCGTGGAGAAATGACCGCGCATGGTCTCGGTAAATTGGATACCAACGCAGACAGTTGAGCCGTCAGGGGGTTCTGCGCTGGAAGATCCACTCAGTGTTGTATGTGCCATGGACCACTCCTTTTCACGACTCGACAAACCCAATCGAAGCAGGTTTAGATCCTGATTGGTTCCTCAATTAGTGCTGGCCCGGTTGCATCCTGATCATCTGGCTGAAATCTGGCGCTATAGCCATCAGTAGGAATCTCTTTCCATTTCCGGGGTACGGTGCGAATGCCTACCGGGTAGATGGTCAGCGCGCCCTCGGTATTGATGTGCAGGCGCAAAAAATTCTTGAAGTCGGGAATATGCAGCGAGGAAAAGGCCTCGTTTTGGTGACGACGAAAGTAGTTCAGCGAAACCCAGAGATAGATGCCCATGATCTCCGATCCAATGAGCCATCCGGCGGCAAACATGATCAGGGCCGGAAGCAGGAGTTTCACCACGGTACCAGGAAGTGGCGGGTCATGGTAACTCACTGCGGAGATGGCGAAGCGCCGGTCTATCGCCCAGCCCACGACGAAGATAACTGTGAGGTGAGTGAATCCATGCAACGGGCCGGCAAGTAGCCGGTAAGGAACCGAATGCGTATCGGTAAAAAAGACAACTGCCAACAGCAGAGTGACAACCCACAAGGCGCCAGTTTGGTTGGTCATGGCGCTAATCGCAGTCTGTCGAAGTGCTGGGTACCAGTCCTTCCATCCATAGGCACGCAGTGGCGCTAGAACTGCCCAGGCCGTGAACAGGTAGAGAGTGGCGGTTAATTAGGCCGAACTTGGGGTTCAAAAACAGGAATATCCAGTTCCGCCTACAAATGCGCGTGGACTCCTCTATCGAGGGAAAGGACTTCTTACAGTCAAAAACGCGAGGCGGCGTCCTTTTCTGCGGGTCTGGGGCTTCGGTAATGGCCTCGACATTCGGGCCGTGGATGGGATGAAGAAAGGCGCCTCCACCCAGAGCCACCCGTCGCTGCAAGCGTCTTATTGGTTGGAACGTTCATCGGTTGTGCGCCGGATTCGCGGGTTCGGGCGTAGTCATCCCCCCTTTTACGGAATTTCTGATTTAACCGGAATCTTCTTTATGACATCGAAACGGCAAGATTGTACACCGACTTGGCAAAGAGTGAGGGCTATCTCACAGTGACATACGTACCGCAGTCACAGAACTGAGACTAGACGAAGCCTTTTCTTGTTTCAGAGAGCGCTGCCTTATCCAGGTAGCATTCTTTGGCAAGATTTGACCGGAACCGGTGCCGATAACACCGATCCGCCTTTAGTCCTGGGGAAGCTTGCTTCTGATCGACGGGCTCTCTTGGGGAGCTGCCGCGATGACGATGAACGGCGGGGTGATATCTGCCCCGTTTTGAAGATCACCAGGTATGTTCTGACCCGTTGTGAAAACTCTATACTCTAGATGATCCTACCACCGCTTACCAGGAACGGGTTCTGACGCATTCTCGGAATTGGGCTGTCTGGGACCCAGAATATTTCTGCGATTCTGTTTGCCTTTCCTAACGCGCGGAGATACGGTGCTTTTGGGTTTGCTTGGCACAACGCTCGGTTCAGGACGTGAATTGCCAACTCACGATTTCTTGATTTGCACTCAGCAGCCCTGTTCCAGCCGTGAAGCCCACGTGCGCAAAAGCCCCAGTGATAGACGGAATATCTATTGCGAACGAGTGCGAAATCTCTTTCAGCAGAGTCAAATCTCGAAGCACCATCTGGAGGGTTGTGCCGTCGTAAGTTAGCGTTACCCGGAATTGGTGGCCGGAATGCAAATCCATTCCTAATGGATCAAGAGCGATCTCGCCTCCGATTGCATTTGCCGCAATGGGACTGTCACCGTTCTTATACAAGCCCGTCGCACTGCGTGGCTTGATGATCTGATTGTCAAAAAGGTCAAACTTAAGCGCCGCACTCTTGGTGATCTTAAAACCCGGATCCAGCGAGTCGGACGGATCGGGTCCATATCCCAGACCACCGCCGGAACCGCCCAGTGCCCGTGGGCCTTCGCCCTGAATGCAGAAGGTCAGACCATCGGCGGTGTTCGCGCCGGCAGTAGTCTGAAATCGAAAGACAGTGTCGAACGATCGAACATTCACTGGATTTGTACAGAAGACACTTCCGGCTTGTAGGTCGTGCTGTCCGGTAAGCCGAAGATGCCCGGCAGCGCTGCGCGCACTTCCGTTCAGGCTAAGTCCTGTTTGCCCTCCGAAACCAACGTTATACCCGCCGTCAGGCGCGGGCCGGAGACCGTATATCCGGAGTTTGTTGCTGAACGTTGCGAGGAACACCTTGCCGTCAGCGATGGTAGGGCAACAAAACTTGGCGAAAATTCCCGGATCGTCGTTGGGGTTCTGGTGACTGTGCCAGATCTGCACCAGTCGCCCTTGGTCGTCGAAGCGCGCCGCGTCATAAGCGGTCAGCACCGCATCCACGCTGAATTTATTCGCGTTCCCGAAAGGCGGCAGTGAGGCCCACAAGATCGCACTTCCGACCTGTTTTCCGTTGGCACTCAAGGACAGCATCGCCCCCGGCATACCATCATGGTCGCGCTGATCATTTGAGGCGTACATCGACCCAATCGCAGCGCTGGTGCCTTCAGCGTTCCTCGTGTTTGGTTGTCCCGAAAAGCTGTGGGACCCTGGATCGTACTCGTAACAGCGGAGAAGTTCGTTCTCGCCCCACACATACACCAGTACACCGTGGTTCGGAGAGTCATAGGTGACTGGGGAACCATGGATGTGATGCGTGCTGATTTCCTTTCCGCCATTGTCGAAAACTTTCGCACGACTACCCTTGCCCCGTGTCGCCAGGAATTTCTGAACTAGCGCTGGTCCGGTGCCCGACTGAGTCATCTTTGACGGATCCAGTAAATAAAAGTTTCCGTCCTTGCCACCTCCAACAAGAAATCCGTCAGGCAAGATGGTAGGGGACGCTGCCCCGAGATCGTCATCAAAAACCGGGTCGGTAGCATCCTGAAGAATCGTCATGAAGGCGTCCAGATCCAGGGATGCCGCCCCGGCTCGCAATCGAATAAAACTCTGGCCCAGATTCGGACCGCCAACCGTACCCGTGCTGGAGTCGCCATTGCCGCTGCCGAAGTACACGTTGCCCGCTGCATCGCCGACGGGTCCTTCTCCAGCCTGCCAGATACCCGCCTTTGCCCCGCCCGGCGTGGTGCAGAAAACGCCGCGCAGTTTCAGCGTTGCGACGTCATAGGCGAAGACCCATCCGTGATACGGATCAAAGTCCCCATGTGATCCAAAAGCGATGAACAACAAGCCGGCGAGAAAGAGCAAGCCAGGTCGTTGCATGTGCTGCATCGGGCTGAACACGACCTTTCCAGCGACCGCGTCCGTGACCGTCATTCCCTTGCCATTGACTTTCACATCGAGCGTGGCCCCATTGGCATTCTTATGCACAACAACTCCCTCATTGACTTCAGTCGCATCGCGGTAGCCCACGCCAGGTGCACTGCCATTGATGGCAACTGGGTTCGTTGAGCCTGCGGCGGCAGGTTGCAGATTGCCCGTGGAAAGATCCAAGGCAAACAGCAGTTGCTTGAATGCATTCTGAGACGCCGGCGCTGGACCTGCCAGAACGGCAGGGTCGAACGCAGCCGCAACGAGGTAGATCGTATTCTTCGCTGGGTCGACAACCGGCGTGCTTAAGATTCCTATTGGGTCATCGCCGTTGTTGCTGATGTCGCGATAGTTCGGCCCGTAGAAATGAGATGGCACGGGATGCGAATCCACCTGTCGCTTCCAGAGTGGTCCTGCGCCGGCCGAAAGATCATCAGCGTCGAAGGCATAAACCCAGTTGTGCATCGTAGCCACGTACACAACATTCCTAACTTTCCCCGCAATCGTGATTCCGGGCACATAAAGAGGTTGAGCATAGATTCGCCCCACCACTTCGCGGGAAGCAACCAACCCAAACTGGTTCACGTTCACATTGTTCGTATTGAGTATCGTCTCGCTTAGATTTGCTCCCGAGCGCAAATTGTCGTTGTGTTGGGTGAGAACGCTAACCGGCATAAGTGCCTCCGTCTGAAATGATTACCAGTAGGGAAGAGCTAAGCACAAATGGCAGCTCTCCCGTTGCAAATAGGGATTGAAATCATGCTGCTATCTGGCGCTCGATGTTTTCAAAATTGAATTCGGGTAACTCCCCCTTGGTGTGGAAACTTGATGAACACGAACGCGGTAGCCGAATCGAAGCGCCATCCGCTCTCCGTCGCGTCGAAGCCAGCCGTGGTTGTCTGTCTCTGGAGACTCTTGCCATCCCGAGTTACTTGCGGGGGTTCCTTGTTGAACACCTGCAAGATGACAGGCCGGGCATTTGACGATAGGGTTAGGGAAAGGCTAGTTCCCGCTGGATCGCATGCAATTGACGTCCCGTCGTACACCGTGAACTCGGAATGTTGGTTCGCTGGATAGATCAGGAATTGCAGCCCACCGCTCGGCGACGAGATCCCCGCATTGTTCACATAGTTCGCGTCGCACAGTGTTTGAACATCTTCAAGGAGCATCGGAATGATGCCTCCTTCTCGCACGAACAGCGGGAATTGCGAGCGATTTGTGTTTTGCCATGAGATGGTTTGCTTCCCTGTATGCCTCGCACCACTCCAGAAATCGAACCAATTTCCAGCGGGCAGGTAGACCTGTCGGGTCCTAGAATTCAGCGTGACAATGGGTGCCACAAGAAATTCGTTGCCGAAGTGGTAGGCATGCTCCACCCCAAACGTCTTTGTGTCCGTCTGATTCAGCAACACGAGTGGACGAAGAATCGGCAATCCGATGGCGCTTGAGTCCTTCGCATAGGTAAAGATGTAGGGGAACAAACGGGTGTGCAGGTGCGCGAAAAACTGATAATTCTTCAAAGCCGCGTCCCCGTAACCCCATGGGTACTGGCGGAGTTCCTCAGCTTTGCCAGATTGAAGGTCCTGTCTTGGCTGAGTGTGGACCTGCCGATGCATCTGCATGATGGGCGAGAAACAGGCAGACTGCGTCCAGCGCATGAAGAGATCCGCCCGATCTGCGGACGATGCCCCGAAGTTCGAATTCTGGTAACCACCGACGTCGTGGCCCCAAATTGAGTATCCCGACATTGCTGCGGACAGGCCCGCCACCACGACACTCGGTAAACCATTGGGGCCGAAGTTCGGCTCGTTGTCGCCTGGCCAGTGCCCGGGAAAGGCGGGACAGCCCACAAAGCCGCTGCGAGCGAAAAGAATTCCATTGCTCCCGAGAACCCCAGAAACACATTTCTGATATTCGAAGCAATATGCGTTGCGCATTTCAGCGCCCGTGCGGCCATCCGCATAGGTCGCCGTCAAAGGTATGTATACCTTCGGCGGGTTGTCGGTATTCCGCGTCTCGCCGTCGTCAGTCTTGAATCCGCCGATGGCCGGCTCGCTTGCTCCGGACCCAGTTACGACACTGCTTTGTCCCAGCAATTTCTGGAGCTGTCCAGTAAACCAATCGCGGGCGCCCGCGTTCGTAAAATCTACCGGGCTCCCTTTCCCTTTCCACCACGGCACCACGAGTGAAGGACCGCCGGTGGACTGTTTTACGAAAAAACCCTTCTTCGCTCCTTCGTCGTAGTTAGCCGCCTTTCCCAGATTCTGCCCTGGTACTGGCTGTGGAGCTCCGTTCGACTGAAAGCGATTGGGTAAGTTCTCAGGGTCGGAATGCGTGTTGACAAAGGGCGCCATCCAGCAGATCACCTTCAGACCGTTGTTTTGCAGAAAGGCCATCATCTGCTGCACTGAGGTAAATCCCTCGTAGTGGTCACCCTCAAAATCGTCTCCCTTTCCGAACTGCGTCATGTTGAATTGAAAGTCGTTGTAGGCGGTCTCCCAAGGAGAGTCGAACACGAAGGCGGAGACGGGAATGCCGCGCTGCTTGAAGTTTTGTACGAAATTCTTGACCGCGTAACGGATCTCTCCCCCACTTCTCCAGATGTCGGAAGAGATCCAGGGGCCAAATACCCACGGCGGCGGCAGGAACGGGCGACCCGTGAACGCGGCGAATCGTTTCAGAACGTCGGGCAGGTTCGGTCCGTACACGAGGTTGAAACGCAATGTCGAGAACAGGTGGTTTACGACATAACGATCCGGGTGCGTGGCGCGCATATCGAAGCGGCTGTCAGCTGAGGAATCCAGGTGGAAACCGTATCCACGCGTGCTGACAAACCATGGAGCGGCCTTATAAGACTGCCCTCCTTTTGTGCCCGGGTTGTCAATCGTCTCGGTACTGATAAGTTTGCCGGACTGATTCAAGACATTAAACTTTTCGCCGAATCCGTAGAACTGTTCAGTGGCATCTGAAAACGCTGTTAAAGACGTTTCTTTTGCGACCACCCCATTCCAATTGGTCACTTCGTACCGCAGTATGCCGTCATTGGGAAATGACAGAAGGGCGGTGATTTCGGCGGCATCTAGCTTGTAAGTCAACTCCAGCCCAGTGGGTACGTTCCTTGAACTCACGACCGGAGCCAGAGTGAAGGTTTTGCTGGCAATGCTCACCACCGGAGCCTCGATTGTGATTACGTTTGCGTGTGCTTTCCCGGCCAGGTCCGGACCGGCGAGCTGCAACCGACCCGATATGGTGAAAACGCGCCCCTGAAGAGGACCTGAATCCAGCGTCAGAAAATTGGTTGTTTGTGCTGCTACCACAAAGGAGAAAGGGTCTGCCTGCGCTTCAGACTCATTTGCGGTTGCGAAAGATTGGGCATCGTTCCCATGTAAGAAAGTTGTCGGATGGTCACTGTAGGGAATTTTGAGATAGTACTGAACTTTCTCATCCACGCTGAAGCCCGTTATGGAGAGGACCGCAACGAAGTATTTGTTATTTCCGCCAGCGGTGCTAAATCTCATCGGCAAAGCGGCCCAAGCAGCACTTCCTGCCTTACGGAAGAAAACGGTGCTGCCTGTTTCGAGCTGGTTGCCCGCTTCTCCAGGCCCCTGGAACTGACTGCCGCTGAAGATCGAGACCGGCAATTCAGGCGCGATCCCATTGACGGGATCGCGCATCGTTCCGTTTCCTCCGAGTGGCGGTTCGACGTTGCGCGGAATGTGCCAGGCATTCCCGATGCGGCTAACAGCTGCGGCAGTTGGCGGCGACATGGCTACTCCTTATGAGCCCATAGGGCAAACGCTCCATTTGAGAGACAAAGGCGTCCCGATATACTGTCACGCGAAAGGTGGACCAACCGCTCTCGGTGCTCCGTGCAGGCGTGACAAATTACTACGAGCAAGATGGAATCGGCGCCATCTCGACACTCAGCAACTCCATAGGAGCTATTTCTAACACGTATACCTACGACTCCTTTGGTAATCTTACGGCTTCCACTGGAACGATCGCCAATGCTTTTCGTTACACGGGTCGCGAGTTCGACTCGGAGTCTGGAATCCACTACTATCGGGCCCGATACTATGATTCCAACATTGGCAGATTTATCTCGGAAGATCCCATCAGGTTTGACGGAGGGACGAATTTCTATGAGTATGTTTACAACGGTCCGGTCACTCTAGTCGATCCCTGGGGATTGCAGGGTCGAGGTGTGTATGGAACGTTCTCACCCGATCCGGGTCTGATTACTCATGTGTGCGACGGACATGGGGGTCAAGTACCTCAGATTCCCCCAAACGCGTTCAGTCCCGAGCAAAAGAAGTGTGGCATTGTCGACTGTGCAGTTCAGCATGAAATAAGACACATTATCACCTCCACGATTTTTGATCCGATGATTTGCGTCGGCCAATCGGCAGGGCGCGGGATCGGCGCATCGTTGCCGCAGGACCAGTACGATGAAATCGATGCATCGAACGTAGAAATCGACTGTCTTAAAAACAAGCTGAAAGAACCCTGCTCTGAGTGCAGGGAGATCATCAACAAACGCATTAAGCAGGTGGAGAGATATCGTGACGGCTTCAAATAGGAGAAGGTGGCTTGCTAAAGGTTTATGTCTGTTCCTGACATTCCTTACTACAATCTGTGTACGGTCTCAAGAAAAGCCCGCTGGGATCCAAGTTCGGCTTAGCGCCTCGAAGTCGCTTGAATTGCGAGTGACGCTGCGTTCCCTCGCTTCAACAAGAGTAACCGTCTACAAAAGCGACCTGCCGTGGAGTGGAATGCATAACATGCTCTTCATTGCTGTTAGACCTAATGGGGAATACCTCAATCGGAATCCAGTTAGAGGGGATCCCTCTGGAGTGGAGATAGTATTGCACCCGGGCGAGGCCGTGAGTAGCGACATCGACTTGGCACAGGTCTTTCCAGAGTTGGATTCTGGCATCAGCAAGTCTGATGTCCATTTGTTTTGGGCTTACAGGCCGCCCGAGGGGTTAGGTCTTCCGAAATGGACAGGCGGATGGATTCTCCTTCCTCAACGGAAACATTAGCAGTCACGGGGGGCGGTTGCTCCAGACCATTTTTCCCTACGACAAACAATGGAAACACTCTGACGGACGCGAGTGGCTGCAGCTGACCGCCCCCGCTCTTCGCGCACCGGTCATACGACACTTTCCGACTTCGGGTTTGCTGTTGAGGACGGCGGAGCCAGCAAAACGGAGCCGGGCTCAGCCGCCTTCATCGCTGTAGCAAATTCCTTCGGCGTCTGATACCCCAAACTGCTATGTGGTCGAGCCTCGTTGTACTCGATCCGCCATGCCGCGATCTTCCGGCGGGCATCGAACAGGTTCTGAAACCAGCTCACCGTCAAGCACTCTTCCCGCAACCGTCCGTGGAAGCTCCCCAGGTTTGCGGCTGAATGTGTACCAACTCGATTTGCCGCTCCACTCGGTGATCCGAAAAAACGGGTGGAGCTCGTAGCTTCTTTGTCGAGACTTAGATCCGGCACCACTTCCGCAGCTTCGTGTTCTCATCCCGCAGCTGCTTGGCTTCCTGCGCCTGGCTCACATCCATTCCCCCCGTACTTCGCCTTCCAGGCATGGATCGTGTGTTTCGATACCCCCCACTTCTCGAGTTCAGACTCCTCCATCGCGTCTCGAAGCAGCGATTCCAGCCGGCGGGCATTTGCCTCCCGCTCTAAATCGAACGCTGACTTGATCTCTCCGATCAGCTCGTCGAGCGCCGCCGAATCATAAAAGCGTTATTGAGATAGTGCTTACGGTCAAAGGCGTATCGAGATGCGATGCGGCGTAACCATCCGCGAACGGTTCCTTTCTTGGGATCGAAAGATCCGCACTTGTGGTAGACGCCAAGGAACACCCCTGGGCCAGCTCCTCCGCCTCGCCCCGGTCGCGCAGCACCTGCCACCCAATCTCCAATACGAGTATGAGTTGAGCTTCTTGATCCAATCCCACGGGCGCGTTACTGGTGTGGGCCCTGTTGCCGTTATCCCATTGATTTTGCGGTACCCGGAGCTCCGCCGGGAGGGATGTGCTGATTGCGTGGGGATCTCAGCTCAATTTTCAGGAAAGCGTGAAGCGGTCTACGAGCAGGAAAACATCACATCGACGCGGCTAGCGTGCCGGATCGAAGAAGAAATATTGGTTGGCACAAACTGGGAAAAGCTGTCGTAGTCAGGTTAGGAGAATGATTAGCTGTCGCTGTGCAAGGCTTATTTCAACAAATCTTCGTTGTGAGAACTCCTGGCCTTCTTCCAAACGACAAATCGAGTGGGCAGCTTGATAGCTAGAAGGACTTTCCTCCAACCGAATCGAATTAATCCACCAACCGAGAATCAGGTTGGCGCGCGCGATTAGTAAAATGTCACCTGTGCCATAAACGTGCCATGCGCTTCGAGCCGATGCACGCCAATATGCGCTTTTTCGATACCTTATCCGAGCGCTTCCGTACGGGGTTGGTTGTTGGGCAAGTGGTTGATTTCAGAGGATGATTGCTGGAACCAGA
>Ga0137401_10000692_pt1 | contig 13726 bp, 10 predicted proteins | sample CZOMad1_1_16fung_FD_108286 | JGI IMG/M metagenome (GOLD analysis project Ga0137401, IMG submission 108286) | Vadose zone soil fungal communities from Angelo Coast Range Reserve, California, USA - CZOMad1_1_16fungal (Illumina Assembly) | ecosystem: Environmental > Terrestrial > Soil > Vadose...
CCGGCCGCCCCGCTCGATCCCGTAACGTTGGCCGGTAAGGTCTGGGTCGCAATCCCTGCCGGCGGCACTGCTGCAACAACCGGGGCTATTGGACGTTGTGCTTCTAGTTCAAGCTTGAATCCCTCTCGCTCCAACTTGAAAACAGCGAGATCGTTTTGTTTCATTAAGTCAATGATTGCTTTGATGTCGTCCAGATCCAAGTTGGGTTCTCCTCTTTTCGATGGAGCGTCATGTTAGGCTGCTGTCGAGAGATCGTGCAAGTGAGTTTCTTCGGGCGAGTTGTGAAAGGGCGAGCGATCAATGGATAATCACTACGAGTCGGTGGGCAAGCTGGTCGAGGCACTCCGTCGTTGTCGACGTTGCCCGCAGATGCAGTTTTCGCCAGTCAGTGGCGGACCGGTTTCCAGCCGGGTCATTCTGGTGGGGCAAGCTCCCGGAACTCGAGAGCCGGCAGCCGGCCGGCCTTTTGCTTGGACTGCGGGAAAGACGCTATTCAGATGGTTTTCCGATGTTGCCGGCGTAGATGAGGACAGCTTTCGCGCAACAGTTTACATGGCCGCGGTGTGTCGTTGTTTTCCAGGTAAAACGGCGGCCGGAGACCGAGTTCCGTCCCGGATCGAAATTGAGAATTGCTCTTCCTGGTTAGACTCTGAGATTGCGTTACTTTCTCCCGGTTTGGTGATCCCGGTTGGCAAACTAGCTATCGCCCAATTCATCGAGCCGGTCCCTGCCTTGAGTGAAGTGATCGGTCAGACGCGAACCGTTAAGCGGGCGGGAAAGCGTTTCGATATCATCGCCCTCCCTCATCCCTCCGGTGCTTCTCCTTGGCATCGTATCGAGCCAGGAAAATCTCTTACCCGGCGAGCGCTCGAACTGATCCGAGACCATCCCGCATGGAAGAACCGGGTCCGGTAGGATCGGATCCGCGGTCCTGCGGCTGCCAGACGTGCCCTACCGTTGTGATCGGCGATCGCGGAGCGACCCGCCCTACCTCTTCCTTTGCGTCTTGGCGTGAGTTTGTGCTAATCCGTTCCTCCCACGTACACCGTCGCACCAGACTGGAGATGCGGATCGGCGACCGCTTCCGCGATCGCCTGACCAAACTCTTCGACGGTCGGCAATCGACCGGCTTGTTCGCGGCGAAACTCGATCAAGCCGCGATTCGTACGGGTTAACAGCTTTGGAGTGATTGTACCTTCGATCATGTCTCCGCTCACGACAATCAGTGCGATCTTTCTGGTAGCAAGTTGCGGGATCATCGCCCGAAGTTCTTTCTCACCAGCCAGCTTACCGATGGCAACCGGTTCGTAATCCGGATAGACCGGCTTCTGTCCATAAAAATGGGCGAGATGGCTAGTGACAAAGATCGTGCGACCCTGAGGTCGTAACAATGGGAGCCCTTTTTTCAGAAGATCGACCTGGGCCGTGCAATTGAGAAACATGGAATAATCCTCGCCTTTGCCCTTCTCGAGGCCGCCGCTCGCGTTGAGGATCAGAAAGTTAAGAAAACCAAATTCCCTTCGGATTTCATCCAGCATCGAGTCGACCTCCTGGGAGACCGTAATATCGCATTGAATCGTCGAAGCGTTTCCCCCAGCGGCTTCGATCTCCGCTGCTACTTTTTCGGCGCGAGCTCCTTTGTTGCGATAATTCAAGATGACTTGTGCCCCTGCTCGCGCCAAGACTCGAGCGGTGACCGCTCCGATCCCTCGAGAAGCACCGGTGACCAGGGCAATTTTGTCCGCCAGAGCGCCCTTCGAAATAGGCTGCAGCGCGGGCTCAACATAGAGATCATCCATGCGCATTTCTTCGAGAAACAAACAGAGTTAGTCAATAGAGCGTTCCTTGTGTGGCTATTCTGTTTTCCTTTGCGTCTTTGCGCCTTTGCGTGAGTTTTCGGCTCCTTCGCGTCTTGGCGCGAGATCCAAGGTTCACTAGCTTTGCTCGCCCAGGATTTTCCAGGCCGTCCTGATGACCAAACTGGTAGCGCGGACATTGTGGACCCGAAAAATGGAAGCCTGAGCCCGGATCCCGGCGACGACGCAGGCGATCGTGCCGGGATCGCGATCTACTGGATTGGGGAGACCCAGCACCTCGCCGATCACGGTTTTGCGCGACACGGGAAGAAGAACGGGTCGCTTGAATCGAGACAATCGCGACAGTTCACGGAGAATCGTCAGGTTATCATTGCGTTGCTTGGCGAAATCGATTCCCGGATCGATCAAGACGGCTTCGCGTGCTAGGCCTACTTGCTCAGCCAATTTCAGTTTGTCTGCAAAAAATCGTTCCAAGGTTTGCATGATGTCCGCGTATTGAACATCGGTATGCTTTTGTTTCGGCAAGCCGACCGAATGCATGATGAGTAATGCAGTGTGGTAACGAGCGGCGATGCCCGCGTTCTCGTCGGTTGACAGTGCACTCATATCGTTTAGTAAATCCCCACCTAGGCTGAGTAGCGTGTTGGCAACCGGCGAGCGCCAGGTATTCACTGAAAGAAGGGGCGGGAAAATTTGTGCGTCATCAAACGGAAGCAATCCTTCATGGCACTCCTGAAACCGAACAATAAATGGAGCCACCCGATCGATTTCCTGTTGTTCAGTGATTTCCCGCCGATTCGTGCGAGCGCTTTCGCCGCCGACATCAATGATATCGGCTCCTTCGCTGACTAACTTGCGCGCACGGTGGATCGCCTCGTTTACATCGAGAGTGCCCTCTTCGCTAAACGAATCATCGTTTAGATTTACAATGCCCATCACCAAAGGCCGGCGAGGGAACACGATCTGTCTCTGTTTGGTACGGAGAATCATCGGAAGAGCACCTCCCGCCAAGACACGGGAGAAGAGAAACTGACGCAAAGACGCAAAGGCGCAAAGGAAGAGATCTACAGCGGTACTTCGAACCGGTGACGACCTTTAAATCTCAAAACGCTGCGATACCCAACCTCCGCTGCGAGTTTGCGGGCGAATTCGAAGCCTTCGGTCAGTTCCGTCGGAGAATGAGCGTCGGAATTGATTACGATGGGCACACCTGCCTGGGCGCCAAGCTCCAGGAATTCGCGAGCCGGATACATTTCGTTTACCGGTTTCCGCAATCCGGCCGTGTTGATCTCAAATGCGATACCGTGCTGATGAAGCGCCGCGATGGCTGGTTCATAGTAGCGGCGCAGGTCGCCCGAAGGACGGTGACCAAACTTCTTTGGCAAGTCTGGGTGCGCAACAAAATCAAACAACTCGGATTCGATGCATTTAACGTAATTACTCCAGTAAAGATTCCAAATTTCTTCAACCGACTGGCTTGCAAAACGGGAAATATGCTTCGGATTATCTACATCCCAACCGGGACCGATATAGTGGACGCTGCCGATGAGGTAGTCCCATTCTTTCTCCTTCGCGAGTTCTTCGATCCACCACTCGAATCCGGAAAGATAATCGCACTCGAGTCCGAGCCGGACGGTGATTCCTGCCGATCGGACTTCGTCAACAAACTCGAAATATTTCGGCAACTCCGAATAGTCCATTCGCCAATCGTCGAATTTTTCTGGCATCGGGTTATGGTCGGAAAATCCGAGTTCCGATAAGCCGGTGTGAAGAGCGGCTGCGGCAAATTCGGCGGGCGTTCCGACTGCATGATGACACAGCGGAGTATGGACATGATAGTCGGTATAGCTAGTACGCGTACTCATTGCGGACCAACTAACTGCTGAATTTGCGCTGAAAGCAAAATAGCGTTGTCCAGGAATCGGATGGTTTCATACCATTGTGCATCGATGAAAAGATCTCCTCTGACCCTCGTTTTCTTTACTCTCTTTCTGTTTGCCGGCTGTGCCACTCCCCCTAGTTGGTCGGGTGGCGCACGGAGTGTTGTATTGCTTATCTGCAAAATTAGCCCGGAACAGCAAAAGGTAGCTGAGACAAACATCCGCAATTATCAAACGCGAAAACATCAGCAAACCAAGAGCCGTTACGTTGCGGTTGACACACTGCGACCAAACAAAAAGCAAACTGAGACCTACCGAAAAAAAGTCGCAACGGAAAAACAGAAAGCGGATTGGAACAAGGAAAGACTTTCTGACCGATGGGTCGAACCGGACAAACTGTTTTGTGTCATGGTGTTTGACACTGTCTCCAAAGAATTTGTTGGCTCAGGTTGCTATGTGGTTGGGGTGACACTGCAGCCTGGCGAATTGGACACCTTCGAAACACACAGCGCAGAGTACATCGGGTCCGGCAATTTTGAGTAAGATGGTAGGCGGAGCTTCAGCTCGCCACGAGGTTCACGATTTTATTCGGAACAACGACAACTTTACGCACCTCTTTATCTTTTAAGCTTTCCTGAACTTTAGCTGATGCTCGAGCGAGCTTCTCCAAGCTCGCTTCATCCAGATCTTTCGCCACTGTCATCTTATCGCGCAGTTTTCCGTTCACCTGAATAATCACTTCAACTTCGCTTTCGACCAGGTACTCCTCATTCCAGGAAGGCCAGGGCTGTTCTGACACCAGACCAACGAAGCCGGGAAATCGGGTGCTGAGTTGATACCAAATTTCCTCGGCTAGATGGGGAGCGAACGGGCTGAGCAGGATCAGCAACCTGCGAACAGCCTGCACCGGTCGCTGTTCAAGGTTAGTAAACGCGTTGACATAAATCATCATTTGCGAGATCGCGGTATTGAACGCAAGTGCCTCGATATCCTGAGTTACTTTCTTGATCGTCGCGTGGACCACTCTGAGCTGCTGTCGGGAAGGCTCGACCTCACTAAGTGATGAGGAGGGCTGCCACCCGCCTTCTTGATTTTCCTCCATTGCTAACCGCCAGACCCGCGCCAAAAATCGGTACACGCCTTCGACACCGCTCATGCTCCAGGGCTTGGTCGCTTCCAGCGGTCCCATGAACATCTCGTACAAACGCAACGCGTCGGCGCCGTACTCGGAGATAACTTCGTCCGGAGTCACTACATTACCTCGGCTCTTTGACATTTTCTGATTATCCTGACCGAGGATCATTCCCTGATTTACCAGCCGCTGGAAAGGCTCGATCGTGGAAACGTAGCCTAGATCGTAGAGGACCTTGTGCCAGAAACGAGCATACAGAAGATGAAGCACGGCATGCTCGGTACCGCCCACGTACAGATCGACTCCGCCCGGTTTGCCTCCCCCCATCCAATATCTTTCGGCGGTCGCATCAGTGAACCGATCTTTCGTCTGCGGCGCGGTGTAACGGAGATAATACCAGCAGGAACCGGCCCATTGCGGCATCGTGTTCAGTTCTCGGACTGCGCCATCCGGAAGTTTCTTCCACTCTTCGGCTTTGGCCAGCGGAGGATCGGTCGTTCCGGTCGGACGATAATCTTGGAGAGGTGGAGGTACCACCGGAAGCGAACTCTCGTCGAGACCTTCGTGGTGGCCATCTCGCCATACAATCGGAAACGGTTCGCCCCAGTAACGCTGACGAGAAAATAACCAATCGCGCAGCTTGAAGTTGATTGAGCGTTTGCCGGCGCCTTTCTTTTCCAACCAATCGATAATTTTTCGTTTCGCCTCGCGGGTCGCCAGGCCATTCAAAAAATCCGAGTTGATGGAAATACCTTCCCCCGCGAAACAGCCTTCGACCGGCGTCAATGGCTCGACAACTTTCCGGATCTCGAGCCCAAATTTTTGAGCGAACTCAAAATCTCGATCATCATGGGCAGGCACCGCCATAATCGCTCCGGTCCCATAACTAGCCAAGACATAGTCGGCAATCCAAACGGGAATCTTCTCGTTATTTACGGGATTTCTCACGAAGCCTCCGGTAAAGACTCCGGTCTTTTCTTTGGCCAGGTCGGTCCGATCCAGATCCGACTTCGTGGCCACTTCCTTTTGATAGGCCTCGACCGCCGGCTTCTGCTCTGGCGAAGTAAAGAGATCGACCAGCGGATGCTCCGGTGACAAAACGATGTAAGTCGCGCCGAAGAGGGTATCCGGCCGAGTAGTAAAGACCGTCACTTTCTCTTCGCGCCCAGGTATCGAAAAGTGAGCTTCGGCTCCTTCGCTTCGGCCAATCCAGTTACGCTGCAGCGCTTTGATCGAATCCGGCCAATCAAGCCTTTCCAATTCGTCGATCAACCGATCAGCGTACGCGGTGATGCGAAGCATCCATTGACGCATTGGGCGGCGGACTACCGGGAAACCGCCTCGCTCGCTCTTGCCATCAATGACTTCTTCGTTGGCCAGAACGGTACCAAGCTCCGGACACCAGTTGACCGGAGCCTCGGAAACATAGGCCAAACGATGTTCGTCTAGAAATGCGCGGAGTTCGTCCGCAGGCTCGTTCGGATGAGAGGCTCTCCACTTGGCTTCCAGTTGGGCAATTGGTCTGGCTGCTTTTGCCTCTGGGTCGAACCAAGACTGGTACAACTGCAAAAAGATCCATTGAGTCCAACGATAATATTCCGGATCGGTGGTGTTAATTTCGCGCTGCCAATCGTAGCTGAATCCAATCTGCTGCAGCTGTTTTTTGAAACGGCTGACATTTTGGACTGTGGCTACTGATGGATGTTGTCCGGTGTTGATGGCAAACTGCTCGGCCGGCAATCCGAAAGCGTCCCAGCCTATCGGGTGCAACACGTTAAAACCACGCATCCGCTTGTATCGAGCGAGAATGTCGGTGGCCGTATATCCTTCTGGGTGCCCAACGTGGAGACCTTCTCCGCTCGGGTAGGGGAACATATCCATCACGAAAAACTTCGGTTTTTCGGGATCGAACAACGGCTCTCCGGGATTCGGCGCGTGAAAAGTTTGATGGTCTAGCCAGTATTGTTGCCACTTCGATTCGAATTCCGGAAATGGATATTGTTTTCGTCGGTCACTCATTGTTTTCTGGCTCGGGCGGAGCAACTTTGGGGTGCTCTACTCACGATGCAAACACTTTTCATTGCGACCGCGAATAGACACAAGACTCAGGAAATCGGTAAAATGTTGGGCTCGAATTGGGATGTCCGCGATCTCGCCTCATTGCCGCATGCGCCAAGCATTGAGGAAAACGGACAAACCTTCGAAGCCAATGCACAAATTAAGGCCGTTACAATTTCTAGGATAGTTACTGGGTTGGTGTTAGCCGACGATTCCGGTCTGATGGTAGACGCGCTTAATGGCGCGCCCGGCGTTCGATCTGCCCGGTTCGCCGGTCCACAGGCGTCGGATAGCGATAATCGATTCAAATTAATTAGCTTACTGCGACATTTTCCACCTGACACGCAATTCCAAGCGAGGTTCTGGTGCGCGATGGTTTTAGCGAGTCAAGGCGAACTGCTTGGTTCCTTTCGCGGGTCGGTCGAAGGGGAGGTTATTCCAGGAGAACGCGGCCATGGCGGATTTGGTTATGATGCCATGTTTATTCCGAAAGGCTATCGGCAAACGTTCGGTGAATTGCCTCCGGAGATTAAGAACAGCCTGAGCCATCGTGCCCGTGCCCTGGCCCAAGTGGTGGAGTTCTTGCGCAGTTGACCGTTCGGCTGTCACCGAATGGAATGACGAGATGACGGATGGCGACTGCGCTTCCCGGTCGGTCGCTCCACTCAAGGTCTTCCGCAGCGCGGAACGTTCAGCGTAATGGGACAATCGCCGCTACCGTTCCGGGGAATCGGGAACGCCAAACGCCAAGAACCCACTTGCCTCCAACTTGGTTCAAATGTTGACTGCCGACCATGATTGTCGTTACCGGCGGAAGTGGGAAGGCTGGGCGGGCTTGCATCCAGGATCTGTTGGCTCATCAATATGAAGTCGCCAGTGTCGATTTGGCTCGGCCCTCTGATCCGAATTTACCATTTAGCCGTGCTGATCTAACGGATTTCGGCCAGACCGTAGCAGCGTTGTCAGGTATCGATGAGCGCGTACGCAACGTGACCGCTGTTGTCCATCTCGCGGCCATCCCGGCGCCGGGACTTGCCACAAACGCGGTTACGTTCGCAACGAATACGATCAGTACCTACAACGTATTCGAAGCTGCGCGGCAGCTCGGAATAAAAAATGTGGTTTGGGCATCCAGCGAGACCGTGCTCGGCTTACCGTTCGACAGCCCTCCACCTTATGTCCCGATCGATGAAGAATATCCTGGCCGACCGGAATCAGCCTATTCGCTTTCAAAACTGGTCGGTGAAGAAATGGCGAAACAATTTTGTCGTTGGGATCCAGAACTGAAGATAATCGGGCTTCGTTTTTCAAACATCATGGAGCCCGAAGACTACGCCAGATTCGCTGGCTTTCAGGATGATGCGCGCAAGCGTAAATGGAATTTTTGGGGTTATATTGATGCTCGGGATGCGGCCCAAGCGACTCGACTAGCCCTCGAGGCGAAAATTAAAGGGGCCGAAGTCTTTATAATTGCCAATGCCGACAGCGTGATGAGGAGAGACAATCAGAGCCTGCTGAGAGAAGTCTTTCCGAACGTTCCGCACAAGCGATCATTTGGTCCAAACGAAACCTTGCTCGCGATCGATAAGGCGCGGTCAGTTCTTGGTTACAAACCGAATCATAGCTGGCGGGATTACACGAAACTCAGTTGACGGGTTCTCTTAAACAGACGCAGGGCGTCTGTCTAAAAGATTTCTAGCCGCGAAACCTTCCGGGCCCGCGATTGGCTCGTCGCTTCGGCTTTTGCGTGATTCTTGCGGACTAGTCGTCAGAGTCTTCGTGCCCTTCTTTGTGAATGACCCCGAATAGGCCATGCGCCTCGTCCGCAATTCCTGCAGTAAAGTAAAGTTTGCGATCGAAAAAGAAGAGTGCCCAAAGACCATTAAATTGCAGAGGTTGATCTTCCCGATGGAGCAGCGGTCCCCCTTGGAGAGGCGTTCCATTTCGCACATCGTAAGCGTTAATCTGGCCATCGCCGAAGTTTCCGACCAACAGGACCTCGTCATTAAACTTACCAAAATGCTCGTCCTCCGGCACCCTCGCCAAGCCCCAGGGAGAGTTCAGCAGTCCTCCTGTGATCAAGCGTTTCAACAAGACGCCTTCCGGTGTAAACACATCAACGAAGCCGTGACCCGCCCCAGCCACGTCATCATGCTTTTCGGCGTTCTGCGCAGCGAAGGTCACGTAAAGCAGTCCGTTGATGTTCGCGATGCCGAATGGTCCCCATCCCGCGGCGCCATCGGGCACAGCTGGTGGATTGGGATCGGTAAACTTCGACACTAGGTTGAAGCTGCTGTCGAACACAAAAACAGCTCCTGCACGGAAGTTCGTGGCATAAAGTGTCGCCCCGCCACTCTTGCGGTTTGCAATCGCTAATCCTTTGTAAACCTCGTTGGTCATAGGATCGGATGTCGAAGGTTTAACGATCAAGGTCGCATTCAGGAGGTTAACTACCGGATTCCAGCCCCAGATTCCGCCATCCTCGCCATCAAAGATAAATATGGCTGGACTTGTGGTTTTCGGGATCAGAAACGCGTTTGATAATGAGTTCAAGACGATGCCGGTGGGTGTCGCGGTCGGCAGGCTCCCGGTGTCGACAGCAGTAGGCGGAAGGGTGACGAAATTCTGTCCTGATTGACCGAGAAGCACGGGAGTTCCATCAGGACGGTAAAGGGTAGACACACCGCTACCGTTGTCAGCGACCCAGAAAACCTTCGCGGCCGGATTGATAACTAGACCCCAGGAATTGACAAGGTTTTGGTCCGTGCGATCGGCGACACCAGCGATGTCGCTTTGCAAGTTTTCCCAGTCAAAAAAATTTTTTGGATTACCCTGCGCACTGGCGCAGGGAAACATCGCCGACAAAAACTGCAGCCCGGATATAGCAAGGGCCGCGCCGAAAGAGCCGAAAAGATAAGGAACGCGAATCTTTTTCATAAGTCGGGAAGGCTGACAAAGAGGAGAGTGCTGATCGGCGGAATGCCGTCAAGCGCCACCTCTTACCAGCAAGACCAGCCGACCTCCGATTTATTCCCGAGAAACGAGCATTTTGAGGAAAAATTTCCCCCTGCGTGGATAACGGTTTCGAACTAATCCTGCAGGATGGGCAAAGATCAGGCGACCGAGTTCTGGATCGATCGGGGAGGCACATTCACCGACATCATAGCGGCCCGGCCGGGCAGCCCCCTTCGGACGATGAAGCTATTGTCTGAGAACCGCGAGCAGTACGCCGACGCCGCAGTAGAAGGAATTCGCCGTCTCCTCGGTCTGAAAACAGACGACCCAATACCAACAGAATTGATCCGATCGGTGAAAATGGGGACAACGGTCGCGACCAATGCTCTGCTGGAGCGGAAGGGTGAGCCGACGGTTCTGGTCGTAAACAAGAATTTACCAGATGTTCTTCGGATCGGAACCCAACAGCGCCCTCGCTTGTTCGACCTGGAGATTAAGCTGCCTGTGCCGGTTTATCAGCGGGTTGTCGAAATTCAAGGCCGGTTCTCGGTGGACGGGGTCGAGTTGGAGCCGTTTGATGACCAAAAAACCGAAGAGGTTTTGCGGGAAACCTTTGCCGAGGGTTTCCGGGCCGTGGCCATAGCACTCATGCATAGTTTCCGATTTCCTCAGCACGAATCACGCGTCGGGGAGATTGCTCGTGGGATCGGGTTCACTCAAATCTCGCTGAGCCATCAAGTAAGCCAATTGATTAAGCTCGTTCCGCGTGGAGAAACGACAGTAGTCGACGCGTACCTCTCGCCGGTATTGCACCATTACGTTGATCGCCTTCGCCAAGCGTTGCCACAGGTGCCGATTTTTTTTATGCAATCGAACGGTGGGTTGGCCAGCGCCGCAGAGTTTCGCGGAAAGGACGCCATTCTGTCTGGGCCGGCGGGCGGAATGGTTGGGGCCGTAAGAGCCGCAGAACAGGCTGGTTTTCAAAAAATCGTCGGATTCGATATGGGAGGCACATCGACGGACGTGACTCATTTCGCCGGTCAATATGAGCGCCGTTTCGAATCAGAGATAGCCGGTGTACGTCTTCGAGTTCCGATGCTCCACATTCATACGGTTGCGGCTGGTGGTGGCTCGATCTGCCGATTTGCCGGCGAGCGGTTCCAAGTAGGTCCAGAAAGTGCCGGAGCGGATCCCGGCCCCGCTTGCTACCGAAAGGGTGGCCCGCTCACAGTCACGGATTGCAACCTGTCCCTGGGACGGATTCAGCCACGATTCTTTCCAGTGATCTTTGGTCTAACCGGTGATCAGCCACTGGATCGGCTGGCAGCCCAATCGCGACTGGATCCGGTGGCCGAGGCGGCGAGCCGGTCCCGCGAGCAGGTGGCTGAAGGTTTCATCCGGATCGCGGTTGAAAACATGGCGAACGCCATCAAAGAGATTTCTGTCGCCCGTGGTTACGACTTGAGCGATCACGCGCTGGTCAGTTTTGGTGGGGCGGGAGGTCAACACGCCTGCGCCATCGCCGATACGCTCTCGATCAGCCGAATCTTGATCCATCCGTTAGCCGGATTGCTTTCCGCCTACGGGATCGGTATCGCCGACCTGCGTCTCCTTCGCGAGAGCTCGATCGAAGCAAATCTGGATCTGAACGGCTTCCGCTTCGCACGAAAACGGCTCGACGAATTGGAATCAGAAGCCAGAGCAGGGATCGAAAGACAGGACGCCACTCCGAATCGAGTCGTCCGGCGAATCCATCTGCGTTATCAAGGTACGGACACGGCGCTCGTGTTGGATGATTCTCCGCTGGAACAATTAACCGACCTGTTCGCTGCTGCGCATCAGAACGTTTTCGGTTTCACAATCCAAGATCGAGCGCTGGCGATTGAGGCCGTTTCAGTCGAAGCAATCGGGCGAGCTGTATCAGCTTCTTTTGATCGCGCACCGGTTTCAGGATCCGAGCGGCCGGCTGGTGACGTTTCAGTATTCCTTTCGGGTGAATGGCGAAACATCTCGGTTTGGGAGCGAGATAAAATGGCGTTAGGCACAAAACTGGAAGGGCCCGCTTTGATCGTGGAATCGCACGCGACCACCGTGCTCGAGGTCGGTTGGCGCGCGGAAATTACTCCTGAACGGAATCTCGTTCTTACCAGAGCGCTTCCGCGGCCAACGCGGATCGAGGTGGGGACGGAGGCAGATCCGGTTCAGCTCGAGCTTTTTCATAATCTGTTTTTCTCGGTCGCCGAGCAGATGGGCGCGGTCATTCGGAACACGGCTTATTCGGTCAACATTAAAGAAAGACTAGACTATTCCTGCGCGCTTTTTGACGCGGAGGGACGGCTCGTGGCCAATGCGCCGCACATGCCGGTTCATCTCGGTTCGATGGGAACTGCGGTCCGATCAATCATCGAGGGAAGGAAAAATGACGTTCGTAGAGGTGATAGCTTCGCGCTGAACGATCCATTTCGCGGCGGTACCCACCTTCCGGATATTACCGTGGTTTCGCCCGTATTCAGCATCGGAGATTGGCCGCTTTTTTGGGTAGCCAGTCGCGGGCATCACGCTGATGTCGGCGGATTAACCCCAGGCTCGATGCCGCCCACTAGCCGAACGATAGACGAGGAGGGGATCTTGATCGATGACTTGCTATTGGTCCGCTCCGGTCGATTGCGGGAAAAAGAGTTAGTCGAGAAATTTACTAAGAACCGGTTTCCGGTGCGCAACCTGGCGCAGAACCTGGGTGATGTTCACGCGCAACTCGCTGCCAACCAAAAAGGAATCTTTCTCATGCTCGAAATGGTCGAGCGCTATGGAAGTGAAGTCGTCCGTGCCTATATGGATTACATCCGGCAAAACGCGGCTGAACAATTGCGCCGAATAATTGATCATCTGATACCGGGAACATTCCTGCTGCCGATGGATTGCGGTGCGCAGATTCGGGTCGCGATTACCGTCGATCGTAAAGCGCGCACGGCTCGAATCGACTTCACCGGGACGACTGTCCAAGTCGCGAACAACTTCAATGCGCCTTCGGCGATCGTTCGAGCGGCGGTGCTTTACGTTTTCCGAACAATGATTCGTGAGCCAATTCCACTGAACGATGGGTGCTTGGAACCAATCGAGATAATAATTCCGTCGGATTCGATGCTTGATCCAAAGCCGCCGGCGGCGGTGGTGGCCGGCAACGTCGAAACATCACAGACGATAGTTAACGCATTGTATGGCGCATTGGGAGTACTATCGGCTGCCCAAGGCACCATGAACAACCTGACGTTCGGCAGCGACCGATATCAGTACTACGAAACAATTTGTGGTGGCGCCGGTGCCGGTCCCGGATTTTATGGCGCCTCCGCGGTTCATACGCACATGACCAATTCCCGGATGACTGATCCCGAAGTCCTGGAACTGCGATATCCCGTTATTGTTTCAGAGTTTCGAATTCGTGCCGGTTCGGGTGGCAAAGGGCGCTGGAACGGCGGGAACGGAGTTGTTCGGCGGATTACTTTTCGTGAAGCGATGACGGTCGCGATTTTGTCGGGCAGCCGGCAGGTTGCGCCGTTTGGTTTGAAGGGAGGAGCCGCTGGGGCGACGGGGAAGACGTATATTGAGCGAGCCGGTGGCAACCGGGACATTCTCGATAGTTGTGCGACTGCCGAGGTTCAGTCCGGCGATTCTATTATTGTAGAGACACCGGGTGGTGGCGGCTATGGTCCAGCGACCAATAGCAGATAGCAAATAGCAAATAGCAAATGCGTGAGCGCCGGGTTTGAGCCATTCGGTCGAATTCCCTGAAAGCTTGTTTTGGATTCCTGTCGCACGAATGAAATTCAGTTCAGGGACAGCGATACGCCGGTGCACCGGTACGCCGGTACGCCGACACGCCGGTA
>Ga0137401_10000693_pt1 | contig 13723 bp, 11 predicted proteins | sample CZOMad1_1_16fung_FD_108286 | JGI IMG/M metagenome (GOLD analysis project Ga0137401, IMG submission 108286) | Vadose zone soil fungal communities from Angelo Coast Range Reserve, California, USA - CZOMad1_1_16fungal (Illumina Assembly) | ecosystem: Environmental > Terrestrial > Soil > Vadose...
GGGCGATGGGTTGCCGGTGATCCTGCGGTCTCCGAGAGACACGCCCTATCTCCGCGGTCACCTCTCCTAAGCCTTACGTTCACGCAGCTGGGCAGCTGCCGGACGCGAGTGACGATTCACTGGAGATGAAAGGACGTTAAACTACCGCTTACCGTTTGATATAGACGGTCTTGATATTCACAAACTCTTGGATGCCGAAGCTGGAAAGCTCGCGACCGTAACCGCTCTCCTTTATCCCGCCAAATGGGAGTCGCGGATCGGAGCGGACAAAGTCGTTCACAAAACTTGAGCCAGCCTCAAGTTCGTTGGCGGCAATCTTTTCACCGCGTTCCAAGTTCCGGGTAAAGACGGCTGAACCAAGGCCAAAATTGGTAGCATTCGCGACCACGATCGCTTCACTTTCGGACTCGACTGGGACCACCGAAGCGACCGGACCGAACAGTTCTTCGTGGTAAGCCGGGCATCCCTCATGGACGTCGGTTAACACTGTCGCCGGATAGTAAGCACCCTGACCGGCCGGCAGTTTGCCGCCCAACAAAACGCGCGCACCCCGGGCAACACTGGCCTCAACTTGTTGGTGTATTTTGTCGCGCAGGTCTCGACGAGCCAGGGGACCGAGATCGGTGTCGGATGCAAACGGATCGCCGAACCGCGGAGCAGCCATTCGTTTAACCAAAAGGTCCTCAAAATCTAGACGCACCTTTTTCGGCACAATAAATCTTTTGGCAGCGATGCAGCTCTGGCCGGAGTTAAGCAGGCGACCGGTAGCACACACTGCGGCCGCCTGCTCCAAATCGGCGTCTTCGAGGATGACGTAGGCATCGCTGCCACCTAACTCGAGGACGCATTTCTTGAGCACTTCGCCGGCTTGGCGTGCCACTGCTTTGCCGGCGGCAACGCTACCCGTGAGACTGACCGCAGCGACTCGAGGGTCGTGGATCACTCCTTCGATAGCCGGGATATCAATCATTAGGGTCCGAAACACGCCTTCGGGAAAGCCGGCCTCGCGGAATACCGATTCCGCTGCCAGCGCACAGCCCGGCACATTATTGGCGTGCTTGAGAGCTGCGACATTCCCGGCCATCAGGGTTGGCGCAGCAAATCGAAAGACCTGCCAAAATGGAAAGTTCCAGGGCATGAGCGCAAGCACCAGCCCCAAGGGATTAAGGGTAACATACGCTTTCGCTCCTTCAATCTGCGCGCTCTGAGGCTGCAGGAAACGCGATGCGTTGCCAGCAAAGTAGTCGCACCCGGTCGCGCATTTTTCGATTTCCGCTCGTCCGTGTTTCAGCGGTTTGCCCATTTCGATCGCCATCAGTTCAGCAAATTCGCCGGCGCGGCGCCGCAGAACTTTGGCCGCTTGACGCATCAGATCGGCCCGGGTTTCGAAATCCGTCCATCGCCATTGACCGAAGGCTTTGCTTACTGTTTGGAGAATGGCATCTACCTCCTGCTGGGTATGCCCCTCATAAGTTTTGACGATTTCGCCGGTGCTTGGATTGATCGCTTTGAATTCCGCTCTCTGCTCTTCCAAAACCACGCTATTCATAACAGGGTTACGGTCACATAGCCGAGCCATCGAGTGAATTGATTTTTTCACCAGCGTGCCTGCACGATGCTTTCCGCCTTGTGTTGGTGTTAGCAAACGCTTAGCGTTCTTGAACCGAAGCAGGAAGCCGTCAGGCTCCCCATCCCTCCGCAACCCCCCATATACTATGAACAAGCGCATCTCCGTCGCTGCTTTGATCTGCGTGTTCGCTCTGACTCGGTTCGACACTCCGGTCCGAGCCGCGGATACTTCTGCAACCGATTGTTTCAAACCATTTACCCCGCAGACAAAAATGCTGGAGTTTAAAAGCAAGAAACCTCCGTACCGGGTTGCCCTGGCCAACGGTTACATCGGTAACACTTGGCGCATCGAGATGATCAAATGCCTCGAGGCCTACGCACAAGATCCGGCGATCAAGCCTCTCATCAAAGAATTGAAGATCGTCAGTACCGGTACCGATGTTGCTGCGCAGATAGGGGCAGTTGACAACTTCATCAACGCTGGTTATGACGTGGTCCTGATCAATGCCGTCAGCTCGACCGCGTTCAAGCCGGTCATCGAACGAGCCAAGCGAGCCGGCGTGCTTCTCATTTCCTACGATAACACGATCGACAGCGACCAAATCGTGGCGGTCAACGAAGACCAGCTTGAGGTCGGTCGTCTGATGGGGCGCTGGATCTTGAAGGAAATGGGCAACAAAGGGAACATTGTCGAGGTCCGCGGCGTGGCTGGCAATCCCGTTGATCTCGACCGGCACAAAGGCTTGCGCGAGATCCTCGACAAGGAGCCAGACATCAAATCCGTCGAGGTGGTCGGGAACTGGGATGACGGCACCGCCCAGAAGGCCGTAGCCGACGCCATCGCGGTACACGGCAAATTCGATGGCATGACTTGTCAGGGCGGTACCACCGGAGCGGTGCGTGCACTGATCGACGCCAAGAATCCTTTCATTCCCGTCGCCGGCGAAGCCGAAAACGGTTTCCGGAAGTTGATTGCGGAGCACGCCAAGGAAGGCTTAAAAGGCTGGTCCTATGGTCAGTCGCCTGCTCTGGTTGCTATCTCGCTCAAGGCGGCGCTCGCTGCGCTTCAGGGTAACAGTTTGCCCCAATATATCTCGGCACCGATTCCGGAGGTTGACTACACGAATATGAAGCCGGGCGTAGACTATTTTCCAGATCTCTCAGATGACTTTTTTGTCGCCAGCGGATTCCCCGAGTGCAATATCACGCTGGACGCAGGCAAGCTGATGAACGCAGCCAAGACCAGCGACTAATCCGCCTCATTCAAGGGCCCTCGCGGGTGAACAGCACGAGGGCCGCGGCGCCCGCCCTTTGCCTTCCCAAATGTCCGAGCCGGCACGCAGACCCTTTTTGCGTTTGCAAGGGATTACAAAGCATTACGGCGGTGTGACTGCGCTGGCCAACGTCGATTTCTCCTGCTCACTCGGCACCATTCACGCCGTCGTCGGTGAAAACGGTGCCGGTAAGAGCTCTTTGATGAAAATCATCGCGGGCGTTGTTCGCCCAGATGAAGGCCAGATTTATTTGGAGGGTCACCCGGTGCAGTTCACATCTCCGGCTGAGGCCGCTCTGCTCGGCATAACCTGCATTTTTCAGGAGCTATCGCTTCTGCCGGACCTCTCCGTCTCGGATAATATCTCGATCGCCGACCCACCCAAACGTTTCGGATTGATCGACCGCCGCCGCCAACGGCGAACCGCCGAAGAAGTGCTACGCCAGGTTGGCTGCCCGGACATTCATCCGGACGAGCGAGTGAAGGATCTTCCCCTCTCCCGCCAGCAGATGGTCGAGATTGCGAAAGCGCTCGTTCGTAATCCGCGCCTCGTCATCATGGACGAGGCTACGTCCGCTCTTACCGCGCGAGACGTGGAACAGCTCTACCGAATTATCCGCGGACTGCGCGACCGGGGTGTGGCAGTGCTGTACATCTCCCACCGTATGCCGGAGATCTCCGCTATCGCCGATATCTGTTCGGTGTTCCGGAACGGCAAACATATCGACACCTTCTCAATGGCAAGCCGGACGACGGAGGAGATCGTGCCGATGATGATCGGACGCGAGCTGGCCAGAGCTTATCCTGCAAAGGTCAGTACCAGGGGCGATTCGGCAGCTCGGATAAACTCTGCGGACCATAAACCTCAAACCGGGCCTCTGCTGGAAATCAAGGACCTGTTCTGGAGTAATGTTCTCCGCGGTATTTCCCTTCGGCTTGCCGCCGGGGAGATCGTCGGCCTTGGCGGCTTGGATGGCCAGGGCCAAAGCGAGCTTCTGCTGGCGCTGTTCGGTGTACTCCGTGGACTTGGGGGTGAAGTTTTCATTGACGGCCGGCGCCTCGCGATCAAGCACCCACGACAGGCTAAGGCACCCAAGATCGGTTTAGCGCTCATTCCCCAGGATCGGCAAACCCAAGGTTTGCTCCTACCGATGTCGATTGAGGATAATCTAGTACTCGCGTCAGCATCGGACCTGAGTAAGTACGGTCTCATCGATCGAGCCAAGGAGCGATCAGCTACCAATCAGGCTGTCGCGAAACTGCAAATCCTGGCCAACGATCTCGCTGCGCCGGTGCGAACATTATCTGGAGGTAACCAGCAGAAGGTCGTTATCGGTAAGTGGCTGCTGAAAAATCCAAGAATCCTGCTCTTAAACGATCCGACACGAGGTATCGATGTCGGCACTAAACAGGAGCTGTACCAGTTAATGCGCGAATTGGCGCAAACCGGCCTTGGCATTCTTTTTTACTCAACCGACTACGAAGAGCTGATCGGCATGTGCGACCGCGTCGTGGTCTGTTACGGAGGTAAATTAATTCGGGAACTCAGCGGCCCAGATTTGAACGAACACAACCTGATTACTGCCTCGCTCAATTTAGGCGAGAGCAGAGGTGCAGTGGAGTCCGAAAGCAGGTCGATCGAGACCAGCAGTCCAAAAGCGTCAGCTTGGCAGAATCTTAACCGATTCTGGAAGCGCAACGCAGGACCGGCACTCAGCTTCCTGGTGTTCGCCATCATGTTCATCCTGTTTGCCTCGCAGCAATCGAATGGTCTATCCACGAACGTCTTGACCTCCGTCTCCAACAAAGGAGCCGTTCTGGGATATGTCGCCATCGCCCAAACCCTGGTGATTCTGACCGGCGGTTTTGATTTGTCGGTCGGGATGGTTATGACGATGGCCTCCTGTCTGGCTTCCGTGATTCTAAACGGTTCGGCTGGCCAGACTACTCTGGGAGCTTTGGCAGTGCTTGCAAGCGGGCTTCTTGCCGGGATCATCAATGCCGTAACCGTGGTTCTCGGCCGGATCCAACCGATCATTGCAACCCTGGCGACCGGCGCGATCTACTTCGGGATTGCTCTCTGGTTGCGACCGAGCCCAGGCGGCAACGTCAACGAGGATCTGAGCAACGCTCTAACGTACGACGTGGGGGGCGTACCAACGACCTTCCTTTTGTTGTTGGCGACCATCGCGTTCATCTGGTGGCCGTTTCGTAACTCTATCCTCGGCCGTAATTGTTATGCGCTCGGATCCTCTGAACGAGCTGCCTATATGTCGGGCCTGGCCATCGGGCGAGCTCGGTTTGCGGCCTATTCACTTGCTGGTTTGCTGGCGGCCACCGGAGGGCTCCTGCTATCCCTCGTCTCCCTGTCAGGCGAGGCAAGCGCCGGCCAGGGCGGCTTTTACACACTGAACTCGATTGCAGCCGTCGCGATCGGAGGCACCTCTCTTTTCGGCGGATCAGGAGGAATCATCGGTTCGATTTGCGGCGCGCTGGTACTTCGCACGATCAGTGACCTACTTTTCGTCTTCAACGCTCCGGCGCTCTGGCAGCCCCTGTTTCAAGGATTTATCCTGCTCGGCGCAGTCTGTCTGGGCGGACTTCGAGTGCTTCGTCGGAAAAATCAGATGGACGTCTTCCAGTGAACCGCATTTTCACAAAAACGAATCAACCGATTCTCGCGGCGAGCGCTTGTATCCTGGTGATCCTGGCGATCGGGGCGATGATCAACCCCAATTTTGTTTCACCCAACTACCTGCTGCTGCAATTGGAGGTGGCCTCGTTCCTCGGGATCATTGCCGGAGGTTCGATGTTGGTCATCCTGCTCGGACACATCGATCTTTCCATCCCATGGACAATCACCATGGGAGCGATGATGGGGACGGCAGTGGCTCATGTTGAGGAGACGGCTGGGCTGTTGACATTCCCGGTCGGCCTCGGCTGTGGAGCCCTGGTCGGACTGATTAACGGCCTCGGCGTAGCGTGGTTGCGGGTACCTTCGATGATCTTCACGCTGGGGATGAACGCGGTCTTGCAAGGATTGGTTGTGCTTTATACCGGGGGAGCCGCGCCCGCGAGTCACGCGACACGGTTGATGTCGATTCTAGCGGTCGATCGAACGTTCGGCATTCCCAACGCCTTGTTCGTCTGGATTGCGGTATCGGGAGTGCTGGTATTTCTGCTGCGCGCCACTCAATTCGGACGTTACCTTTATGCGGTCGGTAACCGGGAGAGGGCGGCATACTTATCGGGAGTCCCAACCCGGTGGGTGATCGTCGGCGCTTTTGTCACGAGCGGGATTACCGCCGCGCTGGGAGGCATCATGCTGACCGGTTACTCCACGAAAGCGTATCAGGGCATGGGAGACGCCTATTTGTTACCGGCGATCGCGGCCATCGTGCTAGGAGGGACCAATGTGCTTGGGGGAAGCGGTCGGTATACCGGGACCGTGATTGGCGTTCTTTTGATTGTGCTTCTCCAGAGCATGCTCTCGGTGCTGCAGATGCCTGAAGCGGGGCGACAGATCATCTATGGAGGTGTGCTGCTGAGCATGCTGCTCATCTACGGACGGGCCGCCCGTCTGCGCGAATAGCCGAATACTTTACCGCGGACGATTTCAGATCAACATTGGACTCCTCATGTCGACCGCCCCTTATCTCCGCCTGAACCCGCAGGATCAAGTCGCCATTGCCTACCGCGATCTTGAATCTGGCACGCCACTAGAAAATAGCACTTGCCAGGACCTCATCCCGGCCGGGCATAAAGTCGCTCTCACTGCGATCGCCTCGGGTGAATCAGTTCGTCGTTATGGACAGGTAATCGGCATCGCCAGCCGAGCCATCGCACCAGGACAACATGTGCATGTGCATAATCTCGCTATGGGCGAGCACGACCGGGATTACCGCTTCGGAGACGATTATGTGCCGACTCAGCCGGATCCAGCGGCGGTGACGTTTTCCGGCATCGTTCGCCCCGACGGCAGGGTGGGCACCCGAAATTATCTCGGCGTTTTGAGCTCCGTGAACTGCTCCGCCACGGTCGTGCGCGCAATCGCTGATACGTTCACCTATCGGCCAGAGCTGTTGGCTGAATTTCCTAACATCGACGGCGTGGTCGGACTCACCCATGGGACCGGCTGCGCGATGTCGGCCGATGGCCTTGGACTCCGCCTCTTGCGTCACACCATCGCAGGGTATGCCCGCCACGCGAATTTTGCTGCAGTGCTGCTTATCGGGCTCGGCTGCGAATCGAATCAGATTCGGTCCCTGCTCGAAGCGGAAAACCTCGAGGAATCGGACCGCCTGCGCACATTTACCATTCAGGAATCTGGAGGAACCGCCAAGACGATCAAGAGGGGCATCGATCTCATCAAGGAAATGGCCGTTTCAGCGGACCGGATAACTCGGGAACCAGTTTCTGCAAAGCACTTGGTTCTTGCCTTGCAGTGCGGGGGTTCCGACGGCTACTCGGGTGTGACTGCTAACCCGGCATTGGGAATGGCAGTCGACCGCCTGGTTCGCGCCGGCGGCACCGCGATTTTATCGGAAACCCCCGAGATTTATGGCGCCGAGCACCTGTTGGTCCGCCGAGCTGCGACCAGAGAGGTTGGGGAAAAACTCATCGAACGGATCCGATGGTGGGAGGAGTACACGACGAGGAATGACGCGACCATGGACAATAACCCGTCTCCGGGCAACAAAGCGGGAGGCTTGACGACTATCCTGGAGAAATCGCTCGGCGCTGCTGCCAAAGGCGGCTCAACTGGATTAATGCAGGTCTATGAGTACGCCGATCAGGTCAAAACCTCCGGCCTGGTCTTTATGGACACCCCTGGGTATGATCCCGTTTCCGCGACCGGGCAGGTGGCGGGAGGCGCTAACCTGATTTGTTTTACGACTGGCCGCGGATCCGCTTTCGGCGCAAAACCGGCACCTTCAATCAAGCTCTCCTCCAACACCAAGACTTACCTTCGCCAGTTGGAGGACATTGATATCAATTGCGGCGAAATCCTCGACGGGACGGTCTCGTTGCCGGACACGGGCGAAAAGATCTTTCGCAAAATCGTGGCGATCGCTTCCGGCGAGAAAACCAAAAGCGAAGAACAGGGGTATGGTGAAAACGAGTTTGTGCCGTGGGTTATCGGCGCGACAATGTGAAAGCGCAGAATAAGTAACAGATGGCAAATAGCAGATGTAAAGGATGACGCAGACAGGCTCCGGATGGTGATTCTATTACCAAAGAATAAAGTTCAGATCTAAACCTTTAACGCTGTACGCGCCGCGTTCAATTCGCTGTGGATCTTTGCTATTTGCTACCTGCTATTTTCTATCTGCGTTCCTAAAGAAATTGGACGACAGCTGTTGACCGTCGCGCTACCATGTCGAAATGGCTGGTCAGATTCTCAACACCCAGGGCAGCCAGCGAGACTCGGTACAACCATCGTTCGTCGCGAGAATTAGCGCGGAAGATCTTTTCCGGGCCGAAGGCGGTTGCATCAGTGAGCAGGAGGTCGTCGATCTCTTGGAACTGGAGAATATTACCATCGTTGAAGATTGGCGCCGGTACCGGCAAATCGTAGCCATCAAAAGCGATACCGAGACCTGGATGTATCCGGTCTGGCAGTTCGCTCGGAAGCCGAAACGAATCATGTTGGGTATTCGCGACTGCCTGGCTGAACTTGATTCAGATGATGACTTAGAAAACACGGTCTTCTTCCTAAGCAGCATGACACGGTTAGCCGGCAAAAGACCCCTTGATTGCCTGCGCGCAGGTAAAATCGAAGCAGCAATTAAGGCAGCACGGGCTAGAGCTTGCGCCAGGACCACCCTTAGCGGGTAACTGAAGCCGGAAGTCAGGAGCCAGGAGATAGCGGTCGGTAGGGCGTGTCCGGCGTCTGCCCATACGCGTCAACTTAAGGAGGCGACACGAAGAAAGGGCGAGTGGACGAAGGAATCTGTGATCTGCCCGTTGCGGCAGGGCGAAAACAGTTATCGAAGTTCTTGGTGACCGCCCGACCAGGCCTAGCAGGGCAATGGCTAATAAATGATTCAGCGGTCGCGGAGCGACACGCCCTACCTAGCCTATTGCTCGATGGTAAATGGCAGCTCCAGGGTCGTCGTCTTGTCCGTCCCCAGATCGTGAAGCTTGTAATCCACAAGGTAATCGCCAGGCGGGGCGTCGTTAAGGTGCAGAGTCAGATGGATCATAAACTCACGGTTTCGATGCCGGCTCTTCATGGCCATTTTTCCGAAATTGTCCTGCCGAGCAACCGTCTCTCCAGCCGCTTGCTCGCGTTTGTTAATTTCATCGAGCGATTGAGAGTACGCGAACTGGCAGCCAGCAATTAACGCAATCACTGCCGGGCGAAACATGGGCTCCAATGCCGGGTTTGGTCCATGCGAGACCAGCAAGAACGCGTCCGAACAGAAAAAGCGCGCAACCTCGGAACGCTGTTCTCCGATTCCGTTGACCAAAGCGTTAGTCCGGCTTTGCTCGCGAGTCCATCGTGAGTGGGATACTTGGGTCTTTATGCCCCGATGACCACAACCCAAATGTCGGTATTACCGGCCCAGTCGAACAATTGTTCCGCGAATGGGGCCGGGACATGGATGCAACCGTGCGACTTAACGTTGGGGTCGCCTTGGTGAATCGCTTCACCTCCATGGTAGAAGAGGGAGAAATCCATGTTGTCTTTGCCCGGGAATTCGCTGCTGCTGTGCCGCCGCAGCCTGCGGGATGTCATCTCGAAGACACCGGAAGTCGACCGGTAACCTGGCCGGCCGCCGCTAATCGGACTGATATGAAGTGCTGTATTGCCGTTGTCGTAAGCAGTGAGTTCCCGATCATAAAGATCGGCCAAGATGCTCCTGCCCTGTGCCGGGTCGGGTTGCTGGTTATCTCCCGGTCCGTCTTGCGGCAGCTTCCCGTTAGTCTGAGGCCCGACCACGCCGTCAACCGCAAGATCGTTGAGAGATTGAAATTCCATCACGCGCGCAACGGTAAGCGCACCGAATTGGCCATCGATAGGGAGACGAGGTAATCGGGTTGGACCCGCGAAATTGAGTGCAGTCTGGATTTGTTCGACGATCGGACCGCTGTCGCCGTGCCGGAGGTTTTGCATAGGAGGGGGGTTAGTTCGCGCAGTGTACACAAATAGCGGATTAAATGATAGCATGTTCTGGAGGGGGCTGCCTCGGCGCAAAAGGCGAACGCGCGTCTCCTTAAGTTGACGCGCATGGGCGGCTGCCGGACGCGCCCTATCTTCTCGAGCACGGCGACGAAAGACAAAGATCTTAAAAACAAGAATCCCAACTATGGCAGCGCAAAGAGCTCTTCGTTATCTTCAATTCAAAATCCGTCTTAGCGTCTTTGGAGTGGGATATAGGATTCGGTCGATCGGGAGCTCAATCCTACCGGCCGGATGTGAGATTTCCTATTTCAAAATCGCTTCTGCTGAGGCTAGGACCAGCTGAGAAGACGGCGGTGACACCTCACGCGTAGAAACCGACTCCAGAATCCTTGCCGCCAAACGCAGGTTATCAAGCGTTCTGCTTAGATCGATGAGTCCGTCCGGTCGAACGACAATCCAAAAGTCCCGTTCGATTTGCGCGATCACCATGGTTTCGCCTTGGTGTAAACGGGTCTTTTCGATCTCCAACTTGTGCGCCCACCCCATTCGTCGGAGCTGAAGCGCCGCTTCTTGGCAGATCGTTATGCCGTTGTCACAGTGCTGCAGCCCACTGACTCGAAACTGCAACGGCCCTTGGCTAATCTGTAAATAAAGTTGGGCTCCCTGCGATCTATCCCAAGATCTCCGGTTCCACCACGCGCCAATAAATCCGCCATGTGCATTCGGCACGTATTTCCATTCGAGATCAACGAATTCGGTTTGCAAGCGTTGGAAGAAGCCGATCCACGGCGTATATTGGCGAGTCCAATTTACCACTGGCTGGTAACGCCAAGCTTGGACGTCCGTTTCTCGTTGTTCCAAAAACATGCAAAAATCGCTGAGAACGGCGTTTCGAGAAAGCAACCGCTCGTCTTCGTGGAGGAGCGCGATGAGTTGTGCTCGAAGCAATGGTGGACAGTGGGCGTCGGTATAAGGTGCTTGGTCGCCCGTTGTTAGATAAACGGGGAGAACCTCGCGGTTCGGATATTTGATCCCAAGAGACTCCAGGTAGTTACCTTGATGGCTGCAAGTTACAGTTTTGTCCGCGATTGCGATGATGACGGCGTTATTGATTTCCGCGGCTATATCCGCTCGAGAGACCTGTCGCTCCACGCGGACTGTCAGCGACCCGTTCATAAGCAATTTCTTGTCGTGAAGCGCTAGCAGCGCCGAGACAAACCGGACTCCAAGGCGATGAAGGTCCGGATCAAGATTCTTCCAACGCGAATCAGCCCACGCAAGCAACCAGCCCAAGAACGCGTTCTGAGCGGGTTCGCTCGTGGCAAAATGAAAAAGATTCGGCGGGTTCACACGATCAACGATTGTAGTAGGTCGCTTATTCGGATGGAGTGGAAAACGCTTTAGGACGAAACGTAGTAGAGGAGGCTTATCAGTCCGGAAACTAGATAGGCTATAATTTCACCTGGGTTTTTATAATTTGTTTGTTTGATCTGCTGGTCGGTTAGCGGCCTTTGCCGGCGAAGCGCATGACCGGCGAAACGCATAACAAATGACAAATGTACTGCGGCAGCACTATCTGCTATCGGTTATCTCTGCGGCGGGAAATATCTATAATCGAGGCCGGTGGCAGCCGGCAATTCACGGGTCTTTTTGATTCGCTCGCTCAAAGGCGCTGTTTATGCCGTAAAAAATGTCGGACGCAACGGGCGGCCTGGGAGTTTGGAGTCGGGAGTCGAGGAGACCGGAGTCAGGCATTGCGTGTTCGCCGTTTTGGAAAGAGTAGCTGGTTATGCCGGAAAGAATTTCAGAAGCAGACTTCGCCAAGGCATTCCACCATCGCGCTTCGCCTGGCGTGAGATTCTACACCCGCTCGGGGCGAGTTTTTCTGATCCAGAATTTCTTGATGAGCCGGGCAGCTTCCAAACCGACAAGGAGGAAGAGCAACCATCGCGAGATATACCAATGCCCTTTGCCCGCGATCGATTGATGATAGATCAGGACAATCGCCGCAACGTAAGCCAGCCGGTGAAGCAGTTTCCATCGCTTCCCGCCCAGTTTCCGGACCGACCAATTGTTGCTGGTCGACGCGAGCACCACCAGGATGCTGAGCCCGGTCAAACCAAACCAGGTAAACGGTTTGGTAAAACTTTGCAGCAGATCCTCCCAATCGCCTTGGTAGAGCACATGACAGGAGAAATGGATCAGACCATAAATGCAGGCGGAAACACCGATATAACGGCGATGCCGATTGAGCGCGCTGACAATGGCCGAACGCGGGAAGAGTACCCGTAGCGGAGTTAAACTTAAGACCGCACCCAAAGTCCAGATGGCAGTCTCGCCGGACACGTGCAGCAGCCGTTCAACCGGATTTGCACCGAGTTGATTGGTGACGGCCGGAACGACAATAAGGCAGATGCCGAGCCCAATGAGAATGACAAGCGCGACAATTTTGTTGGCAAGAATCCGGGCGATGAGGTTGATTTCCGCGGTCAGAAATTTTTCCGAAGATCTAATCCGGTATAGAGTCCAGCAACCTCTTTTTCGTACCCGTTGAATTTCAGCGTCGGTTGTCTCCCGGCAAAAAAGCCACCGCCGATGACCCGTTCGGTTTTCTGGCTCCAGCGAGGATGATCAACTTCCGGGTTCACGTTGGCGTAGAATCCGTATTCGTCCGGCGCCATCCGGCTCCACAGCGTTTTCGGCTGATCAGCCACAAAGTCGATTCGCACTAACGACTTCGCTCCTTTGAATCCATACTTCCATGGAACAACCAGACGAATGGGCGCCCCGTTCTGGTTCAGCAATGGCTTGCCGTAGATGCCGGTCGCCAGGAAGGCCAACTCATTGTTCGCTTCGGGCAAGGTCAGCCCTTCAGTGTACGGCCAGGAAAAGTCTTGCGAGCGCTGACCTGGACAGTTTTTCGGGTCTAGGAAAGAGGTGAACTGCAGGTATTTCGCTTCGGGTTTAGGCTCAGCCATGGCCACCAGTTTGGCGAGGGCGAACCCGTCCCACGGTATGACCATCGACCAGGCTTCCACACACCGGTGCCGGTAATTGCGCTGTTCGATTCCGCCGGCGGCTTTGATCAGGTCGTTGACATCAAATTTGCCGGGTTTAGCGCATGAACCGCCAATCTCGATCGTCCAAGGTTCCGTCTTCCAACCTCGGTTGGCATTGACTTTGGGATCGCCTTTCTCCAGGCCCCATTCGTAAAAATTGTTGTAGCTGGTGATGTCGTCGTAAGGCGTGAGTTTAGCTCCGGAAAGTTTGTAGCTCGCGTTCAGCACGTCGGGAAACCCAGAGGTTGCGGAACGAGCCACCGTCGGCAGGAAAGCGCCGGTTGCCAGTCCCAAACCAAAGGTTCGCAGAAATTGGCGTCGCCCAAGATACTGGGACTCCGGAGTGACAGCCGAGTCGAGCAACTGCCAGGAACTTTTCTTTTGGATATGCACGGCGAGGCGCATGACAGATGACAGATGACAAATGACAGATCAACTGGTTTCGCACGTTGAGGTCGCCGAGGATCAAAAATCTCACGCAAAACAGACTATGCCGGGCTACGTCAGCCAAGGACGAGAAGGGTGAAGGCGATTAGTGAAGCAGAGCGGCGTGCTGGGCGCGACGACGCATCCCGCCGAAGCTTTAGCGAAGGGCGAAGCCTCGACGAATTATTCGTCACCAACGCGGCAATCCGATTCTTCTTCGATTAGATGGCATTGCTTGCGTGTCCTCGATTATGCGTCTGGCAAATA
>Ga0137401_10000694_pt1 | contig 13721 bp, 10 predicted proteins | sample CZOMad1_1_16fung_FD_108286 | JGI IMG/M metagenome (GOLD analysis project Ga0137401, IMG submission 108286) | Vadose zone soil fungal communities from Angelo Coast Range Reserve, California, USA - CZOMad1_1_16fungal (Illumina Assembly) | ecosystem: Environmental > Terrestrial > Soil > Vadose...
CCGGATCACTGTCATTGGGCGGCACCTATAGCAACTCGGCTGGAGCTAATTTGAAGTTGAAACTCTACGACGACGGCGTCACTGCCAATACCTACGGCTTAGGTGTTTCGTCGGGTAGTATGGATTTCGGGGTCAGCCCTTCTGCTGGCTACAATTGGTACGCTGGCGGCTCAAGCAAGATGAGCCTTAGCAATAGCGGAAACCTGACCGTCAGCGGAAATATCGCAGCCAAGTATCAGGACGTGGCCGAATGGGTGCCTTCCGCTGGACAACTTCCAGCCGGCACTGTTGTAGTTCTCGACTCAACCAAATCCAATCAGGTCATCTCATCAACGCAGGCTTACGACACGCGGGTGGCGGGCGTGGTCTCAGAGCAACCGGGGATCGCGCTCGGCGAAAGTGGCAAGGACAAAGTGCTGGTTGCCACAACCGGAAGAGTGCTGGTCAACGTGGACGCTATGGAGGGCCCAATTCACATCGGCGATCTGCTCGTCACCAGTGATGTTCAGGGAGTCGCGATGAAGTCAGAGCCGATAACGATTGGCAATCGAAAGATGCACATGCCGGGGACTTTGATCGGCAAAGCACTCGAACCACTGGAAAAAGGATCGGGAAAGATTTTGGTTTTACTCAGTCTGCAATAAGAGTCTTCTGATAAGAAGCGTCATAGATTTATTAAGGAGAGATTCCATGTTACGCAAACGAAAGAGAATTCTCTGGCCCGTAATAACGCTAATCATTCTAGCGCTCACGGCAGTGGCCTTTGTCACAAAGCGAAGTAAGACGATGGCTTCACCGGGAGCCGAGACTGCCATACCCGCTCAGACGCCATCATTGGCAATAGGCGCGAATGTTCCCCAGGGCGCAGTGCAGATGGTGCGCTTTACGGTGTACGACGCGGGCGTCTTTCCACAGAAAACGCGCGTCCACCAAGGGATGGTCGCCATTTACATGGAGGATGTGTCCGGGAACTCGGCGGGCCTGGTCGTTCAAAGCGAGGCGTTACTACGAATCGCACAGGTCACTCGTGGTATTGGCAAATGGCGCGGTAGCACGCGAATTCCGCTCACGGCGGGCCGATATCAGCTCTTTGACGCGAGCCGGCCAAATAATAAGGCGACGCTCATTGTAGAACCATAGCCGTTGATCGTTGTCGGCGTAACTGTCCAGCCTCGTACAGGAGAATTTGAAATGAAACCTCAAATCGGTTCTCAATTGCTGATCGTCGTCGCTCTCATAATTGCTTTTTGTCTGACGACTCAGGCGCAGAGTTGGACGCAATATGATCAGGGCACGCCACCGCAGCATGCGGCTGGAGTCTCTCCTCTTGGCAGCTATATTTCAAATGATCTCGGGACCGTCAATCTCAGCAACGGCGCGCTTAACCTGTCGCTGCCAATGGGGAATGTTGGTGGTCGGGGTTTTAGCTTGCCGATCGCGCTGAATTACAGCAGCAAGGTATGGTCACTGGGACATGAAACCGTGTTCCATCCCGGGCCCTGCCCTGGATGCGAAAACCCTGAGGCTCTGATGGTTTGGGCCAACTATGGACAGGGAGACTATCAGGTTAGCATCTACAATCGGATTGCGCCGGGCTGGACGATTAATGCTGCTCCGACGCTAACGAGCCAGTTTGTCGGAATCTCTCAATGCGATGGCTCGCTATATAACTATCAACAGCGTCTTCACAAGCTGACCGTAATGCTGCCGGACAAAGGTGAGATCGAGCTCCGCGATGATCAGACTGATGGCAAGCCACTGGCTAACACTTCCTGCCCTTACAACTCCGCCGAATATCGCGGCAGGCGCTGGCATGCCACCGACGGCTCTGGCGCGATTTTTATCGGCGACAATGACAATGGCGTCGTGAATTTTGATGTAGCAGGGACGCTGATTACCAGCGAGGGTTTGCGCTATCGTTTTCAGACTGGAGGGCGATGTGTTTCGATTACGGATCGTAACGGCAATAAGATTCTGATTAATCAGTCCAGCGATCCCAACACAAACCATTACGAGACGGATTACGTCGATCAACTTGGGCGCACCACCAAAGTTGAAATTAACGCGCCTGATCCGGCTAACTCGTCGGTAACGCTGGCGGTGCTCGTGACCGTCCAGGGCTACCAGGGTGCAACCCACTACTACAAGGTCAAAACAGACCTGCTTGGCAGTCACATTCGCTCAGACTTCAATTACAATCAGTCGGTTCCGATTGTCACGGGCACTAATGATCCTTTCGGTGTTTGTTATGGAGGCAATCAGCCGCCGGCTTCAGTGACGTTATTCCCGGATTCACCCTGCCAGACCCAGCAACTAATAAGCGGCACGAGCGAGGTTAAAGAAGTCGCTCTTCCCGACGGTCGCAGCTTACAATTCAATTACAACTTGTACGGCGAGGTGGCCGAAGTGTTGTTGCCCACCGGAGGGAAATTGCAGTACGACTATACGAACGCATATCTTCCGTCCGGTAACACGATGCCTATCGAATATACCGGGCCATACAACTCCATCGACGACATTGATCGTGCCGTTACCGAGCGTCGAACGTATGCCGATGGCAGCAATCTGGAGGGCACCTCGACGTACAGTTTCGGAGCTCAGCAGGTAAGCGGGACGAATTATGCCTGCACTGAGGTCAAGAGCTATTCCGGTTCCTCAACTTCCGGCACGGTGTTGGCAGATCAACGTCATTTCTTCCGTTCTTCCCAACGCTATCTTTATGTTAACGACTACAGCGTTTATGGGACCGGCAATAGTATCTGGTCAACTGGAGTTGAGTGGCGTACTGAGACTCGCGATTCCAACGGCAGTGTAATTAGTGCTACTGAGCAGGATTGGAGCCAACGCGCGCCCGTGAGCTGGCCTGCCGGAGGCTCTTGGCCTCAGGAACAACCCGCCAATGATAATCGGGTTAGCGAGACGCGCAGGTATCTCGACAACGGAAGCTTTGCCAAGAACGACACCTTCTACGATAACGTCAACTATCCGCGAGCGAACAACGTCGCCGAAGTATGGGCATATGATTTCGATCAATCGCTCAAACGCCGCACGACCACTAGCTACATGACCGGCAGTTACCAGTCGGACGATTCAATTCACTTGGTTAGGTTACCGTTGGTGCAGACTGTCTATGATGGCAACAACAATCTAATGGCGCAGAGCACGAACGAATATGATAACTATGGCAGCGATGGCAATCATCCGCAGTTACAAGACTACGGGACGGTAACAGGTCACGATCCAAGTTATGGAACCGGCAACATGGCGCGCGGTAACCTGACTGCCGTAGGCCATTGGTTGAACACCACGAGCAATACCATCTACACCTACCTGGGATACGATACCCTCGGCAATCCGGTCTCAAATAAAGACGCCCTTGGCAATGTGACCACGCTCAGTTATGTGGATGATTTCGGCGATGGCAGCAATCCGGGCGGAGGAGGCATCGGATCATACGGAGCGACGTATGCGATGCCGACACTGATCACCAGTCCACCGCCGCAAAGGGGCCAACCGCAGCAAACCGCACGAACTCAATACGACTTTTCAGGTGGACTGCTGACCGGATTCAAAGACCGAAATGGCGTCATCACGCAAACCATTTACAACGATCCCTTTGACCGACCGACGCAGGTTAAGGCCGCCCTGGGAATCGCCGGAGTCGAGAGCCACGCCGTAATGTATTACGCCCCGACGACTGCATTTGGAATTTCTCTTACGAACAACGACGTATTGACAGCCAAAGACCAGACGACCCTTGACGACGCTACGTTGCGCTCTTGGACACACACTGACGGTTTTGGGCGCACCGTACAAGCGTGGTCAAGCGACCCCCTGGGCGATGATGAAGTCACCACCATTTACGACGCGCTGAGCCGAGTCAAACAAGTCAGCAATCCCTTTCGGCCATCGCAGCGAGAGAGTGCGATCTACACGACTACGGGCTACGACTTTGCTAGTCGGATCCTTTCCGTCACCTCACCTGACGGTGCGCCAGTGAACACTGCCTACAGTGGTAATCGAGTTTTGGTGGCTGACCAGAGCGCCAGAAAACGAATTAGTGTTACAGATGGTTTGGGTCGATTGAAAGAGGTTTGGGAAGTCACGCCCACCGATTCCGCTTCGGAGTCAGTCTCTTTTCCTGGATACGGCGACGTAACAGCCGGATACGTTACTAGATATGACTATGACACCCTTGATGATCTGACGAATGTCTCGCAACGAATTGGCACGAACGGCACAACGCAGTCCCGTTCATTCGTTTACGATTCATTGAAACGGTTAACGTCAGCCACCAATCCTGAAAGCGGCACCGTCTGTTATGGAACACTCATAAATAGTCAGTGTCAGGCGAATGGTTATGATGCCAACGGGAATTTGGTTTACAAGACCGACGCCCGAGGGATCTTGACTACCTACGGTTACGACGCGCTCACTCGAAACACGAGTATCACGTATACCAACGATCCAGCGAACACGCCAGCGGTCACACGTACTTACGACAACCTAACAAACGGCGCGTACGGGAAGGGCCGACTTTGGTCAACGCAAACCTCAGCCGGTACGCTGATCACGATTGATAGTTATGATGCGCTTGGGCGAACGAAGAGTCAGAAGCAGCAGTTCTATTACAACAACGCCTGGAGCCAGCCCTATTCCATCGGCGGTATTAACTATGATCTTGCCGGTCATATCACGTCAATCACCTACCCTTCCCAGCACACGGTAAATTACAAGTACGATAATGCCGGAAGACTCGGCGACAAAGACACGACGCATCTTGCTTTTACCGGGAATCTCGGCGACGGCGACCCCACGCAGCGCAATTACGCGCAGGGACTTGTGTACGACGCGGCCAGCCGTTTGAAGCAGGAACAATTAGGCACCGCCACGCCGATCTACAATCAACTCGCGTACAACTCGCGTGGGCAGTTAGCGGAAATACTTGCCGGCACCGAAACGAGCGGCAACGCGAGTTTCAATCGCGGAATGATCGTCAACGACTATAGCCCGCAATGTTCAGGTGCCGGCTGCAATGCCACAGACAACAACGGCAATCTTCGCAGGCAAACCGTCTATGTGCCGAACGACCCCCAAAACAATAGTCGAACTTCATGGTCTCAGCAGTATGATTACGACAGCTTGAATCGTCTCACTCAGGTCACTGAGGACACCGGCCAAACGTCGCTAAATTGGCACCAGGGGTATAGGTACGATCGTTTCGGCAATCGGAGGATTGACATTGACAATACCTCGCCGAATATTCCGCACCCTGACTTTGAAGTTGAAGTCACAACAAACCGCCTGTTAGCGCTAGGTGATTCGGCGCTAACGGGCTCGAACCTCAATCAGCGCAAGATGCGCTACGACAATGCGGGAAATCTGACGAATGATAATTGGAGTTCGTACGGGAGCGCGAGTCCGGGAGTAGCTACGCGGATTTATGATGCGGAGAACCGGATGACCTCTGCGCAGGACAGCACCGGCGGAATCACGAATTATACCTACAATGCGGAAGGTCGGCGGGTGCGTCGGAGTATCAGCGGACAGCCAGAGGTTTGGCAAGTCTACGGCATCGGCGGAGAGTTACTGGCTGAGTATGCCGCGAATGCCTCTCCCACTACCCCGCAGAGGGAATATGGCTATCGCAACGGACAGTTGCTGATTACTACAGAGACTGGAACCGCTAGTGCTCCGGGACCTTCAGCGTTAACGGCAACTCCATCGACGAGCGGCGCGAGCATCACGCTCAATTGGACACCAGTGTCGGGCGCAACGAACTATCGCGTTGAGCGGGCGACCGGCAAAGATGGGCCTTATGTCTTCGCCGGCCATAGCTCCTCAACCACCTTGATCGATCCCGGCGTAAGCGGCACCGCGTATTTGTACAAGGTGTGCGCAGCGAACAGTCAGGACATCTGTACCTCCAGTTACAGCAACATCGCTTTAGGAGTGGCTGTTATCTTCACCGACTCGGACATCAAAGGCTTTGCTGATGATCCGAGCGGCCAGACCGTCACTATGATCAAGGCCGCGCATATCACGGAATTGCGCACGACGATTAACGCGGTTCGGCATCTGGCGGGAATGGGTGATGGTGTGTGGACTTACAACCCTCTTGCACCGCAAATCAATGTGGAAGATGTGCGTGACCTGAGGACAAACTTGGACACGGCGTTGACTCAACTAAGCATTCCCACGCCGCCGTACGCTACAGATCCAACGCTCAAAGGCTGGCACGAAGATCCGCTGAATGCGACGCCGATCAGAGCCGCACACATCCGAGAATTGCGAACGCGCGCGACCATCGGACAGGGTGGCAGCGGCGGCAGCGGTTCATCGTTCCAAATTCACTGGCTGGTTGCGGATCAGCTCGGCACGCCGCGAATGATCTTCGATCAGACAGGCAGCCTCGCCAACGCGAGTCGTCACGATTATCTGCCGTTCGGTGAGGAACTCGGTGTAAATGTTGGTGGGCGGACACAAGCGCAGGGTTACGGCCAAGTCGATGGCATCCGTCAACAGTTCACTGGACAGCAAAGGGATAATGAAACAAGTCTTGATTACTTCAATGCTCGCTACTACTCATCGATACAGGGACGTTTCACCTCTGCGGATTCATTTGGTGGAAGAATATCCAATCCTCAGTCGCTTAACCTATATGCTTATGTTCTCAATAATCCTCTCAAATGGAACGATCCTACAGGCCACCAAAAAGAAACAGAAGACGAGCGGAGGAAAAAGGAAGCACAGAAGTATGGTTATGATTACGTTAATGGCGTGCTAGTTCAAAAGAGCGGCGGTGGCATTGTATTTGAAACCGTCACCGTGAGAGCGAATTCTAACGGTCCGCTTGCCCGTTCTGGCTGGGACTGGGTTCCTGTTGTTGGCCCATTTAGGCAAATGGGTTGGGACCTAAAGACTGGCCACGACGCGCGAGCTCTTGGTCATTTCGGTTTAGCGGCGGTTGAAGGAGCTACTCTCCTTAGTCCTGTCCGAAGCGGCGGCAAGTTTGTTTTTCGTTTTGCGCAACGGATGTTTGTCACGGAGGTGATTGAAGAAAGTGGCGTTGTAGTTGCTGAGACTGTAGTCGAAGAGGCCGCGACGGAAGGAGTATCAATTCTTGAAAGCAATGCTGGACATATTTTCCGTGAAGCCGCAGGTCACGTGGTAGACACTCCTGCAAACAGAAAATTGCTAATTGATACGGCTTCGGATACGAGGAACCTTGTTGGAACGAATAAGTTTGGAAACCAGGTGTATGCTAAGACTCTTGAGAACGGACAACAGGTCTGGACCTACGTCCGCAACGGCGTGATTAGGAATGGTGGTGTTAACAGGGTCCCCAGAATATTTAACCTTAAGGATTGAACCAATGAAAGACCTGAGTGCGGAGCAAGCTTTTAGGGCAATGGGCTTGTTTTTGGAGAACTACTTTGAACGAACCGGCTATGACGAACTAGGTTTTCTTCTGACCGATCTCCAAATTTTAGACGACGGCAAACCCTTGGATCCCGCTGCATGGGAGGATTGGTTGGCCTGCGTAGAAAGGATCCTAAGGGAGCATCAGACCACCGATCGCGATAACCGATCATGATGTCTTCTCTTACTGTGCTTCATCCCTCGAAGCTTCAAAGCCTCAAATATAAGCATATGAGCAAGGGTGACACGAGCACCGGCTGCGGCGAACAGGCTTTACGTTGCTGTTCGAGAAAACGCAGAGACTCTGGCTAATTCTGTGGGCGCAGTCAGAGGCGCGGGCCAAAACTTCGCCGCTCGGATCCCGACTGCTTTGATAAACGAATTGGAACGTAGGACTCGCGCGTACTAATCCAGTCATAATGCAGAACGCTGCCGGCCAAGTTGTTGGCAAAGGCACCGAGATATGGTTTCATCCCACAGTCACGAAATACGTCGTGCCCTTTTTTAGGTAGAGGAGTCGCTCGTTAGTATGCAGCATATACACACGGTGCCGGCGTTTGATCATGCGATTGATAGTTTTGAACTCTTTCTTACGGAACAGGGTCAGTCTGGCAACGTACTTTGGATATTCAGGGAGAACATTACTTGGCATGGTGGGAAGTTTTTTGTCAAATTTCCTTTATCTGAGGAGAACCGATCACTCGTGGCTCAGCTCTATAAGCGCGGTTGTGAGCGAGGTCTAGGGGTATTGATCGATATGTTCTGTTTGGTTTCTTCACAGCCATGTTGCTACATCTGGCTACCTCAAAATGAACGTGATGCAGAGTTGGCGCTACTGGCAGGCTTGAAACTTAGCGCGCCATCCAAACCTCAAGTTGCACAACCAGTGTTTAGTGACGCTCTGTGGCGATTCCATACATGGCTAGGTAGAAGGTCGGGTGCAGAGAGGTGGTTAGACCGTCTCCCTCGGCGGAATCAAGAGCATTAAGTTCAATCCATGATCCGATGAACAACCTTGAAAAAGTAAAAAGGGATTTTCTCGTGGAATGCACCGATGACTATGTAGGTTTGTGGTCGGTGATTTGGCACATCAAACACGATCTAAAAGAGGAAGACTCAGAGAATATTCGTGCTATTAGCGTGGCGTTGATAAGGGAATTCTTGGAGCTGGGTCTGATAAAGGCCGGAAACCCGCGAATCACGGGTGAGTTCGTAGAATGGCAGCTCGATCCAGAAGGAATTGTAGAGCGACTCGAAAGAGAATGGAACGAACTCGGCAGAGAACCTAACATCGGCGACATAGTTTGGTTTACTAGCACTAAAGCAGGCGATGCGAAGGTACGAGAGTTTCGGAATTAGCCGAGAGTACTAGTATCGAGACCTCATCGACGTTGGAGGAATCCGATTGGCGAACTCACCGATAGTTCCACGAATATCAAAAATCAAGTTCAACCCAGGAAACTCATGAAGAACAGCAAGGAAGTACGAGAAGACTTTCTTAGTGAAAGCGCTGATGACTACGTCGGCCTATGGTCACTCATTCGACGAATTAAGTTTGATATGGGCTCCAAAGATCCAGCGACTGTTCGTGGCATGACCATGTCCCTATTAGCGGAATTGTTGGGTAAGGGTCTAATAGGGCTGGCTTGCCGAGAACTACGGGCGAGTTTCAAGAATGGAAACTCAGTCCAGAAAACACACTTCAACGAATTGAGAGTGAGTGGAAGGAACTCGGGAGGGAACCTAACATCGGAGACATCGTTTGGTTTACCACTACAGAAAAAGGCGACCATTATGTACGAGTGAGTCGTTAATCAACATGATACCGCGCCAACTTAAGGTGCGGCAGAAGGAAAGCGTCGTCGGAGCGTTGAATGAGAATCGCAAATCGCAGGCCTGACCTTGGCTTTTAACCTAAAGCTGCTGGTCACGTGGCAGATACCCCCGCAAACAGAAAGTTGCTGATTGATACGGCATCTGATGTGAAAAACCTTGTTGGAGCGGATAAGTTTGGAAATCAATGGTATGCCAGGACTTTGGGGAATGGGAAACAGGTCTGGACTTCGGTTCGTAACGGGGTAATTAGGAATGGTGGAGTCAACAACGTTCCGAGGATATTTAAGTTCTAAGGATTGACTATGGAAAAGTTGAGTATCGATCAAGCTTTCAGTGCCATGAAGCTGTTTTTGGAGAAATACTTTGAAAGAACTAAGTCTGACGAAATAGGTTCTATCTTGGGAGATCTCCAAATTTCGGAAGATGGTGAGCCCTTCGATCCCGCTGCATGGGAGGAATGGTTGGGATGTGTGGAACGAATCCTAAAAGAAGATCAGCCGACAAATTAAGACCACGTGCTAACCCCAGATTAAGTGCTTCACTATCGTGAATGCTCGTATTGGGAGACGTAAACCGAGACCCGATTGACGACGTGCTGTTGCTGACTGCGGTTGGTTCTTTGAAAACCAAATAATGGGCTCGCGGGTGCGTGAGGTGAGGAGTCACTGCGTCTTCTAACTGCCCTTTGGCGAGGAGATTAGTGCCAACGTTGGTGGCCGCCTGCCGACAATGGGCTACACCAACGGCGACGGCGCGCGGCAGAAGTTCACCCAAAAAGAACGAGATAATGAAACTGGACTCGATTACTTTCTCGCTAGGTACTATTCACCAACTCAAGGGCGCTTCACTTCGCCTGACGAGTTTACGGGTGGGCCGACGGAGCTGTTTGCTGATGTTACGCCTCATAATTCGATGTTCTATGCCGACCCTCTCGAACCTCAGAGTCTTGACAAGTACCAATATGGTCTTAACAATCCGATGCGCTACCTAGACCCAGATGGACATCAATCCGTCCAGGCAGACTGTCTTGGGGGCGCATGTCATCCAAGTCCAACCCCTCCTCCTCGGTTGGACCCAGCATCTCAGGTCGCAAGCGATACCCTGTATGGCGGAGCCAAAGGTATGTACAACGCTGCGGTAGGCGTACCGAACACGATTAACACAGGCTTGAACGCCCTCGCGTCACCCTTTACGAACGCGCGAATCCCCACGCTCCCAACAGCTGCGCCCAGTACTACGGGCGAAAGCGGTGCTATGTTGGCAGTTAACCTCTCGTTGCTCTATCTAGGAGCACGAGGCGCGAACGCAACTGGCGCAGAGATGGTCGATAGTAGCCGCAGTAACGCTATGGTTAGCGAAATGAATCAAGGTACAGTAAACGAGGCGGCATTAACTACCGCGGAAAACGCACGAGGGTCGGCAGGAGCGGGCGGCGCGGCGCGAACCGCAGACGGCAGAATATTCACGGAGACAAGTGGATATGGAGTTAGTCACAATCGAAGAGTTCAGGGAGCGTTGGATTCCATTCCGGCGGGTCAACGAAGTCCGTATCATGGAGCCTGTGTCGAATGCCGCTTGATGACTAGGATCTTAAATTCCGGTAGGTCGCTACGGAACGTTCAGATGAGCGTGTATAGTACGCGACGACTAACACCGATGGTGCCATGTACCAGTTGCCGTCAGGTTATGACGAGGTTGGGCGTTAATTAAGCTTCGGCAATGAGCAAGAGATCAGATAACAATTTTTTGGGAACGTATGTCGCTTCGTGACGATGTCTTAACTACTGTCGAGGTAATATCCGAGCAACCGAACAGATCTGACCAGATCGTTGTCGAGCGCCTGGTTGAAGAAGGTTACGACATTTTTCATGCCGAATTGCTCACCGTATTTGTTCCACTCGGTCTCGGCCGTGCCCTAATTGAGCGAATGCGGTTTCGTCCGGCGGTTCAACTCTCAGACAAAGTAATTGTTCTGGGCTTGACGAGTGATGAAAGGATGGACGTTAACCTTAACCAAGTTCCGGAATTTCAGCTTGCGCTACAGCTTGGGCGTGAGGCCTTTCAAACGGGTATTATTTCACGCGAGCAGTTTAGCGCGGCTTCGAGTATAGGAGTCGAAATGAAACTGATTAATCAAATCCTTGATTCGGGAAACGCAATCGAGGGCAGCGTGATCGCCGCGCCAGTCTTGGTGCGACTAGCGAAGACGCCCGGATTTGAGGACTGGTATCATCGGTTAGAAACCTGAGTGCGGATATATTCTTATGTTATTGCGATCTTGTCTGCCCACTTTCCGCTACTAAGTGTGTCGAAAGGCGATCTACCAGGACTCAATAGGTGGTCTATATTCAATCACGTTCCCTTCGTTCCCAATAACTATAGCGAGCGCGTCCCATGTTTCTTTCGCACCCTTTGTAAAGGCTAGACCCTTTTTCCCGGACATACGTCGCCGGCCACTCTTGATCTTCAAACGCAGCAACTTGTCATCGTTGAATATCGCCAAGTCGCCCAGGTCGCTAGGCGCAGGAGCTACAAAGAATTTGAAGCCGCGCAGTAACAGGTCGGCACAGACGAGCAACCTTGCGATCGTGTTCTTCGTGCTTGGGCTCACGGTTGAATTCTCGTTAGCGCCATACCTGAATGAGTCCCCGCATGTTTTGGAACACCACTTGGCATGACGCCTCTGGCGGCTTGGCGAGATGGGGTTATGACATTGGCCGCAGGTGGCCGCTGTAGCCTCGGAATAAGCTCGTTCCGCAGCAATGCTAGGGTCTTCTAGCTGGCTCATCGGACTATGTTCTGGTTTAGAAGTTGTCACTGCCGTTAACTGCATTCGTTTGTTTTCCTCTTCAAAAGTAGCTACCCCATTAGCGACGCATTTCATGGTGCAAAGATGGCTCCCTAGTGCTGTGCCGATCGATAGAGAGGCGCGGCCTCTTCCAGAGCCGGCCCGCCGTGGGAATAAATTTCATCAGTTTTGAGAGTCATGGTATTTCTCATTAAGATTCGCTACTAATTGCTGTCGGTTTGTACCGTCCTGAACTTTAGACCCTCCAGAACAGATCCCAGCCCCTAATCTCCCATCCTAGTGTTCTAGGAGATGCTGCTATGCTATTCACAGTATGTGAGCGGGCTAGGAACTTATGTCGTAACAGCGTCTCCGCTGCCTTGGGCTTTGCCCGGGTCGTAGATGCTGGTGTTGGCCGTTGCCCGGTTTCGTTCCTGCGCCTAAGCCTACTGTCTCCCTAATGCCCGAAACTCTTAAGACCTCTAAGTCTTTCAGACATCCTCTGGTCAGCCAGCTATTGTCAAATACCTCACATACTTTACGCCCGTCTTTCAACTCGGATTCCGGGGAATTAACCGCTTCTTCTGTCGTAGGTATACGACAAGCTGTAAGTCGCTTTTCTGACTAACCAAGGGTTTAAATTGCCTCAGAGATCAGATGCTCACCTATGCTCGGGCAGGCGCGAGTTTCGCATTGAGACTCTTGGGCCGATTCCTCGATGACTCAATGACTTTTCTCCCGCTAGGGAGTATGCCGTCCAACGCAACACGACCGGATCTGAACGGCGGTAAAAACAAAAATGCCGGATCGGTAGCAATTCCGAATCCTCTAAGAAAAGCCTGCTGGACTGGTGCGAAGAGAAGGTTCGGAATGTGCGACCAATCCAGCATGAATTAAGTATGAACTCTCTTTCCCACTTGCACCATAGATGTGGCACACCGCCTTCGGGATCTCAGTATGGCGCGCTCTGTTTGAACTTGGACTAGTCGTCGCTACCGCGATCGACTTCAATGGCGCTGATAGTTTGCCAATCGTCGCGGGCTTCATGCGCGGTACTGATCTGCGCGGATTAGGGTGTTGCCGGCATCGAAGGGATGGCCACTGAGGCAGTGAGTTCTTGTATTCATACATCAAGAGTACGCGACGTATGTGAATCCCGATACAGTTTGTGGCTTCCAGAAGACGCTAGTAAGCTTGAGCTGCCCACTAAAAATCTTTAAATTCGATGTGGGACGATCTGCCCCACAAAGTTCTCAGTTGATCCGTCCCGGTTTTGACGTGGTTTTGACGCGACCGCAGGGAAAAGGATGGAATCTGTGTGTACACATGGAATTGAAGCTACTCTCGGACGGCTGTTTTGCTGAATGTTTAGTAACAAGTGGAACGGTGAGCAATCAATGGAACGAGTTAGCTCGCGTTCGCAATGCGGAGGCCCGGGGTTCGAATCCCCGCTGCTCCACCATAAATATCGTCGCACCAAAGAGTTAGCGTGAGAGGTAGTGTAAATTGTTTTCCGAAATGACCAATACGTGGCCAAATTTTTCGGGCTTCACAAGTAAGTCTATAGATCCTTAATACACAGCAATAAACCTCCGCGTACACGCGGAGGTCGGTGCCTAATTTGCCTGATGACTACCATGCTTGAAGTTGAGCCAGAAATAGCTTCCGAGATTCA
>Ga0137401_10000695_pt1 | contig 13707 bp, 15 predicted proteins | sample CZOMad1_1_16fung_FD_108286 | JGI IMG/M metagenome (GOLD analysis project Ga0137401, IMG submission 108286) | Vadose zone soil fungal communities from Angelo Coast Range Reserve, California, USA - CZOMad1_1_16fungal (Illumina Assembly) | ecosystem: Environmental > Terrestrial > Soil > Vadose...
CGCCCCATCCATGAATTGAAAACGGCGGCAATCGTCACGCGAAGTTGCTCGTACGGATCGTCGGGAATGGCGTGATGCTCGGCCCGCATAATGTCTTTCTGGGCTTCGATGATCCCGCTTAGCTCCTTCGTTTTCAGATCTGTATCCTTGCCGCCTTTCGTCTGCGCTTTGAAGCGGTCCATCACCCGTTCGAATTTTTCGTGGGCCACGCCAATGACGATTTCACCGAACAGCGAAGCAAAGCGCCGGTAAGCATCGAGCGCGAAACGCATGTCGCCGGTTTGCTCAGCGAGACCCTGCACAGTTTCCTGATTTAAACCAAGATTCAAAACCGTATCCATCATTCCCGGCATCGAAAACGCCGCACCTGAACGCACAGATACCAGCAGTGGATTTTTGGCGTCGCCGAACTTCTTGCCGACTTTCTCTTCCACCTGATGCAGAGCTTCGACAACTTGTTCCCACATGCCTTCGGGAAACTGTTTTTCGTTGGTGTAGAAAGCGTTGCAGGCTTCAGTGGTGACAATCAATCCCGGGGGGACAGGCAAACCCGCCTGCGTCATCTCGCAGAGGCCGGCGCCTTTGCCGCCGAAGAGGGACTTGTTATCGCCGCTGCCTTCTTCGAAAAGATAAACCCACTTGTGTTGTTGTGAAGGCGAGTCGCTTGCTTCGTCTGTTTCGTTCGCTTCCAAAGTTGCTTCAGTCACAGTTCGTTGTTACCTCGTGCAGGGATTAAGGGCGCCTAATCATACACCGAGAAGGAGGTAGACGCAGCCGGAAGCGGGAGAAGAATAAGTTGAGAGTGATCGGGATCACAATGCTCGCCGAGATCGATTCAGTCTAAGCGCCAGTAGAGTCAATTAACTCAGGCGGAGGAATCTCGCCGGACTCAAATTGGCCAGATTTGACCGCTGCAAAGGCGTTGGCGGCTGCCTGAGGTCGTGGTACTTTATATTCATAGGTATACCTATCATGGTTGCTGTACTAAATTCTTTAATCGAGCTTGACGCGAACGGCGTCGCCTGGATCACAGGCGCGAACACCAAGGTCGTCGAAGTTGTGCTCGACAAAATGGCTTATGGCTGGAGTCCCGAAGAGATGCACCGCCAGCATCCGCACCTGTCGATGGCGCAGATCCACGCGGCGCTTGCCTATTACTATGAACATCAAGCTGAAGTCGATGCTGATATCGAGCGGCGGAATCGATACGTTGAAGAGTTGAGGGCCCAACAAAAGAATCCATTCACTCGCGAAGAGTTAGAGAGACGGCTTTCGCTGCGAGAGCAGCGGCAATCGTAACCAGCTGCATGGTGACTCGACAGACTAGGGAGAGGGAGGGACAGTTTAGATCTCAGTCTCCTTCCTGATTTCACCCCCTACCGCAAGCTCTTTTCATTTTCTGCTAACCTTCTCCTCCATGAGCGTTGGTCTCTACATGGACGTTCCGGTTCCCTTGGCAATCACCGATCAACTGCGCCGGCGAGGAGTTGATGTTATTACGGCGCAGGAAGACGGAGCTAGAAGGTTCTCCGATCCTGATCTTCTTGATCGAGCTTCGCAATTAGATCGGATATTGGTAACTCACGACAAGGATTTACTCGTTGAGAGCAGCCTCCGGCAGAGGATCGGCGGCGGTTTCGCCGGTGTAATCTACGTGCCTCAAACAGGCATGACAATTGGAAAGTGCGTCGACGAGCTGGAGTTGTTGGCGCAGCTAACCAAGCCGGTCGAATGGACTGATCGCGTCGAGTACTTGCCACTGAAGTAAGCCGCATAAGTCCTCGCCCTTGGCATAAAGGCGGGTAAGGATGCCCGCGCTCTACCTCAATACTTCGGCACGCTCGGATCGACTTCGTCAGACCAGGCGGTGATGCCGCCTTTTAGATTTGCCAGCTTGCCGGGAAAGCCCGAACGTTGCAGGGCATCGATCGCTTTGGCGCTGCGGCCACCCATCTTGCAATGCACGACGGTCTCGCGATCGGGATCGATCTCGTTCATGCGGTTGAGCACCTGGCCCAGCGGAATTAGTTTCGAGTTGGGAATCTGGCCGATCTCGTATTCATGCGGTTCGCGCACGTCGATGATTTGAATGTCGTCGCCCTGATCGAGTCGCTGTTTCAGTTGAGTTGCCGTAATTTCTTCCATAGTTGAGTTCGTCTCTGGTGGTTGAGTGATACCGCAAAATTGTTCGTAATCGATTAGCCCAGTGATCGTTGGGTTGTCACCGCACACCGGACAATCCGGATTCTTGCGCAGCTTCAATTCGCGAAAGCGCATCCGCCACGCGTCGAACAGCAGCAGCCGGTTCACCATGATGTCCGGCGCGCCGAGAATGATCTTAATAGTCTCGTTCGCCTGGATCGCGCCGATGATTCCCGGCAGCACGCCGAGCACGCCGCCTTCGGCGCACGACGGCACTAAACCCGGCGGTGGTGGTTCAGGATAAAGGCAACGATAGCATGGTCCACGTTCGGCCCAAAAGACGCTCGCCTGTCCTTCGAAACGAAAGATCGAACCGTACACATTCGGTTTGCCGGTGAGCACGCACGCGTCGTTGACCAGATAGCGCGTCGGAAAATTGTCGGTGCCGTCGACGATTACATCGTAGTTAACGAAAAGACGGAGCGCGTTCTCGCTGGTCAGTCTGGTTTCGTGAGTTTCGATCTCGACGTGGGGATTGATGTCCTGAATGCGATCGCGCGCCGAAGCAATCTTTGGACGTCCGACGTCTTTGGTGCCGTGAATGATCTGACGTTGCAGGTTTGACGCGTCAACTACATCAAAATCAACCAGACCCATGCGCCCCACGCCGGCTGCCGCCAGATACATTCCAACCGGCGCCCCCAAACCACCGGTGCCAATCATCAACACGCTTGAGGCTTTCAATTTTCGCTGACCGGTCATGCCAACTTCGGGCATGATCAAGTGACGGCTGTAGCGCGCCACCTCTTCGTTCGAAAGCATAGGAAGTTCGTTGCGGAGCGCCGGCATCTCTGCCTGCGGTGCGCCGGCATCCTTGCCGGTTGTTTCATCAAGCACCGCTGCGCCGCCCGCGATCGAAGGCACAATCAAAATTGTATCGCCGTCTTTCACCGGAGTCGCTGGGCCACTGACGTGACGAATATCTTCATCGTTCACATAGACGTTAACGAAATTGCGCAGCGTGTTCTGATCGTTAAAAAGATGACGACGCAATTCGCCGTGCACAGATGTCAATTGATCTAAAGCCTCGCCGGCGGTGCCGGCCTCGACTTGAATTTCAGATTGTCCGCCGGTGAATTGTCGCAGCGGTGTCGGTATGGTAATCGTTACTGGCATTGTTGTGTTCCTCGTCTGTTCCCTCTCCCTCTGGGAGAGGGTGAGGGGTTAGCGGTACAACCCCGAAATATTTTTCTTGTCACTCAAAAAAACAAAATAAGCGTGTCGCTATCGGACTAATCCCTCACCCCAGCCCTCTCCCAGAGGGAGAGGGAGTTAAGATCTCTTCTTCATTGAACCGCGAGCGGTCGGGCTCCATCTCCCATGATCGCAAATCAGCGGCCTGACCTTTTTCAACCGCGATCACGATGTACGAATAAGTCGGCCACGCGTGTTCCAGATCGTATTGCGAAGGCACGGCGCGGTCGTCCGGATGTGAATGATAAAAGCCCACGACGTCCAAACCTTTTTCGCGCGCGTATTTCTCGCCGCGCATCAGTTCTTCCGGGCGAATCAAAAAACGATTACGCTTCGCTGCTTCCTCGCGCGCGTTTGAAATTTGATAAGTCTCAACAACCTGCTTGCGGCCGTTGTCGAATCGTCCGAGCATCAGACCGCAACACTCAAACGGATAGTCGCGTTCGCCGTGCGCACGCATCTCCTGAGAATGATCCTCGTTGAATTCAATCATCGTTAATAGAGAGGATTTACAGGATTAAAGATCCGAGAAGTATCTTAGCTTCTTATCTTGTGAATCGTGTTAATCCTGTCTCCAATTCAACCTGCCACGGCCTGTTCGATGTCTGCGATAATGTCATTAACGTTCTCAATGCCCGCGGAAATTCGAATTAGCCCGTCGCTGATTCCCAATTCACGTCGTCGCGCCGGCGATAGATCGCGATGCGAAGCAGTTGCCGGATGCAGCGCGCTGGTAAATACATCGCCCAGGCTGGTCGATCGTACGCAGAGCTTCAGCCCGTCCATAAACCGAAAAGCGTCTTCACGCGTGTTGTCTTTCAATTCAATGGCAACCAGAGCGCCGGCATGTGGCGCGCGCAACATTCGTCCGGCGATGGTGCGATGTTCCGCGGAGGCAAAACCCGGAAAGTAAACCCGGCCGATGCGCGGATGATCTTTCAGTCGCTCAGCCAAGGTGCGCGCGTTGTCACAATGACGATCCATGCGCACGGCAAGCGTCATCACTCCGCGCGAAATCTCATGCGCTTCCCACGGACTTAACACCCCGCCGACAAGTTTCATCACGCCGATTAACGCGGCGCTGTCTACTTCATCGCGCGAGATCGCCACCCCGCCCATCGCGTCGGCATGTCCGCCAAGAAACTTTGTCGCGCTGTGCACTACCAGATCCGCTCCATGCTTTAGCGGCTGGCAAAGATATGGCGACGCGAACGTGTTATCGATGATTAGCCGGGCGCCTGCTTCGTGCGCGATCTCAGCGCAAGCATCGATGTCGCAAACCTTGAGCAACGGGTTCGAGATCGTTTCAGCCAGAAGCACTCGCGGCTTTGCCTCACGGGTTTTTGTTCTCACCTCTTCCAGATTGCTGAAATCGGCGGTGACGGTCTTGATTCCAAAGGCGCCGAAGATATTAAGCAAGAGGTTCGTTGTGGCGCCGTAGAGATCCTGAGAAGCCAGCACCGTCGCGCCCGGCGTCAGCTCACAAGCGAACAGCGCCGCATGCAAAGCCGCCATTCCCGATGAATAGGCGCACGCGGTTGCGCCACCTTCAACGGTGCGAATCACATCTTCCAGCGCAGCGACGGTGGGATTTCCATAGCGGGTGTAAATGTATCCGGGCTTTTCACCCGCGAACACCTTGTCGATATCATCCATCGACTCGTACGTGTAAGTGGCCGACGCATAAATCGGTGTGGTAGTTGGCTGGCCCGTCGGGGTTTTGTCTTTCTCTCCAGAGTGAACTACTTGCGTGGCGATATCGAAGTTGTGCTTATCCGTTGCCATATTTGCTCAAAATGTTCGACAAGTTTAGTCTGCGACAGGCTTTATTCAGTCCAAAAGCGCTCACTCAGGTAGCGCTCACCGCCATCGCAAAGAATTGTCACTACGAGTGATTCGCGCGGCAATTTCCGCGCGAGGGCGAGGGCGGCGACCACATTGGCGCCCGCGCTGACGCCGACAAACAAACCCTCTTCCCGTGCCAGGCGTCGAGTCATCGCCTGGGCCTCTTCAGTTGCGATCTCGATTTGCTCGTCAGCCAACTCCGGATCGAAAATTCCCGGCATGCGCGAAGTTGGCAAATGCTTCAGACCTTCCAATCCGTGAATCGGCGAATCGGGTTCCATTGAAATCAGGCGCACCGATCGATTCAGCTCTTTCAATTTTCGTCCGACTCCGGTAAACGTGCCGCAGGTGCCGAGACCCGCAACAAAATGAGTTATTCGCCCCTCGGTCTGTCTCCAGATTTCCGGCCCGGTGGTTTCGTAATGCGCGCGCCAGTTAGCCTCGTTATTATACTGATCGGCGTAAAAATATTTAGTCGCGTCGCGCGTGGCCATTTCCCTCGCCATGATTTGCGCGCCATCCGAGCCCTGCAACGGATCCGTTTCAATTATCTCAGCGCCGTGAAATCGCAGAATGCGTTTGCGCTCCGGGCTCGCGTTTGCCGGCAAACAAAGCGTCACTCCATATCCACGCGCGGCGCCCAGCATTGCATACGCAATTCCCGTGTTGCCACTGGTGGCGTCAAGAATGACTTTGCCGGGATAGAGACGGCCATTCTGTTCACCGTCGATAATCATCGCGAGTGCCGGCCGATCTTTGACTGAACCTCCCGGGTTCAGGTGTTCAGCTTTGACCAGAACTTCGACGCCTACAGGCAAGTCGCGAGTAATCCGGCGCAGACGCAGTAACGGCGTGTTACCGATCTGTGATTCGAGATCATAAGAGCGCGAGCGTTCCCTGGTTTCAAGACCGCCGGGTATTTCCGCTTCAATTATCATAAGTCCAAAAGCAAAACCGGCCGCGACCCTTTGCAGTTGCGACCGGTCTCGAAAAACTGTTTGTGCTGTTGGCTAAATCACCTTATGACACGCAAACAAGTTTCGCCCGGCCGCTCTCCCGATGACGTCGGGAAAGCAAAGGTACAGGCGCACCAATAATAGTAGTAATACATGCGCGTCAGTGGTTTGGTAGCTTGCACGCAAAAACTATAGGCGCTGCCTGAAAAGAGTGTCAAGGAGCTAAAAGAGTTACAAAGGGCTGCCGCAGCAAAAGTCATCGTTGCGCGAACTGCCTGATGTCAGGGAACGCTGAACACCAGCCTCGTAGGGGCCGAATGTTTATAGTCTCATTTCAATTTCAAGTTCAGAAAGCTCCTTTGGGAGCGAGATATGAAGCATGAGTGATCGAATATCTCGCTCCTAAAGGAGCTTGGAGTAATATTAAACAGCGGTTCTACAAACATTTCGCTCCTAACGGAGCTAACCCCAAGGCAGCGTTCTGGAAAGCCACCTGCTACCAGCTCAACAAAAATTCCCGCAGCGTCTGATGCATATCAGCAAACGAATCAGCACAAAACAGCACGGGTTGAAAATGCGTCGGATCATATTCTTCTGACGATGCAGCTTCGAGATCAAACGGCCGCAACTTGGCGCTACGCATCTCATCCAATTCCCCGGCTGATGACAGCAGGCCAGTGCCGTAGGCTTTCACCTCGCCGTCTTCACGCAGCACGCCAAATTCGATCGTGAACCAGTAGACCCGCGAAAGCTTCTCCAGAGCTGCTGATGAAGTGGTTCGTTTCACTGCTTGTCCAAACAGACGATTCAGCTCGGCCAGACGTTCGCTCGCGAGCGTCACGCCGTGGCCCACGATTTCATGGACCACGTCCGGTTCCGGCGTATATAAAGGCGTCGAGTGGTGACGGATGTACTGCGTGCAGAGAAAGACTCCGTCAGCGAGATTCTCAAGAAACACGCGCGGCTGGACCAGACCAGCGACCGGCTCGAGTCTAAAACCGCTAATCGCTTTTACTCTCTCGTTTATTTCGCGCAGTTGCGGGATTCGATCGGGCGCGAAGTCTAACTTTTTTAGACACTCGCGATACTCCGCGCAGGCATGTAGTTGATGCGCCGGCTGCAACGCTTTCCAGATAGTCTCCCAAACCTGATGCTCCTCGATCGTATAAGGAGCATCAGGAATGGGGTCGCGGGGGTGATACTTCATCGCGATTTGCGCGATTTGATTGCGCCGGCGGCGATACTCGGGATCGCGAAAGCCGGGATGGTCGGGATCGAGTTGAACAATATCGTTCCGATCCAAAACGGATTCATCCGTTATCAGTCGCCCGTCGACGTGATCGAACAGGAGGGGCTGATGTTGTTTAGTGGTCGATTCTGTTTGCATGGTCATTGATGTAACCCTTCTTTTTGAGCGCGGCGGCTGGACGCCGCTTTTTGCCGCTGCATGCATCGGCGCCCACCCTTGTGGTAAAGCGCTGTCAAGCCAGCGCATTCCAAAAACTAAACCGGCCACCGATCCTTCACTCGGAAGGACCGATGGCCGGTTGAATTTGTCCGCGAGTTTTCGCTTACTCGTCTCGCGACAGCATCGTCCGACCGTCCCTCCAGGCGGAGAGCGGATAGTAATAATAATAACGATGGCTGTAGCGTTGACTCATCACTCTTGTCATGCGCGTCTTCGTCGCGCTGCAGACCCAATGTAAACATCTCGACACGGCCAGTCAAGCTGTTTTGCGACTTGGGCGACTATGTGTTTTGATTGCGGCGATGCCAGTGTCCGGAGCCCAAGCGTAAACACGGGCCGGTTTTCAAAGATGCCCTCCGTGACGGTCGGGCTTCTGATACGCCATCCTAAAGACAATGCCCATCCTTAAGAAACGCGATCATCAAACCGAGTCACGGTTGCTGCTCGAATCCGATGAGCCGATTGAGCTGCCGCCGGCCGACGTCGCGGACAATGCGGTGCTCGTGCAGTTCGATAAATTCAAACCATTCATTCCGGAACTGATCGAGGCTTTGCGATCAGGATCGATCGCCGAGCCCGTCCCCGTGATGAATGACGGATCAACGTTCATGATTCACGGTCAGACGCGTACATTTTGGGTGAAGCTGTGGCACGCCGCGGGAACTGACCTGGCTAAAATCGAACGCGCGCAGGTGATCAGTTGTTTGCCGTCAACTCGCGGCACGAGCGTCTTCATCGACGACGAATGATGAGGACTAAAGAGGCTTTCGTCAGTTTGACTCCCTTCTCCCTTTGGGAGAAGGGCTGGGGATGAGGGTCTAGTGGGGCCCCGACACGTACTTACGCCCTCACCCTAACGCTCTCCCATTGGGAGAGGGAGCAATTAGCTACTGCCCGCCTTTTCGACGATGAGTGATATCCCGGAAAAAGTTCTGAAACTGGCCGAAGCAATTCGCGATGCCGAAGGTCGCGCCTTTCTGGTGGGCGGATGCGTGCGCGACGAGTTGATGGGCCGCCGGCCAAAGGATTGGGACGTTGAAGTTTATGGAGTCGATCCCTTGCGACTCAGAGAAATACTTCAGCGATTCGGAGAGGTCAACGTCGTCGGTGAAGCCTTCACCGTTTACAAAATCGGCGCGCATCTCGATATCTCGCTGCCTCGTCGCGAACGCAAGACAGGGCGCGGTCATCGTGCGTTCATAGTCGAAGGCGATCCGGCGATGACTATCGAAGATGCGACCTCGCGCCGCGATTTCACAATTAACGCGATTCTCCAGGATCCGCTGACGGGCGAAGTCCTCGATCCATTTCATGGGCGTGAAGATCTCGACGCCCGAATCCTGCGGGCGGTCTCGCCCAAGACATTTGGTGAAGATAGTCTGCGGGTCCTGCGCGCCGCTCAATTTGCCGCCCGGTTTGAATTCGATATCGAGGAGCAGACACTCGATCTCTGTCGCTCGATCGATTTGTTGGACTTACCGGCGGAACGAATTTGGGGCGAGATCGAGAAGCTTCTGCTGCGGACGCAGCGACCATCGATCGGACTCGATTGGCTGCGCCGGCTCGGCGCACTCGATCAACTCTTTCCAGAACTGAAGGCCCTTATCGATGTGCCTCAAGATCCTGAATGGCATCCCGAAGGCGATGTCTTTGTTCATACCTCCCTGGTCATCGATCGCGCGCGTGAGCTGGTTGACGACCTGGATTACCCACGGCAGGTGACCGTAATGCTGGCGGCCCTTTGTCATGATTTCGGCAAACCGGAAACGACCGCGTTCGTCGAGGGCCGCATCCGTTCGCGCGAACACGAAGAATCCGGCGTCGAGCCAACGAAAACGTTTCTCGACCGATTGAACATTCACACGTTGGACGGATATGACGTGCGCGCTCAGGTGATTGCTCTGGTGCGCGATCATCTGAAGCCGGGCGAGTTCTACAAAAAACGAGATGAAGTGGGTGACGGCGCCTTTCGCCGTCTCGCGCGCAAATGCGAGCTTGAGCTTTTGTATCGCGTGGCGCGGGCGGATTCACTTGGCCGCAACGCCGAGTATGTCCCCAGCGAAAAATGGTACACGGCCGAAGCTCAGGAATGGTTCATTACGCGCGCGCGCGAGTTGGAGGTTTCATCACAGCCACCGGCGCCGATTCTGCTCGGGCGGCATCTGTTAGAGATGGGGCTGGAACCGGGGCCGCGCATCGGCGAAATCACAAAGGCGGTTTATGAGATGCAGTTGGATGGGCGCGTGCGGACGTTGGCAGAAGCCAGGGCCGCCGCGCGAAGTATCCTTGAAAGCTGACGCCATCTTTGTCGATACTCCGCGTTATGATTTAATGAAGGCAATGTCTACCGCAACCGAACATCTGTACGTTACCAGCACGAGCGACATTCTCGGGGGAGAGCCGATAATAAGAGGGACTCGTACGCCGGTGCGAGCGATTGTTGAACTCTGGCGGCTGGGGTCGCAGCCGGAGGAGATTTGCAAGCATTTACCTCATCTCAGCCTGGCCCAGGTTTTTGACGCGCTGAGTTACTACAGTGATCATCAGGAAGAGATCAATGATCATATGCAACGCAATCGCATTCCCGAGGAGCGCCTTCGTTAGACACCGTTCGTGTGAATGATTTATTCGTTGAAATCTATCTGGATGAGGATGTGAGCGTGCTCGTCGCCGACCTGTTGCGAGTCCGCGGATTCGTCGCGGTGACTACTCAGCAAGCAGGCAACTTGGGAGCAAGCGATCGCGCGCAACTCGATTACGCGACTGGTCAACAATTGACGCTTATTACGCACAACCGCGCTGACTTTGAGTTGTTGGCTCAGGAATATTTTCTATCAGGAGCCGAACATTCGGGAGTGGTCATTGCAGCGCGGCGCACACCGATGGATATCCTTAAACGACTGCTGCGCGTAATCGACTCGATAGCTCGCGACGAGATGCGGAATCAAATAGTCTATATTTAGGACTCATATGATCGAACTTCAACTTACCGACGACCACGATGCGCTGGTGCAAACCGTGCGCGAGTTCGCGCAGAAAGAAGTTGCGCCTTACATCAAGGAATGGGACGAGAAGCAGGAATCGCATCGCGAGATTTTTGAGAAGATGGCCGCGCTGAACCTGCTCGGCGTCTGCATCCCTGAACAATACGGCGGCGCCGGCTTTGATTACATTTCGCTGGGTCTTGTCTGCGAAGAACTCGAAGCCGTCGACACGTCTTTGCGCGTGGCCATGTCCGTGCACACGGGTTTGAATTCGCTGACGCTCTACACCTGGGGCACGGAAGAACAGAAGCAAAAGTACCTGGCGCCGCAGGCGAAGGGCGAGCAGCTGGCGACGTATGGTTTGACTGAACCCGGCGCCGGATCGGACGTAGTTGGCGCGCGTTCGACCGCTCGGCGCGAAGGTGACGAGTATGTTTTGAATGGCGAGAAGATGTGGATAAGTCTCGCCGGCTTCGCGGACAACTTTCTGTTCTTCTGCTGGACTGATGAAGAGAAGCGACGCAACCGGGATCACTCCGGCATGTCGTGTTTCATCGTCGAGCGTACGATGAAAGGATTCACCTCGGGAACGATTCACGGCAAGCTGGGCATTCGCGCGGGCAACACCGGATATTTTTCTTTGCAAGACGTGCGCGTGCCGAAAGAGAATTTGGTTGGTGAAGAAGGAGAAGGTTTTAAGATCGCGATGTTCGCGCTCGAGCAGGGAAGATTCACCGTCGCGGCCGGCGCGACCGGAGTCATCCGCGCGTCACGCGATGCCTCGGTCGCTTACGCGAACGAGCGCGAAACTTTTGGGACCAAGATCGCCAATCATCAATTGGTGAAACAGAAGATCGCAGACATGGAAGCTGACTATGAAATGTCTCGACTGCTATGGCTGAAAGCTGGATGGTTGAAGAACCTGGGACAGCCTAGCGGCCGCGCGACCAGTCTGGCGAAGTGGCAGGCAACCGTGCGCAGCGAGAAGGCAGCGTCGATGGCCATCGAGGTTCATGGCGCAAACGGCTACTCGAATGACTATCCCGTCGAGCGCTATCTGCGGAACTGCAAAGCCGCGGTCATCTATGAAGGGACGCGCGACATTCACACGTTGATGCAAGCTGACTGGGCTTTGGGATTAAAGAAAGAAAAGCCGGCGCGAAAGACTCTGCCGGCCTGGCAACCGGCGGACTCGCATCGAACAGTCGCGCTGTGATTGTTGGAAAGCCTATCGTCCGTTTTGCGCCACGGCCCGCTGCACCACGGATTCAATCTCATCCAGAGAAAAAGGCTTCGTGAGATAGGCGAACGCGCCGAGCTTTGTCAACGATTCATGATCCTCTTCCTGGGCTTTTCCGGAGATAAGGATGATCGGCGTGTTCAGTTCCCTGGCCTTAACCCGTTTCAATAACTCGATCCCCGTCAGTCCCGGCATCGCCAAGTCAGTCAGCACCACATCGTAGTCTTCGATTTCGAGATATTGAAGCGCCTGCTCAGCCGTGCTGGCGGTGTTGCATTCGTAGTTCTCGGAAAGAAGATCCAGCAGGATTCCGCGAACCGCAGCGTCGTCGTCAACGATCAGAATGGTCGGCATCGCCGTCATTGTAAACGTCTTCCGTGAGTAATGCGAGGCGCGGAAGCAAAAAACACAGCAAGCAATGCTAAGTTCTTCGTAGTTCGCAAAACCAGTTAGCTCATATCATCTGCGCGCTTCGAATATTCGGTTGAAAGGCGTTTCTGTCGTGCGCCGGAATTCTTTGAAACCACTGGCGAGAACGGTGCTTCGCAGTGCGTCTTCGGTGGCCACGGCGCCGAGTGCTGGTCCATCGTGCGCCAACGAATTCGAGGTGCAACACAAAGTCGACGCCGCGGCAAACGTGCGGCCGATGGGATTGAAGTTCTCTTCGACGGTGTTGCCGGCCATCGGCTCAACGATCAGAGCCGATCCTTCCGGCGCCAGCACTTCGCTCGCCCGCGCCGTGGCGCCCACGGGGTCGCCCATGTCATGCAGGCAATCAAAGAAGCAAATCAGATCGAATTGCTCGTCGGGAATATGCGCGGCATCTGAGACCGCAAACGAGACTCGATCAGAGACGCCTGCTGCTTCCGCCATGCCCCGCGCCTGTTTGATTGAAGCTTCATGATTGTCAAAACCCCAGAGGCGCGAATTCGGAAATGCCTGGGCCATGATGATGGTTGAGGCGCCATGACCGCAGCCGACATCCGCGACCTTGCCGCCTGTCTTTAGTTTCTCTTGCACCCCGGTAAGTGAGGGAATCCATGATGCGACCAGATGCGCAGAGTAGCCGGGCCGGAAAAACTTTTCCGTGCCTTTCCGTGCCGATGAAAAGATCGGGATCGTGTTCGCCCCAGCGCATCCCGCCACCACTGCGGAAGTATTCTTCGATGCGCGGCACCGCCGCCGTCATCGCCTTGATTACGAAAAAGCCGCCACCGACATAAAACGGACTGTCCTCGTCCGTAAGCGCCACGGCTTGCTCTGGCGTGAGGCTGTACGCTCCGCTTGCCGTGTCGTACTCAACATAACCGCCGGCCGCCTGACGCGCCAAAGTCGCCAACGACCTTACCCAGAAACGCGTTCATCTTCTCTTCGTTAATTGCAGTTTGTTGGATTGCTGCCGGCATAATGGTCTCCTGCCCTTTCGGTTGAAGTATTTTCTGGCGGGGGAATGTCGGCGGTTTTTTTACGCCAGTTAACGGAGCAAGTCAAACGAAGGAACGCAAAGCGGCGCGAACCTGAGGTTGGAAAAGTGGCGCGCTCCTCTGATAGTATGACGCCGCTTTCTTCAATCTAAAAAACTTTTAGTTTAGAAATCATCGCGCGTAATTCTGCGCACAGGAGAAAAATAATGGCGGTAGAAGTAAGAACCGAACGTGAACTGTCATTGGATTTTTTGCGCGTGACAGAAGCGGCGGCCATCGCGGCCGCGCGCACGATGGGCCAGGGCGATCGCAAGTATTCCGATCAAGTTGCAGTCGAGGCGATGCGCGAAGTCATGGACACCGTTCCGATGCGCGGCCGGATTGTGATCGGCGA
>Ga0137401_10000696_pt1 | contig 13707 bp, 15 predicted proteins | sample CZOMad1_1_16fung_FD_108286 | JGI IMG/M metagenome (GOLD analysis project Ga0137401, IMG submission 108286) | Vadose zone soil fungal communities from Angelo Coast Range Reserve, California, USA - CZOMad1_1_16fungal (Illumina Assembly) | ecosystem: Environmental > Terrestrial > Soil > Vadose...
AACGTCAGTTTGGCCATAGGTTCATTTCAGCGACTAGGAAAAGTGGCGGGGATTTTTGCAATTTGTCGTAATTGGTGGAGCCGATGGGATTCGAACCCACGACCTCCTCGATGCCATCGAGGCGCGCTCCCAACTGCGCCACGGCCCCACCGGGTCGATTCAGCGATGTTAACATTCGTGCGGTGACTTCGTCCATGACGCCACGAAAACAGTGTTTTTCTGGGCGAACTTCCCCGGGGAGCGTGAGAGTTGCATAAGCCGGAATGGTTGTGAATTCACAGTGCGGTCGACCGAAAAGCCGTCTAGGTCGATCGCCGCCACGTTATGTCGGACAGCCTACTAACTACATTTGTTCTTGTTAATATACCGAATACCCGATAGAAGGATCACTCGCGCGTTCGAGGCCAGCATGGGGAACTCTCGACCAGCGTTCGTCATCTCACATTTCTGTTAGACAGGGGACGCATTTGAAAAAGAAACGAGCTTCGCAAGCCGGGCCGCGAACCAGTTTAGACGGCCAGCCGGTGCAGAATGATTTGCTGCAGGCCATGACTGCGAGAGAGTTCAGCCTGCTTCGCCCCCACTTGCAACGCGTGGATCTGGTGGCGCACCACGTTCTGTACGAGCCCGGCGATGTTCTCAAGTACATATATTTCCCAAATCGCGGCCTTATCTCGCTGGTGGTTGTGCTGAAAACCGGAAAGACCGTGGAAGCTGGAATCGTGGGCAAAGAAGGCGCTTCCGGAACGGCTCTTTCCGCCGGTATCAAGAGAAGCGCCTTGCGCGAAATAGTGCAGATTTCCGGAGATGCCTTCAGAATTAAGAGCGAGGCGTTTCAAAAGGTTCTGACTGTTGCTCCAGACTTGCGTAAAGCGCTGGCCCGCTACATGGTGCTTCTCGGGATGCAAGTGTCGCAGACGGCGGCGTGTAATCGGCTCCATGCGATCGAACAGCGGCTCTCCCGTTGGCTGCTGATGGCGGAGGACAGTGCCGCTTCGCCTCTGCTGAAAATCACTCATGATTTCTTGGCCACCATGCTGGGAACGGACCGGCCGAGTGTTACCCTTGCCGCCGGATTGTTGCAGAAGGCCGGTCTAATCGAATACAGCCGCGGTGCCGTGAAGATCACCAACAGGGCACAGCTGGAAGCTTTCGCCTGTGAGTGTTATTCCGTCATTCGCGACTACAGCAAGCAGTTTTAACCTCAATCCCAGATTCCATGGCGTCAAGCCGCATTCCAACTTCGTGGCGGACGGCTCGCGCTGGTGTACGCGTTACAATACCGCCGTGCAGAATGCAGGGCCGCTCGCGAAGCGTTTGTTGTTAAGCGCCATGTTTGTCCTGATAGCCACGTATGTTTGCGATTCCCTCTACTTTCACTGGCGCATGAGCGGCGCGAAACCAGGGGGCCCGCTGGAGACCTTCACCGTGCCACGCGTCTATGCCATCGCTGAAAAAAGCGGAAAAGTTGAATACGAGCTGGACGCACAGAACCCGGAACAGACCATCACCTGCGCACACTCCCTGTTTCCGCGCGCCAGATATTCTCCCTGCTGGTATATAAAGCCGCGAAGCCAGAGGCCCATACCCATGGCGATCTTCCCGCCGGCGCTGTAAGAATTGCGAGGCTCGGTTAGTTGCTCAATTTTTTGCTTAGTGATTCAATCCCGGCGCAGAAAAATGACCAGAGTGTAGGTTCCCAGCGCCGTTCCCACCGGAAGAAACGCCAGGGATAAAACTGCCGCCACCAAAGCCAGAATTCGGCTTGCTCCCGCCCTGGCAAACATCGCAAGCCCGGCCAGGATCGCGAAGATCCCACTGCCTGCAGACAATATGATCCAACCGGAGTAGATCAGGTGAAAAGCGCTCATCAGTGAGTATGGGTTGGGAACGCGCGTGAGCAGGGCTCCAAACATGACTGTGGCCGTACCCGCGAAACTCAACAACCAAACCGCGGCAATCAAGCGCACTATTCCGTAAATAATCCAGCATAGCGCCAGAGGAGTGGCACGGCCGGTCGCGGGCGCTACCGAGCCTTCCGATGTCATGGCGTCCTCCAGAAAAGCGGTCGGCGTACCGCAGCCAACCACAAAAGACGGGCTGTAAGCACAAGTGTTAGCCGCTCTAACAAATTTGATATGAAGGAATTAGCGCGAGGGAACAAGTTGACCGAAGGAAAAGAGGAAAGACGTCCCAGCCCGGTTGCCCCGATTTCTCGAGGCGTTTCGTCTGTCCCCTTCTCCTTCGACTTGGCGGATGTCAATAACCGCACGCGCATACTCGCAAAGTTCCGCAAACAGCGCTATCGGGAGAATCCTGTAAATTTTCCTGGAATTACCTGCAATGACGTGTCGGTCGTGAGTCGCCTTCATCTCAGGGGGCTTTGCGGATCCACCACAATACTTTGCCTATGATCCGCCAATTGCGATTCTTGCCCAATTTCACCGCCTCGTAGTCGCGGTTTTCCGATTCGAGAAGCTGGATCCCGTTAACCAGAAGGAAGCGCGAAAGCGTGAGTCCGTTTTCCCGTTGCCACGTAACTACAATCTTTCCGCTCAACTCCGAGGGATCCGTCTCGGAATGGTCGACCGCTACGATGTCATCCTCATTGATCAAGGGACTCATGGACGAGCCGCGAACCTTCAGACAACTGGTATCCGCCGGGTGCGGGCACCACATCGCCGGTGCGCCAATGATGTCCAGGGCCGGTACCTCATTGAGGTCCATCACCTGGTCGCCTTTACCGCCATGGGTAGCGGCGTGAGCGGCCAGGAGCGGAACAGCCACAAGCCGAGGCTTGGGCGAGCCTGAATCATTTTTTCGGTGACTTCCAGCTATAACGAGGTCAAAGTCCGGGAAAACGGACTTTCTGAGGACCCTGCGACCTTCCGGAACCATTTTCGAGAGATCCGAGCTCTTGAAACCGGCACGCTCCCAAAACCATGTCGATTCAGGCTCGCCAATCAAGTTTCCGATTTGAATGTAGGCTTGCGCGGGCGGTTCGTGCGTGCCGCGCTCCCATCTGGATAATGCCATCGCCGAGTAGTGCAACCTCGAGGCGAAAGCGGCTTGCGTCAAGCCCATCCTGCGACGCAACCTCAAAATCTTGCGCGCCCATTCGGGATGTGCTGTCTTGCGAACTTTCATGGAATACCACTTTGTATGCTACCAGCAACTACCATTCGTGTTAGTCTTGCGTCGCACTCCTTATTGGCTGGCGTTCCAAAAGGCCGTCATGAATAGTGACAACTCGAATCATAACATGACTTCTATCCCGTCTGTCTCTCTTTTTCGTGGGATTTACAACCGCGTGGCGAAGAAGCTGGGCGTGGATCCTTCTTACGTCAGCCGCGTTGCCAGAGGTGAACGTAAATCGGCGGTGGTCGAAAGAGCGTTAGCGGATGAAGTGCGCATCATTCGGGAACATCTGAATGACCACGAGAACAACCATAACCACAACCATAACGGTTCGTCGAACCAGACCGTCGACCCTCAAAGAAAGAAATTAAAAGCAAACTCCCGCAAGGACAGCACACTCGAGGTTTAGTTCCGGGCTGTAGATTTCAGTCGAATAAACGGTTTACGCAACTATCCCAATAGTCTCCCCGGATCTTTCTCCGCTTCGCTTATCCATCCTTTGAGGACTGTCAGATTTTGGGGTTCCGGTTCGAGGAACACCACCCCGGCTCCAAAATTGGGGTGTGCGTAGATCACGCGAGCCTTGCTCTGGAACGTCGCCGCGTCATCCGAAATTTTCACCAACACCGGCGTGCCGACAGGGAAGGGGTTCAACATATCCATGTAACATCCGTTCAAGCTGAGCTCGCTGACCCGCGTGGCGATGCGTACGTCGGTTTGCGGCTCCAGAAGTTCGGCGCTGGCGATAAATGCGTAGCGGGGACTCCGCCGTCGTTGTACTTCGCTCATATCCCCCTCGGATAGCGGATCGTTATTACTCTGCGTTTACCGGTCCGGTTCCGGCGCCGCATGCGTATTGTTTAGATGGATGTGCGACAGGAATGTGTGCGGCCCGTGATAGAGAAATTCGATGGCCACATTTCCCCCGGCCAGAGCGAGTAAATTATAGTTTCCCATGCGGAAGGCGTCCGCTGCGTTATATCGCCCCGGGTACCAGGTGTGTGTGGCGGTCATCGTGCCCACGTAGGGCGCGACCAGCGCCGGAACAGAAAAAGTGTAATGGCCTTCATCACCATGCCGCGCCGCCAGCGTGGAAACCAAGGCGTGGCCGAATCGCGGAAAGAAACCCTTGCACTCGCAGCGGTAGTACAAAGTGTCCTGGTGCAATACTTCTGACAAGGCGTAGCGCGTGGTAGTGGTAATCGCGTTGATTCCATAGTTGGATCCCACCCGCTTGCCGAAGGCCTCCATACCGCCGCCCCACTCCGGCGGAGTATTATCGGCCTGATTGATTCCGGCGACGATGATCGAACCTACTATCGGGTAGGGTCCATAAGCATCGAACAGGTAGTTCTTGAACTTGGTTTTCTCTGTCGGTCGCTCGTACGTAAATTGCGACTTCGCGTGCGTCTTTCCGGGCGCCACGGAGTTCGAATTTGGCGTGGGATTATTAGGTACCTGCTCCCGGGAGGTTCCTGCTCCTGCAGGGGCTTGCGCATGTATTTGCGCTGGAAAGTTTGCCAGGCTGAACATCACGAATATCGCAGCAGCCGGGATGAATTTGGTCCTCATGCGAGTTGCTCTCCTCGGCCGGGCTTGTCATTTAGCCAGTCAACGCAGACCGCCATCCCGGGCGTGCATATCCTATCAGGTAGTAGTACTAGGTAGTTAGAGCGGATTTTGGTATTGGGCACCTTCAGGTACTAGCCCCGCTGGCCATTGCGCGGCGCGACACAAGGTGCCAGAATTCGCACTGTAGGCGCTGTGCGTGGAAACTAGTGTGGCTGTTGCGGTGTCTAACTAAACAGCGCAAATACTGGTAGCGAACGGCAATGCATTCACTACCGGATGCATAGTGCCGGCATTTGAGAGAGCCAAGCCCGGTCGGTTTGTTTATCGGGCGGAAAAGGCCACAGTGTCAGATTGGGCCAGTGCGCTCCCTTGGGGGCGCGACGAAGCCGAACTTCTCACCGAGCTGCAAGCCGGTTCGGAGACCGCGTTCGACTGGCTTGTCACCCACTATCACGCCCCCGTCTACAACTTGATTCTTGGCATGCTGGGCGACGCATCCGATGCGGCTGACGGCACCCAGGAGGTCTTTCTCAAGGCATTCCGTGGGATTCGCGGATTCCGCCACGGCAGTTCGTTGAAGACCTGGCTCTACCGCATCGCCATCCGTGAAGCACTCAATCACAAACGCTGGTTCAAACGCCATTTGCAGAAGAACGTTTCCATCGATGCGGAGGTCGAGGAAGGCCACGGGCACATCGAGATCGAAGATCTTTGCGCCACGCCTTTTGAACAATTGGCCACTCGGGAAGTGCAACTGGCAGTTCAGTCGGCCTTGCATCAAGTGCCTCATGTTTTTCGTGTGGCTGTTATTTTGCGTGACCTCGAAGGGTTCAGTTACGAGGAAGTTGCCGAAATTTTGGAATGCAGCATTGGCACCGTCAAGTCGCGTATCTTACGTGGGCGGCGCGCGTTGAAAGAAATTCTCGAGCCGCTTCTGAGCGATCATGACGCTCGATCACGCACGGAGCCGAAGTCCTCATCAGGCGCTTTGCGATTGTTTGTGTCTTCGCAATGCGCGACTCTGTCCACCGGCTTGGTCCGTCCTGTTGAGGAGGCCCACGATGAACTGTAATTTGGTTCGCGTGAAGTTGGCGGGCTACCTCGACGGCGCGCTTACTGGACCGTCGCGTGTGCGGGAACGGGCGGGAGTTCGCGAGCACTTGGAAATCTGCGCAGATTGCCGCGAGGAACTGCAGCGTTTTCGCAAACTGGGCGTGCTGCTTTCGAGCCTGCCGAAGGAAATGCCGCCTTCCAATCTTGCCGTGCGCATCAAGGTTGCCGCAGCGCAAGCCCAGGCTTCTGAGGGATGGCGTGCGCGCAGAACGCAGATTCGAAACCGCGTGGAAATATTACTCGACAATGTTTTTCGCCCCATCACGTTGCCTGCGACAGGCGGATTCGTTTCGGCGATTTTGGTATTTGCGCTGGTGTTCCAGATATTGGCTCCCGGCATTACCGTGCGCGCGGTTCAAAATGATGTGCCCATTAACCTGATGCGCCCCGCCGAGCTAATTTCGCTGTCCGAATATCCGCCCACTTGGGCGCCGGAGCACGACGTGGAACTGGCCTTGCCCCACGGCTTACTGGTGGACGTGACCGTTGACGCGCAGGGAGCTATGACCGGCTACCAGATTCTTTCCGGTCCGCACTCCAACGATACGCGGCACCAACTCGACCAGATGCTGATGTTTTCGCGGTTTAGTCCGATGCTGAGTTTTGGTCGGCCGACCGCGGGTGGCCACGTCATTTTAAGTTTCAGCGCCGTGCACGTTCGCGGATAAGAAAAACCCTCAAATATCCTTCGCAATTCTCGTTTCTCTCGTTCAAATTCTGAAAATTCATCCACCTGACCTTGTGGATTTTCTTGCCTGCACAAGCGGTCAGCTTACGCCCGGAACGCACCTGACCCACGCAGTTTTCCGCTGACAGGGCTCCTCTCGGTTCAATAGAGCAGGAGCAAGTCATGCCAATTAGCCCCAACTCAAGGCTGTTTGCCGCGCCAGTCATGCTGCGTATTCTGGTTCGCATCATTATTTTGGCGGTGGTCGCTCTGCTCGTTACTTCTTATTCTGTTTATGCCCAGTCGGAGGTCGTCAGCGCCGAACGGGTGCTGTTTGACGCACTCAATCGCGAGCGTACCGCTCAAGGACTACCCCCGCTCCAGTGGGACGAGGCCCTTGCCTCTGCCGCGCGCGAACACGCCGTCCGCATGGCGCAACGCAATGTGCTCTCGCATCAACTTCCCGGCGAACCCCCAGTCCAGGATCGTGCCACTCGAGCCGGCGCCCGCTTCAGCCTCATCGCAGAAAACATTGCCGTGGCCCCAAGTCCGGCGGTCATCCATTCCTCGTGGATGCAGTCGCCCCACCACCGCGAAAACATCCTCGACCCGGAGCTAAACGTTGTGGGAATCGCAGTCGTGAAAGGCAACGAAGGGCTTTTTGCCGTTCAGGATTTTTCTCAAGCGGTTGCGAACTTGAATCTTCAGCAGCAGGAACAGGAAATAATTTCAAATCTGAACGCCCGCGGCCTGCGCGCCACCCAGGCAACAATTGACGCGCGTAGGACTTGCGAACTGGATCGAGGTTTCACTGGCACGCGTCCCTTGTCCGTGGTGCGCTTTGAAACCGCGGACTTGAAAAAACTGCCCGATGATCTGGAGCAGAAGCTGCGCACCGGTCGCTATCGCTCAGCTGCGGTGGGCGCTTGCCAGGGAGGCGGGTCGGCGGGATTCACCCGCTTCAGAATAGCCGTCGTACTCTACTAGCTAGTTCCCGTTTGTCAGGTCCAGAGATTTCAGCGCCGCAAAACAATCCGCATCCAGTGCGTGCGGAACATCTGCAGCCATAGTGCGGAAGACGTCACTCTTGGATAACGCGCCGCGGTATGGCCTTTTGGATGACAGCGCATCATAGACATCCGCCACGGCAATCGCGCGAGAAGCCGGAGGAATCTGCGCGTTGCGTAGGTTGCGAAAATATCCTGAGCCGTCCAGGCGCTCGTGGTGCGAGCTCGCCACGAAAGCCAGATGCTGGAAGCCGCGGATGCGTTCCAATATTCTCTGCGTGTAATATGGGTGCAGCCGCACGGTTTCCCATTCCGCGGCGGTCAGCTTCCCCCTCTTATCCAGAATGTTATTTGGCACGCTGAGTTTGCCGATGTCGTGCAGCAGCGCTGCGCGCCGCACCAGCGTCACTTGTTCCTCAGGCAGCGCCAGTCTCTGGGAAATCGCCACCGCCACACTGGTGACCGCCCGCGAGTGCGAATGCGTATACGGCGACTTAGTGTCGATTACGCTCGCAAAGGCCTCGCAAACGTTGTCCAACTTGGCTTCATCGGCGTAAAGCGAAATGCTCAGGGGTTCCATCTCCATGACCGATTCGCGCACGCGGTCCTGTTCCAGTATCTTCCAGAGCTCCTGGTCCTCCTCCAGTTCGCCCGCCGCGCGCACCAGTTCCGGATCAAACCACGAACCGCTGCGATCGCGAAGCACTTGAAATGCGTCCGACACTCCGTTCAGTGTCACGAATACTTCAAGGGTCTGACACAAATTCATGATACGAGAGAAGAGAGGGATGTCCGGCCCCTTGCAACCTGCCGGGAAGCCTTTTCCGTTCCAGTGTTCATCCAGGCCGTAAATCGGCGAGGTGACGGCTTCGGAAAACCCGATCTTACGCGCGATTTGCGCGCCGCGATCGCAGCGAAGGTTAATCAGCTCACGTGTCTGCGCTTCACGGTTGGTAGCCACACTGGCGATAGCAAAGACGCGTTCCAGTCGCGAACGACCGGGCATCACATTGCGCAGCAGATATTCCAGCCCGTCGAAATTTACCCGAGTCCAGTCCGTAGACTTGATTTCCTGTTTTGCTTTGCGCTCGTCGCCACCGAGAATGTCGTACATGCGCGCCGCGTTGCTGCTGCATCCCGCGTCTTTCAACAGCGTCGCGTAATAAAGATCGGACTTCTGTTGCACCGGAAGTTGAAGAATGTTGGCCAGTCGCATGCTCAAGAGGCAGCATTTGACTGCGTGCCCCATGGGCTGCCCTTCCGTCAGGTCCAAAGCGTAGGAAAGCGCGGAAATCAGGTCCGACATGCGGAGCTGTGTCGGTGAAGCGACGGGAGCGGTTTCGGTGAGCAACATATGCGGAACTCAATTATAGAGGCGAGGCCTTTTGCGGCTGTCTGGTTTGGCCAGTGGGGGTGTGCTGAGAGGAAACACCAATTCGTGCGGGCTAAGCCACGAAGAAATCATTGTTTCTAACTTACAGACGAAATACACTAGCGCCACGCCATGAACTACACCCATTGGTTTCGATTTTACGGGCCACCCAACTAGGAGCGAGGGACGTTTTCTCTGGCAAGCATCCAAAAGAGACTTGGCCCACTCGCAAGAGTGGGTTTCTTATTTTCCGGTGCCTGGGAAGCGTCACAATCGCGTCAGCCGCGAAAGGACATCTCGATGATCATTTCCATGAAGCTGCATTCCACTCGCGAGGAAATCGACGAAGTGCGCAAGCAAGTGGAACACTTTGGCTACAAGGTACATTCCATCGAGGGCGAGGAACGCGTAGTCATTGGCGTCGTCGGCATAGGCGACGTTACCGCCTGCCTCGAATCTGTGGAAGCCATGCCGCAAGTCGAAAAAGTGGTGCCTATCTCAGCGCCCTACAAGTTCGTCAGTAAGGAATTTCGCAAAGGCAAGACGCGCATAAAAATCAGCAGCACCGAAATCGGCGGCGATGAGTTCGTCGTGATGGCCGGTCCCTGCTCGGTGGAATCGGAAAAGCAGATTATGCAGGCCGCCGAGGGCGTCGCCAAGGCGGGGGCCAAGATGCTGCGTGGCGGCGCGTTCAAGCCGCGCACCTCACCGTATGACTTTCAAGGTATGGAAGAAGAAGGCCTGAAGCTATTGCAGAAAGCCAAGAACGAAACGGGGCTCGCCATCGTCACCGAGGTGATGAGCGACCGCGACGTTGATTTGATCGCACAGTATGCCGATGTAATGCAAGTCGGTGCGCGCAATATGCAGAATTTTATTTTGTTGAAAGCCCTAGGCAAGTGCCGCCGTCCGGTACTCCTGAAGCGGGGGCTCAGCAGCACGGTCAAGGAACTGCTGATGTCTGCGGAATATATCGTCGCGCATGGGAATTCAGACGTGATTTTGTGCGAACGGGGAATTCGCACGTTCGAAACGGTGACCCGCAACACTTGTGATATCGCCGCTATCCCCGCTCTCCAGGAATTGACTCATCTGCCCGTGATTCTTGACCCCAGCCATGCGACTGGAAAGCGAAGTCTGGTGCCGGCGTTGTCACGCGCAGGCGTGGCCATCGGCGCTGACGGGTTGATGGTGGAAGTTCACCCGGCGCCGGAGAAAGCCATCAGCGACGGAGCACAATCGCTGGACTTGGCCCAATTTCGCCAGATGATGCAGAGTCTGCGTCCCTATGTGGAATTGTGGCGAGAAACCAGGACTCGCGAGCTGGGTTCGACCGCAGCAGTAGCCTGATCGTCCTCAGTGTTGCAGACCGAGCACCCGCATAAGTGTCGATTGCAGCTTCTGGCACTCCGCCTGCCGTTCGTGTTCGTCCCGGGTGCGATCGTTCAACGCTTCTTTCAACAACATCAGGTTACGCCGGAATTCCAGTTGTGAAAGGACCAGCCGGCTTAGAGCTTTCAACGCTTCCTTCTCATCCGGCGCGAGTTCCCGCGGCTTCTGATCGATCACGCACAAAGTGCCTAGTGCGTAGCCATCTTCGGTAATCAAAGGCGCCCCAGCGTAGAAACGAATGTGCGGTTCCGACACCACTAGCGGATTATTGCGAAATCTCTCGTCCTCCATTGCGTCCGGCACCACGAAAATCTCTGTCTGCAGAATCGCGCTCGAACAAAATGCTACGTCCCTCGTCGTTTCCGACACAGAAAGCCCTACGCGCGATTTGAACCATTGGCGCTCTTCGTCTATCAAGGAAATCAGCGCAATAGGAGTCTTGCAGACGAAGGATGCCAGCAACGTAAGATCGTCGAACACCAACTCCGGGTCCGTGTCGAGGATCGCGTATTTCTCGAGGGCGGCGACGCGCGATAGTTCATTCTTGGGTTTTACACTCTGCATGTCCGCCTCCGGCAACCAGCAACAACTTCGGTGGGGCTGGCGCGCCAAGTTTACCGCATTGCCGCCCTAATGCTCCTTCACCTTCTGAATAGACGACGGTCCACCTTTGGATGCGCATTTGCTGATCCACGCCAAACCCCGTCGTCGGCACTGGGCCGACCTTCCTTGACTCATGAGATGCCCAACGTTAGATTGAGATGTGATGCACTTTGGGAAGAAAAGGTGCGGCCACTTTTGGCCGGTTTGCGCAACAAAGTTGGGCCAGGTCATACTCGTCGCGTGTTTCTCGTTTGCGAGTGTCATTGCGGTCCGCGCGCAAACCGCCGGACCGCCGCCACCTCCTCAGCGCCCACAAAGGGAGTTAGCGCCACCTACCCCGATTTCCGTGGACTCCAGCGAGGCCATGTTCACTACCATGTGCGCGCTCCTGGCCTCGGGCTTTGAAGCCGACGTCAGCGCCGAGAATTGGCATCCGCTTCGCGCGCAACTTCGCGATCGCATGCAGCACCAGGAAAGGCCGGCTGTCGAAGCGGCCCGCGAATACTATCGCCAGCATGATTCGGCCGATCCAGGCGCCGCACTTTCCCGCTACTTGTGGTTCGGGCTGGTAGCTGGACGAGCTCCGGACTTCAAGCCCACGATGCGACGTGAGGAGCTGCCCCCCGAAGTTTTGGCTCTCGAAGGCTTCAGCGAAATTCTCTCCAAGTATTATCAGGAACAACAGATCGGTCAGCTGTGGCACCAGATGCAGCCCACCTATAACCGCGAAATCGAGCGCATGCATGAAGCCGTCTCGCAAATCGTCTTTGTAACCACGGGATATTTGCGCGCTATGAGCCAGCCATCGGACCCGCGCACCTTCACGATCATCGTAGAACCGCTTGTCGGCCGCATTACCAACGTGCGAAACTTTGGAGACCACTACGCGATCGTGCTGAGCGGCGCGGATGACATTCCCACGGACGTGGTGCGCCACGCTTATCTACATTTTTTGCTCGACCCGTTGCCGTTGCGTTATTCCCACGTGGTTGCGGTCAAAAGGCCATTATTTGAAAAAGCGGCCAGCGCTCCCCGTCTGGCACCTGACTTGAAAGACGATTACCCCTCGTACTTTGCGGAATGCGCCGTACGTGCCGTGGAGCTGAAGCTCAAGAAAATGTCACCCGGCCAACGTGATGCCGCGCTGGAACGTGACGATGCCGATGGGTACATCCTGGTGCGGCCGCTCTTCGCCGCGCTTCCCAAGTTCGAGGGCTCGGAGCCTTCCATGGCGCTCTTTTTTCCGGACCTGGTACGTGCTGTGGATCTTGCCCCTGAGCTAAAGAGGGTGAGTACCTTGCAATTTGCCGCTGCCGACCGCCAGCAAAAGTCCGGCGACCTCAGCAGCGAAGAAGTCGCCCGCCGACGCTCGGCATTACCCGGTACTGTTCCCAATGATGCAGAAGCCATTGCCGCGCTTACCGAAGGCGAACGACGCATCGCCGAAAAGAATGCCCGCGCCGCGGAAGCCTCATTTCAGAAAGTAGTCGCAAAATACCCGGATCAAGCCAGGGCGTGGTACGGTCTTGGGCTTGTGGCTTTGTTGGATCACGATGGCCCGCGCGCGAAACAGGTATTCGGCCGGCTCACCAGCGGCGAGCACGCGGCGAATTCTGATCCCATGGTTCTGGCATGGTCGCATATTTACCTCGCACGGATTTATGATGATGAAGGCCAGTCCCGCCAGGCCCAGGCGGAATATCAGGCGGCGTTGACAGTGCAAGGCGGTCCCGAGCAAGCTCGTCAGGCGGCACAAAAAGGCCTGGCCGAAACTTCGCGAGAGAAGCCCGTCGAGCGGCCGTAAAGGGTCGGCCAAAAATTTATTTTTGCGCAGTACACCACTGCATGCGGGCCCGCTCATCAGTGGTGAACTAGACAGGAGAAATAAATATGAATCGGAAATCGAATAAATGGCTCAGAACGGGCTTGACCGCAGCCACCATGCTGGTGACAGCCGCTTGGGCTGTAGCGCAATATCCGCCTGATCCCAAAACTCAGAATCCTCCGGCTCCCGCATCTCAGGACAAAAACAAACCTGCTGCAGGCAACTCCGTCACGCTGGACGATCCCGCCGGCGCCCCGGTGAGTGCCGACGAGGAGGCAGCATATAAAGCATTCCTCGACTCTCCTCAAACGGATCCGGCAAAGCGGATTCAACTTGGCGAAGATTTTGTGCAGAAGTATCCCGCCAGCCGCTATCGCTCAGGTATTTATTCGGCGCTGACGGTCAGCTATCTGCAGAACGGACAGGTGCAGAAAATGGAAGAAGTAGGGGACAAGGAGCTGGCCCTGAATCCCAACGACGTACAGGTTTTGGCCATCATGGGTCAGACCCTTCCTCGCGCTATGAATGCCAAGACCCCTGAACCTGACAAAGTGCTGGCAAAAGCCGAGCAATGCTCAAAAAAGGCCATCGAACTGACGCCAACTTTGCCCAAGCCAGCGGTCGTAACCGATGAGGCTTTTGCTGCCGCGAAGAAGCAGACTCTCGCGATGGCTCACGGCGGTCTCGGTCTCGTATACGTAAGGCGTGGGCAATTCAAAGAAGCTATCCCGGAGTTTAATCAGTCTGTCACCATTGATCCGACCCCGGACCCCGTGAACTTCTACCTGTTGGGCATGGCCAACACCAAAACCTCTCACTTCGACGATGCTGTCATGGCATATAACAAGTGCGCCTCCATCGCCGGCTCCATGCAAGAGACCTGCAAGAAGGGTGCGGAGGAAGCAAAAAAACTTGCCACAACGCAACTTAGCGCCCCGAAGTAAATTGGGCCCGGTTATTTCAGTTCTATGGGCGGAATAAATCCCGCGGATGACGCGCAGTTGGAGCAACGCCTGGG
>Ga0137401_10000697_pt1 | contig 13684 bp, 11 predicted proteins | sample CZOMad1_1_16fung_FD_108286 | JGI IMG/M metagenome (GOLD analysis project Ga0137401, IMG submission 108286) | Vadose zone soil fungal communities from Angelo Coast Range Reserve, California, USA - CZOMad1_1_16fungal (Illumina Assembly) | ecosystem: Environmental > Terrestrial > Soil > Vadose...
ACCCGGTACGACGCGGAGCTGCGAAAGTAGGTGTACAGCACACGTTCCATTTCACACTCCGGTCCCCGGCAGCCCTGGCGCCACTTGCGCTGCCCCCGCGCCCGCAGGGATCGGATCGGGGAGACTCGAGGCAACGTCCTCGTGGTGCGCCGAACCCGAACGGCTGTGGTCGATCAGCGAGATCGCGATCGCCGCGATCAAGGCTGGAATGGCGATGGCCATGAAATTCTGCTGCAGCGGCATCGCCATGCCCACCAGCACGCCGATCACGATCGGCGCCAGGATCGCCCCGATCCGACCGACGCCCAACGCCCAACCGAGGCCCGTGCTACGAACTGCCATAGGGTAGAACTGGCCCGCATAGGCGAGATTGACGATTTGCGTGCCGATGGTCGACGCGCCGGCCAGGCCGACCAGCAGGAGCAGCGCCTCGGTCGGCATCTTATGGCCCAACAGCGCAATCGATGCCGCCGCCACCACGTACATGCCGGCCAGCACATACCTGATGTGGAATCTGTCGGCCAACCACCCGCCGGCAACGGCGCCGATCATGGCGCCGAAGTTCAGCACCAGCACGAAGGTCAACGCCGAACCCAGGCTGTAGCCGGCGCTGGCCATCAGCTTGGTCAGCCACGAGCTGAGCCCGTACACCATGAACAGGCACAAGAGGAAGGCGAGCCAGAACATGACCGTGCTGAAACCGCGCCCCTCATGGAACAGGTGCCGGATCGGCGCGCCGTCGGCCTTGTCCTCGCTGGGAAGGGCGAAACGGTCGCTCATCTGCGGCTGGTAGCTCGGCTGCATTCTCGAGACGATCCTCTTCAGCTCCTCGATGCGGCCCTTCTTGATCAGGAACGGCATCGACTCGGGAAACGACTTGAGGATCAGCGGGATCAGCAGCACAGGCAGGCCCGCGGCGATAAACACTGACTGCCAGCCGTAGCTCTCGATCAGGCCCTTGCCCACCAGTGCGGCCAGGATGCCACCGACCGAATAGCCGCTGAACATCAGCGTGACCAGAGTGCTGCGGATCCGCAGGGGCGAATACTCGGTCATCTGTGCCACTACGTTGGGCATGACTCCGCCGATCCCCACGCCGGCGACGAAGCGCGCGACGCTAAAGACAATCGGGTCGTTTGTGAACCCCGCCGCCGCGGTGAACACGCTGAACAGCGCAATGCAGATCGCGACCACCCAGCGGCGGCCGATCCGGTCGGCGAGGGTGCCGAAGAGGATGTTGCCGAACATCATGCCGAACAGCGCTGAACTGACCATGAAGCCGGCGCTCGCGGCGTTGACCCCCATGCTCTTCATGATCGACGGCAGGGCGATGCCGGCCACTGCCAAGTCGTAGCCGTCGAAGATGATGATCAGCGCGCACCAGAACAGTACGAGCTTGTGGAAGCCGTTGAACTCGGCCTTGTCGGACAGCTTGTGGACGTCGATCTGGCGCATGGAAGGTTTCCTTTGATCTTCAAATGGACGTGGCCAGATGCGTTCCGACCCAGGCGTAAGGACTGCTCAGTCGAGAGCGAGAAACACGCGCCCGGCTTCGACCTTCACGGGGTAGCTGCGGATGGCTTCGGTGACGGGGGCGCAGCTGGGCTGGCCGGTGCGCACATCGAACTTGCCCTGGTGCAGAGGGCATTCGATTTGGTGCCCATCCAGAAAGCCGTCGCACAGCCGTGCCTGGCCGTGCGTGCAGATATTGTCGGTGGCGTAGATTCGACCGGCCGCGTTGTACAGCGCGATGTCACGGCCGGCGACGACGACGCCAATCACGTCGTCCGCCGGCACGTCGTCCATGGCCGTAGCGTCAATCCATTCGATGTTGCTCATTCGGGGTCTCAGATCGGGTAAATGATGGAGTTGGGGATCATTTCGCTGTCGTATACGACAAGGCGCGACGCGAACTTCAGGCCCTGCGGCGTGCGCACGACCACATCGAGATAGCGCCCGACGCTGAACACCGACGACAACTCCGAAAGCTTGGTGCGGAACACCGCATAGTTCGCTTCACACTCGAAGCGCTCGCCATCGACCTTGCGCACGACCGGCGCGCCAACGACGTGACGCTGGTAGTACGGGTCATGGAACAGCGTCTCGCGGATGCCGTAGACGCGGTCCTTCAGCATGCCCTTGCTGTCGAACGAAAGCGTCGCGAGCGGAAAGCCGCGCTCGTGGTTCTCACGCGGCTGCAAGCGGTAGCTGCACTCCTCGGTAAAGAACTCGGGCCACAGGTTCCACTGGCCGGAGTCGACCGCGGATGCGTAGTCGGCGTAGAGCTGGGACAGCTCGAAGTGGTCCTGGAAATTCATGATCAGGCCTCCATCACCTTGCGCCAGTATTGGTACATGCCGCGGATCAGCGTCTCGGTGACCATGTGGTCGGTGTCGCCGATCTCGCGGCCGCCGAGTTCGGCGAGCGTGCGATGGAAGGGCTTCTGCTCGAAGCCCTTCTGCGACAGCTCGATGACCTCGCCATCGTCGGCCGAGACGAAGCCCGCCGGCCCGAACAGGTTGGCCTGGCGCAGGCGGCGCTGCGTCATCTCATCGCTGTCGTCCTCGAAACCGAAGTGGGTCCAGACGAAATCGAACGCCCCAGGCCCGCTCGGCTGGATGTGCCTCGTGGAGACGCTGTTGACCTGCTGCTGCAGGATCACGCTCGGGAACAGCGTCATCATCACCGCGGTCGGGCCGCCCCACCAGGGCTCGGGAACGATGTCGAGGAAGCTCGGGTCGTTCAGCTGCATGCTCTCCTTGAAGCTCGACACCTGCGTCACCTGCCCGGCCTTGCCGCTCGCTCCGCGGGTGGAGATCATCGCGGCGTGGCGGTGGTGCGAATCCATCTTGAGCTCGGACTTGTTGTCGGCACGCCAGAGGCCGAAGGTCACAAACCAGGTGTGCAGCAGGCCCGGGTGGTAGGGGTCCTTGATGTTCTCTTGCATCAGCTTCCAGTTACCCGGAATGCGCTGGCGGTTGTAGCCCAGGACCTTCAGCTTGCGGGCGTCGAACAAGCGATCGAAGTAGCCGAGGATCGTCGACCCCATGAAGTCTTCGAGCGCCTCGACTTCCGGATCGAACGACGCGAACACGACGCCACCGCGCGTCGCGACCTTCAGCTTGTTCAGGCCGTGCTCGGTGGTCTTGAAATCGGCCGGCATACCGCCGTTGACCTTGCCGTCCTGCTTCACGCCGCGCCGGAACGGCACGCCCTGCAGATCGCCCTGGAGCGTGTAGCTCCACTGGTGGTAAGGGCACACGAAGTCCTTGCGGTTGCCGTGGCGCTGGCGGCAGAACTGCATGCCGCGGTGGGCGCAGACGTTCTCGACGACGTTGATGTAGCGATCGGCGTCGCGCACCATGATCACCGAGCGCTCGCCGATCACCGTGCGCTTGAAGTCGCCTGCGTTCGGGATCTCGGCCTCCAGACCGACGTAGCACCAGTGCTTGCGGTAGAAGAAGCGTTCGAGCTCCTTGCGGTGCTGGTCGACGTCGGTGTAGGCCATGAACGGGATGCGGCTGGTGCCATCGGTTTCCCAACGGATCTGCTGCGGGAATACGGTAGATGCGGTGTCCATGTGAGTTGTCTTCCCGGTGGCTTGATCAGCGCGTGGGTCAGGGTGCGACGGTGACGGTGATCTCGCCCAGGCTCGCGATCGCCCCGCGCAGCACGTCTCCGCGCACGACAGCGTTCACGCCTTCCGGCGTGCCGGTCATGATCAGGTCGCCCGGTTCGAGCGCCTCGTACTGCGAGAGATAGGCCACGCAGTCAGAGACCGACCAGATCAACTTGGCGATGTCGGACGACTGGCGCGGCTGGCTGTTGACCGTTAGCGTGATCGCGGCTTCGCGCGGGTGGCCGATGTCTTGTGCGCGGCGGATCGCACCGATCGGCGCGGAAGTCGAGAAGGACTTGCCGAACTCCCACGGGCGGCCCTTGTCGCGTGCTTCGAGCTGCAGATCGCGGCGCGTCATGTCCAGGCCGACCGCATAGCCGTAGACATGGTCGAGGGCATTCGCCGTGTCGATGTCAGCACCGCCCCGGCCGATCGCCAGCACGAGTTCGATCTCGTGTTGGAAGTTGGTGGTCTTCGGCGGGTACGGGATCGCCACCGCCTGTGCCGCATCGACCGTTGCCTGCGCCGGCTTCATGAAGAAGAAAGGCGGCTCGCGGTCAGGGTCCTTGCCCATCTCGCGCGCATGTGCGGCGTAGTTGCGGCCGACGCAGAAGATGCGGTTGACCGGGAAACGCTCGGCGCGCCCGGCGACTGTGAGGGTGTGCAGCGCGGGTGCGGCAACGGCATAGCTCATGGGGGTGATTCCTCGGGTGTCTCGGTGTGAGCTGGTTGGAGAGGCGATCAAGCGCGTTGTTCGCGCCACAGCCCCAGCGCTTGCTGGACCGGGCGGTCGGAGAAGCTGAACAGCGTCACACGCCGGTTGGCGCGCAATCGCAGCGCGTGCCAGGGCGGCACGACGAACACGTCGCTCTCGGCGAAGCGATGCGTCGCGCCGTCAATCTCCGCGTCACCGGTGCCCTCGAGGCAGACGTAGACCGTGCCGTCGGTGCATCGATACGGCAAGGTCTCGAAGCCCTCGGGCAGCGCCTGCGCGAACGAGCCGATCGTCGGCATCGGCGAGGCGCCCGTGGCCGGATTGACGTAACGCAGCTTGAAGCCGAGATGAGCGTCCGGCGCGCTGTGCGAGATGACCCGGAGCGACGCCTGCGTGCGCGAGTAGGGGTACACGAACACCGGCGTCGGATCGGAGGGCTGCTGATGGAAGTCGACCGGAACCATGTTCGAGCCAAAGCGCGCGAGCGAGTCGCCTTCGGGCCTGAGCTGAGGCTGCGCACTCTGCGCGCTCTTCTCGGCGAAGCCGGTGCCGAGAAAGCGCAGCAGCGGGATGTCCAGACCGTCGAGCCAGACGACCGGCTCCTTGCCGAGGTTGCCGTGGTCGTGCCAAGTCCAGGAGGGCGTGATGATGAAGTCGCCGCGGCGCATCGTCGTGCGCTCACCATCGACCGCCGTGTAGGCGCCCTCGCCGTCGAGCACGAGGCGCAGCGCGGACTGGGTGTGGCGGTGCGCCGGGGCCACTTCGCCGGGCAGGATCAGCTGAAGTCCGGCATAGAGCGACGCCGTGATGCACGACTGGCCGTGCAGCGCCGGATTCTCGAGAATCAGCACGCGGCGTTCGGCCTCTTCGGCCGTGATCAGACGACCTGCTTCCATGACCTGCTCCCGTACCTGGGCGTAGCGCCAGATCGCCGGCACCGCTTCCGGTCGCGGTGAAGGTGGCACCAACGCGCCGAGCACCTCCCACAGCGGGCTCATGTGCTGGGTCGCGATGCGCTCGTAGTATTGGCGGCGAGCGGCCTGGGTTGCGGCGTGAGGAGCTGTGTGGGCCAGCATGGCTTGTTTCCGTTCAAGTGCCGATCGAATAGAAGGCGTCGGCGTAGATCCGCTCCGGCGCGATTCCCGCCCGCTTCACCAGTACGCTGGTCGCTTCGACCATGGGCGGTGCGCCGCAAAGGTAGGCCCGCCAGCCTTCGAGGCTCGGCCAGTCTTGCTCGATGGCATCGGTGATGAGGCCGCTGCGGTGCGCCCGGTCGGCGGCGCCGGTCGCGACGACGACGTGCACGCGCAGTTTGGCGTTGTGGCGCTGCAGCTGTGTCAGCCACACCGCGCCGTAAACATCACGCGCCGAGCGAACACCGAAATACAGATGGATCGGGTTGTCCATGCCGGCCGCCTGCGCTCCGCGGATGATGGACAGGATCGGCGCGAGGCCCGTGCCTCCCGCGGCGCACAGCATCGGTCCTTCGTGCTTGCGGCGCAGGTAGGCCGAGCCGAGCGGGCCGCTGATACGAACGGAATCACCGACCTTCAGCGTGCCAGCGATGTAGCCGGTGACGCGGCCGTCGGGGACCAGCCGCACATGGAATTCCAGCTCGCCATCGGTGCTGAGGCCGGCCATCGAATACGGTCGAATGTGCTCCGGCGTGAACTGCAGGTGCGCATACTGCCCCGGTGAGAACTCCAGCGGCTTGGCCGGGCGCAAGCGCAGGCGCTTGATGTCATGCGTCATGTCCTCGATCGCCACCACGCTGGCCTTGACGATGCGCGCCGGGTGCACGACCACCTCGTCGGGCTCCGGGATCTCGATCGTGCACGGCTCGGTCAGGAAGGTCTGGCAGGCCAGAACGTAGCGGTCGCGCGCGAGCGGACCGGTGGCCTCCTGCCCCGCATCGAGCACGTCGCCCTTGACGATCTTGCAGCGGCAGGTGCCGCAGCGCCCGGCCATGCAGCTGTAGGACAGCGGCACCTGGTGTTGCCTGAGGACTTCGAGCAGGTTGGCTCCGGCGCGAACGTCGAGAGTGCGCTGCAAGGGTTGAACGACGAGTTGCATGGCGTGCATGATTCCTGTTCGCGAACCATCAGCCAATAGAATCGTGTGAATAGAGATCATCACCCATGCGAATAGAGACCCAGCGCGGCAGCTGGCAGGACCATGCACCTGCCGGCGTGGCTCGACCAGCTGCTGATGAAGCCCGGCCCCAGGGTCGAACGCGACGCGTCATTCACGACGCTTATTTCGGTGATTCACCCATTTTGTTGATGCGGCTCGCCTCGTCTGCCACGCTGCGCACCGTCATGGCCCCCTCGACCAGCGCTGTGACGGTTGCCGCCGCCGGTGCCCTATACCAAGGAGACAGAAGATGAGACTGTTCCGCCGCAGTGCCGTTGCGCTGGCCATCAGCGTCAGCGGCGCACTACTGGTCTTGCCTGTGCCCGCCGCCGCTGATCTCGGCCTGCTCGATCTGCTCCCGCTCGACCCGAACCTGGCCGGGCCCGACATCCTGCGCGCTCCGTTGCCGCGAGCGCCGCAGCTGGAGAACACCGGCGTCTGGCGTGCCAAGCCGATCATGGTCTGCCACGCCAGCGCCTACCGCGAGGGCGAGTTCGTGCACCAGGGCTGCGTCTATGACGACCAGGGCGCTCAGCTCGTGCCGACGAAATGGCCTGCGCACTCCATCACCTTCGCCTACCGCTACCCGACCGCCGAGAGCTACCGCCAGAACGCGGCCGATCTCGTCGAGGTGCGCGTGAGGCCGCTGGCCGATGCGACCGCGTTTCGACTCACCTACAACACAATGCTCGACCCCGCACTGGTCGGCGCCACGATCGCGCTCGGCGACAGCGTCCAGCCGCGCCTCGCGCCCTGCGGTGCCAACACGGTGATGCCCGCCCAGCTGTTCGTGACGGTGCACGGTCAACAGGCCGACGTGGTCGATGCCGCGACGGGCGCCAGGCTGCCGTACACCCCGACGGTGGCGGTCGACACCACCCGCCGGCAAGTCGAGGTCCAGGTGCCGTACGCGGCGTTCAATCCCACCGGCGAGCAGGCAGTGCGGGTCGCCGTTGCCGCCGGGCTGTGGGATACCAACGCCAACCGGTTCCTGCTGCCCAAGGTGGGGGACCCCGACGCCAGCACCCCTGGGGGTGCGGTGCCTGGAGACGTCGCCCCGTCGGCATACTTCGACGTCGCCTTCCGCTCTGCCGAGCCGTTCGACTCGCCGTGGCGCAACGACTTGCAGAAGAAGGCGCTCGCGGCGCATGACATCAGCGGCTTCTCGGCGTCGGTCGACTTCACGAAGCTTGCGAGTGGCGTCAATGACGACATGTCGAACCGGCCTGAAGGCGTCCCGACCTCGGGCTTCATGAACCGCCTGTTCGCGTCGCAGTTCGAGGTGCGCCAGGGGCGCCGCCTTCCCGGCGACCCCGGCGCACCACCGCTCGGCTCCTTCACCCAGCAGAATGGCCGCACGGCCTTCGGCACGGGGACGCCGAGCGGGCAGTTCGGCTGGGTCTGCCGCGACAGCTGTGTGCCCGACCTCCCCGGCCAGTTGCAGCGCTACCTCGTCTACGTCCCCGCGCTGCCGGCGCCGGCCAATGGCTATGCGACCCTGCTCTGGACGCCGGGGTACGCGCAGAGCGCCAACGACCAGGTCGAGGACCCTGGCTATACCGAGACGTTCCCGGCCGGCGACAAGGACCTGTTCCGGCAGATCGCGAACCGCACGGACGCACCGACCGTCGTCATCGACGTGGACGGCCGCGGCAACGACAACTGGTACTACGGCCGCTCCGGCGCGTCGGTCTTCGAAGCACTGGCCGATGCCCGACGCGCCTTCAAGCTCGACGCCTCGCGCACGGTGATGAGCGGCTTCTCCAGCGGAGCCTACGGGGCCAACAAGCTGTCACTGCAGTTCCCCGATGTTTTCAGCAAGGCGTTCATCTGCGACGGACTCAACGAGGCGCCTTCATTCCCGGGAATCAACGGCATCGCCGACACGACGTATGTCGACACGGCCACCCAGCATGAGCCCGGATCCAGGCTGACGCCGTTGCTGCCGTCGCGGCGCAACCAGCCGGTGCTGGAGTGGGCAGGGCTGCCCGACGACTACATCCCGTACAACATCCCGCGCGAGCGCGCCGACGTCTACCTGGCCGGAGACTATGACTACGACTTTGTCAGCTGGCTCGGGGCCTCCTCGGAGCATGTCGTCATGTGCGCCAACGGCACATGGGGTGTAGCCACCCGTTGGCTCCGGGACATGGGCGGCGTGCAGAACATCTTCCACGTCACCTATGTGCGCAACCCGGCGATGGACGACCCGCAGTCCGGTCTGGTCGGCAACAAGGCCTACTGGCTCAGTGACATCCAGACGCGCTCGACCGACCCGACCCAGAGCGGCACGATCGACGTCGTCTCGCGCGGCTTCGGCCTCGCGGACGCCCTAGCGGGGACCGTCGTGGTGGCCGCCGGCGTCGAGCCGGGCACGACGATCGCGATCAACTCGTACACGAGCGAGCAGCGGGCCAAGCCGGCGCCTCTGCCTGGGCTGGCACAGGACCGCCTTGACATCACTGCGAGCAACATCAGCACCGTTACTATCGATCGCCAGCGGGCACGGGTCAGCTGCAATGCCGGCCTGCACGTGACAACGGACGGACCGCTAACAGTGCGCCTGATGGGCTGCGGTACCGACAACATCTTCCAGTGACTCAGGGGGCGGTGCAGAGGCCGGACGGTCGGCCCCGCCGCCTGAACCTTGCGAGGGTCAGTCCGCGTACATCTCGAACAGCAGCCCACGCAGCCACTGATTGGCCGGATCTTTGTGGTGCTTTGCGTGCCAGAACACGTTGATCGCGACCTCGGGCAAGGCGGCGGGGTGGCTCACATAGCTGAGTCCGAACGGCTCGACCATGCGCTGGGCGAGTCGTTCCGGCACCGTCGCCACCATGTTCGTGCTGTGCAGGATGTGCCCTATCGCAACGAAGTGCGGCACCGTCAAGCGGACCTTGCGCTCGATGCCGCTGCGCTCGAGCAGCTCGTCGACCTTTCCGTGACCAGTCCCCGCCGACACGACCACCACGTGTTCCGCCGCCGAGAACTCCTGCAGCGAAATCTTTCGCTTGTCCAGCCGGTGGGCTTTTCTGAACATGCAGACGTAGCGTTGCTTGAACAGCCGCCGCTGATAGAAGCCTCCCTTCAGCTGAGGCAGAAGGCCGATCGCCAGGTCCACATGCCCGGCCGACATTTCGTCCCTCAGGTTGACCGCAGTGTTGCGCACCGTGCTCAAGGACAACCGCGGCGCGGCGGCCGCCAATCGCTCCATCAGGGACGGCAGGAAGTAAATCTCGCCGATGTCGGTCATCCCGATGGTGAAGACGCGCTCGCTGACGGCCGGATCGAACGTGGAGCGCTGGTTCAGCGCGCTGTGGATCATTCCCAGCGCGTAGGCCACTGGCTCGGCCAGCTGGTCGGCGAACGGTGTCGGTTCCATGCCGCCAGGCGTACGCAGGAAGAGTTCGTCGCCGAGCAACTTGCGCAGCCTCGCCAGGGCATTGCTGATCGCGGGCTGCGTCAGCCCCAGATTCTCGGCGACCTTCGACACCCGCCGCTCGACGAGCAGCTGGTTGAACACCGCCAGGAGGTTGAGGTCGACGTCCTTGATCTCCACAGCCCCTCATTCATCCGCGTGTTGTTCTCTACGCACTGGATTCTACTGGCTTATGGGGGCGGCGACCGATCACGCGGCCCTCTCGACCAACCAATCGCCCGCTGACGCCGGCGATCGAACGCGTGATCCACGTGCTCTGGTGCTGAATGTGCGCGCCGGCGCGAACCTGCTCGAAATGCAGATGCGTGTAGGTCTGCATCATCCGCGCATCCTTCCACCCGCCGAGCGCCTGGAGCACGATGCGCCGAGCGCCCGGCTCGCTCCCGCGCCTTCCTGGATGCCGTGTTGTTCGACCTACAGTGCCTGAGGAGCATGAGCTCGACCAGGTCGGCGCGGGCGGCGCTAAGCGTGGCCGGTTGGATATTTGTTCCTGGCCGCCTCGACTCAAGCGAGGTCGCCGCAATCTATAGTCGTGAGAATCCTGCCGCGCGCGAAGGGATACGACAATGAGTATGCGGACGAAGCGGTTTCAGCCGGCCGCCTAAACCGCGGTGGCGAACGCGATTGAGGGCAGAGTGGCGACGAGGCTGAAGGACTAGCGGATTCGGCTGGTGGAACGGCGGCAACGCCAAGCGGGTAGGGCGGCCTCGCCGGAAAAGCGCGACCGGGCCTGGTATCCGGTATTCCGCCAAGCGGACGGTGGCGAACTTCGCCGACCGGCCAGGTGCTGTCATTCGGTTTCACCGCGAAAGTCTTAGCAAGCTGACACTGCGGAGGCAACACGGTCCCAGACGAGGTTTCGGCGATCCCCGCTTCTGCGGTATTTCAAGCTCTTGAACATTAGGAGCGATCCGACTTGGCAATGGCCAACATCCGTAATTCAATGGGATGTGGGCCAGGGAGAAGGTCAATCAGTCAATCACGAGGGGAGAAGAAGACGCCACGCGTCGACGCCTTTTCATTTGTCCTGTTGAGGTCCCTCGGTGCAGTGTCTAATTTAAGGCGCAAACCACGTCGCAGGATCCAAAGGTTGCGCGTCATCACTCATGCGGGTCGGGTGTGATTCAGGCTTGGGAGATCGGGATGAACTGGTTACTTGGCTCCAAAGCGCGGGTCGGACTGATCGCGGTCCTGGTTGGCCTGTCTCAGCCAATGCATGCGAATGCTCAAACGTCCGACGGCGTCGGCGTTTGGGTTCAGGTGACACCTGCCGACCAAGCGCCCGTGCAAAACTCCGCTACCGGCCATCCGCATTACCTACCGGCGAGGGGCCCCAACGAGGCTAAGGCACGCAACCAGCAAGTCGTGCAAGCATGGCAGAACTTCACCAACCACGCTGCCACGACAGTTAGCGCCAGCAGCGCCGTCTCCGGTTCCACTTCGGCCTCGCTGCCGCACGTGACCTATCCGGCCGACCTTTCTTTTCTGGGCGGTACCGTGGTCCGAAATGCAGTGCATCACGCCATCTACATGCTTCCCAACGGAGTGTGCCCGGTGGCGAGCTGCTGGGGTAACCCGGAAGGTTTCCTCAGCGACCTGTCCATAAGCACGCACATCCACATCACCGATCAATACGTCGGGACCACCGACAACAATCGCTATCCGGTCGGCCAGAGGGCGTTCGTTAGCTTCGAGCCCCCGCACAACTTCTCCAAGGGCTCCAAGCCGTTCACCGATGCGGACATGCAGGCAGTCGTCCACAAGGTGGCCTCTCAGTTGGGACTGAGCGGCTACGGACAGATCTATCACGTGTTCCTGCCGCAGGGGACCGACGTATGCTTCACCACGAGCTACACCTTTTGCTATTCGCCCGACAACCTGCCAGCGTTTTTCTTTTGCGCTTGGCACAACAGCACCGATTTTGCCGACATCGGCCATGTGCTGTACACGGTGGAGCCGTACCAGAACGTCGAGAATGCTTGCAACGTAGCTCCCGGCCCGAATGGTCAGCTCGCCGATTCGACCAACAGCGTGCTATCGCACGAGACCTTTGAAACGATCACCGATCCGGACGTCTCACAAGCGGCGTCCGGCTGGTTCCAGAAGCTGAATGTCCAGATCTTTGGCTACGAGATCGCTGACGAGTGCCAGACGCTTTACTGGCCGAACGGCTTTTTTACTTCGCCAGGGTACTTTGGCACCGATACATTCAGTGTCGAAGGTCGCAAGTACGCGGTTCAGACCGAATACAACAACGCACAACACGCCTGTACGATGGCACCGTAGGGCGCTGTCGGACCGATCGTCATGGTTGCGTGGGAGAAGGCCCGATGAAGATCGATTGCTTGCGCAACCTTGCTCGAAGCTTGCTGACGCTTGATGCTTGCGCGGTCGCATGCATCCTCGCGCCGGTCGCAGCCCAGGCCGCCCCAGAGGCGCTCGTGAGCGTGCGCCTTACCGAGGCGGACCACAAGGCCGTCCAAGGTGCGGTGACCGGCTACCTGCACGCCGTGGCTGTCAAGGGGCCGAACGGGGTCGGCCTGCAAGCTACTCTGATATCGGCCCCCGTCCGAAGCGTCGCCGCAGCCGCCGGCAGCAACCCGAGCTTCGTGCAGTCCGGCGTCCGCTGGCCAGGAGACGTGAGCTATCTGGGCGGCGCGCTGATCGCCAGCGCGCAACAGCACATCATCTATCTGCTGCCCAATGGCAGCTGTCCGGTCCAGACCTGCTGGGGCGACCCGCAAGGCTTCCTCACAGATCTGTCGAACAGCAACTTCATTCACCTGGCGGATCAATACGTCGGCGCGTCGGCTGAAAACCGCTATCCACTCGGGAAGAGCGCTTCAATCAGCTTCGCGCCCCCGCGCAATTTCTCGAAGCGTTCGACCCCTTTCACCGATGCGGACATGCAGGCAGCGGTCCATAACGTTGCTGCGGCCACCGGCCAGACCGGCTACGGTCACCTCTATCACATTCTGCTGCCCCAGGGCGCCGACGTATGCACCGACACTACATACTCGCTCTGTTATTCACCCGACAGCGGCGCTCAGTGGTTCTTTTGTGGATACCACGCCAGCGTCGATTTCGCCGATATCGGCCACGTCGTCTATGCGGTGGAGCCGTACCAGGACGTGTCAACCCCGACGGTGTTCACACTCAAGGCGAGCACGTGCGCCGTGCAACCCAACACCCCGAACGGCACGCAGACCGATTCCACCGACGACATGCTGTCCCGTGCGACCTTCGGAATGATCACGGACCCCGACGGCAACGGCTGGGTCAACGTGATCGACCTCGACTTCTTCGGCACCGAGATCAATGACGAGTGCCAGTTTGCCGACACGGTGCTGCAGAATGCCGCCACAGGCAACTATCAGGACGTTTACTTCTACGTGGACATCTTCCGGGTTGGCCTCCGCAGCTACGGACTGCTGCCCATCTACGACAACTCGCACCACGCCTGTACCATCGGCCCCTCATCGGGCGGTTAACGGGGTGGGCGTTGTCGGTCTCGAGCGCTAGCTCGCCGGCCGCATTCGATATCCGATGTCTACTTCACATCGGAAGCGTTCGCGCTGAGGGGCGCCGCGATAGGAAGCGTGAGGGGGTCGGGTTCTCCCAGCGTCGGCTCTGGGCAAAGCGACTTGCCGCTTTGGTGACACACGACGGACTCCTACGGGTCGATCACGGCTGTTCGCGTGGCGTAGCTGCACGCTCGAAAGCGGTCAGCGGATCGTGTGCGCCAGCCGGTCTGCCCTGCGCTGCGCCAACTGCGCGC
>Ga0137401_10000698_pt1 | contig 13679 bp, 12 predicted proteins | sample CZOMad1_1_16fung_FD_108286 | JGI IMG/M metagenome (GOLD analysis project Ga0137401, IMG submission 108286) | Vadose zone soil fungal communities from Angelo Coast Range Reserve, California, USA - CZOMad1_1_16fungal (Illumina Assembly) | ecosystem: Environmental > Terrestrial > Soil > Vadose...
CGTCACGAGCTGGCGGCGCGACTCAATCTGGGCCATGGCGTGCGACAGGCGGTCGGCATCGTGGCGGACCGACTCGACCGTCGGCCTCATCTCTTCCACTGCCGCGAGCTCACCGCGCAGCGCTGTCACCGATTCGGTGACGTCGCCGAGCCAGGTCTTCGTGCTGGCCTGCGCCTCGCGCACCCGTCCGATCTCACCTTCGGCCAGCTGCATGCACTCCAGCGCATCCTTCACCTCTTTGTGGGTCCCCTTGAGACTCGCGAAGTCGCGTAATGCGGCGTCGAAGGCCGGCTGCGCCTGCTCCAGCCGCGCCACGCGCTCGGTCATGTGCTCGATCGTCTGGGCGAGCTGCGCGGCATCCCCCTCGAAGCGCTGGACGGTCTGCTGCGCCTCGTCCCGCAGCCCGTTCAGGCGTCCGTACAGCTCTCGGTCGGTCTGGACGATCCGGTGGTGGTGCGCGCTGATCTCTTGCGACTGCGCCAGCAGGTCGCCGTGGAGGGCGCGCAACTCGGTGACGCGAGTGTCGAGCGCGCCCAGACTCTCGGCGTTTTCTTCCTGGGTGCGAGTCTTCGCGTCGATGTCCCGCAGGATGTCGTCGAGCTGCGTTGCCTGACCAATGGCGCGATCCACCGCGTCGCGGTGCTGCTCCAGCACCGCGACCTTCTGCGTCACATCGTCGGCGATGGACTTGAGCGTGCCCAGCTGTCGTTTGGTGTCGGCCGCGTCCGCCGCGGCCTGACCGAGGTGGGCAAGGGCCTGTTCCAGACTGGTCACGCGGGTCTGTGCGGCTGCAACGCCTCCCTGCACCTGCTGCTGCCGTTCCTCGAACGCGTGCAGCCGGGCGGCCGCTGCCTCACCGGCGCGGCTCAACTCGTCCTGGCGCTGGCGCGCGCGGTCGAACGTGTTGGAGAGGTTATGCACCTGGCCCGTGAGCGCGTCGGCGTCGGCGCGTAGCGACGTGAGGCTCCCGGCAGACTCGAGCAGGCTCATGAGATCGCCCTTGAGTGCGAGCGCCGCGTCGAACGTGGCGCGCAGCTGCTCGATCTCGGTGCGAAGGTTCTTGACGTCCTCCGCGGTGTGCTCGACCTGCGTTTCGGTGCGGCGCTGCGTGCGTGACACCCCTTCGGTCTGCTCGTCGAGCGTGGCCAGGACGGGGACGAGCCGCTCGAGGGCCTTCACGCGCCCCTGCAGCTCCGCGACGACCTTCTGGGCCTCGGCGATCGGCTGGGTGAGCTGCGTGAGCTGCTGCGTCGAGTCACGCGCCCCGGTGGTGAGCGCCTCGAATGCGACGCGCTCGCGCTGCATTTGGGCGAGAATCGAACGGAGCTCCGCGGGAAGCTGCGCCGGGGTGGTTTTGCGCCCGAAGAGCTTCCAGGTCATGTCAGTCCTCTGAAGAAGAAGGAGAGCGGCGGCGGTGCGGGGTATCTGGGTTGAGGCAAAGGATATGCCCGGCTGTCACGTTCGCCGTTACGTCAATGGGGGCGCCGGGTTACCGGTTGGGAGGTCCCGCACCGGGGCGAGCGCGGGTCTCGCCTAAGGCGTGACGCATTGCAGAATCCGGTGGTGACCTGCGACCGGCCGCAGGGTGATGCTCATCACTCGGCCGCCTCCTGATGGGCCTCTCTCGACCTAAGTGGACAGCACCACGAGCTTGCCTCCGCCGGTCACCACGATCACGAGATTCATCACGAGGAGCATGAGATCGTAGTGCCAGCCGGATCCCCCCTTGCCCCAGAAGCCGGTCTTCCACACGAAGATCTTCTTTTCGATTGCGCCGAGCATGATCAGGATCAACCCGATGGCGGCGAGCTGAATCAGGACGCCGAACGCCACGCCCAGGCTGCCGAGCACTTCTCCCGAGCCGAGGACGATCGTGAACCCGGTACTCGCGCCGATGCCCTTGGCGCGCTCGGCCGGGTGTTTCAGATGATTCAGTCCGCTCGTGAAAAACACACAGGCGACCATGAGTCGTAGGAGCAGGAGCCCCACGTCGCTGAATCGCAGCAGCTCCGGGAAGAGGATGTTCATCCAACGCTTATACGCTAGTATTCATGCCGCCGCAAATGGGCGAGCCCGCGCCGGTCCTGTTTCAAACCGTGAGCGGGCTCACTGTTGCGGGGGAGTAGCGGAAGGTGAATCTTGCTGTACCCCGGGAGGGCGATTCACGGTGACCGTCTGGCAAGAGACCATCGCGCGCCGGCTGCGCGAGTTCCACCTCGACAGCATCCGGAACCAGATGCTGGTGTTCGCGGTGGTGGCAACGCTCGTGCCGACACTTGCCATGACCGTGGTGTCGTCCCGCCAGAGCCGGCGGTCGATCGGCGACCAGGTCGCCCAGGAGTTGCGCGGCACGAGCACCCAGGCGGCCTGGGAGATGGATCTTTGGCTCGGCGATCGACTGCGCGATCTGCGGGTGGCGGCGACGGCGTACGCGGTACCGGAGAACCTCGCCCGGATCCAGGGAAGCGGGGGCGCCGAGGCGGTCGGCCGGCTGCGCGAGTACCTCAACTCGGTGCGCGAGCGCTGCCCGGACTGCGACGCGCTCCTGGTGGTCGACGGGCGCGGCCGGTTCGTGGCCGGCAGCGGTGGCCGGATGACCGGGGTGCAGTTCTCCCAGGACCGGTTGAGCGCCCTGCGGACGAGTGACGCACTCGTGGGCGACGCGTACTGGGACACGGGGCTCGGGAAGGCCGCGATCGCGCTCGCCGTACCGATCCGCCAGACGGATGGGAAGTACGTGGGCGCGCTCATGGCGAAGCTCAATCTGCGCGCCGTGGCCGACGTGCTGCAGCGGCTTGCTCCGCGCGATGAGGCTGGCGGCGGTGGGGGCGGGGGCGACGTCTACGTGATGACGGAGCAGGGCAGGCTGATCCTCCGATCCCGGGTGAGCTCCGCGGAGCTGATGCGCGCCAAGCTCCCAACGGAGACGGCGCAGGCACTGCTCGATCGGGAAGGCAGCAGCGTGGAGTACAAGCGCGCGGACGGGCGGGACGTCATCGGCACCCTGCGGCGGGTGCCAGCGCTGCGCTGGGCCGCGGTGGCCGAGGTGCCACGGGCGGAAGCGTTCCGCCAGGCCGGCGGGGGAGGTGGCACGGGCGTGGTGCTGGTCGCGCTGCTCGTGGCAGCCGGGCTGGCGGCGTACGTCGGCGTGCTCATCGTGCGCCCGCTGCAACGCCTTTCCAGCGTCGCCGCCAAGGTGGCCGCCGGGGATCACTCGGTCGAGCTCCCGACGGGCGCCGGCGGCGAAGTAGGCCAGCTGACGCAGGTGTTCAAGAACCTCGTGGCCCGCGTGCGAGAGCGGGAGGGCCAGGGCGAGCTGGAGCGGCTCTCCGTCACGGACGCGCTCACCGGACTGTACAACCGGCGGCACCTGATGGGGACGCTGGCCAACGAGGTCCAGCGGTCGCGGCGGCTGCGTCGCACCTTTTCGGTGTTGCTGGCAGACGTCGATCACTTCAAACAGTACAACGATACGAACGGGCACCTCGGGGGCGACGCGGCGCTCGTGAAAATCGCGGAGATCCTGCGGCAGACCACGCGCGGGGTGGACACCGTGGCGCGCTACGGCGGGGAGGAGTTCGTGGTGATGCTGATCGAGGCGCCGATCGCGACGGCCGCCGCCGTGGGCGAGCGCCTCCGGGCGCGCGTGGCCGCCGAAGAGTTCGGTGCCGGGCGGATGACGGTGAGCGTGGGCGCCGCCGAGTATCCCACGCACGGGGAGACGCCGGAAGAGCTGATCGCGAGCGCCGACGCGGCGATGTATCAGGCGAAGGGCGAGGGTCGCGATCGCGTGGTGCTTGCCGGCCGGACCGCGGAGCGGGAGAGGGAGAGGGAGGGGAAGCGGCGCCGCAAGGGAGAGGGCTGAGGGCGAGACACCCCCTGCCGCATTCGCACCCGTCCGTGCCGCAAAAACGCCCTAGGACCGGGCCCTGTTGCACCCCACACTTGATGAGATAGATGCCAGAGCACCGTCGCGAGGTCTTGCGCGAAGCGAGCGTGGCCCTGCAGGGGCGAGCAGTCACCCTGTGGGAAGTCTCGTCGCGCGCTGAAGTGATCCCCGTCATGACCAGCGCCGGGAGTGTCCAGTCCGCGGACACACGGCTCGACCTCGACAGCACGCTCCATCGGTGGGGTGCCCCGATCATCCAGGGTAGTCGCTGGGTCGGCTGCCGGCTGGATGACCCCGGCCTGTGGTGCATCGCCCCCGTGAGGAAACAGCCTGCGGCACCGCCGCCCGATGGCGTCGAGCGCCGCAGCCGGGAGCGTATCACCCTCGAGCTGGCGGGTCTCTGTCTCGGTCTCGTGGACCAGCCGCCCGTGGTCGGACGGCCCCGCCTGCCGGAGCCGGACGCCTTGGCCGAGCTGGTGCGCCAGCCCAGCGTGATCGCCCACGAAGTGGCCAATCCGCTGACTGCCGCGCTCGCGAGTCTCGATCTCTCCCTCGACTTGATTCGGACGACGGCAACGCTCGCGCCCAGCTTCCGTGCGGAGCTGCTCCAGGAGCTCGCGGGCGTGGGCGAAGGCATGGAGCAGGCCATCCAGTTCCTGCGCTCGATTCAGGACCGAGCCCGGGGAGGGCTGGCCCGCTCGGAGCGGTTCGACGCGGCGCAGGTCGTCCGGTCGTGCGTGGCGTTGGAGCGGCCGCTCGCCGGCAAGCGCAGCGTCGCGCTCCAGGAGCTCATCCGCGTGAGCGGCGTCTTTCTCCAGGGTGATCCGAACGCCCTGTATCAGGTGCTCACGAACCTCATCCGCAATGCGGTCTCGGCGTCGCGCGAGCGGACCGCGCCGGTCGTGATCAGCCTGGGGCAGGTCGGCGAGACGCTGCGCCTGACGGTCCAGGACCAGGGGGTGGGCATTGCGGGGGAGCATCTCGAGCGGATCTTCGAGCCGGGCTTCACGACCAAGGAGTTCGGCTCGGGCTCGGGGACCGGATTGACGGTGGTGCGTCAGATCACCCAAGACATGTTCGGCGGAGCGGTCAGCGTGGATTCCGCGGTGGGTCGCGGCACCACCTTCGAAGTCACGCTTCCCATTCCAGTGCAGCGTACGCCGCGCGAGCGGCGGCAGGCCTAGGGGATCAAATGAAGAAGGGGGAGCAGGACCGCTCCCCCACGAGCCTCAGCCCTGACGCGCCGACCGCTCAGGAAGCGGTCGTTGGACCGTGGCCGTTACCGTTCCCGTTACCGCCGCCGTTGTTGAACATCTTGGAGCGGCCACCGGTGACGGCCAGCCAGCGCTTGCGCGAGGCGATCAGGTCGTCGAGCTGCTGACGCAGCCTGGCGATTTCCGAATCCACGCACTGGATCCGCCAATCGATGTAGTGCTCGGCCTGTTCCGGGGACCAGTCGGAGGAGCCGGTGAAGATCATCTGCTCCTTCAGAGGCAAGTCGTGAGTGAACCGGAGACCTTCGCGATCGAGCCCATCCAACCCGTCGACGCCACCTGCCTTCGCTGCCATAACCTCAACCTTCCGAACCATGTGATCCTCCTGAGACGCCTCTGAACGTGTCAACCATGGGGCCTGGGCACTGCGCAGTCCGATGATCATCCCTAGTCCGAGCACCGGGTTTCACTCCTTGTAGCCTCTTGACGAGGACGTCCAGACGTGACAGTTTGTCCTCACTGGGTCTCGCTAGAGGACCTTACGGGGCGCCCAGTACGTCACTAACCTAGGACCTATTTGTCATCTGTCAAGTCTGAAAAAGGATCTAAAAAGGGCCCCGTATCGGAACGGCTGGCTCGGCTCCTGGAGGTCTTCAGCCCTTGGACCGGTATCTCACTGACGTACCGCCAGTTCGCTGCAGAGCTCGGGCCCCCTGTCACCGAGGCCGGGATCAAGAAGTGGCCGCAGCGTAAGAAATTTCCGGCGGATGTGGCGCGGCTGATCGTGGCCAAAGCGCGTCAGCGGGGCCTTGAAGGCGTGACGCTGGAGTGGCTGCTCTGGGGCGAGGGTCCGGGGCCTCAGAAGCAACTGCAGGAGACCCACAATAGGCCGACAGAGCAAGCAAGTCCTAAGGCGCTACGCCAAGACTCCCATGGCGAGTTCGCCACGCGCATCGCCGCAGCTCTGCAGGCGGACCTGGGTCATAACGAGTTTGGGCAGTGGTCCTCACCCGAGGTGCAGCACACCGTCATTTGGGCGTTGAAGGATCTGGCCCGGCGCCTCCGGGCGCTGCAATTCGACATGGGCGAGACGTTCGAGCTGACCGACGGGTGGGCGGGAGACATCGGGCTGCCGGTGCGTCCGAAGGAGGCGCAAGACCAGATCCCCTGACCCAAGTGTCACCATCGAGACACGATCCGGTCAGCCACGCAACCGTTTCCGACCGAGCGTTGTCCCACAGGTCGTGCGTCACGCCACCCACGCTCTGCCCGCTCGGCGAATCACCCTGCTCGTCACCACCGTCACGATGCTGTCGTTGTCCCCTGGCGCGCTCTCCGGAGCCCAGGGGAACGCGTCCGAGCTTGTCGGTCTGTGGGCAGCGAAGCTCCGCTTCGGCCCTGACATCCGCGGACCGCTGACCATCGAGCGCGCGGCCGCTGGCTGGCGGGCGGAGATCGCAGGGGTGAGTAGCAATGCCCGTGTCCTGGGCGACACCATCAGCTTCGATCTTCCCGGGGGCCGCGGCGCGTTCCGCGGCCTGATGGCGCCCGGGCGCCGGCGCATCGTGGGCCACTGGATCCAGGCGACGACGGTGTCGAACGGGTCGCCATACGCGTCGCCGGTGACCCTCGCGCGGTTGGGCGGCGCGGAGCGCTGGCGCGGGGATATCGATCCGCTCGCCGACGAGTTCACGATGTACCTGAAGGTGGAGCCGAGCGCGGACGGGTCGATGCGCGCGTTCCTCAAGAATCCCGAGCGGAACATCGGGCGCTTCACGCGCATCGCGGCGCTCGAGCGCGCAGGCGATGTCGTGCGCTTGCTCGCCGCGCCCGCGAGCGGCGCGAAGGGACAGGTACTGGCCGCGGGGGTACTGCGCGACGGCGTGCTGTCGATCCCGCTGCGCGGGGGGACCTACGACTTCCAGCACATAGACGCGAAGGCGGCGAGCGACTTTTACCCGCGCTCGCGTCCCGGGATAGGATCTGCGTACGCATACCGTGCCCCGCCGCCGCTCGACGACGGCTGGCCCGTGGCAACCCCAGAGGAGGTCGGCCTGTCGCGCGCGGCGCTCGAGACGTTCGTGCGCGCCATCATCGATATGCCCATCGACAGCTTGAGCTCGCTCGAGATCCATGGCGTGCTGATCGCGCGCCACGGGAAGCTCGCGCTCGAGGAGTACTTCCACGGCGAGCACCGCGACAAACCGCACGACACGCGCTCAGCCGCGAAGAGCGTGACGGCGACGCTGCTCGGGGCGGCGATCCAGGCAGGCGTGCCGCTGAGCGTGCAGACACCGGTCTATCAGGTGATGAACGGGGGCCGCTTTCCGGCGGACCTCGAGCCGCGGAAACGCGCGTTGACGCTGGAGCACCTGTTGACGATGAGCTCGGGGCTCGACTGCGACGACGCAGACCCGAACTCACCCGGAAGCGAGGACGTCGTCACCCAGCAGACCGAGGAGCCGGATTGGTGGAAGGTCACGCTCGGGCTCAAAATGATCCGGGAGCCTGGGGAGCGTGCCGTGTATTGCAGCGTGAACCCCAATCTGATCGGCGGCGTCATGCAGCGGGCGGCGGGGCGTCCGCTGCCGGAGCTGTTCCAGGCGCTCATCGCTGAGCCGCTCGCAATCCGCCGCTACTGGATGAACCTCACCCCGACGGGGGACGCCTTCATGGGCGGCGGCGTGCGGTTCCTGCCCCGGGACTTCATGAAGCTCGGGCAGCTGATGATGAACGGCGGCACGTGGGGCGGGCGGCGGGTCGTCAGCGCGGAGTGGGCGAAGCGCGCGACGTCACCGCTCGTATCGCTGGGGAGCCAGAAATACGGATATCTGTGGTGGGTGATGGAGTATCCGTACCAGGGGAGGACGTTGCAGGCGTTCTACGCGGGCGGGAATGGGGGGCAGGTGGTCATGGGAATCCCGGAGCTCGACCTCGTCGTGGCGTTCTACGGCGGGAACTACAGTGATCCGGTCATGTTTCGGACGCAGCAGCGGTTTGTCCCGGAGTACGTGCTGCCGGCGATCGTGGGGAAGTGAGTCCTCGCGCGACTGCGAGACTTGGCGCCCACCTAGGGCCGCCCACCGCCGACGGACTCTTGTAACTGGCGCAGCATCTCCCCCAGCCGGGTCAGCTCTTCGCCGTAGCGCGCCCAGTCGCCCGCGCGTTGCGCCTCGACGGCGCGCCGGTACGACTCGACCGCTCGGCGGGCGAGATCGGCTGCGCGCGTGTCGCCAGGACGCGCGGTAGTCGGCGCGGCCGCGACCCCGGCCGGCTTGAGCGCGCCACCGAACAGCTGCGCCAACCCGGCCTCGAGCGTCCCCTCCATCGCCACCTGGTTCTGATGGGCGACGACGACCCGTTTCAGCTCAGGGATACGCCCACCCTCGGCGCGCAGGTAGAGCGGCTGCACGTAGATCAGCGACTCCTCGATCGGGATGACCAGCAGGTTGCCGCGGATGACTTGGGAGCCGCGCTGGTCCCACAGGGAGATCTGGCGCGCGATCTCGGTGTCCTGGTTGATACGGTTCACGATCTGCGCCGGCCCGAAGACCAGGCTCTGCTTGGGGAAGCGATACACGATCAGCTGGCCGTAGTGCTCGCCGTCGTTCCGCGCCACCATCCACGAAGCCAGGTTGTCCTTGCCCCGTGGCGTGAACGGCACCATCAGAATGAACTCCGCCTGCCGCTCCTCGGGGAGCCGCATGATCATGTGGCGCACGAACGGGTCCGGCGCCTCGCCGGTGCGCGACAACACCGGCTTCTGCCACTGGTCCTCCCGGTGATAGAAAATCTCCGGCTCGGACATGTGGTACGTGGCGTACATGTCGCTCTGTACCCGAAACAGGTCTTCGGGATAGCGCAGGTGCCGCCGCAGATCCGCCGGCATCGCGTCGAGGGGCTGGAAGATTCCGGGGAACACCTTCGCCAGCGTGCGCACCAGCGGGTCGGCGGCATCAGCCTGGTAGGCCGTCACGGTGCCGTCGTACGCGTCGATCACCACCTTCACGCTGTTGCGCAGGTAGTTCGTGCCGTCCGGGAGCGGTTGCGCGTAGGGGTAGCGGCGCGTCGCGGTATAGGCGTCGAGGATCCAGCGGAGCCGGCCCGCATCGTCGATGACGAGATAGGGATCGCGGTCGAACACGAGGAACGGCAACGCCGTGTGTGCTCGCTCTCGGATGTTGCGGATGTACATCGCGCGGCTGTCGTTGGTGATGTCGCTCGAGAGCAGCACCTTGAGCGAGCCGAGGTATGCCGCCAGCACCAGCCGGCGCCAGAAGGAGCCGACCCGGACCCCCCCGGTTCCCTCGTACGTGGCGAAGATGTTTTCGTCGCCCGAGGGGTAATCGAACTCGCGCTGTTGGGTGTGGGCGAATACCCACGGCTCGCTCAGCTCGCCGAAGTAGATGGCCGGGCGCGTCACCCGCAGCGACACGCTGGACGCCGGCGGCAGGTCCTTGATGAACAGCACGGGCAGGCCTTCATCGGTCACCTGATTCACCGGCCCGAGGGTGAGTCCCATCCCGTGTGTGAACGTGAGCCGCTCATTGATGAAGGTCCGCGTGGGGAGCGAAGCCGAGTTCAGCTCCCGCGGGGAGAGCATCACCTGACGGTACTGCCCGTCGATCCAGTAGCGGTCATCGTCCACCGAGACGAAGTCGTAGTAGGTGCGGATCTCCTGCAGCTGCCCGAACGTCTGGAGCAGCGGATCGCGATCCCACAGCCGGACGTTGTCGATCGTGGGCCGGTTGGCGCGAATGTCGCGCTCGGTGAGCCGGGCTTCACCAGTCAGGTCGCGGGTCAGGACCCCGTCCAGCCCCCAGGCGCGTCGCGTAGCCGCGATGTGAAGCGCGAGCTGGGGCGTTTCCTTCACCAGCTCGTTCGGCGCCACAATCAGTCGCTGGACAATGGTGGGGTACAGCGCGACGCCGAGCAGCGACACACCGAAGTAGAGTCCGAGCGCGAGCACCGTGTTGCGGGCCAAGCGCTCGCTCTTGGCTCCCCACAGGACCAGCGCCGCGCCGGCCAGCGCGGCCAGCCCCGCGACCCGCAGGCCGGTCAGCGTGGCGTGGAGATCGGCGAAGCTCGCCCCGACGAGCGGCCCGGTGGTGGAGTACAGGAGGCCCGGGAGTCGCACGAAGTACACCCGCAGCGCCGTCAGCAGGAACAGCAAGGCCATCAGCAGGGCGACGTGGAGCCGGGCCGAAGGCTCCACCGTTACGCGCCGCCCGAACACGACGACGTCACGGCGCAACACATACAGTCCGACGGCTGCCACCAGTGCCAACGTCGTCAGGGTCGTGACGATCCCCAGGGCACCCGCCACCACCGGCACCGTGAACACGTAGTAACCCAGGTCCCGGCCGAACACCGGATCCGTCGTGCCGAACGGCGTGCGGTGCAAGAACTGCAGCACGCTCAGCCAGCTCCCTTTGGCCGCCACGCCGAACAGCAGCCCGAGGCCGAGCGCCGCGGGCAGGGCCAGCCGGCGCAACAGCCGCGTCACATCCAACGGGGGTGCTGCAGCGCTGAAGGCGAGCACCAGCGGGTTGGGCACGACGCCGCGCTGGGCGATCCGCAGGTTGGCGTAGAGGAAGGCGAACGCGGCGCCGCCGATCAACCCGCCGAGGAGCACCTGGCTCACGAGCCGGGTCGCGAACACGCGCTGGTAACCCAGGGCCCCGAACCAGGGCCATTCCGCGGCGAGCTGGACGAAGGCCGGCAGTACGACGATGGCGGCAAACAGGAGACCCAGCACGAGGAGACCGAGGCGATTCGGCCGGCGGGCCGGCAGACGGAGTCTGGTTGGTGGAGCGGTCATCGCGCGTAAGGTAACGAAGAACGGGGTCGTTGCGAGTGAGTTATCCCCGGTCGTAGGCCTGCTGCAGGCCCTTGATATCGATCTTTTTCATTTTCAGCATGGCCAGCATGACCCGATTGGCCTTCTCGGGATCTGGGTCGCCGAGCATCTTGCCGAGGGCGGTGGGAATGATCTGCCACGACAGGCCATACTTGTCCTGCAGCCAGCCGCATTGGTCTTCTCGCCCGCCTGCCAACAGCTTCGCCCACAGGTCATCCACTTCCTGCTGCGTCTCACAGTTCACGAACAGCGAGATCGCCGGCGTGAACGTGAACTGCGGGCCCCCGTTCAGCGCGTAGAACTGTTGTCCTTCGAGCTGGAACGTCGCGGACATGACCGTGCCCTTTGGTCCTGGCCCCGCCGCTCCGTAGCGCGTGACGCTGAGCACCTTCGAATTCTTGAAGATCGAGACATAGAAGTTCATCGCCTCTTCGGCCTTGCCGTCGAACCACAGGAACGGGACGATCTTCTGCATAAAGTCCTCTCTAGTGTTGAACAGGTTGGCGGTACAGTGCGCCGCCCTCACCCCACGGCGGGTAAACCTTGAGGACATGCAAGACCTGGTCGGTGCCGAGCGACAGGACGAAGACGGCGACGAACCCGGCGGCGACGGCGCCTATGCTGCGCCACACACGGCGGGGTGGGGGAGTCGTGCTCGCGCCGTTCATGAGCGCCCCCGAGCTGGCGCCGACGCCAACAGGTCGGCCAGCCTGTCGTAGCTGGCGGCCACGCCCTTTTCCATGTTGGACTTGATGACCGCGTCGCGCGCGTCCCGCGACTCGTAGCGCATCGTCTGCGTGAGGGTGGTTCGTCCACCTTTCTCGATGAGCACGAGGGTGTTGAGGGCCTCGCCGGGGTACCAGGCGTCGTCGAACCGCTCGGTCGTGACGAGCCGCTCGGGCGCGACGATTTCGCGGTAGACGCCGCCCATGCCCATCTCGGTTCCGTTGGTGTCATGTCGCCACACCCAGCGGTACGTGCCGCCCACCCGCACGTCCATCTCGCACACGGGCATCGACCAGCCGGGTGGCCCGAGCAGCCACTGCCTGACCAGATCGGGCTTGGTATGGGCGTCGAAGACCAGCTGGCGCGGGGCATCGAAGACGCGCGTCACGGCGATCTCGCGGTGCGAGGGCGTGGTGAGTTTCAGGGTCCCCATTTTTTCCCCTTGGTTTTCAGCGCTTCGAGCAGGGCGTCGAGGCGCTGGTAATTCCCTTCCCACAGCCGGCGGTAGCGCTCCAGCCATTTGGTGGCTTCCCCGAGCCGCTTGGGCTCGAGGCGGCGGGGCCGCCGTTGCGCGTCGCGGCCACGCGAAATCAGGCCGGCGCGCTCCAGCACCTTGAGATGCTTGGAGATCGCCGGCTGACTCATCGCGAACGGCTCGGCCAGCTCCGTCACGGACGCCGCACCCGAGGCGAGGCGGGCGAGGATCGCACGCCGGGTGGGATGGGCGAGGGCCGCGAAGGTGGTGTCGAGGCGGTGCGTCGCTTGCATAACTGAATGGTTATATACCGGTCGACCCGCCGGCCGTCAAGCCCTGAGGATGGGGTCAGGCGATCCGCGTTCCCGGAGTGTTCTCCATCGCGCCGCCCAGCGTTCGCGCCACGTCGACGAGGCGATGCACCAGGCGCGGCGCGTTCGGGCGCCAGACGAGCGCGATCCAGCATGGGATCGGAGGCTCGACAAAGGGGCGATAAACGATCGCGGTCGGGGTCGTCCGGTAGGGGGCGGCGACCGCCTCGCTCGCCAGCGCCCAGGTTCCCCCGGCGGCGATCTGTACGTTGGCCGACGGCGTTTCTTTCGGACGCTCACGACTGTGGAGCGGGACCAGGCCGCGGTCGCGTAGCGCGTCCTCGATAATTCGGAAGAAGCCAGGCCACCGTTGGGGCGAGGAATGGAGCCACGTGACGTTCCGCAGGTCCGCCAACCGCACGCGCGGTTTGGCGGCGAGCGGATGGCTCGCCGGCAGGAGCACGCCCTTGCTCGCGCAGTCCACCAGGCGAACCGCATCGAACCCGGCGACCGGCCACTGGGCGATGAATACGGACGCGACGTCGATGTGCCCCTCCCGGAGGGCGAGGTCGCTGTCGGCGTCGCTCATGCTCGACACACGCACCTGCGCCTCGGGGTGCGCGTCTCGAAACGCGGCGAGGAGGTCTTCGATGACCGAGGTGTACACTGCCAGCTCGCCGTGCGCGAACTCGAGATCGGAGGCGCCGACCTTGGCGGCACTGCGAGCGCTGGTGACGGCGCGTCCTGCCGCTGTCAGCGTGCCGCGCGCGTCGACGAGGAATGCCTCGCCCGCGGGCGTGAGTCGGATCCCGCGCGGGAGGCGATGGAACAGCGTCACGCCCACTTCCCGCTCGAGGTCCCGGATCTGTTTGGAGAGCGCCGGTTGCGCCACGCGCAACCGACCTGCCGCCCGGAGGAAGCTCCCCTCCTCGGCGACCGCCACGAAGTACCGCAGATGGCGAAGCTCCACTCAAGTCAATCCTTGTAGGGCGGTGTCGACGAACCGCTCGATGAAGCCGATCGCCATTCCGGAGCGGGCCAGCAGAAACGCCCCGGCTGCGGTGCCCAGGAGGTGGTCCGCGCAGGCCGGTACCTTCAGGTCACGCGACAGGCTGCCGTCGCGGCGCGCGTTCCCGAGCGCCCGCGCGAGCAGCCGGCGCACCCGATCGAAGTGGCGCCGCACGTGACCGGCGGCGGCGGCATC
>Ga0137401_10000701_pt1 | contig 13643 bp, 12 predicted proteins | sample CZOMad1_1_16fung_FD_108286 | JGI IMG/M metagenome (GOLD analysis project Ga0137401, IMG submission 108286) | Vadose zone soil fungal communities from Angelo Coast Range Reserve, California, USA - CZOMad1_1_16fungal (Illumina Assembly) | ecosystem: Environmental > Terrestrial > Soil > Vadose...
CGATCCTATCCTTGAGAAATCGACCGCGGCGGTGAAGAAATTTGATGCCGACTTCCTGCAGCTTACCGAGGACATGTTCGCGTCGATGTATGCGGCGCAAGGCGTGGGCTTGGCAGCACCTCAGATCGGCTTGAGTCTGCGCGTCGCTGTCGTTGACGTGACCGGCGGAAAAAATCCGGAAGGAAGAGTCGTCCTGGCGAATCCCGAAGTGATTCACTTCGAAGGCGAAAAACGCGAGGAAGAAGGCTGCCTGTCCATTCCCGGCTTTCGCGGATACGTGGTGCGCCCCCAATTTGTGACCGTGAAAGCTCAAGACGTCAAAGGCGAACCATTCGAGATTCGCGGCGAGGACTTGCTGGCCCGAGCGTTTTGCCACGAGATCGACCACCTCAACGGCATCCTCTTCATCCAGCACCTCAGCATGCTCAAGCGCGACTTGATCAAGCGCAAAATCAAAAAAATGCGGAAACTAGGCGAGTGGTAGGCTGTTAGGCCGAATGAAAGTCGTATTCTGCGGCACTCCTCAGTTTGCGGTTCCCACGCTGAAGTATCTGCTCACGCAGCAGGAGTTCGAAATCGCGGCAGTAGTCACGCAGCCCGATCGGCCCAGCGGACGCGGAATGCACGTTTTGTTTTCTCCAGTGAAGGAAGCTGCGCTGGAGGCGGGCATACCGATACATCAGCCCGAGAAAATCCGATCGCCGGAATCGCAGGAATTTTTGCACCAGATCGCGCCCGACTGCATCGTGATTATTGCGTACGGCCAGATTATTCCGGCACGGCTTCTGCCGATTCCGAAACTTGGCTGGATCAATCTTCACGCGTCCCTGCTGCCGAAATATCGCGGCGCCGCCCCGATCAACTGGGCCATCGTCAACGGCGAGACGCAGACGGGTCTGACCACCATGCGAATCGATGCCGGCATGGACACCGGCGACATGCTGCTGCAAACAGAATTGGCGATCGGCCCGCGCGAGACAACGCCGGAACTCGCCGCGCGTATGGCCGGGGCCGGTGAGCCGTTGATGGTCGATACACTGCGCGGGATTGCCGGAGGAACGCTTCCGCCGCGGCCGCAAGATCACACCAAAGCGACCTATGCGCCCCTGCTCAAGAAAGAAGACGGACGGATCGACTGGACCCGCCCCGCGCAGGAAATCTACAACCGCATGCGCGGCTTCACGCCGTGGCCCGGGTCCTACACAACGTTCCGCGGGCGGATCTGCCACATTCTTGGCGAGCCGGTGTCTAACGATCTGCAGGAAGGCAGCTGGACCAGTCAGGATGGCCGGCATCAGGTGCCAGCCGCGCAAGAGGACACCAAACCAGGAACAATCCGCCTCGTCGGCCAGGAGCTCCTCGTTTCCTGCGGACGAGCAACCGGATTGCGACTCCTATCCGTCAAACAAGAGGGCGGCAAAAAGCTTGATGCGCTGAAATTTGCGTCCGGAGCACGGTTGACCGAAGGGGAACGCTTCGACGAGACGTAGTTTGCGCGCGCCAGAACGCTCAGGCATACTCGTTTTTTAGGCGTCTCAGCGCCAAAAACACAAAGAACTGCTGCGCAGGCGCCGCTTCATCCCGAGCAGGAACGAAAGACGCACATCCTGACATTTTTAAACCATGAGACTGGGAGAATGGGCTTCATGACTATCGCTGGATCGTCACGTATCCGGAGCAACCGGCGTACCCGAACCCCGGATTTCGCTCGCATAGGGGCATGCTTTGCAATGGCCGTGCAGCTCGCCATACCGTCGCTCACTTTGGGCGACAACTCCTCCGGTGCTTCAGCGGGCGCCCTCGGGAACCGGAACGTTTCCACCGCCAAGCCTGCCGGCGATCCGATCCTAAAAGTGATGCAATCCGAACTGGCGCGCGCCACGACGAACCTCGCCAAGAGTGAGCCTGCGCCCTACTACATCAGCTATACCGTCAACGATCAGGATCTCGTGGTGCTGATCGGCTCGTATGGGAGCTTGCTTACCAATGCCGGCCTGCGCCGCCGCCAAGCGGATGTCACTATGCGCGTTGGGGCTCCTGCGCTCGACAATACTCACGGGCAAAGCCGGTCCAGTGGCATGACTTCCGGGAGCTTGCCTCTAGGCGACGATCCGGACGCGATTGCCCGCGTTTTGTGGGATCTGACTGACCGTGAATACAAACGCGCTGCGCCTGCGTTTCTAAATGTGAAGACGAATACCGCGGTTCGCGCGGAAGAAGAGGACAAGTCGCCAGACTTTTCCAGGGAAGCACCGCAAACGCACACGGGCGAGCCGCTGACGGTTCCAGGATTCGACCGCGCTGCTTGGGAGGGCGAAATTCGCCGTCTATCCGGAGTGTTTCGCAAGTATTCGGATGTGTACTTCGGCTCGGTGACGCTGCAGGTGGCCAACTCCAATTCGCGCCTGGTCTCAAGCGAAGGCGCAACGATCGCGACACCAACGGCTTCGACGCGCATGGTGATCGAAGCGCAAACGCGGGCGTCGGACGGCATGGAACTTTTGCGTGTAGAAACATTTCAAGCCCCGTCAGCGAGTGGACTGCCCACCGAGAGTGAGCTGACCGCGAAAATCGACAAGATGGCCGCCGACCTGCACGATTTGAAAAAAGCGCCCGTGGCTGAACCTTATGATGGACCGGCACTTCTCAGTGGCCGTGCCGCGGCGGTATTTTTCCATGAAGTGCTCGGCCACCGCATGGAAGGTCACCGGCAGAAGGACGAAGACGAAGGACAGACCTTCACGAAAAAGGTGGACCAGGAAATTCTGCCGACATTTCTCAGCGTCACCGACGACCCCACCGTGAAGGAAATCGCTGGCGTCAAACTCGCGGGCTACTACGAATATGACAATGAAGGCTCGCCCGCCCAGAGTGTCGCTGTCATTCAGGACGGCATCTTGAAGAATTTTCTGATGTCTCGCATGCCGATCAAGAATTTCAGTGTTTCCAATGGCCACGGCCGCAATCAACCCGGCTTGATGCCCACCGGCCGCCAGGGAAATTTGATTGTGACCTCGACGAAGTCAGTGCCCGACGCACAGATGCGCCAGAAGTTGATCGACGAAGTCAAGAAGCAAGGCAAGCCGTACGGTCTCTATTTCGATGACATCCAGGGAGGATTCACGCTGACGACGCGCTCGCTGCCCCAAGCGTTCCAGGTGCTCCCTGTGGTGGTGTATCGCGTGTATGCCGATGGCCGGCCTGACGAACTGGTTCGCGGCGTCGATATCGTCGGTACCCCGTTGGCCGCGCTGACGCGCATCGTTGCTACCGGCGACCAACAGCACGTTTTCAACGGTGTCTGTGGGGCGGAAAGCGGCAGCGTGCCGGTGTCCGCGGTCGCTCCGGCGATGCTGTTCTCCGAAATGGAAGTGCAGAAACGCGGACATTCCCACGAGCGGCCTCCGATTTTGCCTCCGCCGGGATTTGAGACGAAGACTACCCAAGTGCAGGACGCACCAGCGAAACTGACGGTGCAGCCATGAACATTCTCCGCGCCGTTTGCGCAATCTCACTGGCGATTTCCGGGGCGTTTGGAATGACAGCTTCGCGTGGGGCTGAGGCCCCAGAGAGCACGGACGGCGCAGCGAAAGCTGCGAACGTCGCGCCCGTCGCTCACCCCGCCGCGAGCGGTGATTTGCTGCTGGAAGCGCTCCTGACCGAACTCGACCGCTCCAAGGCGCAACTGAAGATGGATCAAGTCGAGCCTCCGTATTACATCGAATACCGCGTCAACGATGTCGACGACTACGCCGCAGAAGCCGCATTCGGGGCGCTACGCGAAAATCAGCGCGTCCGCTATCGCGTCCTTCGCGTGGTGGTTCGTATCGGCGACTACAAGCAAGACAGCTACTACGGCGTGGGCATGGGCGAAACCAACATTCTTCCGCTCGACGACGATCCTATCGCATTGCGCCATCAACTCTGGCTGGCCACCGACGACGCCTACAAAGAAGCTGTGCAAGCGCTGACGGAGAAACAAGCGGCCTTGAAACAATTCAGCGCCGAATCCAGTCCGGTGGACGATTTCGCCAAAGCTCCGGTGGTCAGCGTGCTGTCACCGACGGTAACGTTGCAGGTGGACGAATCGGCGTGGAAAAAAACGATTGAAGACGCCACCAATCTGTATCGCCAATATCCGGAAGTGCAGACCGTCACCGGGTCGTTGCGCTTCTCCGCGGTCAACGAATATCTCGTGAATTCCGAAGGTACCGTGACGCGCACCGGCAAAAAGACCTACAGCGTGCAACTCAACAGCACCGCGCAAGCCGCCGATGGCATGCGCCTGAGCCGGAATCCCTTCTGGATGGTCGCGAAAGCGGAAGAGCTCCCAACACATGACAAGTTGATGGCCGAATCTGAGAAAATGTTGGACACCGTTGTAGCGTTACGTCAGGCGCCCATCGTTGAGGAAACGTATCGCGGTCCGGTACTGTTCGCTCCGGATGCCGCCGACGATGTCGTTGCTTCGCTAGTCGGCGCGAACGTCCTCGGCCGCAAGCCGCAGCTGGGACGACCGAACCGCACTACTGGCGCCTTTGCCACCAGTTTCAAAACCCGAGTGCTTCCAAATTTCCTGACGGTAATCGACGATCCTACGCTGAAAGATTTCGAAGGCAAGAGCCTGGTGGGCAGCTACGACGTAGATGATGACGGCGTGAAAGCCCAACCTGTGACGCTGGTGAACAACGGCACCCTGGTCAACTACCTGGTGAGCCGCCAGCCGATCCGCGACTTCCCGGCTTCCAACGGCCACGGTCGCGCCGGCGCCGGCACGTTTCCGTCGCCGAATCTTGGCGTGCTGGTAGTAAAGAGTTCCGACGCGCAATCGCCTGAAGCGTTGAAGCAGCATGTCATCGACATGATCACCGAGCAAGGCAAACCCTACGGCTATCGCGTCGAGACGCTCGGTCCCGGCAATACGCCGCGTCTGCTCTATCGTATTTACCCGGACGGCCATGAAGAACTCGTTCGCGGCGCGGTCTTTAACGAACTCGACGTGCGCGCGCTGCGCAGCGACCTACTATCCGTCGGCAACGATCCGATGGTCAGCAATCGAGCCGGTGGAATCGCCACCACGATCATCAGCCCTTCGCTGCTCTTCGACGAGCTTGAGGTAAAGCGCGCCGACACCAGCAAGGACAAGCTGCCAGACTATCCGCCACCGCCGCAGAGCAAGTAACTAGGAAGACGTAACCAACGGCGTACGCGCCTGAGCTGATTTCGTGGCCCCGCGTCATAAACAATGGCATCCTAAAATCGCCCCATGACTCTCCGCGAACGCTTAGAATCGCTCGGCCAGACTGCGTTGCTCATTTTCATTCTGACTTCCGCGGCCTTCCTCAGCGCCATCACCGCGATGCGAATCGCCATTCACGGCCGCGAGACCACGATGCCCAACCTCGTAGGCAAGAATGTCAGCGAAGCCAGCGGCGTGCTGCGTTCCCGGGGCCTCGTCCTGCGCGTGGCTGACCGCGTCTACAGCGATGTGCCCATCAACGTGGTAGTGCGGCAAACGCCGACAGCCGGGCTACTCATGAAGGTGTCCCAGCAAGCGCATGTGGTCCTGAGCCTCGGCCAGCGGCAGCTCGAAATTCCACTACTCGAGGGCAATTCCCTCCGCGTTTCGCGAATCGAGTTACTGCGCGCCGGTCTGCAGGTTGGTGAAGTTTCGTCCGTCACGATGCCCGACGAACCTGTCGACACCGTGGTTCTGCAGACTCCGCGGCCCGGAGCGGGCGCCGCCACTCCGCGCGTCGACGTTCTGGTGTCGCAAGGTCCGCGCGACACCGCGTACGTGATGCCCCATCTCGTGGGGATGAGCGAAATCGACGGACAGCACCGCCTGGACGTCGCGGGTCTTCGCCGCAAAGTCAACTACGTCACTGCTCCTCAATGGCCGCACGGCTCTATCATCGATCAGTCGCCGCTGGCTGGCGCACGCGTTTCCGCTTCGGCTACTACCGAGCTAACCGTCGCAAACTAGGATCGGCCGGTCGGGATCGTGCGGTCTCCGGCAATGCCGACGACCATTTCAAGTTTTCTCATTTCGAGTTCTCTGTTTGAGAAGCGGTAGGAATACGCTTGTTGTACGGGCGAGCCGGGAGTAACCTTCGGGTCCTGCATTGCGCAGGAGGAGATATTTATGAAGCGTGTGGAATGGATCGGAGTGGGTGCGGCACTGGTTTTGTTTGCGGGGGCCGTTAGCGGACAGCAGAGTTCGGCACCAGTCCCGAACCCGGTGGCCTCGACAGTGAAGTCGCAATTGCCGAGGTTCGCCAAGAACATGGTCGCGGCGGCCGAGGCCATGCCCGCGGAGAAGTATTCGTTCAAGCCCATGCCGGAGATGAATACATACGGCCACCTGGTGCTGCACAGTCTGCAGGCCAACAACAATCTGTGCTCCAAAATTTCCGGAGCGACCGCTCCAGAGGTGACGCTCGCGGACACCGATCCCAAAGACAAATTGGTCGCCGCGCTGAAAGCGTCGTTCGATTTCTGCACCACGGCGCTGGCGAACGCCGATGACTCCAAGCTCGGCGATCCCATGACGCTGGGACCAAATCGCCAATCCACCCGCGCCGGTGTGATGATCCTGCTAAGCGATGAGTGGTTCGATCACTACGGCACGCAAGCCGTATACCTGCGCCTTAACGGCATCCTACCGCCATCGGCGCAACCCGCGAAGCCGTAGCCCGCCAGCATTGGCTGAATCTGGATTCGCGTGCTTCAGCGGACTGCGGAACGACCTCAGAACTCGGTGGGGAAAAACGTCTGGCTCTGCATCACCGCAATGACCGCAGAGCCCAGGCTCTGTCCAGCTTCCGCCTTTACCACGTACCCGCGCACCCCGATTTTCCGAGCCTCTTCCATCAACTGACGGCTCTTATGCATTGTCAGGATTAAGATCGGCGTCTGCGGAGAAAAAACCAGAATCTTGCGGGCAGCGTCCAGGCCATTCATGACCGGCATGGTGACGTCGAGAATAATCAGGTCGGGACGGAATTCCTGTGCACGCTCGACGGCCTCCTGCCCGTTCGCAGCTTCATCGCATACTTCGAGGGTAAGGATCGAGGCAAGCGTAAGGCATACCCTCTTGCGGATACCGGGCTGATCGTCGGCGACTAAGACTCGCAAGTTGCTCCTGAAAAAAACTACGAGGAGCCGCGACGCTGCCCCGCCGGAGGCGGGAGTCGCCAAGCTCAACATCGCACAATATACATAAAAATGGTGCTGTTAACTCACGCCGTCGGCGTGAAGTCCGAAGCTGGAACGGCGATGCGGATACAAGTTCCTTTTTCATCCGAGCTGATTTCAAACTCGCCTTTAAAATTCTCAACGCGCTCGCGCATGCCGCGCAGGCCCACGCCTGCCAGCCCCGCGCAAGCGATCTCCGATAGCTTCTCGGGAGGGATGCCCCGTCCTTGATCTTCAATTTGCAGGGTGACGCGGCCTGCGGATTGGTACAGCCGAATCGTAGCGGTCGTGCTCTCTGCGTGACGATGGATATTCGTAAGCGATTCCTGGACCAGGCGGAATATGGCCGTTTCTAGGTCGCGAGACACTCTTCCAAAATCGTGATCCAACTCCAGGCTCACCTTGATCCCGCTGCGCTGCTCGAACCCTTCCGCGAACCAACGAAGCGCCGACAACAAGCCCATCTCATCGAGGAGCGGCGGATGCAGCAGATACGAGATGGTCCGGAGTTCACCCGACACCTGGTTCACAATCTCGGCATTCTCGCCAATGGCCCTGCAAATCTCCGGGTTGCCCTCTTTGGTTTCGGCCTCTAGCGCGCTGAGGTTCATACTCAACAATGCGAGAACCTGCCCGGTGCTGTCGTGCAGGTCGCGTGCAATCCGCCTGCGTTCTTCATCCTGCACTCGCAGCAAGCGCGCCGACAGCTCGCGCAAGCCACGGTTGGCCGCCTCCAGGGTCTCCGACTGTTTTTGTATTTGAACGTTTTTCTGCTGGAGTTCGACGGTGCGTTCAATGACGCGCCTTTCAAGGCTGTCGTGAGCCACGCGCAATTCATGCTCCACGCGCCTGCGCTCCACGATTTCATTCTCCAGCGCCTGCGCACGTTGCTGCAAATGGGTGATATTGCGCAGCCGCTCTTCTTCGCCGGGCAACTCGGTGTAGCTCTCGTTGGGAATTACGCTGGTGTGCTCCGCGCAAATTCTAGCGAACAGGTCGCCGTGCTCGTGGCGATCGAAACCCTGGATCGGATATCCGCAGCGCAAAGAAAAAACATGCGTCCGAGATAGATTGGTCCACAACTGTTCCAGACGCAAGGCAGCGTCGAGCTTCCCCTCGGACCACAGCAGCGAAACCATTTCGCCGAACACCGCGATTCGCCGGTCGTCCCCGCTAGATTTCGACCTCGTGCGAGTAAGCAATCCCCCGATCGTCTCAAGGAAAAGCGCCTCATTAGGCCACCCATCCACTAGAAACTTGGCCAGCGTCTCGGCAGCATCTAACGCGACATATCGGCCGGCCCGGGCGGCGCTCGCGATGTCCAATCCGCGCGACTTCAGGATGCGTGCAAGCCCTTCTAGATGACCAGATGTCGCGACGACAATTGCGGAATCACCCCCGCCCAGCGCGGTACCAATGAAACGGCTCAGCGTCTCGAGGAAAAAGGCATCGTCAGCGTAAAACTGTACCGCGTGGCCGTGCTTGTCAAAGTCACCCCAACTGGGCGGAGGGGCTTGGGAGATACCGATGGAACCAGGTGCCTTGGTCGTGCTCATCGCGATCTCCTCGGAAAGCAACAAATTATCGTGCCTGCTGGCTGTTGGGGCATCAATACGGGAAAGACTGTACGACGCCTCAAATGGGCGACGAATCGCCCATCGAACCAGCAAACCCGCGCTCGCGATCGCTGTTCCTTCGAACCTCTTTCCGCAAAGGAAACGCCCGGCCGCGGCACAACCTTTGCACCGGGCGCCTCAACCTCTACTTCGCAGCCTGCTTCTTGTGCAAATCGGTGCAGACCGACATCGCGGTATTCGGATCGACCGCGCTGTCGCCTTCCTCGATGTGCTGGATGATTCCGTTCTTGTCGATGACGATGTTCGCTCGCTGCGCCCACTGGTAAGTCTCGTTCTGGACGTCGTAGCCCTTGAGGATGCCGTATTCCTTCAGCATCCTCTTGTTCATATCGCTGAGTAAGGGGAATTTGATGCTGATCTGCTTGGCAAACGCGGCGTTCGCTGCGGGACTATCCATGCTCACGCCGAAAACTTCCGTATCCGAAGGATCGATCTTTCCTGCCGTTATTCCAGACTGGACCGCCTGGAGTTGCTTCGTTCAACCACCGGTGAAAGCGAGCACGTAAATCGCCAGGAAAACATTCTTCTTCCCGCGATAGTCACTAAGCTTCACGTTTTTCCACTGATCGCTGAGCAAAGTGAAATCCGGAGCTGTGTCCCCGACCTTCAGCGTCAGCTTGGACACCTCCGGTTTCTGCGTCTGCGCTGGAGTCACCAGCAACGCCGGTGTCAGGCTCAGCAACAAACAAGCTGCGAACAAATGTTTCATCCTTCGATCTCCCAGGGGAATTCCCTCTCTTTCGGGGTAAGTGTTGGAGAAGGTTCCGCGCCGCGATCATATGCGAACCATCGCGAGAACCACAGAAGAAAGTTGTCATGTTTCTGTCAACCTGGCGAGTCACGCGAAAACTCTGCGGTCACGATAGACTTTCTTTGCGACCAGCATCAAGTTCATAACATCACAAGTGCGCTGCGGTTTGGCTCGCTGGCGATGTATCAGCTCGATTCGTTTGCAGGTAAGCTTTCGCGCAGCTCGGCGTTCCTTACTTCGAGAGGTCGATGAGTTCCAACCCAAGCGTGGCATCGCCGCCCGGTACGCCACCGAAATTAACCGTCAACCCTTGGTTGATCGCCGTCGTGGTGTCGCTCGCAGCCTTCATGGAAGTCCTCGACACCAGCATCGCCAACGTCGCGCTTCCCCACATTGCCGGCGACTTAGGCGCCAGCAACGACGAAAGCACCTGGGTCCTCACCTCCTATCTGGTCTCCAACGCCATCGTGCTCCCGATCAGCGGCTGGTTCGTCAGCATGCTCGGCCGCAAGCGTTTCTTCATGATCTGCATTCTGCTCTTCACGCTGAGTTCCCTGCTCTGCGGCGTAGCCTGGAGCCTCGGCTTTCTGCTGGTCGCCAGAATCATTCAAGGCGCCGGCGGAGGCGGCTTGCAACCAATGGCCCAGGCGATCCTCGCCGACAGCTTCCCTCCAGAAAAACGCGGCCTCGCCTTCTCCGTCTACGGTTTCACCGCCATCGTCGCTCCCTCCATCGGGCCCACGCTGGGCGGCTGGATCACCGACAATTACTCCTGGCGCTGGATTTTCTATATCAACTTACCGGTCGGCTTGATCGCTTTGTATCTCGTCTACAAACTGATCGAAGATCCCGCCTACATTTCGCGCAACATCGGAAAATCCCTCCGCGTGGACTACATCGGCTTCGGCTTGCTTGCGGTTGGCGTCGGCGCGCTGCAAATCCTGCTGGACAAGGGGCAAGAAGACGACTGGTTCGGCTCACGCTTCATCACGTCGCTGGCCATCACCGCGATTGTCTGCCTCGTAACGCTGGTCATCTACGAATGGTTCCAGAAAGACCCCATCGTGGACGTCCGTTTGTTCCAGCACGCCAATTTCTCCGTCGCGAGCATGGTGATGTTCATGGTGGGCGCCATCTCCTTCGCCTCCACAGTCCTCATGCCGCAATATCTGCAAACACTGATGGGCTACACCGCGGAGACTGCTGGCCTCGTGATGTCCGCAGCAGCAGTAGTCTTGCTGTTCGAGCTACCCATCGTCGGTCAGTTGACCACCCGCATCCAGGGCCGCTATCTAATCGCCTTCGGTTGGCTGGCACTTTGTGCGGGGATGTATTACTCCACCAAGCGCATCGATCTTCTGATCAGCATGGGCTCCGCGACGCGTCTGCGCATCTTCCAGTACGTTCCGCTGGGGTTTATCTTCATCCCAGCGACCACGGTGGCGTACCTCGGGGTCGCCGCCGAAAAAAACAACGCGGTAGCCGGCCTGATCAACTTCGTGCGCAACATCGGTAGCAGCGTCGGCACCTCGCTGGTCACGACCATCATCGCCCGTCGTTCCCAATACCACCAGGACGTCTTGGCGCAGCACACTTCCGTCGTCAATCAGAATTTCCAGAGCGCCATTCGCGGCACAGCACAAGAACTCGCTCGTGGCGGACTCAGCACCTTCGACGCGCAACAGCAAGCGACAGCCCGCCTGTATGCCGAACTGAAGGTCCAAGCCGCCGCGCTGGCCTATATCGACGCCTATTGGGTGCTAGCAGTCGCCGCCTTGATCATGTTCGCGATGTCGTTCCTGCTCCAGAAAAATCGCCTAGGCGGCAAACCCGCCGTGCCCATGCACTGACGTCGACAGCGACCGCTCAGTTGTGGCATTTAGCTCAACTCTCCAAAAAACAACAACAAGTTGGAATGAACCTTTTGGCTCGCGAGCCCGAATAACGAGTAGCAACCGAGGATCCGGATTTTGGCTGACGATCGCGAACTTTGGGAGCGGATCTGTCGCAGGGACGAGGACGCGTTCGATGCGTTTTACCGCGACCAGGGGCCGCGTCTGCGGGCGTTTCTCCGGCAAATTCTAGGCAACGCGCAGGCGGCGGTAGATGTGATGCAAGAGACGTTCACGCAGATCTGGCGGCGGCCCAATGGGTTCGCGCCGGAGAGGGCGACGCTGCGAGCATATCTGTTTGGAGCAGGCAGAAAACGGGCCGCGGAATGGTGGCGGAAAGAGGGTAGCCGGAGCGCCGATGTCGGCACCGAGCCCACTAGTTGCAAGACGGAGGCGTCGTCGTTGGTCGGCGATGCGTTTGCCCGGCTGCCGGAAGACCAGCGAACGCTGTTGTGGCTTCGCGAGGTCGAGGGGCACTCCTATGCGGAGTTGGCCGAGATTCTGGGGACACCGATCGGCACAGTGAGGTCGCGGTTGTTCGCGGCGCGGGAGGAATTGCGCAAGGTGTGGCACGCAACTCCCGCGGCCAAGCTCAATGCCAAGAAGGAGGGAGCATGAAGTGCGAGGATGCGGCGGAGTTTGTATCGGCTTTGTATGACGGGGAGAGGATCCCGCGAGAGGCGGCCGAGCACCTGGGCGAGTGTGAGACGTGCCAGGGACGATTGGAGACTTACTCCCGAATGTTGGCCGAGATGCGCCGAATGGCTAGCCTGGACGAAGCCACAGAGCTCAGCGCGGGACAATGGAGTAGCAAAGAGAGAATGCGGCGCAGTTGGTGGAGCAAAGGAAGACAGCCAGTGCAAATTCCGAGGTTGGCGTTTGCTTTGATGCTGGCGGTGATCTTTCTTCTCTCCGGCGGGCTGGTTTTGGTGCGAGCGCGGCCGAACTTGGGTGGACCTGTGCTGCTGTTGACCTACAAAATTCCTCAAACTGGCAAGTCAGTGCGTTTAGCAATTACGACCGACGCCAATCCTGAAACCAATCATCGCAGCTATAACACTGGAAATTCGTCCGGCGTTCTGTATTTCAGCGTGCGTTTCGTTAGCAAGGTGGGAGAGCGAGTTGAATTGAGCGTCAAAAGTGCATACAAAAAACCGGTAGGCGACGCGAAAGAGCATGATGTAAAGGATCTCCCGGAAGCTACCGAGGAAACAATCTGGATCTCTCCTGGAGAAAACAAAGAGATTTTGGTCGCGGGCTTTGGGCCAATCGAGCTAAGCGGCGAGTTCTTGGATCATGTGCCTGCCTTACTGTTGAGCCCCGAAGAAACGCTGGATCCCAAAACAAATGAGCTCCGGATCGTGTCGCCGGTGCTGGTTCGAGGAAAAGAGGTCGTATTTAACGGTGCTGGATCTTGGTCCATCGGCTCCGGCGACGACGACCTCGCCGTGATGATTTACCTTCCGAGCGACGGACGTTATCTCATTTCGACCGCGCCGTTCACGGGAGCCGTTGAAGCAAGCGTGGGCCTTGGCCAGATTAAGTTCAACCTTCAAGGCCGAGACTATTTGCTGCTGACCGCAATGCCTACGACGCGCTCGGAACACGTATGGGTTACACACGAACCTCGGTACCGTCTTTCCCAGCATATGAAAGGCGAGCCTGATGATCGCGAAATGTTCCTGGTAAGGAGTCTAAAAACGTTATTGGCGGAACAAATGACGCATTACAGCAAATAATGCCGCGAGGAGACAGTTAAGCCGACATCTCCGTAGCGGCTATCTCGAACCCGTTGTCGATGCGACCGTGATTGTTTGCGGACGTCCTTCATCTCACCCAAGAGCTTTCATTGCCTTCAGCCCGGTGCTCTTACTGCGGGCACAGCCAAGACTGGCCGCGCTACCTCAGGTAACCCCAATTGTGCAGTTTGTCGGAATCTTCCGCCCAGCGGTCGCCGATGTCGGTACGGTAATACATGTTAGGAATTAAAATGTTCTTGATGCGCGTGTAAACCTGGGCTTGGGCCTGCTTCATGGTTTGTCCGGTGCCTACCACGGCGAGCACCACGCCCGACGTGCCGGCAATCAGCCACTGCCCGTTCACCTGTTTTACGTCCTCGATGTGCACCTGGTCGGGCGTCCCGCGCTTGAACACGATCGCATTATC